>Ga0326728_10008861_pt1 | contig 24611 bp, 19 predicted proteins | sample MB3enrmetagenome_FD_207602 | JGI IMG/M metagenome (GOLD analysis project Ga0326728, IMG submission 207602) | Lab enriched peat soil microbial communities from McLean, Ithaca, NY, United States - MB31MN | ecosystem: Environmental > Terrestrial > Soil > Wetlands > Peat | place: USA: New York... | reverse complement strand
CACCAGAATCGGTTAATTGGTACGGTTGCGCAGCGCCACGTGCAAGGCCGAGCGGTTCTCGGTGGTATTGATCTTCTCGCCCTTGAACATCGACTTGATGCGGGCGGGCAGGCCGGTTTCGCGCGCCAGCGCCATCAGCAGACGCAGGGTTTCATCGGTGATGCGGTTTTTCGAGTAGTCGAGATACACATCGCCCACATCGAGCGAAAAGCGTTCAGCGCGCGCCGGGTCCGTTTCGAACAGGTCGCGCATATGCGTCAAATGCGTCGCGGTAAAATGCTGCTCCAGCGCCTGCCAGGCAGCACATTGAGTTAAAGCCCCCATCGATGATCAATCCTCGTGCAAGCGGGTGGTCAGGACAACTCGCCCACAGTGGCGATGTGCAAAAGATTGGTCGCACCGGGCGTACCAAATGGCAAGCCGGCGGCAATCGCCACCAGATGTCCCGATTGGGCAAAACCCTCGGATTGCGCCAGCCGGCACGCGGCGCGGGTCATGTCATCCACCGACTCGGCGTCGTTGGTCATCACCGGATGAATTCCCCACACCAGCGCCAGTTGGCGCGCTGTGGTGGCGCGCGGCGTCACGCACAGGATAGGCGCCTGCGGGCGCTCGCGTGCCACGCGCAGCGCGGTATGGCCAAACGTGCTGTAGGTCACCATCACCGGCAAGGCCAGCGTATGCGCAATCTGGCGCAATGCCGCACTGATGGCATCAGGCGGGGTATTGCCGGGTTTGCAGCACGAAGAATCCATCATCGTCTGCTGCAAGGGGTCTTGCTCAACCTGGCAAATGATCCGGTCCATGATTGACACCGCTTCAAGCGGATATGCCCCCGAAGCGGACTCTGCCGACAGCATGACGGCATCCGCGCCGTCGTAGATCGCAGTCGCCACATCCGAGGCTTCCGCGCGTGTCGGCACCGGCGCATGCACCATCGAATCCAGCATCTGGGTGGCGACAATCACGGGTTTTCCGGCGGCACGGCAGGCACGCACAATCCGTTTCTGCGTCGGCGGCACCAGTTCGGGCGGCATCTCCACGCCCAGATCGCCGCGCGCCACCATAATGCCATCCGCCTGCGCGATGATGGCGTCGAGGCATTCAATCGCCTTGGGCTTTTCCAGCTTGGCCATCACCAGCGCACGCCCCCCCACCATTTTTTTCAGCTCGATGATGTCTTCCGGACGCTGCACAAACGACAGCGCGACCCAGTCCACTCCAAGCGCCATGCCGAATGCCAGATCCTGGTGATCCTTCTCGGTCATCGCAGACAATGGCAGCACCACGCCGGGGACATTCACTCCCTTGCGGTCAGACAGCTCGCCGCCGTTCCGCACCACCGTGTCCGCCCCATGCCTGTCGCACGTCACCACCTCCAGCCGCACACGACCGTCATCCAGCAACAGTTCGCTGCCGGACTGCAACGCGGCAAAAATTTCAGGGTGCGGCAACCCGACCCGCTCGCAGTTACCCGGTTCCGGCGACAAATCAAGCCTGAATGCCTGCCCCGGCGACAGATGAACAGGGCCATCGGCAAAGGTCGAAATACGCAGCTTCGGCCCCTGCAGATCCAGCAACACACCGATCGGACGCCCTAGCCTGGCTTCGATACCGCGGATCTGTTCCAGCCGGGCGGCATGCTGCTCGTGCGTGCCATGACTGAAATTCAGGCGGAACACGTCAGCCCCGGCCTGCGCCAGCGCCAGAATCGTTTCGCTGTCGGCGCTCGACGGCCCCAGGGTGGCCACAATTTTAGCTTTTCGGTTTCTTCTCATCTATTTCACCTTTTAGTTTTCGATTTCCCGCCGACGCGTTCCAATCGTCAACGGCTGTTTCATCAGATCCAGCACTTCCTCGGCCGACGGCGGATAGGCGCCATCATGTGCGGCAGTACACGCTGCGCTGGCAGCCGCATACCGCAGATGCCATGCCGGGTCCGCATCGGGGTAAAGCAACTGGCTGGCCATCCAGCCGCCCATCGCCGTATCGCCGCAACCCACGGTATCTTTGACATCGACAGCGAAAACCCGCTGGTCGGATTGGCGCCCATCCTGAAACAGCGTCATGCCTTCGGCACCGCGTGTCAGCAACAGGGCGGCGCGCGGCGCCAGCCTCCGCAGCTCGGCCAATCCCGTACGGACATCCCGCCCCGGAAACAGTCCGGTCAGGTCTTCGTCCGACACCTTGATGAAGTGCGCCATTGAAGCCATCTCGACCAGCGTGGCGCGATACGCAGGATCGGCCATCGGACTGCGAAAATTAGGATCAAAGGCAATGCGCTTGCCCGCTGCGGCGAGCTCGCGGGCGACCTGCAGAAGCCGCCCGGCCAATGGCTGTCTCGCCAGGCTGATGCACCCGAAATGGGCAATTTCGACCGCGTCCATCCATCCCGCCGGCAGGGCGGCCGGGTCGAAATGCAGGTCGGCGCTGTCGTCGCCGACAAAGAAATATTGAGGAGGCCGGGTGGAGGGCACCATGGCCAGCAGCGGTGTGTGCGGCAGTTGCCGCATAAAGCGCATGTCCAGCCCGGCCTGTTGTGCCTGACTGAATAGCGCATCGCCGAAAACATCCTGGCTCACCGTGCCGGCAAACGCAGTCGGAACACCACAGCGCGCCCCGGCCCGGGCCACGTTCCAGCATGAACCGCCGGGACAAGCGATCCAGCGCTGGTCCGGCTGAAGAATGAAATCGGTCAATGCCTCACCGAAGACCACGTATCGGGGAAAATTCATGGATAGGGTTTCCTTTATTCGACGCCTTCTCGACAAACGGAGGGCGCATGCAGCGGCCAGAAATCGAGCAGGGTCAATTGCACCTCACCTTCGGCAAACAGACGAATCGCCTGGGCGTCCGCCGGCGGATAGATGCGGGCAGAGAACACCTGCTCACCCCGGTTCACAAACACCTCGATCGAGCTACGGTCGACAAACACATGCAGGCGAACACTCGCCCCGGCAGCCAACCGGGTGTGACGCACACCGCCATCCCCCTCACCGCTGGCTTGGCGATCCAGGCTCAGGCTATTGCCATCCGCCTGCCATAACAGCCGGGTGAAATGGTCCGCATCGACTCGCACGTCCAACCCCCAGCACCGGGACAACCCAGGTTGAACCTCGCAGACCAGCTCGAAACAGTCTCCACCAATCTGCGACAGCTCCAGCGTGCCGTTGAAAAAGCGGGCGGGCAGCCGGGTATGAGGTCCGCGCAGTTGCTGCATTTCAACCGGCGGCGTTTGTCTCAGTAGCCCCCCCTCCCAATGCAGCGCTCTGGGCAATGTCAGGCAATGCGTCCAGCCATCCGCCACCGTCGGGGTCTGATCTTCATCCGGCAGCCCCATCCAGCCCAGCATCAGGCGACGCCCTTGCGGGTCCTGCAGCGTCTGCGGCGCATAGAAGTCGAATCCGCGATCCAGTTCGATGATCTCGCCATGCTGCATGGCGCCTTGTTCCGCGTTCAGCCTCCCCGCCACATAGCCTGCGGCATGCCGGTTGTTGAAGCGCTGCCCCTGCGCCGGCAGTCCCTGCGGACAGAACAGCAGAATGTCGGTATCGTCCAGTCGGAACAGATCGGGGCATTCACACATATAACCGTGACAGCGCTCGGGCAACAGCTCACCGGTCCATTGCCAGCTTTCGGGCGAACGCCCCCGGTACAACAGCACCGTCCCCTGGCCAGCCTCGGTCTGGGCGCCGATCACCAGCCAGTAGGTATCGCCGTCTTTCCAGATTTTCGGGTCGCGGAAGTGTTGGGTGAAGCCGGGAGGAGGCGCGGGAATCACCGGTCCCAGTTTGTCGAACGTGAGCGCATCGCTTGATCGCGCCAGGCACTGGTAGCTTTCGCGCAGCTCACCCTTGCGCACATTGCCTGTATACAGCAGCACTAGCCCCCCTTGATCGACCAGCGCCGAACCGGAATAACACCCGTGCGACTCGTAGTCGTGTTCCGGGGCCAAGGCCACCGGCAGCGACGTCCAATGCACCAGATCCGTGCTACGGTAATGGCCCCATTGTTTCAGTCCATGCTGACAGGCATCCGGATGCCATTGGTAGAACACATGATAGGCCCCCTGAAACCAGACGAGACCATTCGGGTCGTTCATCAGACCTCTGGGCGGGCACAAGTGAAACGCCTGTCTCCAGTGAGATGCGGCTGACAAGGTCATTTCTTTCCCCTCAGGCCGGATAAGGGTTGTGTTTGCCCATGCCCAGCACCCAGGTGCCGGCAAAGGCACTGCCAAAGGCAATCAACATGCCCAGCAGATAGTTCAGGATGAAGGGCCCCGGCACAATGGCGATACCGGGCAAGCCGGTAACGCCGATGGCGCACATCACCACATGGCAGGACACCACCCACGCCCCGCCAAGCGCGCCGCCGATGGCCGCGGCGACAAACGGCTTGATAAAGCGCAGATTGACGCCAAAGATGGCGGCTTCGGTAATGCCGAGCAGACAGGATAGCGCCGCCGGCAACGCGATCAGCTTCACTTTGGCATCATGACTGCGGAAGAAGACCGCGAGTGCCGCACCGCCTTGCGCCACATTGGCCATCGACCAGATGGGCAGCAGAAAATTCTTGCCGATGGCCGGGTTGCTCAACAGGCCGGCTTCAATCGCGTGAAAACTGTGATGCACGCCGGTGATCACAATCATCGAATACAAACCGCCAAAGACCAGACCGGCCAGCGGACCTGCATGGTTGTATACGGCCAGCAACCCGAATGAAATGCCATTACCCAGACCACGCCCCAGCGGTCCGATCACGGTAAGGCAGATCAGGCCGCTGGTCATCAGCGTCAGAAACGGCGTCAAAATCAGATCGAGACTGTTGGGCACCACGCGGCGCATGCCACGCTCGATATAGCCCATCACCCACACGCCCAGCAAAATCGGCAGCACCGTACCCTGATAGCCCACCTTGGCAATCGTCAGCCCACCCAGCGTCCAGTAGTCGTGGATTCCGCTACCGACAGTCCAGGCATTTTGCAGCGCCGGGTGAATCATGATGCCGCCCAGCGCCGCAGCCAGGAAAGGCTGAACACGAAACTCGCGCGCGGCAGAAAATGCGATCAGGATCGGCAGAAACACAAAGGCCGTATTGGAGAACATGTCGAGCAACTGCAGCACCGGCGTATCGCCGGCCCAACCCAGGGTGCGGGCGGTTCCTATCACCCCCATCAACAGGCCGCAGGCCACAATGACCGGGATAATGGGCACAAAAATATTGGAAAGGGTCTGCGCCAACCGTTGCAACGGGTTCAGTTTGGTGGCGGCGGCATCCTTGTTGTCACGGGTCGACACCTCGGGTACGCCGGCCAGTTCGATCAGGGCCTCACACACCTTGTTGACGGTTCCCTGCCCAAGCACGATCTGGTATTGCCCTCCGTTAAGAAAGCTGCCTTTCACCGCGTCGAGTGCATCAATCTCTGCTTTACGGATCAGTTGATCGTCCAGTAACACCAGCCGCAGCCGCGTCGCGCAATGCGCCGCGCTGGCGATGTTCTCCGCACCACCAATCCGTAGCAGGATTTCGGCGGCGATGAGTGGGTAGTCCATATGAAACCTCCGTATGGTAACGTTACCATATCCAATCAAAAAAAGATGCCCGTTTATCAGGCATCCACGCTGCGCGCGCTGTCGCGCATCATCAGCCGAAAATCCATCACCAGACGTTGCGGCTCCGCTGCGCTCTGGCCCAGTTCGGCCATCAATAATTCGGCCGCCCGGCAACCCGTACCAAAATAATCGTAATGCACGGTACTGATGCGCGGCTGATACATTGCCGCCAGATCGATGTCGCCCATACCAACCACCGACATATCCTGAGGAACGCGCAGACCAAGTTCGGCAAGACGGCTGATAGCGCCGATGGCCAGACGGTCCGTCACCGCCAGCAAGGCCGAAGGCGGCGCCGGCAGCGCCAGCAAACGATCGACCGCGGTTGCGGCAGAAGCGAATTCAAAACTGCCTTGCACCAGCAGGTCGGCATCCGGCGCAATGTCCGCCTCGGCCAGCGCATCCAGATAACCCTGCTTACGCTCCACGCCCACCTGAATGTCCCATTCGTGGACACCGATCAGCCCTATCCTGCGATGCCCAAGCCGGATCAGTTCGCGGGCCATCGTGCGCGTTGCGGCACGCTCATCCTGCAGAACGCAGCTGCACGGCAAAGCGGCCGCATCCTGCCCGATCACGACCGTCGGCACCGCCATGCGGCCCAGCGCCTCCTTGTGTTGTCCGGTCAGCTCGGTTGCCAGAAGCAGCACGCCATTGACACGCTTCTCCTGAAACAGCCGCAATGACTCGATTTCACGTTCGGCGTGGTTGTCGGTATTCGCCAGCAGTACGCTATAGCCCTGCGCCGACAAGACCGAAGACAACCCCGCAACGATTTCACCGCTGGTATAGGAATTGATGCGTGGAATGACCACCCCCACCAGGCTTGACTGACGACGCCGCAAATCCTTGGCCATGGCGCTGGGCACATAGCCTGTGGCTGCGATGACGGCCTCGATCCGGCTGCGTACGTCTGCTTTGACATAGCCGGAGTTGTTCAGCACACGCGAGACGGTCGACACCGAAGTATTGGCCAGCCTGGCCACTTCGCGGATGCTGTTGGCGGGTTGTGGTAACGTTTCCATTCGCAAATATTATGCGATCCGCTTGCTCTCCGTCAAATGCTTCCTGCCCTGCCGCATGCATTGCGCAGATGAGGCCAGAAATGACACAAAATTAAATTTTCATGTCAAAACGCTGCGCGCTATCCATTGACAAAACCAACGGTCATCCATAACCATTGGCTATGGAAACGATGCCACATTGAATTTCCGGTTTTTTTTTACATCGGTGTGGTATCGATACCATATTTAATGCAATGACGATGACCGGGACAAACGCCAGGCGCTATGCCGCGTTTCTTTAACACAATGTGGTAACGTTACCATAATGGATTCGATCATGAACTTCCAAGAGACAGCCGCGGCGATTCTGCCGCTCGTCGGCGGAGCCGACAATGTCATCAGCGCCGCCCACTGCGCCACGCGCCTCCGCCTGGTGCTACGAGACAATAGCTGTATCCAGAGCGAACAACTCGACGCACTCGATGAAGTGAAAGGCAGCTTTCTGAATGGCGGACAGTTTCAGATCGTCATCGGTCAGGGGGCGGTCAACAAGGTTTACGATGCGTTCATTGCGCTCGCCGGCGTCAGTGCCGCCTCGACGCAGGACAACAAGCACGCCGCAGCGGCCAATCTGAACCCACTGCAGCGTCTGGCGCAGATGTTGTCCAATATCTTTGTACCCATCATTCCGGTCATTGTGGCTTGCGGTCTGCTGATGGGGGTGATCGGCATGTCCCGCACCCTGGGCTGGGCCGGCGATACGCCGGTGCTGCAGTTACTCGACATGTTCTCCAATACGGCCTTTGTGTTTCTGCCGATCCTGATCGCCTTTTCTGCTGCGCGCGAATTCCGTGTCAATCCGTTTTTGGCCGCCGCACTGGGCGGCATCATGATCCACCCAGCCTTGCAAAACGCCTGGACCGTCGGCAGCGGTATTCATGATTTCTGGTCTTTCGGCGGCCTGAGCATTGCCAAGGTGGGGTATCAGGGCACCGTGCTGCCGATTTTGCTGGGCGTCTGGGTAATGGGCTATATCGAGCGCGGCCTGCGCCGAGTAGTGCCCAACAGCCTTGATCTGATCCTGACACCGTTTCTGACGCTGATGATCAGCGGTCTCATCTGCCTTACCGTGATCGGCCCGCTGGGGCGTGGTCTTGGCAATGGCATCTCGTTCGGACTACTGACGATCTATAACAGCGGCGGCGCGCTGGCCGGTCTGGTCTTTGGCGGTCTGTATTCGATGATTGTGATCACCGGCGTGCATCACAGTTTTCACGCGATTGAAGCCGGCCTGTTGAGCAATCCGGCCATCGGCAAAAATTTCCTGCTGCCCATCTGGTCGATGGCCAACGTCGCGCAAGGCGGTGCGGCGCTGGCGGTGTTCTTCATGACGCGTGACGCAAAAGTCAGACTGATCGCGTTGCCCGCCGCCATTTCCTGCCTGCTCGGCATTACCGAGGCGGCCATTTTCGGCGTCAACCTGCGTTACATCCGGCCCTTTATCGCCGCAGCCATCGGTGGCGCTCTGGGCGGCGCGTATGTCGTGTTCACCAAGGTGGCGATGACCGCCATCGGCGTCACCGGCATCCCGGGGATCGCCATCGTCCCCGGACCGTTGATGCTCAATTACCTCATCGGGATGGCCATCGCTTTCGGTAGCGCCTTTGCCCTCACCTGGGTATTGGGGCTGGCGGCAAAAGAAAAAACGCGGGAACCGGTCGACCGCCCGGTCGCAGTCCGCGCCGAAAACTGACTGTTCTGCCCTGTTTTATTTCAATCCAACCAGACCAAAGAAATCAATCATGAATACAAAACAAATCACGCTCGCCCTTCTGGCCGCCGCCACTGCTGGCGCATTGTCTTCGGCTTACGCGGACGATAACTCGAACGTCGTCATTTACGGTTATGTGCGTGCCGGCGTCGAAATGCTGAACGGAAATGCCAACTCGGATTGGGGCTTTGCCACCGCCAACGGCGCCGCCGCCCATAATGACAAGGTCGCAACGAACAATGTGTCCGGCCGCGCAGAGATCAACTTCAAGGGAACCGAAAACCTTGGCAACGGGCTGGCTTCCGTCTGGCAGGTTCAGAACGAATTCACACCGACCGGCAGCGGCACGGTCGACGATGAACATACTTATCGCGCCGGATACTTTGCCAGCGACGACAGCTTCGTCGGCCTGAAGAGCGCCTCAATGGGGGAACTGCGCCTGGGCCGCGGCACCGGTAACTTTGAAGACGGCAAATACGAGAACTCGGTCATTGTCGGCCCCGATCAGGTACAGGGCTGGTTCGGCGATGCAGAGGGGCTCAATATGGTCCGTTATGACCTCCCCACCTTCGGCGGGGTCAATTCTTCGCTGCAATACGCCACCGAAGAAAACAAGACCCGCACCTATAACGGCACCCAGCACGTCAGCGTCAATGCCAGCTATGACGTGGGAAGCTGGGGAATATCGGCTGCGTATTGCAGCACCAGCAATGCCATGGTGACCGATGGCACGCAAGCGGCCGTACAGGCATCGGGCCAGACCACGGCGTTCGCCTGGGCAAGCAACCAGGGCGCCACAGGCACACTGGGGCAAGCGCACCTGACCGCCATGGTCAAACCGACCGATTCCGTGCAGCTGGTTGTCGAACTGCAGCACAACACCCTGGCAGGAGACAGCCAGAACCAGGGGGCCGTTTATGCCTACTACACGCTGGGGGCCACCCAGCTCGGTTTGCAGGGCGGGGTTCAGACGTATGGCGGCGACAAGCCGGCGAATCTGGATAGCGGCAAGTTCGTCGATGCCTTCCTGCACTACAACTTCAGCAAAAAAACCATGGGTTATATCGAAGTACTGGACAGCAAAAACGGCGCGGCAGGCGAAGGCTCCCGCGTGATGAGCACCATCGGCCTGTCAACCAACTTCTGACCGGCCTTGAAAGCCCCCCTTCGCCGTCTCCCGACCAGAGCGGCGCGGGGGGAGTGAGCAGCAAAGGTCGCACTGCATTATTGATCCCCCCTTTTCCATGCGGAGTGAATTCTTCATGGCTACCGCCGTTCGCCCTGGGCGAACGGCATCTTTTTTGGCCATGCGCCATCAGAGACAACAGAATCCAATTTCAATGTCATCACTGCTTTTTTTGACATATATTTGGAACATCAAAAAAAATAAGTTGAGAGGCCTGCAATGGCTGCCCCCGCTCATACAGGTTCGGGCCGAGAAGTCTTTCTCGGCCCGGACGAAATGATCATCACCAAAACCGATCCGACCGGTCACATCACCTACGCCAACCGGGTGTTCATGCGCATCGTAGGCTATGCGGAACATCAGCTCCTTGGTCAGCCACACAATATTATCCGCCACCCGGACATGCCGCGCGGCGCATTCAGGCTATTGTGGAAAACACTGCAAAGCGGCAGAGAGTTCTTTGGCGTGGTCAAGAACTACACCGCCAACGGAGACTTCTACTGGGTCTTTGCCAATATCACCCCGGACTACGGCATCGACCACACGCTGCAGGGCTACTTTTCGGTACGTCGCCAGGCCGAAAAAAGCGCCATCGACATGGTGACCCCTGTCTATGCCGAAATGCTCAGAATCGAGGCCGCGCATAGCAAAGCGCAGGCGCCGGATGCCTCGATGGAATGGCTGCTCGCCGAACTGGCGCGTCAGGGCACCGACTATGAAGGCCTTATGCTGAAGATCAATGCCAATGCATTCACCCGCAAGGGAGTCAAAGCATGAGCCGCAAACATCCGCCTTACCTGCGCACTTCTCTGGCGTACTACCTGATTGCACTCAACCTGCTGGTCATTTTTTACCTGCTGAGCCGTTTATTCCTGCCAGAAGGCGTCCGCCTGGTGCTGAGCATCATCCTGGTGCTCATTGTCGCGGGACTGTCGGTTTATTTGTGGATCAGCAGTGGAAAGATCTTTGTTCTGCTCAACGCCAAGGCCGAGCTGCTGGGCTACGCCTGTAAGGGCGTGCTTCACTACCGTTCGACCAGGACGCGAGACATGGGCGAAGTCGGCGAAGTCGCCTGGCAGTTGAATGACTTCCTGGATCAGATCGAAACCTATTTCAAGGAGGTCAATACCTGTTTCCATCGTGTCTCGAGCGGAGACTATCGACGTCGGCCCCTGAGTCGTGGCCTGCCCGGCCTGTTCGCCGAATCGCTCGAATCGCTCAATGTGGCGATACAGGCCATGGAAGACAACGATGGCTTCGTGCGCCGCAACCGGCTATCGTCGCAGCTTGCCGCCCTGAACAATCCGCGTTTGCGTCAGAATCTGGCGGCCAGTCAAGGCGATCTGGGTGAGATTACCCAGGCAATGGAGCAAGTTGCCGATATCACACAGGAAAATGCCGAAGGCGCGCGCGAAAGCCTCGATAGCGCAGAGCTGCTCACGGGTCAGCTGGACACGATTGTCGGTTCGGTGATCAACATGAATGAAGCCAGTGCCGCGCTGGCAGGAGAATGGCATGGCATTGAGAGTTCGCTGGCCGATATTTCGGCCATTGCCGACCAAACCAACCTGCTGGCCCTGAATGCCGCAATCGAAGCCGCGCGGGCCGGAGAGGCCGGACGCGGTTTTGCCGTTGTCGCCGACGAAGTGCGCAAACTTGCCGAGCGCAGCAAGGACACCGCCATCAAGGTGCAAAGTGTGCTCGGAGCCCTGTCATCCCGTATCGATGAAATGCAGCAAAAGGCGGGCAGTGCCGGAGAAGTGGCGACACACGTCAAGCAGTCGGTCGAAGTGTTCCGTCAGCGCTTCGCCAGCCTGGCGGACCGTTCGGACCAGGTACTGAAACAGGTGATGCGAGTCAGGGACAAGTCGCAGACCTCACTGCAGAAGGTCGGCCATGTCATGCGCAAGCAACTGGCCTATGCCGCACTCGAAGGCAACGCGGTGGTGCCGATGGGAAATGCATTGACTGATTGGCGGCTGGGAGAAGGCGCAAAAGACTTTGGCGTCACGCGCGCGATCAAGGAGATGGAAGCACCCGAATCACAGATCAAGGCGCACGTGGATTGCGCCCAGAGAGCTGCCGCGACCAAGGGAATGCTGGACGAGCAACTGATCGTCTCCGAAATGCGCGAAATGGAAGACCAGAGCCAGATCATGCTTGGGCTGCTCGACCGCATGGTCGAAGAAAAGCATGGGGGCTAGCGGCCTGTCGGGCTGAATGAACGGAAGAAGAGGAGAGAACTTCTCCTCCCGCAAGCGGTCTTTCCCGGGTAAAAAGATCGCATTGGAGTATCGCTCATGACTGTGTACGTCGGTCGCGAAGAACACGACGCCAAACTCGAACGCATCCTGACCGCAATGCGCCTGGATACCCAGACCCAGATCCTGGCGATGCAGCACGATACCCAGGCCCAGTTCCAGGCGATGCAGCACGATACCCAGGCCCGGTTCCAGGCGATGTCCGACAAAATTGACCGGGTCGCCACAGCGCTGGAGGCGCAGACCGTTCAGCACCAGGCCGCGTTCTCGGCGTTGAACGCCAAGATCGACGCGGTGGAAAAAAGGCTGGATGGCAAACTCGAAATGCTGTTGTGGGTAATCGGCATCGCCGCCGCCCTTGTCAGCCTCTGGATCGGCTTCCAGCAATTGAAACAGGCGCAAGGCACGGCGCCGACGACGGAAATCATCAATCAGCTGGATCGTGCGCCACGCGATTCGCCTCATACCGGGTTCTGAGCCGATATTGCTTCGGCAGGCATTCTCCACATCGTAACGATCAGGTTTTCAATGCTTGCAAAGTCGCGCAGGCCGCCTCGAAATTGAATTGGCGAATCTGGTTGCCCAAGCCCAGCACCCGCACACCGAACACGCTTTGCAGCGCCTGGGCATGATCTTCGAACAGGGAGATGGCCGACGTATCGTTCTGTCCCAACAAGCGCCCGAGCTCATCCAGCACCCCAAGCAGTTCGGCGGTGATGCCGGATGGATCGGCAGGGCACACCTCGATGCCGGTGGACGCGGACTGCTCAGCGCCACCGGAACGTGGCGGCAACCATTTGCGCAGCGCCTGAAACAGGGCATCCGGATGCACCGGCTTGGTAATCACATCGTTCATCCCGGCTTCCTGACAGGCCAGCCGGTCTTCTTCGAAGGCGCTGGCAGTCAATGCCAGAATAGGTTTTTCATCCCATCCAGGCAGCGCGCGAATAAGCCGGGTGGCCTCAAGGCCATCCATGACCGGCATCTGCACATCCATCAGGATCAAGTCGAAATCGCCCTCCCTGACTTTTTCCAGCGCGACCCGGCCATCCTCCGCTGTCGTACAGACCAGTCCGCTGTCGAGGAGAAATTCAAGAACGACTTCGCGGTTGACCTCGTTGTCTTCAACCAGCAACAACTGCTCACCCGCCCATTGCTGCGCCATGTCGGAGGGCAACGCCTCCGCTTCGGGGCGTTGGGCCACATGCAGACTGCCACGCGCCTCCGTCAGTCGGGCGGAAAACCAGAACGCCGCCCCCCCGCCGGGAACGTCATCCACCCCGACGTCCCCCCCCATCAGCTCAGCCAGACGCCGGGTGATTGCCAGCCCCAGACCGGTGCCGCCGTATTTGCGGGTGGTCGAAGCATCCGCCTGCTCGAAGGCACGGAACAGGCGATCCCGCTGTTCGGGTAGCAGTCCGATGCCACTGTCACGCACCTCAAAGCGGACCAACAGCGTCTCTTCCTGCCGTTCAAGCACGCACACGCTCAGGACGATGCCGCCCTGATCGGTAAATTTGACTGCATTTGAAGCAAAATTCAGCAGCGCCTGTCGTAACCGTGTCACATCGCCATACAGCCAGTGCGGCACATCGGACAATTCCACCCGGAGAGACAAACCCTTGAGACGCGCCGCATCGCTGATCAATGCATTGACGTTATCGAGCAGCGCAACCAGGGAAAAATCTTCAGGGGTCAATTCCAGTCGGCCGGCTTCAATTTTCGACAAGTCCAGAATATCGTTGATGATAGTCAGCAAATGCTGTGCTGCACTGCCGATTTTTTCGAGCCGCTGGCTCTGGCGCGGACTGACCCCATCGCGCTGCATCAAATGCGCCAATCCAAGAATCGCGTTCATCGGCGTGCGAATCTCATGACTCATATTCGCCAGAAAAGCGGTCTTGGCCCGATTGGCCGTCTCCGCCCGGTCCTGAGCGATCGCCAGTTGTTCCGTCCGCACCGCCACCATGTCCTCCAGATGAGTGCGATAGCCGTCGAGTTCTTCCGCCAGGCGTTTCTTCTCGGTCACGTCTTCTTGCACCGCGACATAATGGGTAATGCGGCCGTCGGGCTGACGTACAGGGGAAATCGTCGCCAGCACGGTGAATAGCTCGCCATTTTTGCGCTTGTTGATAAATTCACCCCGCCAGCGCTCCCCGCGCCCCAGGGTGACCCACAAGGCGCGATAGGTTTCAGGCGGTGTCAAACCCGATTGCAGGAGACTGCAGCGATGCCCGAGAATTTCTTCAGGCAAGAACCCCGCATCCTCAACAAAGGCTTCGTTGGCATACTCGATGCGCCCGTCGACATCGGTGATGACGATCCCATCCGGACTTTGTTCAACCGTCAGAGACAGCTTGCGCAGCTGCTGCTCGGTTTGCTTGCGCTCGGTGATGTCCATGCTGATACCCGACAGCCGGACCGCACTGCCGGTTTCATCCTGATGCGCCAGGCCTTTGCAAATGAGCCAGCGCACGCCCCCGGACGACGGGCGGATACGAAACTCGACTTCGAACGGCTCCCCTCCGGCAATGCTGGCTGCCTCTGCGGCATCCAGCATCGGCAGGTCCTCCGGATCGACCCGGCGGCGGATTTCCTGATGGTTGAGTGTTGTCGCCTCTCCGAGGTCATACAGTCTGGCGCACAGAGGCGAAAGATACACCTGATGCGTCTGCAGATCCCGGTCCCAGAGGCCAATATTCCCGCCTTCTTGCGCCATCAGCGACCGCTCTTCACTGGCGAGTAGCGCCGCGTTGCTCTCCTCTGCCCGTTTGCGCGCCAGAATGGCGTCTTCCATCAGGTTGAGCGCCGCCAGCCGCGCACGTCGCTGCTCTTCCAATGCATCGCTCTGGCTCTTGAGCAGCGCAACTTCAGCCAGTTTGCGCTCGGTGATGTCCTGTACGGTTCCATGCAGTTCGACCGCGCGGCCCTCGCTGCTGCGCGAGACTTCGCCCCGGCTCAGAACCCAGCGCTGCCCTTGTGGCCCCGGCGTCAATTCGATATCGCAGGCATAGGGCGTACCGGCATTGATGCACCGCTCGACCGCATCCGACAAGCGTCGCCAACTGTCGGCCGTAACGTATTGCTCAACTTCAGGATAACCAGCGGGAGGCAGCGAGGGATCCCGCCCGAAGATCAGAAAAATTTCGTCAGACCAGTGAACTTCGCCGCTTTCGATATTCCAGCGCCAGTTGCCGATGCGCGCCACACGCTGCGCTTCCTCAAGATCCAGCGAACTGTTGAACAGCGCTACCTCGGCCTCTTTGCGCCGCTGAATATCTTCAACCACGGAGATGAAATAATCCGGCGCGCCATCCGCACTGCGCGCCAGGGAAACCGTCAGATTGGTCCAGACAATATTGCCGTTCTTGTGGATATAACGCTTTTCCAGCGAATAATTCTGAATCTCGCCCGCCAGTATTCGGCGCACCAATGCAAGATCAGGCTCAAGATCATCGGGAAAAGTGATGTCCTGAAAGGTTTGCGTCAGCAGCTCATCCTGCGAGTAGCCGATAATCTGGCACAGCTTCTGATTGACCCGAAGCCAGCGGCCGTCGGGTGCCACCAACGCGATCCCCACGGCAGCCTGTTCGAAGGTTGCGGCAAAGCGCGCCTCGCTTTGCCGCAACTTCTGCAGCATCGATGACATCGTATCCGCATTGGTCGAATCCCTTTGCCAGGCGAGGCGCATTGCCTCGCACATCAGGCTGACCAGCACGCCCGTCACAAGAAGAATACTCCATTGCAAACCGTCGAAACCGGAAATGACCACAAGGCGAAACACCGCACCGGTCATCACCCAATAGGTGCATACGGCAGAGATCCCGGTAGACAGCAAGCCTGGGCCCACCCCACCCAACAGGGCACAGATGATGATCGGCAACACAAAGATGATCAGCAGTGGACGGGTCGTATAATCGATCAGGATATGCTGGCGGAACGCCAGCATGATCAAGGGCAGGGTCAATGCGGCCACATAGATCACTCGACGCGGCAATCGGCATTGCCCGAGGCGAGTCATCCACTCCACCGGACCGGAATGTGCTGGCTGCGTCATGACTCCTCCACCCCGGACGCCCGTTCATCGACGCCGCCGTCCAGCATCCGCATAGAAAAAGGCGGGGCGCTGCCCTGCTGAATGGCTAGCGTATTGATCTGCTTTTTTAGCCCGATCATATCCAGCTCGCGACCGACCATGGCCTGATTCATCCGTTCGAGTTCTTCATTGCGCAACAGCAGCTCTTCTGCCTGCGCCGCCAGCGCTTGCTGCACCGCTTCTCGCTCGCTGACATCGAGCATCAGCCCGATCACGGCCGCGTGCCCGTGGTAATCCACCCGACGGCCATACACTTCAACCTCGATCACGCGTCCGCTGCGTCTGAGCCCCGTAAAGCGGAAATGCGCCTCCAGCGGGGGTCCTTCGACACAAAGCCTGAAGCACTCCTGTATCCGCTCACGGTCCTGGGGATGTGCCAGCACCGTCAGATCACCCGCCGCACTCAAAACCGGGCCACTCTCATAGCCAAACATCCGCGCCAGCCCCGGGTTGGCGTAGCACAGACGCTCATGTTGAATAATGTAAATGCCCGCCTGAACCTGCTCGACCAGCGCCCGAAAGTGCGCCTCGCTTTCTTTAAGCACCGCCTCGGCGCGCAGCGACTCGGTAATGTCGCGCGACACACCAAAAATACCGAAACAACGGCCTTCAACGTCCTTGAGTGGCCCCTTGGTCGCGAGAAAAATGCGCTCGCCAACAGGAAGATCGATTCGTTCCTGTGTCGTCAGCACACGATCCTCGGCCACCACCTGCGCATCGCGTTGCTTGATCCCGTCGGCGGAAGCCTGTGGAAACACGGCATCATCCGGGTTTCCCAGCACCTCCCCCCGGGTTTTACCGAGAAAGGCGCAAGCCGCACGATTGACCAACACATAGCGCCCTTGCAGGTCCTTGGCGAAAATGGCGTCCTGCGAGCCGTCGACGACTGCAATCAACAACTGCATGGCGCGTAAATGATCCTCCTGGGCACGGTGTAACGGCTGCGTGACACGCAACAGCATCCAGTACAACAGCAGCGCCGTCACCGCGATAAACACCCAGCCTTTTAGCATGCTGGCCAGTACAAAACCGGCCGGCGTCGGAAACAGCCAACCCACGGCTCGATCGGAAAACAGAATCCACAGCGCTGCCACAACGGCATAAATCAGCACCACGCGGCGAACGCCGTGATGATCGAATTCGGGGTGGTTATTCATGGGGTTGGCGTCAGGGGCGTCAGCCGCTATCGCAATAACGCTGTGCGATCGCGACAAATTGGTCGAAGTGATTCAGAAAGGCGTCAACGATATCCGGATCAAAATGCCGGCCCCGCTCGCTGGCGATCATCTCGCGGGCAACCTCGTAGGGAAATGGCGGTTTATAGACGCGTCGATTGATCAACGAATCATACACATCCGCCAGCGCCATGATGCGCGCGGCAGTGGGGATGGCATCACCCGCCAAGCCGTCCGGATAACCGCTGCCGTCCCATTTCTCGTGGTGCCAGTGTGCGACTTCCTTGGCCAGCGCCAAAAAATCGAGCGGTTGTTCTATATCGCGCTCGGCCTCTTCGATGGCATCGCTTCCCAGCTTGGCATGGGTCTTCATCACCCGCCACTCGTCTTCGGTCAGTTTCCCGGGCTTGAGCAGGATCACATCGGGAATCCCGACCTTGCCAATGTCGTGCAGCGGCGCTGAGCGGCCAAGCAAATCGATATAACGCCGCGTCAACTGCGTACAGAAGCGCGGATGCGTGCATAACAAGGACGCCAGCTCATGCACATACGCCTGCGTACGCCGGATGTGATTGCCGGTTTCTGGATCGCGGGTTTCCGCGAGATGCGCCAGCGCACGAATACTGACCTGCTGTGTCAGATCGTTTTCGGTCATGCGCCGCATGACCTCTTCTTCCAGCACCGTATTCTTGTGTTTCAGCCAGTCGCGCGCCTGTTTCGCTTCGAGCTGGGTACGCAATCTTGCCAGCACCACTGTCGGCTTGATCGGCTTGATGATGTAATCGACGGCTCCCAGTTCGAAGCCATATTCTTCGTTCTCTTCAGCCGCAAGCGCCGTGAGCAAAATCACGGGAATATCGCGGGTATGCGCTTGCTCATGCAACTTGCGCAACACGGTGTAACCGTCCATCCCCGGCATCATCACATCAAGCAGGATGATGTCCGGCGGAGGCTGCGTGCTGGCAATACGCAGGCACCCCGCCCCGGACTGGGAGGCAAGCACGCGATATTGCGGCCGCAGCAGTTCGTTCAGAACACTCAGGTTCTCCGCAACATCATCAACAATCAACACCGTAGACTGACTGGAAGTCGCCACGTTGACTCCATGACGTTTGTTTACAGTCCAGTATAGATTTTAAGAACATACTGGTAATAATTTTTTAAAAAAATGCCAAATAAATTCGCCATGGGGGCAAAGGAACGCTGTCTTTCACTGATCGCTCACCAATCCATGCACTGATCTCTGCAAATTCCACGTCCATTTCTACAATCAAGATTAATAGCCGCCATCTTGCCCCAACGGGGATGACACCCAGAGAAAAGGAATGCACCCCATGTTTGCGACCGCCAGACGGACTGCCCTCCTCTTGGCCTTGATGATTCCCTTGTTCATGGCCTTATCCGCCCCGGTGCATGGCGCGGATCTGCTGGTCGTGACCGAAGAGTCGCCGCCCTATAATTTCATGGCCCCCAACGGAGAAATCGCTGGCCTGAGTTCGGAAATCGTCCATGCACTTTTCAACGAAGCCGGCCTGAAGGGCAATTTCCAACTCTATCCATGGGCGCGCAGCTTCTCCCTGGCCCGCACCCGCCCCAATACCCTGATATTCAGCATCGCGCGAAGCGCGCCCCGTGAGCATCTTTTTATCTGGATCGGCGAACTGCTACCGCATACCGGCTGGTTCTATCGCGCCCGCCAGAAAACGGCCATGCCGACCTCGCTGAATCAGATCAAGTCATGCTGTACCGTTTGTGTGGTCAGCAAGGACATTGCAGAGGACGATCTCAAGCACCTGGGTTTTGTTCTGGGTAAAAACTACATTACGACGGTCAGCTATGAAGATTGCATGCGGCTGGTACAAACCAACGCGGTGCCTCTGCTGGTCGATTCACCGCTTTCGCTGGCCTGGGAGCAAAGCCTGCACCGAAATATCCGGGTCAACTTCGAAGGCGTCATGGCGGTACCGGGATCGGGCAATGAACCGCTTTACCTTGCAGCCAGCCTCGGGACAGATGCGGCCGTCGTGGCCCGGTTGAAAAAAGCGTATGAAACCCTGCAGAAATCCGGAAAAATTGAGCAGATCCGTCGACACTTCATGGAAAGCCTGAACCCATCGCCGCAGTAACGCGCCCCATCTGGACAGCGGAGATTTCGCCCACTGACAAGGAATCCGGACAGCTAAGCGTTTTCGAGGGGCTGACGAACCAGGGACGTTTATTCTCCCAGATAACGCTTGCGCACCCTGGCCATGAAACCGTCATGCTGCATTGAATCCAGCGCCTGGTTCAGCCGCTGAATCTGAGCATCCGGCATCGCACGATTGCATGCCAGATACAGAACACTTGAACTGTAGATCAGCACGGGCCTCAACTGCGGCATGTTCTCCCGGGTCGTCATATAGCGTCCGTGATAGATACCGGTCGCCCAGAAATCGATATGCCCCACAGCCAGTTTACGGACATTGGACAGATCATCCGCCGCCAGCTCGACGCTGAACCCGCGGTCGATCAGATATTGCGCCACGGCATCGTCGATATAACCGCCGATGGTAAAGGCACGCGCATCCTCAAGAGAATGAATTTTCTTCGGACTGAGTGGACCGCCATACAATGCCCAGGGATTTTCCAGCAACGGCCCCACCCACTGGAACAGGTTCTCGCGTTCCTTGCTTCGTGTCGTGGAATACAGACAGGCGGTTTTGTCACTCAGCGCCATATTGTAGACGCGCGCCCACGGCTTCAACTCCAGCGAATACGGAATGGCGGCGCGTTTGAAGATTTCCCGCACCATCTCGGTCGATACGCCGCCAATGTGTCCTGACGCATCGACCAGATTAAACGGCGGATCATCCTCGGTCAGCAGCCGTACAGAAGGAAAGCTGTCAGCCTGCGCATTGGCTACCAGAATGCACACAGCCAGGCTCAGCGCCCCTCCGAGGTGACGAAACACAGTACATTCTCCTTGAGACCATTCAGATCCGGTAAAGTCTGATCGCTTTTTCCACCCTCTGAGTTAGTTGTATCACCTTTTTAGAAACAGAACCGATTTCACCCACCACTTTCAGATTGTCATCCATCGCAGCGGAAACCTGTTCGACGTTTTTCGCCATCAACGTCATCGCACCATTCTGCTGCCCCACCGCATGGGAAATATCGGCAATCATGCCCGATGTCTTGTCCAGCTGTTCCTTGATGGCATCCAGAGAATGGTCGGCACGCTGAACCAGCTCGACACTCTGATCGACCTTGGCGGCGCTGTCGCGCATCCCCTCGACCGCACCCGCGGTATCGTGCTGAATCTGCAGGATCATCTCTTCGATTTGCCGTGTCGCCGCCGAGGTCCGTTCGGCCAGCTTGCGCACCTCATCGGCCACGACCGCAAAACCACGCCCCTGTTCGCCGGCGCGTGCCGCTTCGATGGCCGCGTTCAATGCCAGCAAATTGGTCTGGTCGGCAATATCCTTGATGACATTGGCCACAACGCCGATCTCCTGGCTTCGTTGCCCCAACGCTTCGATGCTCCCGACCGAACGCGACACCGTATGGAACAGTTCCTGAATTTTTTCTGTGGCGCCCGCCGCCATGGCATTGCCCTCATGCACCCGATCGCCTGCCAGTCCGGCCGCTTGATTGGTCAACTCGGCCGAATGCGCCACTTCACCGATAGAAACCGTCATCTGTTCGATACCGGCGGCGGCCGAAGACGCATTGGCGCTCAGATCTTCCGCCGATTGCGTGAGATGCGCCATCGAGCCATCCAGAACATCCGTGGTCGCCGTCACCCTGGATTCCGCGTAGTTGATCAGCTGTAGTGTTGCCCTGAAAGAGGCCACCGTCAGATCAATCCGCGATGCAATTTTGCCGATATTGTCGTTGCGTGGCAGTTCAAGCGCATCCGTCAGATTTCCCGTTGTCAGCAGCTGTTCAAGATAGCGGTTGATCCACCGGATTTGCCCGAGCGCCGAAGGTAAAAAAAACAGCGCCAGCAACACCGCCCAGATCAGCAACACGCCCGACAACACGCCCGTCGCGCTGCTACCGATGCCATAGACCGCTGAGACGCTCCCCGCCAGAGCGGTCAACAAGGCAAAAGACACAAACGCCACGATCTGGGTCTCAAACGCCATCAGCTTCGCCACCCATGAACGGTGCCGAGTAACGATACGTCCCGACTCGATAGCAACGGCCTTTGAGCCTCCGCGAATTTTCCGGTAGGCCGACTCGGCGGCGGCGATCTGCTCACGCGCAGCACGGCTGCGAATGGATTGAAAACCGACGACCTGGCCCGCTTCGCGTACCGGAGAAACATTGGCCACCACCCAATAAAACCCACCATCCTTGCGGCGGTTCTTCACCAGTCCTTTCCATGGCTTGCCCAGTTTCAGGTTCTGCCACAGATCGGCAAACGCCTCGGCGGGCATGTCCGGATGGCGTACCAGGTTATGCGGGCTGCCGAGCAACTCTGCCTCGGTAAAGCCGCTCAATTCGACAAACCCCTGATTCACCTCGACGATCTGACCTTTCAGATCGGTACGCGAGTAGATAAAGGTGTTTTCCGGCACGACGGTTTCGACCTGAGAGACCGGCTGGTTATTGCGCATGGTGACATTCCTTCGGGGGTGATCCGTTCGAAGCCGATATTGAAATTGTTATCGCGATTTTAGAAATAAGTTTCATTTCAGGCGCTTATTCAACTGTAGACGATTAATAAGCCTTAACAATGCGGGTTTATCGGCAGAGACATGACATCACTTGCAAGACCCCTTACGCTATGTTACCTTGGTACATAGGTAACAACAGGAGAGCAAATATGGCAGATCAGCAGAAAGTCACCGTAGAACGCATCCAGACCGGCGTGCGCCTTGAAAAACGTATGCTCAAGGTACTGAAGGCCCTGGCAGAACAAAAAGACATGACGCTGGGCGACCTGCTGGAAGGCATCGTTTTGCATGCATTCGAAGGCAAGGCGCCGTTTTCACAGGAAACCCTGGCCACCATCGCCCAATTGAAGTCGATCTATGGACTGGATCTGGATGCCGGGGCCAGCCATCGCATGGTGGATAGCGAAAACGCGTAAAGCAGAATGCGGCGCAACGTACTCAAGCGTAGCGCCGCTCTCGCACCCATTTGGTCATGATCCATTTTTCGCCGATCGTCACCGGCGCACCACCGTGCAGGCTCAAGGCATCGAGCTGCCCCAGGCGATTGCAGTAGCTGAAGTACACCGCGCACCCCGGTCGTGGCGTCACGGACAGCCCCGCTGCGGGAAAAATCGTACAGCCGCCCCCCTCGACAGCATTGAGATAGAGGATGAGCGTCGCAACCCGCTGCCCGCCCCGGGCGAGAGGGTATGCGCTGCCGGCGCACTCGGGAGCGAAATAATCGAAATGCGGGGAATATTCCCCCCCTTCCCCATAGTGCAAAATCTGCAGTCCCTCACCGTTTTCAAGCGGCCAATTCATCAGCCTTGCAATTCGGGTATCTATACGCCGTATAAATTCGTCTTCACATAATGCAAAGAACGTCCCCTCACTGTTGCGCGCATCGATCACGTCAGACTGTCCGCTGTGCGGATCCACAATCGTCGAGCGCTTCAGTCTGTGGCGCGAACGCTCGATGACTTCACGATATTCGTCGTCGGACAGAACACCCTCGAAAACACGTAATACCGGCTTATCACAACGCAGCACCAGGGAAACATGGCGGTCGCCCGCATCGATGCAATGCCCCTCCGCCAGACGGGGCGCCGCATCATAGCGATACTGGGCCGCTGCGTGCGCTCCGCCACGAATCGAAGGCGTGGCCTCTTCAACCCGGGTCAGATCAATCCAGGCACGCGCCCGATCCGGGGCGAACCCAGCGCTCACCATGACAGCGACCATCGACTCAGTGCTGCAACGGCGGCCAATGTTTTCGACGATCCAGGCCTGCCATTCGCGCGTCAACTCATGCATCCGCATCGCATCCGGACAGTTAATGCAGTTGGCTCATCGCATGCAGAAGCTCGGCATCCTGCGTATCACCATCCAGCGACCAGCTCATCACCCCGCCCAGATGGTGAGAAACGACATAGCCGATCTTTTCCTTGATATCGTCCGGGGTGTCGTACGACCAGAAAGTATTGCCGTCGAACTTCCAGCTCTGGTGGGTGACCGGGTTGCGGTATTCCTTGCCGGGTGCGAATTTGAGAATTTTGTAATCATCGATCCCCATTTCCCACTTACCTTTCGGTACCCCCGCCGCGCGCTGATAGAGCCCGTTATGGGTGTTGACCACACCGTTCCAGCCGCGCCCATAGAACGGAATGCCCAGCACGATCTTTTCCGGCGGCGCCCCCAGCGCGATCAGTGAATTGACCGCACTATCGATGTTATAGGTGGACAGCACCGGATTGCCCGCATGCGGTCCCGACTTGTCGGGATACAGATTGGACTGGAAGTCGGTCGGTCCATTGGGTTCGAAACCGCCGTGAAAGTCGTAGCTCATCAAGTTGATCCAGTCCAGATAAGGGCTGTAATCGGCCGGATGGGTCTTGTCTATCTTGTCCTTGCCCGCCCCCACCGCCACGGTCAGCAGATAATGCTTGCCGTTTGTCTTGCCCAGCGCATTCAGCTGATCGCGGAACGCTTTGAGCAACAGGGTGAAGTCCTGCGGATCGTTATACGGATCCACCGTGTTGTATCCGATGCCCTGTATCCCGGGGAATTCCCAGTCAATGTCGATACCATCGAAGATCCCCGCCGCCACGCCTTTTCCACCCGGGGCATCGGCATCCACGGCCGGCAGGTTTCCCTTGATATACAGATCGATACAGCTCTTCACCAGATGCTGGCGCAGCGCATCGGTTTTGGCCGCGGCAGAGAACCAGCGCGACCAGGTCCACCCGCCCAGTGAAATGAGTATCTTCAGTTGCGGGTTCATGCGCTTGAGGCGCTTGAGCTGGTCGAAATTTCCCCTCATCTGTCCCCATGCCACTTCGCTGCCATCGACGGACTCGTTTTTCCGGAAAAACTTGCCATAGTCGGCAAACGCATCGCCGCCCAAGCCATCGCCACTCTCTTTGAGGTTCAGTTCACCACATTCGTACGCCCCATTCTTTTGATAGATATTGCCGAAGGCGTAATTAATGAATGTCAGCTTGCTTGCCGAACCGGACGTTTCAACGTTCTTGATGAAATAGAGCCGTTCATAGACGCTCCATTGCGTAAAGTAGGCGCCGATCTGATGGCCGCCAGGCGCAGGCGTCGGCGGCGTAGGACCCGGCGTCGGGGAGGGCACCACGGGTTCGGGTTCGGGTTCGGGCTCGGGAGAAGGTGTCGGTGTCGGCGTCGGTCCCGGCGCCGGCGTGTTGCACTCACCCAGAAACTGCCAGGGCTTGCCCTCGCCCACATTGCCGGATGGCGCATCGCCTTGCGTCCACCACTTGGAGACATAGTTCCCGCCCTGGAACGTCACATGCATGCCGGCACTGTCGTACACCGTTGCCGCTTGCCACGCGTCATA
>Ga0326728_10008860_pt1 | contig 24611 bp, 20 predicted proteins | sample MB3enrmetagenome_FD_207602 | JGI IMG/M metagenome (GOLD analysis project Ga0326728, IMG submission 207602) | Lab enriched peat soil microbial communities from McLean, Ithaca, NY, United States - MB31MN | ecosystem: Environmental > Terrestrial > Soil > Wetlands > Peat | place: USA: New York... | reverse complement strand
AGTCGGACGATACGACGACGTTGGGGAATGCGCTGAAGTAGTCGCGCACCTTCCGCACATCGACGGTGTGCTTGATGTTGTGCCCGCAATGGCAGATAAATATGCCTGTCTTCACCTGCTTATATACTCCAGGCAGCGCGACGCCGCCTCTCCCGCCGAGGCCACCGTGTCGGGCACGTCCTTCGGCCCGGAGGCCATGCCGCAGACGAATATCCCGTCCACGCCCGTCTTCGAAGGGGCAGTGGCGTCAACCTTGATGAAGCCGTAGTCGTCCCGCCCGACGGAGGCCATCTCGCAGAGGCCGGCCGTTTCCGCCCGGGGCCTCACGCCCGTCGCAAGGACTACCACATCGACCTCGACCTCCTCAAGCTCGCCGGAGAGCATGTCTTCCACCCTCACGACAAGGCCCTTTGCGCCCTTCGTCACCTCGCCGGGGATGCCCCTTATGTAGCGCACCCCCGCCTCCTGGGCGGACTTGTAGAACTCCTCGTAATTCTTTCCGTAGGCGCGCACATCGATATAGGAGACAAAGACCTCGGCGCCCTGCACCCTGTCGAGCACAATGCTCGCGTGCTTCGCCGTGTACATGCAGCAGACCCGCGAGCAGAACCTGGCGCCCGTCTGCCTGTCCCTGGAGCCGACGCACTGTATGAAGAAAAAGCGCTTCGGCTCTTTGCCGTCGATGACGATCTCGCCTCCCGTCGGCCCCGTGACCGAGCAGATCCGCTCGAACTCGATGCCCGTCAGCACGCCAACGAGTGCGCCGTAGCCGTATTCCTTCTTTTCGGTCGGGTCATAGAGGTCGAACCCGGGCGCGAGGATTATGCTGTCGCAGGTCATCTCTATCGTCTCGTCCTCCATAGCGTAGTCGATGGCCTTCACGTCGCACCGTCGCAGGCACTCACCGCACTCGATGCAGCCCTCCACCTGTCCCGCGAGGCAGCGGGACGCCTCCCGCCCTGCCGCCTCCGGCCCGTAACCCAGGCGGACCTCCCTGAAATCGGTCACCCTGACCTCCGGCGGCTCTTCCGGCACGGCCTCGCGGCGGCCGGGCGCGACCTTCGCTTTAATGCCGGCCCGCTCCGCATCCGACAGGCTTTGCGGCGCAGGCGTTTCTTCGGGCGCGGGACCGGCCTCCCCTTTCATATACCTGTCCATCGAGACGGCCGCCCGCTTGCCCGCGGCTATGGCGTCGATCACGTATGCCGGGCCCGTCGCCACGTCGCCTCCGGCGAATATGCCGGCCCGGCTCGTCTGGCCTGTCGCGGGGTCCGCCTTGATCGTCCCGTCTTCCGATACGGCTATGGAGAGGGCGTCCGCAAAAGACGTCTCCGGCGACTGGCCCAGCGCCGTGATGACCGTATCGACGCTCAGGCGGAACTCCGACCCTGCGACCGGGCGCGGCCGCCTGCGGCCCGATGCGTCCGGCTCGCCAAGCTCCATGCGGACGCATTCTATCTCAGTAAGCTCCCCCGCGCTGCCGATAAACTTGACGGGAGCGGCCAGGAACTCTATGGCTATGCCTTCCTGCGCAAGGGCCTCCACCTCTTCGGCTGCCGCGGGCATCTCGGCGGCGGTCCTGCGATAGACGACGGTCGCCTCGCTGCCGAGCCTCTTCACCGTCCTCGCGCAATCGACCGCCGTGTTGCCGCCACCTATGACTGCCGCGCTCCTGCCTACCGAAAGAGGGTGCCCGGCCTCGACGCCCCGCAGGAACGTGAGGCCGTCGATGACCCCTGCAAGCTCCTCGCCGGGGACGCCGAGGGCGATGCCTTTAGGGGCGCCAGTGCCGATGAAGAGCGCGTCGTAACCGGCAGCCAGCTTATCGAGGGGGACCTCCCTGCCTACCCCGACGCCGCATTCGATGCGCACGCCGAGCCTGCGGATGTAATCGATCTCCCCGGCAAGCTCCGATTTTGGCAGCCGGTACTCGGGTATGGCATACCTCAACATGCCGCCCGGCTCGGGCAGGGCCTCGAAGACCGTCACTTCGTGGCCGAGGAGCGCCAGGTCGTGGGCGCAGGCAAGGCCGGCCGGGCCTGCCCCGACGACGGCCGCCCTCTTCCCCGTCTCCTGGGCGGGGGGCGGCGGCTCGGGCCGGGGGGCGAGGTCCGCAACGGCGCGCTTTATGTCCCGGATGGCCAAAGGCTCGTCGATCTCACCCCTGTTGCATACGCCTTCGCAAGGGGCGTAACAGACCCTCCCGCAGACGGAAGGGAAGGGGTTCGTCTGCCTTATAAGCAGATAGGCGTCCTCGAACCTTCCTTCGCTTGCGTGCTTGAGATAGCCGGGGACGTTCGTATGGACGGGGCAGGCGGCAACGCAGGCCGCCTTGCACTGCCTCGCGGAGCGCCTGTCGATGCTCGCCTTGTTGGGTATCGCCTGGGGAAAGGGGATATAGATCGCCTTGCGCGGCCCCGTCCCCATGTTGAACTCGCTCTTCATCACCACCGGGCAGAAGGTCGAGCACGCGCCGCAGGCGTTGCACTTCGATATATCGACGAAGCGCGACTTCTTCAGGAGGGTGACTGCGAAGCCGTCGCCCGATTTTTCTATAGAGACGGGCCGCGTCCATGACAGGAGGTCGATGTTCTTTTTCAGCGCGACCTCGACCATCTTGGGCGAGAGGGTGCACGTCGAGCAGTCGAGGGTGGGGAAGGTCTTGTCGAGCTGTATCATCCTCCCGCCGATCGACGGCCCTGCCTCGACCATCGTTACATGAACGCCGCACGAGGCAAGATCGAGGGCAGCGGTAATGCCCCCGATGCCGCCCCCCACGACGAGCACGTGCTTTTCCCCTTCGGCTCTTTCCCCATTCATCCTTTTAAGACATCTTTCATCTTGTCCCGGAGCTTGTTCGCGTCCCCCACGAAGCCGTAATGGGCGTACTGGAAGATGGGCGCTTCCGGGTCCTTGTTGATCGCTATGATGCACTCCGAGTCCTTCATCCCCGCTATGTGCTGGAACGCCCCGGAAATCCCCATGGCAAAGTAGACCTTCGGCTTGACCGTCTTGCCGGAGGTGCCTACCTGGCGCGGCTTGGGGAGCCATGCCTTATCGATGACAGGCCTCGACGCGGAGAGCACCGCCTTGAGGAGATCCGCAAGCTCCTCGTAGGCCGGTATCTCGTCCTTGCTCCCTATGCCCCTGCCGACGGAGAGGAGGAAATCGGCCTTCGTGATGTCGATGGCCCCTTTCTCTTCCTCGACGTATTCGACGAAGCTCCTTCCGGGGTCCGTCTCTACGGCGTCGAGGACGGTCTCTGCCGCCGGGGCGCCCTTCGAGACGGCCTGCTCCTTGAAGCTCCCGCTCCGCACGGTCGCTGCGAAGGTCCCTTCACGGGGCTTGAACTCGCCGAATATCTTGTCCGAGTAATAGCTTTTCAGGAAGACGCCTTTTTCAGGGTCGTAGCCGCTCACGTCCGTAATCAGCGGCAGGTTGAGGGCGCCTGCTGCGTACGATGCGAGCTCGATCCCCGACGAGGAGCCGGTGAACAGGACGGCCTCCGGCCTTCCGGCCGTATCGATTACTTTCTGGATGATGCGGACCATGTTGAGGGGGCTTAAGAAGTCCGTCTCCTGGACCTGCGCCCTAATGACGGCGTCGCTCAAATCGTCGCTCCCGCAGGCGACACCGGCGGGGGCGAGGAGTTTTACTTCTTTTCCGAGGAGCCGCGCGAGGCCGATGGTGTCCAGGTTCCTCTCCTCGAAGAAACCGCGCCTTACCTCCGCGACGACCAGTGCGTAGCTCATTGATACACCCCTTTCTCCTTCAGGATGCCGAGAAGCTCCTTGCATACCCCGTCGGCCTCCCCTTGCAGCATGACTGCGCCGCCCTTCTTTGCGGGGTAGACCCACCGGACGAGGTCTATCATGCCCGGCACGCCCTCCCGGTAAGTCCCCGCCTTGAAGACCTTGCGCTCGACCTTCGACGCTTTCTTGATCCCCATGATCGAGACGTAGCGCGGCTCGTTGATGCCGCTCTGTATGCCGAGGACGCACGGCAGCGCCAGCTTTACGCGCTCCTGGAGGCCGCCTTCGAGCTCCCGCCTGATGACTGCCCGGCCTGCCTCGAACGCCTCTATGCCGATCACCATCGACGCGAAGGGCAGCCCCAATTTTGCCGCCAGGATGCCTCCCACGGAGGCGAACTGGTCGTCTTCCGACTGGACGCCCGTAAAGATCGCGTCGAAGGGGACGGCCTCTTTTTTCAGGAAGTTGTAGAGGAGGCAGGCGCGCGCCATGGGGTCGTTGATGGCATCGCTCGACTCGACGAGGAAGCCGTCCTTCGCGCCCATCGCAATGGCCCTCCTCAGCACGTCGTCCGATTCGGCGTCGCCCAGGGAGATGGCCGTTACGTCGCCGCCCGCCTTCTCCACTATCGATACCGCCGCCTCCACTGCGTAGTTGTCCCAGTCGTTCACCTTGAAAGGCACCTTCGAGAGGTCAACGCGCCGACCGTCATCGACGATGCGCAGCTCTTCTTCCTGCGTAGCGGGGACCCGCTTCGTAAAGACCAAAAGGTTCATCTATAAGACCTCCATTAGTATCTCCGACAGATCCTTGACTATCTGCCCCTTCTCCTTCGCCGCGTCTTCGAGCGTCATCAGGCAAAAGGGACAGGCCGTAGCAATGATCTCCGCGCCCATCTGCGCAGCGTCGGCGGCGCGGACCTCGGAGTTCCGCGGGCCCTTCGTCTCCTCCACCTCGAAGAACATCCTCCCTCCACCGCCCTCGCAGCACAGGGACGTCTCCCGCGACCGGGCGAACTCCAGAAGCTCCAGCCCCTCGACAGAGCGCAGGATGCTGCGCGGCTCCTCGAAGACGCCGTTCTGCTTGCCGAGGAAGCAGGGATCGTGGTAGGCGACCTTGTGGTCGTACCTGCCTTCAAACTTCAGCGCCCCCTCGCCGATCAGCCTGGCGAGGACCTCCGTGTAATGGGAGACCTTTATGCCCAGGTCCCCGTATTCCTTCCTGAGGGCGTTCATGCAGTGAGGGGAGAGGGCGACGACCTCCCGCACCCCGTATTCCTTGAGGACCTCCGCGTTCTCCTCCCGCAGCTCGTCGAAGAGGCCCGTCTCGCCTATGCGCCTGATCTCGTTGCCGCAGCACGCCTCTTCTTCCCCGAGCACACCGAACTCGTAGCCCGCCCTGGAGAAGAGGGCGGCCACGTTCGCAGGGATGACCATGCAGCGCGGGTCGTATGCCTGGATGCAGCACGTAAAGAGGAGCCTCTTCGACGCAGTCTCGCCGACGTGGGGGATCTCTACGCCCGCCTTCTCCACCCAGGCCCCCCTCTTGGCCCGCGAGCGGCCCCAGGGGTTTTTCTGGACGTAGGTGTTCTCCAGGGCCTTCTGGACCGTGACGGGTATCCGCCCGTCTTCCACGAAGGCGGACCTCACGTCGATAACGACCTCCGAGGGCTTCACGTCCCTGGGGCAGCGGAGCGTGCACGCCCCGCAGGACGTGCAGTACCATGGGATCGCGGCCTCTATGTCGCGCTGGAACTGCCTCTTGCGCACCATCATCCGTATGTTGAAGGCGGTCCTGCCCGCCTCCGGGCAGCTCCCCGTGCACCGCCCGCACTGTATGCAGGTGAGGAGGCGGCTAGAATCTTCCAAGGATTTTCCTTCCTATGAGCACCTTCTCCACTTCCTTCGTCCCCTCGAAGATCTCGTAGACCTTGGAGTCGCGCCAGTAGTGCTCGACATCGTACTCCTTGAGGATGCCGTACCCGCCGTGCAACTGGATCGCCTCGTCGCAGACCTTGACGGCAATCTCACAAGTATACCACTTTGCCATTGCTATGAGGGCAGGGTCTATCTCCCCTCTATCGACTGCCGTGGCCGCCCTGTAAAGGAGGCTCCTCCCCGCCTCGACGAGGGTCGCCATCTCCGCTATCTTCGCCTGGACGATCTGGAGCGCCGCAAGGGGGCCTCCGAAGGCTTTCCTTTTCTTGACGTGGCTTATCGCTTTGTCGAGCGCTCCCTGCGCCGTGCCTATGGCAAGGGCGCCACCGCCGTCCAGCCGGGCGCGGTTGAAGAAGTCCATGAGCTGGTAAAAGCCCCTCCCTTCCTTCCCGACGAGGTTCGATTTGGGCACCCGCACTTCTTTGAAGGCGACCTCCCCCGTGTCGGAGCACCTGATCGACAGCTTGCCATGCAGCTTGTTCGCCTCGTAGCCGGGCCTGTCCGTCTCGACTATGATCGTCGAGAGCCTGTCGTGCTTCTTCGGGTTTTTAGGGTCCGTGACGCAGAGGACGACGAGGTAGTTCCCTATGTTCGCGTTCGTGATGAACATCTTGTTGCCCGATATGACGTAATCGCCGCCTTCGCTGACGGCCGTCGTAGTGATCGCCGCCACGTCGCTGCCCGCGTCCGGCTCCGTCGATGCCATGCCCGCCCTCCACAGGCCGGAGCAGATGGGAGGCAGGTACTTCTTTTTTTGCTCTTCCGTGCCGAAGAGCTTTATCATCTGCGTCCCGAAATAACTCGCCACCATGCTCTGGGCGATCCCGCCGTCTACGCGGGCGAACTCCTCTATTATAAGGCACTGCTCGAAGTGGCCCAGGCCCGCTCCGCCGTATTCCTCCGGGATGAAGACGCCCAGGAAACCGTTCTCGGCGGTCTTTTTCCAGATGTTGTCGTCGAACCGCTCGTTGTCGTCCAGCTCCCTGGCTACATCCCTGAATTCCTTCTCTGCGAACTCCCGCGCCGCCTGCCTGACATCCTTTTGCTCAGCAGTGAGCTCGAACATATGCGCACCCTCCCTCTTTTCTTATGACCGGGCAATGCATAGGCTAATAGCAATCTTCGTACCAGGAACGCCTGTATCCAAACGGCGCGGAACGGTAAAGCCTTCCCCCGGGAAACAGCCTGTGCATCCAGGTACCGAGTTGAGCAATTATTACACAGTGTGCAGATTCCAACCACGAACACGCAGATCAGGACGCGTGCACGGGCAAGTGGTGACTTTCGATGATTAAGGGTCTTTACCGAATGATGCAGTCTATTTCCTCATCCGCACGAGGACGTCTTCCATGGTTCCCATGTAGGGTCCAGGGGTTTCCATCTTGATCGAGGCCATGGCCGCAGCGAATTCCAGAGCATACTCCACGGGGTGATCCGTCCTCTGAGTTAGATAGGCCGCTAGTGTCGTGTCGCCGCGACCGGTCCTTCCTACAACACTCCTGTTGGAGAATGGCGCGAAGTAATCCCTGCCCCTGACGTGAGCAAGAACTCCGTCGGAACGTGTTATGATCGTCTCGGGACATCCCCATTCCTCTATCATGGCGGCCGCCTTGTGAAGATCGTCCGAACCGGTCAATACTTTTGCTTCAGCTACATCCAGCTTCACGATGTCCGCCATACCAATGATTTCTTGCTTCTCAGGCACGTCTTTCAGATGAATGCGCCAAGTCTTATCGTCAACCTGAAGGATAAAGCTCTGCATATCGATACACAAGCGAAAACCCCGCCTTCTCAGCTCAACCATAAATTCCATGGTGAACTCCTGGTTGGTCATGCCGTCGAGATGCACAAGACAGGGTTCCAACTGCGGTATCTCGTCTATCTTAAAGAACCCCGAGTTTTTTGTTAGGATCATCTCCCTTTCGTCCGGATTTGCGCTGGGCTGGACGATACGTACGTGTGTGGTCACCTCGGCCGGTTGAATATAGATATCTATACCGGCTGATTTCAGAGGTTCCAGGACATGGCTATCGTTTTTTGCTAATCGGGTCAGGAGGGCGATCCGCTTCATGCAACGGGCGGCGGCCATTGCCGCATATGGTGCAGGACCCCCCGCCTCTGGATGAGGAGGTTTCTTAAACGGCACAATCTCGCCTGTTGCCGTATGACCAACGAATACTATATCGTAAAGAGCCATACCGAATCCCCCCTTCATTCTTTAATACTCTACAAGTGCATCTTAATCAACATCGAACTTATACTACCTCTCGATGGTTAAGTGCAACCCCGGAGTGGGCTTCATCGTCACCGCCTGACGCCTCCACCTACGATTCCATAACCGTTATCTGATTTGCGGAGTAAGGAATACGGCCTGTCCGCCCTTGCGCCACTAAGTAAGAGATTGGGGGGCGCAGATACGGTCTTGACCGTTCGGAGGGCAGAGGCGCGAAGGTCCTCTCTCTGCCTCTTTGTATATTCACGAAATAACTCTGGATACCCCGCGCTGCAGGAGGGGTTATCGGCTATTGACCCTTTTTTGGCGTGGCGCCCCCTCGCCCTGTTACCGCAAAGCCGGGAGTGCATGGTTGTTATTCTCTCAGCCTGTATAAGAAAGACGCCGCTCTTCGGTCCGCCGCAGTCTAAGGCTTCAGCCCGAGTCCGCGGGAGACGATGAGCTTCATGATCTCCGTGGTGCCGGCGAGTATCGACAGTGCGCGCACATCGCGGTATATGCGGCTCACCCTGTATTCCTCCATGTACCCGTATCCGCCGTGGATCTGTACCGCCTGGTAGGCGACCCGGTTGACCATCTCCCCCAGCCACGCCTTTGCCATCGACACCCTCTGGTTGATGTTATCGCCGTTGATATATTCGGCGACGAGGGTTTCGAGGAAGTTCCGTCCGATCTCGACGTCGGTAGCCATCTCAGCGAGCAGGAAGGCGTTGTACTCGAAGTCCCCGATGGGGCGGCCGAAGGCTTCCCGCACCTTGGAGTATTCGAGGGCCAGCCTGAAGGCTTCCTCTGCCATGGCCTGGCACTTGACGCAGACCTCCAGCCTCTCGCGTGCGAGCTTCTCCATCATGTATTTGAAGCCCTGCCCTTCCTCGCCCAGGAGGTTGCCCGCCGGGACCCGGCAGTCCTCGAAGGCCAGCTCCGCCGTATCCTGGCAGTCCTGTCCCATCTTGTGGAGCTTCCGCCTGGTGATGCCGGGCGTGTCGCCCTCTACGACGATCATGCTTATGCCCTTCTGCCCGTTGGGGGACTGCACCTTGCAGGCGGTAACGATGATGTCGGCCGTCATGCCGTTCGTTATGAACGTCTTCTGGCCGTTGATAATGTAGTGGTCGCCATCCTTGACGGCGCGGGTACGGATGGCGGCGAGGTCCGAGCCCGCATCCGGCTCGGTAAGGCCAACTGCGCATATGGCTTCTCCCGTTGTCGTCTTCGGGAGGAGCCTCCTCTTCAGGTCTTCATTGCCGTACGAATAAACATAGGGGGCGGCCACGTCGCTGTGCAGGGGCGCGCCTACGCAAAAGCCGTCTCCCCATGCCAGCTCCTCGTTGACGATGACCAGGGAATAACGCGCATCAACGTCCATCCCGCCGTATTCTTCCGGCAGCCAGGGGCAGAGGAAGCCCTGCTTGCCCATCTTGTACCATAGGTCGCGGGGCACGATGCCTGCCCGGTCCCACTTCTCACGATTGGGCGTTATCTCCTTCGCCACGAACTTCCTGACCATTTTTCTGAAATCGCTGTGCTGTTGGCTCTCCTGAAACAATGGCATTATCCGGATCCTCCTTGACTGGTCTCGTGCAGATAGTCTACTTCATGAGCACCGTCGGCAGATAAAGCGTAAGGGACGGGAAGATAAAGAGCAGCACCACGCAGACCACCAGCGCGATCAGGAAGGGATATACGCCGCTGTAGATTACGCTCATCGGCACCTTGGTGATGTTCTTTACGACAAAGACAGGCATCGCCACCGGCGGGATGACGGAGCCGATGCAGACCGTAAGGGAAACCATGATGCAGGCCCATATGGGGTCGTAGCCGAGCTGCGTGATGGCGGGGAAGAAGATCGGCGTCGCGAGGATCATGAAGGCAAGGTCGTCGATAACGGAGCCGCCGATCAGGTAGATGATGAAAATGAAGCCCATGACGATGTGGCGATGCAGGGGGAGATGAGCCACCCAGTCCGCGACGGCCATCGGTATGTCGGTTACGGCGACGAAATGGCCGAGCACCATCGAGGCCGCAACGATCATAAGGACCATGCAGGTCGTGCGAAGCGCTTCGGCGAACGATTTCTTGAGTCCTGCGAAATTGATGTCCCTCTTGACCAGGCAGAGGAGTATTACGGCGAAGGTGCCTATGCTGCCTGCTTCGGTCGGTGTGAAGAAACCTTTCAAAAGGCCGCCCATGATTACGATGAATATAAGGATGGGCCAGATGATGGCCGGCAGGGACTTTGCCCTCTCGCCCCACCCAAACTTCTCGCTCTTCGGCCCTATCTGCGGATTGATGCGGGCCCATCCGAAGATCACGATGGCATAGAAGAGGGAGAGCATGAGGCCGGGGATGACGCCGGCCAGAAAGAGCCGGCCTATCGACTGCTGCGTGATCAGGCCGAGGAGGATAAGGGTTACACTCGGCGGTATGAGCACGCCCAGCGTGCCGACGGTGGCGACGATGCCCGTAGACAGCTTCTTGGCGTAGCCGAACCTGTCCATTTCCGGCACTGCGACGCTGGCGAAGGTCGCGGAGGTCGCAATGATGGAGCCGGAGATCGCTTTGAAAATGGTCGCGCCGACGACCGTCGCCATGGCAAGCCCGCCCGGTACATGACCCAGGAACTTGTGGGCGCAGTCGTAAAGCCGTTTTGCGATCCCCGCGTTGAAGGCAACCTGCCCCATCAGGACGAAAAGGGGCACAACCGTCATGCCGTATGATTCGAGTGAGTCATAGAAGTCGTTCGCCAGTATGTTCAGGGCGGCATCAGGCGAGACGACCAATGCGTACCCCCCAAAACCGATGATCGTCATGGCAACGGCAAGCTCCATGCCGGTCAAAAAGAGGCCCAGCATCAGGATACAGCCCAATACCCCGAGAGTTACCTCGTTCATCTCACTTCTCCTTCACGAATATTTTGAGGATATCGGTGACAAGGACAAAGCTTTCGACAAGAAAGCAGAACGCGAGCCCGTATGCAGCAGGGTAATAAGGTATATGGAGGGTCATCGTTACCTCGCCGCTTCTGTACAAGTGGTCCGCCTTAACGAAGAGGCGCCAGGAGAGGAGCGCGAAGATGACAATGCCCATAGCCCTCGTGCAGATGTTGACCGTGTTCCTCACCGCAGGCGAGCGGTGCTCTATGAGGAAATCGACGAATATATGGGCCTTGTCCCAGGAAGTTTGGGCCACTGCAAAGCCTACGACGATGGCCCCCGCAATTGCCACCAGCTCGTACGTGCCGATGATCGATTTGCCTAAGCTGCGCAGCACCACGTCGCACACGGTCAGCATCATCATGAGGAACAGGACGATGCCCGCAAGCCCGTTCATCCATCCGCTCAGTTTCTTGAAAAATGCGATAAACCTCCTCATCATGCCTCTCCTTGAACCCTGACATTCGCCGATCGGCGCTCATTTTCTCTATTACGCTGCCGAAGTGGGCGCAAATCGACCGTGACAGCCGGGCCCCTGTGCGGGGCCCGGCCTCTTTCGTGTCTTGCCGGTATATCAGTTAGAGTGCGTCTTGATGTAATCCCGGCAGAACTTCAGCACATCCTGGCCCGGAAGTCCCCTCGCCTGCATGTTTTTCACGTACCGATCGAAGAGGGGCTGCGCTTTTGCGGACCATCTCGCATTCTCCTCGGCGGAGAGCTTTATGATCTTGTTGCCCCTGGCGAGGGAGTATTTCCTGCCGGATTCGTCGATCGCCGCCCAGACCTTCGCTTGTCTCTCAATCCATTCCTGGTTGATCTGCTCGATGATCTTCTGCATGTCGGGCGGTATGCTGTTCCATTTATTCTTATTCATGGCGATTATGAAAGTGGCCGTGTACGCGGACGCATAGTTCTCGGTAGACGATTTGATGACTTCACCGAGCTTCCACCCTTCGAGCGCCTCATACGCGAGCATGGCGCCGTCGGCCACGCCCTTGGAGATCGCGTCGTACGCATCACCCATCGGCATTGCCACCGGGATGCCGCCCAGGAGCCTCATGAACTCCGCGTTGGAGCCGAAGGTCCTTATCTTCATGCCCTGAAGGTCCTCAAGCTTGGCGACGGGCTTTCTTGTGTGGAGGATGCCCGGCCCCTGGCCGTGGAAGTACATCACCTTTACCTCGTCAAACTCTTTTGGATGGAACTTCGCGAAGTAGGCATTCGAAAGATGGGTGGACATGGTGCCGTTCGGGTAGCCGAGCGGATAGTCCAGGACCTCGGTCAAAGGGAACTTGCCCATGGTGTAACCCAGGACTATATTGCCGACGTCGCAGACGCCCTGGACGACGCTGTCGTAGGTCTGGGCGGGCGCAGTCAGCGTCGCGCCGGTGTAATGACGGACCCTTACTTTTCCGTTCGTCCTCTTTTCAACCTCTTTGCACCAGGCATCGGTGATCTTGGCGTTCTCGTGGCTCGGTGGGAAAAATGTCGAGAACCTGAGGTTAACGACCTTCTCCTGAGCGCCTACGGAAGGCATGGAGACATGGAAAGCCCATACCGCCACAAGGACACAACAGAGCACAAGCGACAGCTTTTTCATCATTTACCCCCCTGATTTATTTTATTGCATCCTGGGGCCCTGGAAATTGCTGCCCTTTCCAGCGCCTCACGCCCCGGATACCCGGCTCGTTTCTTTTCCTCGCGCCGCGCACGAGTGCATCTGACTGATCGGTCAGTCATAATCAGTCGAATGTTACCTCCACCTCCGGTTCCCTGCCCACGGTTTCTCAATCTACGCCTTTCCGGACGGTGGGTGCGCTGCCTCCAGGCCCTTCATCATGAAATCACGGGAAGACCTGGCGTATCGTCTGCTGTCCTCCGCAGAGGGCGACTCCAGGTACCACTGAAGGAGCATGCCGGTCAGCAAAGCCATTATGATGCGAGCGTAAATGCGCGTATCGATATCGGCGCCTATCTGCCCCTGCTCTTTGCCCTCTTCGAGAAATTTCTCAAGAAAATCGTTGTACCTTCCCTGGATTGCCCTGATCTTTCTTTCCGGCTCGGAAGCATTCCCTATGATCTCCCCGAGGAGAGTATGCCACACCAGCATCAACTCCCGATGGTACTGGCCGAACTCGGTCGTATATTTATAAAACGCCCTGAACTTTTTCAGGAAGTCCCCTTCATGGGTGCTTATCTCACTGATGAGTCCGTCGAGAAACTCCGCGGAAAATTTATCCAGAATGCTCGCCAGGATTTCGTCTTTGCTCTTAAAGTGACAATAGACGGTGCCTTTGGCAATGCCGACAGCCTTCGCGAGGTCCGTAACGGACGTCCCGACAAAACCCTTGGCCAGAAATTGCCTTATGCTTGTTTCGATTATCCGCTCCCGGACAGCGGCAGTGTTTTCTTTACGAGTCACGGTATAGTCCTGCGTGCATCGAGTCGTTCAATGACCGACCATTCAGTCATTGTTTGATGCTACCCCGTTCTGAATCGCAATGTCAATAAAAAAATGTCTTGTTCTGGACCATTTGCCCTGAATGTGTAATAATTACACTCGAAGTTTCTTCAGCCGCCTTGGGCCGGCAAGCCGTGCGGGCAAGCCCCAAGGGCAGGCAGGGAGCGCGCATATGAACGGTAAGGCCGGAAAGGACCCGTTGGCGGATGCGAGCCGCCGGAAGCCCCCGGGCCGCTCAATCCCCGCCTCGCGCCCGAAGGCCGCCGCCAGGAAACGGGCGAGAAAAAAGAGGGACGATGAATTCCTGCGCCTGAGCGAGTTCAACAAGGCGATCATCAGCCACGCCCCCGTAGCCATCTTCACCCTCGACAAGGACGGCGTTTTCACCAGCGTCAACCCCGCGCTGGGCACGATCTCCGGCCTGGGCCGCGACGCCCGGAGGAAGCTCATCGGATTCAACTGGCTCAAGAACTCGTACACGATAAAGTCGGGGCTGGCCGCGCACATCACCCGGGCGCTCGAGGGCGAGCCCTTCCAGCTCTGGGACTTCCCTTTCATCACCTTTGACGGGGACAGGAACAACTTCCTCGACTTCAAGGGCGTCCCCATCAAGGCGAAGGACGGCACTATAGAGGGCCTCCTCTGCATCATCGAGGAGACTACGGACCGGGTCGAGACGAGGGCGCGCCTCATGCAGGAGGCGCGCAAGTCGGCCGTCGGCAGGCTGGCTACCGGGATCGCCCACGAGCTGAACAACCCCCTGGCGACGCTCGTCGCCCACGTGGAGCTCGCGGCCAACTGCCTCAAGTCCCTCGATGCATCGCCGCCCGACAAGGCGCGGCTGGAGGAGCTGCGGGATTACCTTTCGGTGATCGAGGCCCAGGCGTTCCGCTGCAAGGACGTGATGGGGAGCATCCTCAGCCTGCCGTGGAAGGAAGGGCTGGAGATCGCGGAGATCGACATCAACGGCCTCCTGGACGGTATCATCGAATCGACCGACACAGGCAAGTCGGAGGCGCGGATCGTCAGGGAGTTCTCCCCCCTGCCGCCCGTGCAGGGCAACGCGAGCGCCCTGCGCCAGGTCTTCCTCAATCTTATAAGCAACGCGTGCGACGCAGTCGAAGGGAGGATGGACGCGACCATACGGGTTGCGACCTCCGCGCCCGGCAAGGACGTGATAGTTCGCGTCCAGGACAACGGGAACGGCATCCCGTCCGCCATACTGAAAACGATATTCGAGCCGTTTTTCACGACGAAGGAATCGAAGCAGGGGGCCGGCCTGGGCCTGTCGCTCTGCCGCGAGTTCCTCACCCACGCGGGCGGCAGCGTCAGGGCGGAGAGCAGGCCGGGAAGGGGGTCCACCTTCGTGGTCACCCTCCCCGCTAAAGGAGCGGGCCGGCCATGACGAGGGTGCTCATCGTAGACGACGAGGTCCAGCTCATCAAGGCATTCAAAAAGCAGTTGACCGAGGACGGGATGTCGGTCGTCACGGCTGCTTCCGCCAAAGAGGCCCTCGCGGTTGTCGAAGGGCAGACCTTCGACGTCGCGGTCCTCGACATCAAGCTCCCCGATCTGGACGGCATGGAGCTCCTCGTCAGGATGAAGCAGGCGGAGCCGAATATCGAGGTCGTCATGCTCACGGGCTACGCCTCCATCGACACGGCGATCCGCTCCATAAAGCTGGGCGCTTACGATTACCTCACGAAGCCGTGCAAGATAGCGGAGCTTGAGAAGGTGATAGCAAAGGCCCACGAGAACAAGGTCCTGAAGGAGAAGAACATCGTCCTGGAAGAGCACCTCCACAGGATCGGCGCCCACGACGATTTCATAGGCGAGAGCGGGCAGATTATGAAGGTGAAGAAACTCATCTCGGTGGTGGCCGCCTCGGGCACGCCCGTGCTCATCCTCGGCGAGACCGGGGCGGGCAAGGAGGTCGTCGCAAGGGCGATACACGACCGCTCCGGACGCGCAGGGAACCCCTTCGTCACGATCAACGCGAGCGCCCTCCAGGAGAGCATCCTCGAAAGCGAGCTTTTCGGCTACAAAAGAGGGGCCTTTACAGGCGCCCAGGGCAACAAGCTGGGACTTTTGGAGATCGCCCACAACGGCACCTTCTTCATAGACGAGGTAGGCGACATGGGCCTGTCGATACAAGCGAAGATATTGCGCGTCCTGGAGACGGGGGCCTTCATGAAGCTGGGCGACACGAAAGAGACCAGGGTGGACACCCGCTTCATCTTTGCTACGAATAAGGACCTGAAAGGGAGAATCGAGGAAGGGCTGTTCAGGAAGGACCTTTTTTTCAGGATCAACGGCTTCATAATCAACCTGCCCCCGCTGCGCGAGCGGAAGGGCGACATTTTGCTCCTGGCCGACTATCTGCTGGAGAAGCTGAGCAGGGGGGGCGCCAGGAAACGCCTGTCGCGGGATGCGGCCGATTGGCTCGTATCGTATGAATGGCCCGGCAACGTGAGGGAGCTGGCGAACGTGATCGAGAGGTCGCTCCTGCTGAGCGGCACGCGGGAGGAGATCGTTGTGGACGACTTCCCCGAATCGATGCAGGCGGCCGGGGCAGGGGTGGAGGCCGGGCGGCCGGAGGGCCGGGCGCAGTCCGATGTCTTTGACCTTTCGCGTATGGAGGAGGAGCACATCGAGAGGGCCCTTCGCTCCGCCATGGGCAACAAGAGCAAGGCTGCGCGCCTCCTGGGCATCAGCAGAAAGACCCTTTACAACAAGCTCCTGCGGGAGAAAAACGGCGGCGCAAAAGGGGACGGCGAGCGGCAATAGGCAACCCCTGCAATTACCCATCGCCCTTTGTATAAAACTTTTACAACTGGGTCATTTCGAGCCAGCCGGGGGCAAACGCTCTTTCGGCCGGCCGTTGCAAAACCCCTTTTCAGGCAGGGCGACATAATAATGGCATTCTACTTGCAATTTTTGAACGGTCGATTGTAAAGTAAGGAAAGGCCTATCGCAAAATCAAAAGGGGGGGTTATGAAAAGGGGATTTTTTGCGTATGCGCTGGCGTCGGTCCTGATCGCTTCTCTGGCGGCCGTTCCCGCTTGCTTCGCGGCTGAGAAGGTCATCACCCTCAAGGTCGCCAACTGGTTTCCCATCACGCACCAGCAGAGCATCCTTCTTGACAATTGGTGCAAGGACGTCGAAAAAAGGACAAACGGCAGGGTAAAGGCCAACTACTACCCCGGCGGGACGCTCGTCCCTGCGGCCCAGGCCTACGACGCTGTGACTAAGGGCATCTCAGATGTCGGCAACCACGTCCTCGGCTACACCGTCGGCAGGTTCCCCCTGAGCGAGGTGATCGACCTGCCCCACGGCTACCGGAACAACACCGCAGCGACCAAGCTGGCGAACGCGTTTTACAATAAGTTCAAGCCGAAGGAGTTCGACGACGTCAAGGTGCTCTGGTTCCATTCCCAGGGGCCGGGGCTCGTCCACACCAAGTCGAAGCCCATCCATAAGCTGGAGGACCTCAAAGGGCTGAAGATGAGGACTTACGGCTCCAACGCGAAGCTGATGGGGCTCCTCGGCGGCGTGCCCGTCGCCATGCCCATGACCGATGTCTACGATGCCCTTTCGAGGGGCGTTGCCGACGGGCTGATGTGCTCCTACGAGGCGCTCGAAGGCTTCAGGACGGGCGAGCAGATAAAATACTGCACGGAGAACTTCGGGACCTCGTATACGGCCTGCTTCGTCGTGGTGATGAACAAGAACAGGTGGAATTCCCTTCCTCCGGACATCCAGAAGACCATCGACGAGATGAGCAGGGAGTATATCGGCAAATATGAGGTCATGTGGGACACTATCGAGAAGAGCGGAAAGCAGTGGATGATAAAGAGGGGCGCGACGATCATATCGCTGCCGAAGGCCGAAGATGCCAGGTGGGTAGAAAAGGCCCAGCCCGTCTTTGAGGATTACGTGAGCAGGATGAAGGCCAAAGGGCTCCCCGGCGCCGAGGCGCTCAAGTTCGTGCGCGACTTCCTGAAAACAGCGAACTGACAGCGTTTCGAGCAGCCGTTTCTTCGAGAGAGGAGCCCGCGATGAAGGAATACAATAACGTCATACTGAAGATGGCGAAAGTCATGGATATCCTGGGCGGCCTGGTGCTCACCTTCATGATGCTCATCACCGTGCTGGACGTCATCCTCCGCGTCTCAGGCAGGCCGATCACGGGTACTTACGAGCTGGTTTTCCTGGGGGGCGCAGTCGTTATCGGCTGCGCCATCCCCATGAGCTCCTGGGAGGGGGCGCAGGTCAACGTCGATTTCGTGCTGATGAGCTTCCCCAGGACGCTGCGAAAGGTGGTCACGGTCATCACCAGGCTCTTCGGGATCGCCTTCTTCTTTCTCCTCGGATGGAACCTCTTCGCCCTCGGGACCGAGCTGTACAACAAGGAAGAGGTCTCCCTCACGCTTCACGTGCCCATCTACCCCGTCGCCTACGTCCTCGGCCTCTGCGCCTTCATCGAGTGCCTCGTCCTCGTCTCGGACATGGTGATGACCATGAAGGAGGCGGGCCATGAGTGAGATCGGAATCGGCATCATCGCCCTATTGGTCCTGCTCGGTTTTTTCCTGACGGGCATCGAGCTTGCCTTCGCCATGGGCATCATCGGCGTGGCGGGCTTTGCCTACGTGGTTGACGTCAAAGCGGCGATGGGTCTCATGGCGAACGACTTTTTCGACGCCCTCGCCTCTTACGGCCTGACGGTCATCCCCCTCTTCATACTGATGGGCCAGATCGCCTTCAACGCGGGCATCGCCAGGCGCCTCTACGACTGCGCCCACAAGTTCTTGGGCCACATCCCCGGCGGGCTTGCCATAGCTACCGTGGCGGGGGCAACCGCCTTCAAGGCCGTCTGCGGGTCCGTGGCGGCGACGGCCGCTACGTTCGCGAGCGTCGCCGTCCCGGAGATGTCGAAGTACGGTTACAGCAAGAAGCTCTCTACGGGCATCGTCGCTACGGTCGGCACCCTGGGCGTGCTCATACCCCCAAGCGTGGTGCTCATCGTCTTCGGCATCATCACCCAGCTTTCCATAGGCAAGCTATTCCTCGCGGGCCTCATACCCGGCCTGCTTATCGCCTTTTTCTTCGCGGTGATTATCTTCGGGTGGTGCAGGATAAACCCGGCCCTCGGCCCGAAGAGCGAAAGGTTCCCCTGGAATGAAAGGATGAAGACCCTCCCCGCCGTGACCTGGCCCATCGTCATCTTCCTGGTCATCATCGTCGGTCTGATGAAAGGCTTCTTCACGCCGACGGAGGCGGGCAGCATAGGCGCCTTTGCCGTCCTTTTGCTCTGCCTCTTCAAAAGGAACATCAATTTCGCGGGCTACGTCAAGTCCCTGCGGGAGTCCCTGCGCACGTCCTGCATGGTGCTCCTCCTGATCGCAACGTCGAACATGCTCGGCCACTTCATCGCCGTCACGAACATTCCCAATTACCTGGGCACGTGGGTGCTGGCCCTCAAGCTGCCCGCCTTTGCCGTCATGATCCTCATCTTCCTCGTCTACCTGCTGGGCGGCTCGTTCATAGACGACCTGGCCTTCATGATCCTGGCGACCCCCATCTTTTTCCCCATCATGACGAAGCTGGGCTACGACCCGCTCCTGGTCGGCATACTCGTCGCCCTCACCATCTGCATAGGCTCGGTGATCCCCCCGGTCGCCATCTGCGTCTTCGTCGTCAAGAACATCACGAAGGTGCCTATGGGCATCATATACAGCGGCGTTTACCCGTTCCTGATCTCCCTCGTTTTCGTGGTGATCCTGGCATTTGTCTTTCCGCAGATCGTGCTCTTTTTGCCGAACCTGCTTATGGGATAGGGGCGTTGAGGCCCGCGCGCCGCGCCCGCATTAGCCCGGGGCGCGGACCTGAAGACGCCAAAGGGAATAGAATGTGGATAGGGGGTAAGAATGACGATAGGCGATCTGCTTGTAAGAAACGCGAACAAGTTCCCCGGTAAGAGGGCCGTTGTCAGCGAGGGGGTCAGCGAGACGTTCCGGGAGCTTAACGAGCGGGTCAACGGCCTGGCCGACGCCCTCCTCGACATGGGCCTCGAAAAGGGCGACCGCATCGGCGTCCTGGTGCACAACTGCCGCCAATTCCTGGAGATATATTTCGCCGCCGCCAAGACGGGCGGCGTATTCTGCCCCTTCAACAACCACTTGAAGGAGTGGGAGCTGAAAGACGTCATTCTTTATTCGACGCCGAAATTCCTCTTCGTGGACCGCGACTTTCGCGACGCGGTCAATTCCATCGCCCCCGACCTCGGCTGCGTGGAGCACTACATATGCCTTCAGAAGCCGAGGGCGGCCTTCATAGCCGAGTACGAAGAGCTGATAGCCCGCGGAAAAAAGGACGAGCCGGCAGTAAAGGTCTCGGAGGACGACCTGTTGAGCATCTTCTTCACCGCGGGCACTACGGGCAGACCGAAGGGCGCCATGCGGACGCACAGGCACCTGATGTCCGACGCAGTCGCCTCGGTGATCGACCTCAAAGTCGAGTACGACGAGAACGTCCTGATTACCTTCCCCATGTACCATATCGCCTGCGAGGACAATATAGTCCGCCACTCTTTCATGCCGAACACCTTCTTCATCAGGCGGGAGGGCAACTTCGACCCCAGGCAGATCCTCCAGTACATATCGGACGAGGGGATAACGCGGTGCCAGCTCGTGCCCACGATGATCCACAGCCTCCTCCAGGTGCCGGACATCGAAAGCTACGACCTCTCCAGCCTGCGGCTGATCCTCTACGCGGGCGCCTCGATGCCCGTCGAACTCCTCAAGAGGGCGCTGGCGGTCTTCCCCTGCGGATTCGCCCAGATGTACGGCCAGACGGAAAGCGGCCCCTTCACGACGGTGCTCAAGCCGGAAGACCATATACTTGACGGCTCCGAGAAGCGCCTCGCCCGCCTCGCCTCTTCCGGCAAGCCGGTGCTCAACTACGAGATAAGGGTCGTAGACGAGAACGATCGGGACGTCCCCGTCGGGGAAGTGGGGGAGATCATCGGCAGAAGCGAGGCCGTTATGAAGGGCTACTGGCAGATGCCCGAGGAGACGGCGAAAAAGCTGAAAAACGGCTGGCTCCATACGGGCGACCTGGGCAGGCTCGACGAGGACGGCTACGTCTACATCGTCGAGAGGAAGAACGACATGATTATCTCCGGCGGGGTCAACATCTACCCGCGGGAGATCGAAGAGGTGCTCTACCGCCACCCCGCGGTGTCGGAGGCCTCCGTGATAGGGCTGCCTGACGAGCACTGGGGGGAGGTCGTAAAAGCGGTGATCGTCCTTAAAGACGGGGCGCAGGCCACCGAAAGCGAGATCATCGCGTTCTGCGGCCAACACCTGGCGGGCTACAAGAAGCCCAAGAGCGTCGATTTCTGGAAGGAGCTGCCCAAAAGCCCGCAGGGGAAGATACTGAAGAAGGAGATACGCAGCCGGTACTAGTCTCAATTGACAAAGCGCGGGGGCTGGGATAGATTATGCCCCATATGATCCGCCCGGACGATCTTGCCGTCGTAGTCTATAAGGAAAAGAAGTACCTCAAGAAGATAGAAGAGGGCAAATCCTTCCACGGCAAGGGCGGCATCCTCCCCTTCTCCTCCGTTGCAGGCTGCCCCTGGGGCACCCGGTTCGGGGAGTACGATGTCTTCCCGCCGACCATCGAAGACGTCATCATGTACGGGGTCAGGCGGGAGACCCAGATCGTCTTCCCCAAGGACGCCTTCTTCATCTGCCACAAGCTCGACATAAAATGCGGGTCGCGCGTCCTGGAGATAGGGTCGGGGAGCGGCGCGCTCACGCTCCTTTTGTCGAGGGCGGCAGGGCCGGAAGGGCACGTCGTCTCCATCGAAAAAGAGGAGCGCCATTACAAGAACGCCCAGAGGAACCTCGCAAAATACCTGGAGCTTCAGAACGTCACGCTCCGGCAGGCGGACGCCGCCGACTTCGAGGGGGGCGGTCCTTTCGACGCGGCGTTCATCGACTTGCGCGAGCCGTGGCTTTACACCGAGCGCCTGCGGGCCCTCCTCTGCGGCGGGGCGCCCGTAGGCTTCATAGTGCCGACGACCAACCAGGTGTCGGAATGCCTCCAGGCCCTGCGGCAGGGGTTCGGCGACGTGGAGGTCATAGAGATACTCTTCAGGCGCTACAAGACCGTCGCCGCGCGCCTGCGGCCCGAGGACCGCATGGTCGGCCACACGGGCTACCTGATCTTCGCAAGGAAGATCGAGACGGTCGTCGAAGAGCTGCGGGCGGCGGGCGGGGTGGCTCCGCCGTGATGCTCTTTGGCGCACGCGCCTTGACCGGGGGTGAGCGAGTGCGAAAGATCTGCACGCTTATCTTTATCCTATTCCTGGCGTTTCCGGCGGCCGCCGGGGCGGCGGGGAGGGACGCCCTCGTCCAGGTATCGACGATAGACGCCCTAATGACGGGCGTCTACGACGGCGAGACTACCCTGGGCGCGCTGAAGGAGAAAGGCGACTTTGGCATAGGCACGTTCAACGGCCTGAACGGCGAGATGGTCCTTCTCGACGGCGTTTTTTACCGCATAACCTCGACGGGGGCGGTCGAGCGCCCCGGACCGGAGACGAAGACGCCCTTCGCCGCAGTCACGTTCTTCGACGCGGACCGGACGGCAGCGCTCGAAAAGGGCACCGATTTCAAGCAGTTCACGGCCAAAGCCGAAAGCCTGCTGCCAACGGAAAACATCTTTTATGCAATCAAGATCACCGGGACCTTCGAGGTCGTGCGGGCAAGGAGCGTGGCGGCCCAGACAAAACCTTACAGACCCCTCGAAGAAGTCGTCAAGACCCAGGCGCTCTTCGAGTTCACCGGGGTGGAAGGGACCATCGTCGGCTTCCGATGCCCTTCATACGCCAAGGGCATTAATGTGCCGGGGTACCATTTGCACTTCCTGTCGGCGGACCGCAAAGCAGGCGGCCACGTCCTCGACTTCAAGGTTTTGAAGGCGAAAGTTGAGATAGACGACACGAGCACGCTCATTCTCATGCTCCCTTCCGACGGGGAGTTCTACGCGGCAGACCTTAAGCCCGACCGGGAAAAGGCGATAAGGGCAGTAGAGAAATAGGGGTAACCAGGGATGGAGGCAGGAAACCGACAGCACGTATTTTGTTGTTTTTTTGTCCCATAATTCCTAAATTATGTCTGGCATGGTCAAGGGAGAGTTAGGGGTACAACCTTCTGGGGCAGGCCGGAGAGAGAAGTTAAGCCCGGTCCTGAGGCTTTTCAGCGGAATCGGCAGGGGGACGGTCGCCCTTCTAGGGAACCTGGGCGCCATCCTCATCTTCTTCGTCCTCTCCTTTGCGGGCATCTTTTCGAGAAGGCAGTTTAGCGAGACGGTGTCGCAGCTCTTTTACGTGAGCGCCACGTCGAGCGGCATAGTGATACTCGTGGGGCTTTTCACGGGGATGGTCCTGGGCCTCCAGCTTTTTCACACGCTGGTGCAGTTCGGGTCGGCCAACGTCCTCGGCACGGCGATGACCCTCTCCCTTATAAGGGAGCTCGGGCCTGTCCTCACGGCCATCATGATCGCCGCCCGCTCCGGATCGGGCATGGCTGCGGAGATAGGCATCCTGCGCATATCCGAGCAGATCGACGCCCTCGACACCATGGGGATCGACTCCGTCCGCTACCTGGTCAGCCCGAGGCTCGCCGCCTCGATTATCGGCTTCCCCATCCTCACCGCCTTCTTCGACCTAGTGGGCATTATCGGCGGCTACCTGACGGGCGTCGTCCTCATGGGCGCCAACGCGGGCCCTTACTTTTACAGGGTCTATTCGTCCGCGACAACGGCCGACATCAGGGGCGGGTTCATCAAGGCCATCGTCTTCGCGGTCCTCGTGTCGATGATCTGCTGCTTCGAGGGTTATTATTGCCACATGCGGACCGCGAGCTCCGGTGCAAAGAACGTGGGTCTCGCGACGCGGGCCGCCGTCGTCCTTTCCTGTACGACGATCCTGGTAGCGGACTACGTCGTGACGTCCCTTTTGATGTGAAGAAAGCGATGCGGACACCTCTCATAGAATTCAAGGACGTGACGAAGCGGTTCAGAGACAAGACGGTGCTCGACAAGGTCAACCTGAAGATCTACGAGAACGAGGTCACCACGATCATAGGGAAGAGCGGCACGGGGAAGACCGTGCTGCTGAAGCACATCATCGGCCTCATCCGGCCCGACGAAGGATCCATACTTTTCAGGGGCAGGCCGCTGGCCGCCATGAATAGGAGGGAATGGAGGGAATACAAGCAGGGCCTCAGCTACCTGTTCCAGCAAAACGCCCTCTTCGACTCGATGACCGTCTTCGAGAACGTCGCCCTCCCCCTCGTGCAGACCACGTCGCTGACGAAGTCGGAGATAGCCCAAAGGGCGATGCGCCGCATCGACCAGACGGAGCTCAGCGATGCCGCGCACAGCTACCCGTCGGAGCTTTCGGGGGGGATGCAGAAGAGGGCCGCCCTGGCGCGCGCCTTGGTCACCGACCCTGCCGTTGTGCTCTTCGACGAGCCGACTACCGGCCAGGACCCCATCAGGAAGAACGTGATCCTGGGCATGATCGCCCAGTACAGGAGAAGGTTCGGCTTTACGGCCGTGCTCATAAGCCACGACATCCCCGATGTCTTTTTCGTCTCCGACCGGCTGGTCCTCCTGTGGGACGGCACGGTGGGGTTCGAGGGGTCCTACGAAGAGGTATTGAACCTCTCCCATCCCATGATAACGGAGTTACTCAAGAGCCTCGAAGGACTCCAGGACGAGGTGGTGGGCCTGCCCATGAAGGAGGCTTTCCGCTCCTGCTACGCGCCGCTCTTTTCCGACGGTGCCCTCGCCCCCGACACCTCCGCCACACGCTTCACCATCGAGTTAGGCGTGGGGGGAGCAGTCTTAGAGCGGGAGGACGCGGCGGCTGCAATGGGCGCCGTCGCTGCGCACATGTCCCACCGCCTCACCCAGCTCGGGGGGATCGTGGTCAGATGCGCGGGAAGGGATATCCTTGCGCTACTGCCCCATACCACCGTCGAGGAGACGAACACGTTAATCGAAAGCTACGCGGGGGAGATCAAGGAGCAGGCGGCGGCGGTGCTCACGAGGCTGGCGGACAAGAATCCCGGGCCGGCTCACCCCTTCGAGTTCCGTATCAAAGCAGGCGTTGCACAGGTATCGCCTGACGACGATATCGACGGTATAGCGGCCAAGGCCGCCTCCGGCCAGCGGGTCATCGCCGTGTTCCAGGGCGGCGGAAAGGGCGAGGGACAACA
>Ga0326728_10008858_pt1 | contig 24614 bp, 19 predicted proteins | sample MB3enrmetagenome_FD_207602 | JGI IMG/M metagenome (GOLD analysis project Ga0326728, IMG submission 207602) | Lab enriched peat soil microbial communities from McLean, Ithaca, NY, United States - MB31MN | ecosystem: Environmental > Terrestrial > Soil > Wetlands > Peat | place: USA: New York... | reverse complement strand
TATCGCGGATACCATGAGCGCCGCCCCAGCGATCAAGCTGCACGCGATGAATCTCGATCACTTCGTCGAGAGTGAGGAAGTCCGGCGCAGGGTCCACTCCAGGGCTTTTGGCAGCCGCCCGCGCGACTTACGTGGCAAGCTTGCGAAACGCGTCAGCGTGCTGATCGAGCACCGTTGCGTGCGCCTCGGCAAAGCGTTGCGCCCGAGACTTCGGCTTCGATTGACAGGACGAACGCTGCTCGTCTCCCTCGCAGGTCGAGCTCGTCGCGGGCTCGAACAGAGGAACTGCCGGCATGGATGCCATGCCTCCCAATATATGCGCCGGGGACGCTTCGGCAACCTGGGGCGACCTTCGACGCCATCCTTTCCGCTGGTGGCCTCGTCCGCGCACTCGCCCGCCTCGCGCCGCCTTGGCACGGGCGGCGCATGGCCCACCGCCGAACCGTGACCTATCCCCCCATTCAGGCTCAATCTGCGGCGAGGCCGTCAAGGTCCGGCAGACGCCCTTCGCAACTCGCCAAAGAACCGTTGCAAGACGCCTCTGCACTCGGCCTCGCGCACGCCGGCCGTCACGTCGAACCTGTGGTTCAGTCTAGGGTCGAGCCCGATGCCGAACATCGTGTGTATGGCGCCTGCCTTCGGATCACTACATCCGTAGACGACGCGCGCCACCCGTGCGTTCACGAAGGCGCCCGCACACATGGCACACGGCTCGAGTGTCACATACGCGGTCGCGTCCGACAGTCGCCAGCTCGGAAATGCTCGGGCCGCCTGCCGAATGGCCGCTATCTCCGCGTGCGCGGTCGGATCCTGCTGGGATTCCCGCGCATTGCCGCCCCATCCCACGATGCGCCGCTCCGCGACGATGATGCACCCGACCGGAACCTCGCCCACGGCGCCGGCCTTCTCCGCCTCACGGAGTGCGACATCCATCCACGTTTCGTCCCCTTCATTCATCGGCCGTTGGCTCATCGTTCCTCGAGGTGGGCGTGCTCATGTGCCACCACAGAAAGCGGTGTGGACTCGCTTCACTGCGCGACACGGCGTACGGGGAAAACTCATGTGAAGAGGGCTCGGCGGGTGTGTGCCATATCGCGTCTCGCGCGTGAATATTTCGATTGTCCGGGAACCCAAGAGGTGCAAGGATGCCGTCCGCTCGGAAGTATTTGCAGTCGTCCAATCTGCCTTGGAGCAGGTGATTAGCTGGCTAAAAGGGGGCCGGCCGATGTGAGAGAACGAGTACGGGGTTGCGGGGACCGAAAAGATAAGCGGGGGGTTCAGAGCTCGTAATCTGGACCGTACTTCCATCGCATCCGATGCGAAAGCCACGGTTCGACCGCGGCGGCGCGCCGGTGTCACGGGGTCAAGAGTCAGGGTCACGTAGGGAGCAGGCGACATTGATGTCGTGTGCCCGATGCCTAGCCGCGAACACAATTTTTCTAAGTGGGTTGTCTTTGAGAATACACCAGGAAGGAGCACGTGAGATGACACGCAGACTTGGGGGTCTTGGGACCGTAAGCCTCCGGGCTATAGGTTCCCTATGGCTACGATTGTTCGTCGTGATGGCGATGCTCGTCATGCCGGCGGCCCTCCTGGGTTGCGGCGGCGACGACACCGGCAACCCCGTCCCGGCGATGGACGGAAGCGCGGATGCTCTCGCTGACGGCAGCACCGACGGGAGCGCGGACGGAGCCCGCAGCGATGCAAGCGATGCAGGCGGCGATGCGACCGATGGTCGTGTTGGCGACGGCGCCACCGAAGCGGGGCCGAAGACTCTCATTGCCGTGCAGGTGACGCCGTCGGGTGCGACGACGATCCCGATCGGCCAAACTCAGGCCTTCGTTGCGACCGCGAACTTCAACGATGGAACGACGCAAGACGTGTCTTCCAGCGCGACGTGGACGTCGACCCCCACGTCCGTCGCGACGATCTCCTCCTCGGGCGTCGCGACCGCCGTTGCCGCTGGCAACGCCACCATCACCGCGTCGTACGCCTACAACGGCGGCACAGCAAAGACGGGTTCGGCGGCTCTCATCGTCAGCCCCGCGGCCCTTTCCTCCCTCGCTATCGGGCCGGCCAACCCCACAGTTGCGGCGGGCTTCACGCTGCAGCTTACGGCCACGGCCGCCTACGCCGACGGCAGCACTCAGAATGTGACCTCCGCGACCACGTGGAATTCTGGAACAACATCCGTCGCTACGATCTCGACCCTTGGCATGGTGACAGGCGTCACATCCGGCTCGAGCACCATCACGGCAACCTTCAACGGCCAGACGGCGACCGCCACACTGACGGTGTCGAGTGCCACGCTGACGTCCATCACGGTCAACCCGCCTGCAGGGGCAACGAGCGTGGGCGGCGCGACGGTGCAGTTCACAGCGACCGGAGCGTTCTCGGACGGCACGTCGCACGACATCTCCTCCAAGGTCACGTGGACGACCTCTGACGTAACGGTCGCGACAATCGACGCGAGCACGGGCATTGCGACGCCGGTGGCCGTAGGAACAGTCACCATCACGGCGACCAGCGGGAGCATCGCGGGCAACGCGGGCCTCGTTGTCAGCGGCGCGACGGTTGCGAGCATCACGGTGGCCCCCGCGACCGCGAGCATCGCGGCCGGTAGCACGAAAGCGTTCACCGCCACAGCGCAGCTTTCGGACGGCAAGACGAGCTACGATGTGACTTCGGCGGCCCAATGGCAGTCGTCGGACACGACCATTGCAACGGTCACGGGTGGAGTTGCAACCGCCGTCAAGGCCGGAACGGTCACGATCACGGCGACGTTCAGCGGTCAGAAGGCAACAGCCGCGCTGACCGTCACGACGGCCACGCTTTCCTCGATCACGGTCGCCACGAACCCGATGCCTGCCGTGACCAACGTCGGAACCGACGTGACGTTCACGGCGACGGGCGTGTACTCCGACAAGACGTCGAGCGCTCTCACGACCGGCGTGGCTTGGTCCTCGTCGGACGCAACTGTCGCTACCATCGGCGCAACGACCGGCGTGGCACACCCGCTCAAGGCCGGCACAGTCACCATCACGGCGACGGTAGGTACCATTACCGGATCGACTGTTTTGACGGTGGGTTCGGCGACGGTGAAGAGCATTGCAGTGTCTGCAACGACGCTGAGCATCGCGAACGGCACCAGCGAAGCCTTCACGGCGCTGGCGACCTACACGGACAACACGCAGCAAAACGTGACGTCGCTCGCCACGTGGACGTCGGGGACCATCGCCACGGCGACGGAATCGAGCTCGACGCCGGGATTGGTCACTGCCGTTGGCGTTGGCACAAGTGTCATCACGGCGACGTTCGGAGGCCAGTCGGGCACCGCAACGCTTACCGTGACGGGTGCCACGTTGACCTCGATCAGTGTCGCTCCCAATCCAGCGACCGGCCACGCGGGTGGCGCGACCGTCACGTTTACTGCGACGGGTTTCTACTCGGATGGAACGAATCAACCCCTTTCTGCTGGCGTGTCGTGGACGTCGTCTGACAAGACCAAGGCGACGATCACGTCCGCGGGCATCGCAAGCCCGCTCGTCGCGGGAACCGTGACCATTACGGCAAGCAGCGGAACCATCAGCGGCACGGCGTCCTTCGTGATCGGATCGGGAACGCTGCAGACGGTCACGGTGACTCCGGCCACGCAGAGCATCCCCGCGCTCACGACCCTGCAATACAAGGCCATAGCGGGCTTCACGGACGGCTCCACTGAGGACGTGACTTCGCAGGCCTCGTGGAATTCGTCGAACGCGACTGTCGCGTCGATCACGAATATTGGGTTGGCGAGCGGTCTCACGGTGGGATCCACGAACATCACCGCCACGTTCCAGACCGTCCAAAGCAACACGGCGACGCTGGGAGTGACAGGCGGAGTTCTCACCGGCATCAGCATCACCCCGGCATCTCCGACGACAATCGCCAAGGGCACGACGATTACGTTCGTAGCGACCGGGTCGTACAACGATGGTACTTCGGCCACCATCACCAATCAGGTGGCGTGGGCTCAGTCGACGGCGGGAATCCTGACCTTCAATGGCGCGATCGCCACAGGTAACACCCTCGGCTCGACCAACGTGACCGCCTCCCTCTCGGGCGTGACAAGCAACACGGCGGCGGTTGTCGTCACCGGCGCGACTCTCGCGAGCATCGCCGTCACCCCCTCGACGCCCGGAACGCTGCACATCAACAGCACACTCACATTCGTAGCCACCGGTACCTACTCGGACGGGACCCAGCAGACTCTAACGACGGCCTCCTGGAACTCGGCCACGCCTGCCACCGCGACCATTGCGCAGACCGGTGTAGCGACGGGCGTAGCGGCCGGCACGAGCGTCATCACGGCGTCCGCACCCGGATCCGGAAACACCACCATCACGTCGCCTGGCGTCACGTTGACAGTGGGCGCGGCCACCCTGGTGAGCATCGCCCTCAATCCGACGCTGCTGACGACCCTTCCTGTGGGGGCAACGCAGCAGTTCACGTCGCAGGGAGTCTTCAGCGACGGCTCCACCGCTGACGTCAGTTCCCAGATCTCGTGGTCAGCGACTGACAACGCTGGGGTTCCGACGACGGACTTCACCGTCGTCAACGGACTTGTCACTGCGGTCGCGCCGACCACCGGCCTTACGGGCGGTCAGGGGCTCGTCAAAGCGACGATCGGAACGATTGTTGGCACGGCTCCCGTCAAGGTGACGGCGGCTACGATCACGAGCATCGCGGTCACGTGCACGAGTCCGAACACAGCTAGCTCGTCGGACCTTTCGTGCATTCCAGCCGGCGTGAATTTCCAACTCGCTTGCAAGGCGGTGGGGACCTACACCGATGGAAACACGAACGACATAACAACCGCTGGTACGACCACGTGGGCTTCCACCTCGACTACAACAGCCGTGGCCGCGGGTCTCAATGGCGCAGTGCATCAGTCCGAGCTCTTCACGATCCTCGGTGCTGGCAGCACCACCGCTACGGCTTCAGTCGTCACTCCAAGTGGGACTGTAACAGGAACGTCGGCCAGCATCACGGTTCAGACGGAGACCATCCAAACTGGTCTGACGGTCACCGGCTCCGGCGCCAACGTTGGGCAGAGCTCCCAGTTCACGGCTGCGGCCACCTACGTGGGCACCGGGGCCTGCACGGCTGCCAAGAGCTTTGATGTGACGTCGAACACAAATACTTCGTGGTCGAGCAGCGACCCCAGCGTCGCCGATACTGTTGTCGCAGGGCTTGCGCACGCAGCCGGAGCTGGATCTGCAACGATCGCAGCGAACTTCGGGGGTCAGACGGGCAGCGCTCCGTTCGTGGTGAGCGGGCTTTGTCTGCAATCAATGACAATTGGTCCGGTCCCCGCCACTTTGCCTCAGTCGGTGTACCAAGCGCTAACGGTGGTCGGGACCCTAAGCGACAACTCGCCCTCGCTGCTCAGTTCGTCGACTGGTCCGGGCAGCACTGGAAGCTGGGGCGGAGCTCCGGTGGTCGGCAATGGAGGTGCAGGGTGGCTCCTCGACACGTCGTCCCCGTTTGCCTCCAGCACGCTGACCTTCACCGTGCCCAACGGGTGCGGTGGCACGACTGTCACGGCCACGAAGGCCGTGGTCGTCGATCCCACGATCCTGCCCACTGCCCTTGCGATATCGCCCTCCACCTCACAATCGATCAACCTCGGCGGCTCGGTCGACTACGGACTGGATGCGACGTACAGCGGTGTGCGGTTCCACGTCGCTCACAAGGCCACTTGGGCAACCGTTCCAGCGTCGTCGTCTCTCGCGTTCAGTAATGACGCAATGCCCTTGCTGACCACGCTCTTGCAGCATACGGGCACCGCAGGAGCTGGCGCCTACACGGTCACGGCCGTGTATCGAAACCTGACCGCGTATGGATCGCTGACGGTGAACGGCACCGCGTCGGTCCAGAGCATCGTCATCTCATCGGCTGGGGTCGGGTCCCCGACCCTCACTCCACTCGCGGCAGGTGGCGCGCCCATCGGCCTTCCGATCACCTTTGGCGTGCTCATCACCAACACGGATGGGACGACGTCCAATAGCCCCATCGGCGTCACGTTCGCCAGTTCGCTAGGCGGCACACTCGGGAACCTCGGGGCGGCCGGTGCAAACGTCGCCACCACCCTCGCCGCAGGAACCACGCAAGTGACCGCAACGGTGGCGGATGGCCTTGGTGGCACCGTCACCAGCGCAAACTTCCAAGTTGTCGTCAATCAAGCGGCGCTCCAGTCGATCAGCGCTTCTCCGAGCGCTCCCACGGTTCCAGAAAATACGAATGGCACGATCGCGCTCAATGGGCTGTACAGCGACGGGAGTACCTTCGACATTTCCTCGCTCGTGACCTCGCAGACTTCCAACGGCAGCATCGTCAGTCTCACTGGGGTCAACACATTCCATTCCTCTGCGACTACGCCGGGGTCGTCGGTTCTCACCTTCCTCAAGGATGGCAAGACGGTCACGGACACGGTGACCGTCTCTGCTTCGCAGTGCATCACTGGTCTAACGATCACTCCCCCGAGCGTGGCTAGCCTCCCGGTCGGGGCGACGCAGGCATTCACCGCCACAGCGCAGTTTACCGACGGCTCGACCGCGGACAGGACCTCGAGCGTGACATGGGGCCCCGCGACCGACGCGACGCTCCAGAACAGGACAGGCGGGAGCTTCAAGGCGCTCGCTGCGGGCCCCGACTCCGTCACAGCGACGCTGACCGATGGAACCGTTTGCGCAGGAGGTGCCGTCGGGGTGACGACAGTCACCGCCAGCGCCAGCGTAACGGTCGCTGCGGCAGCTGTCGCTTCCATCACCGTGGACACAGTTCCGAGCGGGCTATCGACGATTCCCAAGGGGGAATCGCGTCAGCTAAAGGTCCTCGCGACCTTGACCGACGGCACCTCCGGGGTTGATGTCACCGGCACCGCCACGTTCCTTTCGGCCCCAGCGACGATCGCTTCGGTCACCCCAGGTCCCGCCGGCGGACTCGTGAAAGCCTTGCTGCCGGGAACCGCGGTCATCACGGTCGGGTACGCCGGCGGTATCACCGCAGCCCCGTTCAATATCATCGTTCAGGACTGCGGCAATCCAACGCTGACAATCGCCGGCCAAGCAGGCAACATGCCGATCCTCGCTCCTGCTCCCTACACCACGGCGTACACGGCGACCGCGGTCTACCCGCACTCGGCCTGCTCCTCCGGTCCGCAGACGTTCGATGCGACTTCCGCGGCGACGTGGACTTCTTCGGCCCCCGCGGTTGCGTCGATCACGACGGTTGGGGCCCCCCACCCGGGCGTTCTGTCCGCTCTAACGATCGGAGCGGCGGACATCACGGCCACGTGGAACGGCACGACGTCGAGCGCGATCCACGTGACTCCCACTGCCTCTATCACACTTACCAGTCTGACCATCTCCGCCGGAGCGTCGCTTCCCAACGGCGCAACCGAACCGGTCACCGTCAGCGCGGTCTGGTCTGATAGCGGAACCTACCCTGCGCCGCCTGTCAGCCCGCAGATCGTTGACAACACCGTGTTCACTGTCGACGCAAGCAACGTCCTGCACGCGGTCAAGGTCGGCAGTACGTCATTTGCCGTGCAGGCGGCCGGAGTGACCTCCAATACGCTCACGGTCGCCGTCACTGCCGCGTGCATCCAAACCATCGCACTCAGCACAGCGTCGACGACGCTGCCGGTCGGAGTGCCGTTCACCGTGGGCGCCACGTGCACCACGTCGGACCATCAACCGGTGGCGGCGTCCTCGTGCACGCCGCAGTTCGGTATCACGGGATCGAATATAGACAACACCTTCTTCCCGAGCTTTGCTACCTCGGGTCAAGCCCGGATCAAGGCGATTGGGACCGGATACGTCACCGCAGTCCTCAGCCAGGCGAACGGTGGCTGTGGAGTCAGCGGCTCCTCAGCAACACCGCTCCAGATCATCGGCAATGCTGCGACCCTTTCGAGCATCGTGCTGGAGGATTCGGCGCATAATACGGCGCAAACGACCATTCGGATCAATACTAGTGAGTCCCTCACATCAATGGGTCACTACTCCGACACTTCGCAGTTTGATCTGTCGTCGGTGGCACCACTCTTGTCGGACAACCCCACCATCGTGACGGCGAATGCACTGCCGTACAACATATCCAGTAACTCGACGGTCACCGCAAACGCCATTAGCGGAACAGCGGATATCACATCCAGCTACCAGGGCGTGGTCTCCAACGTACTCCAGGCGATTGCGTCCGCCGCCGCTCCCGTGCTCACCTCACTCACGATCACCGCCGACCAGAATCTCGTGGGTGGTCCGGCCACGTCGGCGACCTATCCCATCGGGTACCAATTGCAGCTTCACGCGTCCGGTGTGAAGAATGATGGCAGTCCGACGGGTGACCTCACCACCAACGTGACCTGGTCACTGGTTTCGCCGTTCGTGACTGGGGCGACATTCGGCGGTGCGGCCGGTCTCCTCACTACTGGAAGCGTCGCGGGCGCGCAGACCGTGAAGGCTCTCGACTCCTCGACCGGCGTATTTGCCACATTCGTTGTCAATACGGATGCTGGCACGATCACCGCCGTCAACATAACGTCCCCAACGAACGGTCCCCCGTCGACGTCCGTCGCAATGGGTGCCACAGCCCAGTACGAAGCGCAAGCCGTCATCGGCACCCATAGCTACTGGGTGACGACGAACTTCACATGGGCTTCGTCGGCCCTTCCTGCAGTGTTCACGATCGTCTCGGCTACGGGTAGCCTCCAAGCCGTCGCGAATACTGGCACCACGAACATCACCGCCACGAACGGGTTGCTCACGGCAGGGCCGCTCGTGGTCACGGCCTCGGCCGCAACGCCTGTCTCGGTCGCGTGCTCTACGCCTGGCAACCTGACGACTGCAACGGTCAGCGTCGGATCGACCCTGCAGCTCCACGCAGCTGTCCTGTTCACGTCCGGCCCGCCGGCGGTCGACGAGACCTTCAGCTCGGCGACAACTTGGGTCTCGTCGGACCCGACGAAGGCGAATTTCTTCGGCGCCCCCGACACTGGCATCATTACGGCTATCGCCGCAGGCACCGTGACAGTTCTCCCGACATACACAGGCACGACGTCCCCAGGGACTGCGTGCACCATCACCATCCAGTGATGTCCTAGTAGCCTAAACCGGCTGAACGACGCCCCGAGGGCCACGTGCTCTCGGGGCGTTCTTCTTTGGTTGACGGATGACTCGTGGGGGGGATGATTGGTTGGCGCAGAGGAGGCCCCTAACCAGGTTAGTATCGCCTGCACGAGCCCCGTTCTCGACGTGAGGCGCCGGATGCAGCAGATTCCGGTGGGTGAACGGACCGTCAACTCGGAATCGACTTCTCTTCCGAGGCCGGCGGGGCCGGAACGCTGATGTGGCCGATCGGCAATGCGAGTTCGCTTTTGACCCTAACTTCTCTTCCGCGGCCGGCGGGGCCGGAACGCTGATGTGGCCGATCCGCGGGGATGACCCTAACCAGGTTACTCACACACGCGCCTTCGGCGACTTCGGGAGCGGCGACCAATGCCGGCGACGCCTCAGCCACCATCGCTTCCGCTTCCATCGCGCGAATGTCACCGGGGCGGCACTACTCCTCGTCGAGCCCGAGCACGTAGACGACCGCCTGCAAGAGTTCGGGCCATCGGTGAACCGGGAGCTCCGCGATACGCGGGCCCACCGAGGCGCGGTCGACAGCTCGAATCCACTCGACCTTGGTATCCGTTCGGTCTCACCCGTCACTGACGGAGCGATCGCGGAGGCGTAAACCTGTCTGGCGATGGGCCGACGGGAATCAGCCAAGCGGCGGCAAGCCGAGCGTGACGCGACGGAAGACGTTGGTGTCCAGCTTGTGCTGAGTTTCGACCTGCTCGAGAGTCTGCTGCCAATAGGCGGGGGCGAGGTCGAGGACTCGGTGGCGAGGCCAGCTAGGGAGCAAGCAGAACAGGTCACGCAGGTAGCCGAGGGGCTCGATGTCGTGCAGGCGGCAACTGGCGAGGAGCGAGACGAACGTGGTGTTGGCGAGGGCGCCATCCTCGCTGCCAAGGAAGAGCCAGTTGCGTCTGCCGAGCACCTGGCGGCGCAAGTTCAGCTCGGAGATGTTGTTGTGCAGGGGCAAACGCCCGTCGTCGAGGAATCGGCAGAGGGCGAGGCGCTGATTGAGGGCATAGCCGATGGCGGTGGCCGCAGGCGATTGGTCAAGAACCTCGTCACGCTGGGACTCGCACCACTCGAAGAAGCGCTCGACGAGGGGTCTGGAACGCACTTGCCGAATCGACTCACGTTTCTTGCGGGGCGCATCCGCGATGGTCCGTTCGATACGAAATAGCTCGCCCACGATCGTGAGCGCCTGCTCGGCACGGTCTGGGTCCGACTCTAGGGCCGTGAACCAGTAGCGGCGGCAGTGGCTCCAGCACGCCACTTCGGTGACCTGGCCATCGCGGAAGAGGTGGTCGTAGACCGCATGCGCGTCGGCGACGAGATATCCAGAGTATCCGGCTAACAGGGCATCGACTGCGGCACTGTTGTGACGTGCCGAGTACCGATAGAGCACGTGTTTGCCCGGAGCCACGAGCACCCAGAAGTGGCCCACCTTGCAGCGCTCCGGGGCTTGCACGAGCACGCCAGTGGCGTCGACGCACAAGTACGGACTCGACCGCGCGTCGATGAACATCGCCTCGACCAACGGCGTGGCCAGTTCGGCGAGTGTCTCGTGCCAGCCGCAGAGCGTCGACTTGGAGAGAGCCAGCCCCTCGCGCACCAAGATCCCTTCTTGGCGGGATAGAGGCTGATGGTCGGCCCATCGTCGAACAATCGTCTCTGCGAGCAGAGTCGGTCCTGCGAGTCCGCGCTCGATGGGGAGTTCAACGACCGGAGCAACAAGCACGTCGGTGGCCGCATCGCGCTCGCGATCCTTGCGAACGAACTTTGGATAAATGAGCTGCACGACGACCGCCGAAGCCGGTCGACGCTCGAGCACTTCACGTGTCTCGGTCCCGATGACTTCGAAGGCGTCGAGGCCCTCGCGCTTGACCTCCTCGGGAATCATCTCGATGGGCACGCGAGGCACGTGCTCTGGAATTGGCTTGCGCACCGGCTTGCGGCGCTCGTGCTCGCCGACGGTCTGGGTCTCTGCCTCGGCGGCCGGGGTGTCCGTGGACCCAGCATCACCTCCCAGAGCGAGCTGTAGGATCGCCAGAGACAGCTGCGCATCGCCGGGAGTAAATCGCTCGGCCGTGTGGCCCATCAATCCGCGTTTGAGTCGCTCGTTGGCCTCTTGAAGCAAGGCCACAAGCTTCTCGTACTGCGCGCAGCTGCGCTCGACTTGGGTCAGGCGCTCTCGCAACTCGGCGAGCTGCGCCAGAGCCTCATCGCGCTGACGGCGCACTTGCTCGATATCTTGACTCTCGGTCGATGCTGCGTCCGTCGCAGCTTGTGCATGGCTCGGCAAGGCGCCCATCACGAAGGCGACGTATGCCTAATTCGCGACGCACCCGTCAATAGCTATTTCGAGAAAGTGCCGTTATGCCGCGTCCCGCCTCACTCGCACCGGACGCGCTACGCCCGCCAGAAGTTTCGCCAGTGCTGCGGTGTCGATATGCACAGACGCTGACCCCACGCTCACGGGTAGCTCGAAGACGGAGCGATGAAGCCTTTTGTAGAGAATGCAGCACCCGTTGCGCTCGAACCAAAGGACCTTCAGTCTCGTGGCGCCGCGATTGGCGAACACGACCATCGCACGACCCTGCTGCAGCTCGTCGCCCACGATCGTCTTGGCGTGCAATGCCAGCCGGTCAAACCCGCGGCGCATGTCCATCGGTTCCAGACACACCCAGACGCGAACGCTGGCCGGGATCACGACACGCCCTCAAGCACCTCGAGCAATCGGCGCAATGCCACCGCGTCAAACGTCGCCGGAATACGAAGACGCTGCCCGCCGTGCAGCTCAAGCTCAACGCGCTGGTCTTCGGGCGCGCGCAGCTCCACCAACGCCGCCACTGCCGACTTCGCAGGCTCCTGCCGACTCTCGCGTCCCAGTTTCCACCGCCACACCTTCAACGAGCTTGCGTTGATTCCCCATCGCTCGGCGTACTGCACCGCGGTCAGCCCGCTCGATCCCAACCGCTCCACATGCTCTCGCCACACGTCTCTCGTCGACATCGTCCGTCGTCTCCTGCGACAGCTCTTACGCGATGGCCCCCCTCAAGTCAGGAACGCGCAAGCCCGAACGGATACTGACTAATCTACTGGGAGATCCCCTGGCGGTGAACTCTCGACAGGCAGTGGCGAAAAGGTCATGGGGGAGGACTCCAATTTTTTGCACGATACGCCCGGACCTATCAGGGCGCGTCCTCACGCTTTCGCGCGCAGATTCTGCGGAGGAGCCATTCATGGAAGCCAAGGCGCAGGTCGAATGTCGACATTCGCGAGTGCATGATTGCGGTGCGCTCGCTGCGCGGCTCCGAGACTACCGTGGATACCTGCTTGCGGATGCCGCCTCGATCCATTCACTGATGGTGTCGGCTGGCTGGATCGTGCGGTCTCCTGCTGAGCCCACGTGCGTCACGACCTCTCTTCTAGGGGCTGGAGAGCGACCAGACTCGCAGCCCCGAAGCCATCGCGATTGCCGGCGGTCTCCTCGCCGTCGAACGACAATGCCGCGAGCAGTCCAACGAAGAAGACCGCCCGCCGTCCGGGCCTCTCAACTCCCATCTTGACGGTTGTCCATGACTGGCTCGATCGTCGCTGTGCAGATTTACCGTGTGAGATGCTCGTGCCACGGCGTGAGATCGATGAACTGCGTCGCCGCCTTCTTCAGTTCCGCGGCGCCGTGCGACCAGAAGGCAACTACGACGCGAAAACCTTCGGCGACGAGATCTTCAACTACCGGCACGAAGTCCTTGTCGCCTGAAACGAGGGTGATCTCGCTGTTCGCTTTGTCGATGAGCGTGTACGCGTCTTTCGTCATCTGGTGGGCAATGGCGACGTCGACCTTCTTCTCCGTGCCCGCAATGCTCTTGTCGAATTTTGTGACCTTGAAGCCCTTGGCCTCGACCATCTTCCAGAACGAGTCGCCGGGCGGGGGCGAGCCCCACAGTTTGGCGCCGCCAACTTGGCTCCGATCACCACAGACGAATTGGTGGAGCTTCCCATAGTCAATGTTCCACTCGTGCGCGACGATATGCTTCCTGCTGGCATCGGCGAGGTCTTTGGCATGCCCATTCCTCACGGCGGCGATCCGCTGGCCCTCGATGAACACGTTGGAGTTGTCGACGTACGTGTAGCTCAGCATGCTCGCGGTCTCCTTGGTGCCGACAAGTCTACATGGCAGCAATTGGTTCGAGATCATTCCGTACGTGTCGCGGAGTCTTCTCGGTCCTTCGCCGCTCGCGGGGCGGCGTTCACCCCAACAACACCACCGACGCTTGACGGGAGATCCGGATGGATCTTCCGTGGACGGATGGAGAACCCCACCTGTCCGACGTGCGGGCACGAGTACAATCCACATGGTTCAGGTGTCGGATTCCGTCCTTCCTGCGGCCACGTGGGCTGCAAGTCGGCAGGCTCGACCAACGGCAAGCCGGGTTGCACCTCCGTTGGCAACGGGGATGTGGCCCGGCAATCCATGTCCTATTTGCAGAAATGGGCCGGTCAAGGAGAAGCGTTAGCACGACGTGCCCACGGGCACGAGAGGCGCAAAGGAGTGCGTGTTCCGCGCGCACCTACATGCGAGTGCTCGTGACGTGCGCGCGAGAAGTCGAGACCAGCGCGTGGGGCTACGAGGGTGCCCGCTTTCGCATCGCGTGGTAGTCGCGGTACACGGTATCCGCGAACTTGTCCGCGTTCGCCCTATACAGTCGCCAAAGGGGAAACAGCGCAACAAAACAGGCGATTGCGCAGCTGAGGAGCCATGGGCAGGGGATGGTCGAGTCTCTCGTCCTCGCGGCGGACCATCCCAGAGCAAAGATGATCACAAACATCGATACAGTAACTGAAACCCGGCCCCAACGCGATCGCAGTTGCGGCTTATCTTTCAGAACGGCTACCAAAGGAGCAACGAATGGGAGCGCAATCCAGAGCGCCGTTCGCCCGAGCCCGGCGAACAAGAGCGCGGCGTCGACAATGCTGACAACCCAAAGCGCGATGGTGATGCCGATGTCCTTCGTCCATATGCACCACGTCTTCGTGATGTCGTCGGACGTCTTGCTGTGCTGTCGGGCGAAGGCCCTAAACACCGAAGGGAATGCGAGCGGCACCACGAGGATCACTGCAAAGAGCGCCGCGAGGTAACTCCACCACGTCCACTCGATCGGTGGAGCGCGATAGCTGCCGATCGCCCAACCCAATAAAAACGGTATCGCCAGTCCTATTGACAAAAATAGCCCTCTGGCCAACGCGTAGAGCCCTTGGAACTGCTCGGCGTACGCGGCCATCTTGTTGGCCACAAGTGCTGCACGACAAGCCATAAATGCATCGACCCGACATCGATCGGTCTCCTTGTCGTCAGTATGGTCGACCGAAAGCGAAAAGTCTTCGAGGATAAGAGCCTTCAATTCTTTCTTAAAGTTCTTGGAAAACGTCTCATCCTCCTCGTCGAGGAGACGGGTCGAAGGGTACCGGTGCTTCTTCTTCGTCGCATCCCATATTTCCGATGAAATCACGTCGGTTCCAATGCTTTGCAGAAGAATCCCAGTGGTGTAGCTCGCAGCAAACGCCGCAGCGGCAAGCGTCCAGCCGGCGGACGCCCCACCTAACCCCATTGTCCAGCCAAAGGGAAGCCCGAACAACGCAATCAGGACGAAGCCCGGTATTACGTATCCATAGAGATCGTAGAAGTTGAACCGATCCACCATCAAGCTCCCCTGCCAACGCACTACGACTTCGCGCTGCGTATCTCGTTGACGATGCCTTGCAGCAGCGCGCCCGCCCGCTCAATGGAACCATCGCGAAGAAGGATGGACCCCACCCGCTCGTGCCCGCCTCCACCGTAGCGAGCACAAAGTCGGCCGAGATTCACGCCCTCAAAGGGCCGCCAGGGATTTCCCATCGTCGTGATTTTCGCCTCCGCGGCACGACGAACGATGCCCGCCGAGTAGCGCGCCTCCGGATTCACCAAGTATGGCGCGTACCGCGGGATTAGTGCATTGCCCTCCTCGACGTCGAAGGTAACAACATCGCTGTCGTTTTCGCGAATGCCGCGTCGCAATGCGACGATGCCCATCTCAACACGCCGCATCGCTTCGTCGATCGCCGACCGCACTAGTGGCTCGGACGCAACTGCACGGAAGTCGCCCGCCGTGTCTCGGAGCCGACGTACCAGGTGCATCGAATACTCCGGGTCATCACGCGCGGCGAAGCTTAGGGAGATAGCCGGCGCCGGTTGACGCGGGATAACAGCCTCTTCGACAGAATCGTATTCGGCACTGTCGAGTCGCTCAGCCCACTCCACCGCCTCCTCGAATGCAGGATTTCGGTGGGCGCGTTCACGGTCAAAAAAGTGGTAGAGCAAGCCAGCACACGATTTCGCGTGAGGGTCATAAAGCCAATCCTCGCGTCGAGCAGTCTCGAAGGTGGCGAGCGATTCGCCATTCAAGAACGTTGTGCCGTGGTGATCAGCCCAAAACGCAGCGTCAGGGTGAAAGAGGAAGTCTACGACGATGGCACCCGTTGGCAACGTATCGGTCAACCAACTATCCCGCACCTCGTAGCCAACCGGGTGGAGCGTCGTCGAATCGACGGGTTCTATGGCGTCGAAGTAGTCCCACGCGAGGACGCAGGAGACGGCGCCATCGAAGCACTGCGCGTGGTAAATGAGCTCACGACTGCTCACCGGAGCAGTGTAAGCCTCCGTCGTCGTCCTCGCAAGCGCATCTCCTCCAGTTCCCAGGCCAGGCGCATCCTATTCGGCTTGATTTGAAGGCAAACTGGCCCGCGGGGTCTTGAGGAGGTAGGTGTCGCTCCAGTCAGCAGGTGTGCGCTTGGCTTGGACGCTTTCTGGTGAGAGCGCTCGCTCTTGACGAGGTTGACCGCCATATTCGGGACGACCGCGAGGTTCTCGGGACTGTGCATGCCGCCTTCCGTGTCGATGCCGAGCGCGGAGAGCACGACGTGCTCACCGAAGTAAATTCAGTCCATGAACACGGCCCACATGTCGAGGTCGCCGAGGGGGCTCGCCATCCACTCCGAGAGCATCTCCGTCGTGAGCCCCAAGAACCCGAGTGACGGGGCGCACTGGTTAGCGCTGCGCGCGTCTCGATGTCGTCTGGGAGGGTGCCGAGCGAGCGCATACTTGCGCGTGGTAACTCCGATCGCCATCTGCTCCAAGGCGTTGCATCGAGCGGATCCCTGCGCGCAAGCTCCGTCCACGTATCGAGCGGTACCCCGTGCAGATCGATCCTCGACCCGCAGGCGACGGCCATCCGCAGCCTCCTCGACGACACGCCCGAATCGCTTCCGTCCGTTGGAGCCCGCCGGCCCCGTGGGGAGCTACCGCCCTCGGAACTCCTGGACGATATGGAATCCGGCTTGATACAATAGATCGCAGTACGGGCGGAGGCGAGTTCCTACCGCGTCCGGCCCTCGACTATTGAGCACCGGGAGAGTTCCGTGAGCTTGCCGGTGCTTCACGAGAAGACTCGTTTCTTCGAGTGTGACGGCGAGCCCGGAATCGTACGTGTTCTTGAAGCTGTCTGGCCAGAGTGAGTCGAACTTCATCCGCGGTTGGTGCCATTGGACGCCCCCTAATCGCTTGAACTGGCAGAACACCTTCGCTGGGTTGAAACGGCGTCCGAACAGCAAGTTGTTGCGCCAAGAGCCATGCTTGCCATTTCCTCTGGCCCACGTCTGGACGAGTTGCCAGAAACGACAATGCAGACAGATCGCCTTACCGATATAGATGACATCGCTCGGACTGTGGTTCGTCGCGACCACTTCCGTACGGATCCGGTAAACCCCCGGCGACTCCGGGATTTGCGCAAGGGTCCACGCAGCGGGCGCAAGCGGACGCGACCATGCGTTGCTGGGGATTCCATGTGGGTGGATTGTGTACATAGACGGGCGGCAGCGGAAAGTCAGCCCAGGTTCGCTCCTTCGAGCCGCTTCCGCGAAAGAAACCTGATCGGACGCGGTTGCTCGCGTCGCGATGGATGCGGTGCGTTGGGTGACATCGTCATTCCATGCTGCAGTTCCTGAACACGTAGGGCGCGTCCCTGGCCCCCATTGATTCTGGCGATTTCGTTACCCAAGAGGACGGTGGCGACAAGGGATACGATTAGCTCGATACATGGGTTACGTCCGCGTTGCCCGACCTGATAAGACCGAAATTGGCGGCAACGCAGAGGGCTCGGCCATCCAAACTAGGCCAGTTCCCGGGGGTGAACGCTCTTCGCCACGGGCGCCGGGCTGCTGCGACAAGCGGTGCGAAACAGCCGGAACCCCGCATCACCCCGACTCCGTCCAAGCAGAGGTACGATCGCCGTTCGCGCGGGTTCCATCGCGACATACCTCCGCATCCTGAAGTGTTGGGACGCGCCCTGAACACTACTGCGTGAGCTGCGAGCGTGAGCGTCGGGGCGACCGCAGCCCGGTGTAGCCCGACGTCGCATGTTTCTCACCGTGCCCTCAAAAACGTCGTGACAAAGTTGCCAGTATGGCGGGAACTCATATTGACGGCGCAGGATGAGGATGGACTTCGGGATGGATGCGGTGGCGGTCGACCGGTCGGAATCGTTCTTTGACTATACGACGGGGCGGCATCTCCAGCGATCGGCTCACGCTGGGCCGCTGGTCGCACTTGCGCGCTTGGCGGTTGAAGTTCGTCGTGTGCGAGTGAAACATTGAGAGCGACGAGAACGTCATCGAGCAGGTCATGCCGACATACGACTTCTTCGAGCCAACGCAGTGGCCTCACTCGGCTTGTCAGGCACGCCGGAACGGTCCGCCGAAGATGCCGCGCTTGATGAGCTTCTCCCTCGAGTCATCCTTCGGCAGCTCCTCCAGTCTGCTCTTGGCGGTATCGAGAAGGTCTCGAACGTCAGTATCGCTGAGGGCGACCTCTAGCTTGTGACAGTTCTCCGTGCCAGGTATCTGCGGCTCGATGATGTGGACGAGCATCACAGCCAGGCCCATCGCGTCTTGGACAAGCCGTCCGCGTTGATAGGGCGTGGGGTAGCCGACCGTGTTGGCTTTGAGTTGAATCCCGGCGTCGAAGACGTCCTCGGAGAGGCGTTGGTGTCCCTGTGTGAGGCGAAGGCCGAGCCAGATACCTGCCAGGTAATCAGCATGGGCCTCCGCTTCGATCGACGGCATTGCAAGCGCGGCATCCACGCCCCAGCACCTGAACTGGCAGAGGTGTCCGAACTCGTGCGCCAGCGCGAAGAATATCGCCGTCTTGTACTTCTCGCTCGCGCCAAATTTACAGAATAAGCGATCGAGTTGGACCCGATCAACGCAGACCGTGTTGTCAGCACATGCCGCCGTTCCGTCCGCGACATGCATCAGCGATGCGAGGATTTCCGTCCATCGTCGCAAGTGATCGGCCTCCGCGAGAACAACAGAGTCCCACGGGTCAGCCTTGTCGAGCTCTTTTGGAGGACTCGTTGCGCCCGCACCTGCTGCTATTCTTCGAAAGTCCCTCCGTGCCATCTACGACCTCCAGGACCACGATATATCGTGTTGGAGGGCGTTGTCGCCGTCTATCAACTCGGGCGCATGGCGCGCGGGACGGCCGTGCGCGGCGGTTGCCGGCCGCACCCGGGCCGTGCGAACAACAATCAGTTTGGACCTGGTTAGGTTTGGAATTCTCTCGCGTCTGGCTGTCGTGGACGATGGCGCGACCGGTGGCTAGCATGACAGCCCATGGCCCCAGCCACGATTACCGCGAGGTTGAAGGGCATCGAGGAGCGTGAAGTCCTTGCCAAGAAACTGGTGAAAGATATCGGCAAGGGCGGCAAGACGGCCGAAGAGGCAGCAAGGAAACTGATTCAGCTGCAGAAAGCTAACGACCGAGCCCAACGCGAACTCCTTGCGTTCCTTGCCAAGGTCATTCAGGTGCTGGCCAGGTTATCGAAAACAATCGGTTCCGAATGACCGACGCGGAGGACCCTCGCGTCCCGCCGTCGTGGACGGCGCCGCGGAGCGTGGGTAGCCTGCTGACGTGGCTCGCAACTGTTCGAAGAATCCACAGTCGTGCACCAACGACGCCAAATGCGGTTGCGATTGTCTGCGATGCCAGATCGGCGCTCGGCAGGATCTAGCTGTAGCCGTCGAGGCGCTTACGAAGGAAGTGCGTGAGGTGAGGCAGAAGGTGTTGGATTTGCCTCAAGACCTTCTGACGAAATGCATGTCGGCTGCGTTGAAACCCGGCATTCACGCAGGTAGGTGCCCACTTAGACGCGGCCGCGCGAAACGCGGTCTGAATCGCAAGCAGCGCCTTGCGAGCCGTTGGGTCCTTCGCGGCCACCGTCGGAATGACCACGCGCTTCGGTTCGAACGACACGGCGCGCTTGATGAACGATCCCGTCAGGACGGCGGCCTTCCCAAGGAATCCGCGTCCCGAGGCGCGGACCTTGCGATGAGCTTGGACAATTTTGTAGGCGATGGCCGCCTGAATGCGAGCTCGCGGGTCGCGTGCGTGCTTCCAAAGCGGGGGAACGACGCGCAGCGATTGCGTCCGGACAGTCGCCACGCTCGCGGAAGTAGGCCTGGGGCTTGGTCGCTACCATGTCCCTTGGGTCCAGATCGAAAGCCCAGGCCAATCCTCGGGTCGTGCAACCAGCCCAGCCGCGACGGGATTGGCCGCGACGTAGGCGATCTTGTCGATGATGTCCTCGTCGTCGGCGAGCTGCACGGCGCTGCACGGCTCGGCCGACCAGAGGTTCTCCCATTGGCCTTGTGCGGCGTTCAAGGCCTTGGCCGTGAGTCGATGGACCTCGCGAAGGAAGTCGGGGAGCGTGCCGAACGGATCGGTCACCACCATGTGATGGTGATTGGACATGAAGCAGACCGCGTGAAGGAGAATGCCGGTCTTCTCGGCGGCCAGCCCAAGGCAAGAGGCGAGGATATGGGTCGTCTCCGGCGAAGGGCGGAGCCGGAAGGTGCGCCGATAGCATCGTCGAGTCACGAGGTAGGTCGTGCCAGGCATTACCCGCCGAGGGGCGCTCATGCGGAAGAGTGCGAGCAGATGGCGTGCCGGGTCGGAGAAGCGCAATTCGCGACGATCCGTCGACGAGAACCCCGTCATGGGCGGATGCCAGTTGCCCGGGGCCAGGTCAGCGGCAGGAGTCTACTCGTTTGCGGGGATGACCCTAACCAGGTTACTCGTGCTCGAACCAGGTTACTCGTGCTCGCCGGGAATCCCGGAGGGAGGATCCTAACCAGGCTACTCACGCTCGTCCGGGAGCGACGATCACCGCTGGCGACCGCTCCGCCGCGTTCTTCCAGTCGCCTTGCACAAATCGCGTTACAGTCGGCGTCGGCTTCCACGTCACTCCCGCTCCCATTGTCGCGAAGGTGCGGTTCACCGAAGGCGTTTCGCCCAGAATCCAGGCCTCCTGCGTCCGTGCTCAAGAGCGACGAGCACGACAACGTCGTCGGCCTCGATGACGTGGATAATCAGGGCATGTGGAAACTTCCCAGGAATCCGCGCGCGGCGGGCTCGCGGGTGCTTGCGGTCGCGCGGAAACGAGTGCGGCGCACGGGCGATCTCCGTCAGCATGCTGTCCACGAGCGCGATCAGGCGATCTCCCAGACCTCGCCCCCTCGCATTGTAGTAGCGCCGTTCATCGCGGAACTCCTGGAGTGCCGCGATGTGGAAGACGATCTTCATTCGTCGCGAAGAATCAGCTCCCGAGCTTGCTCCCAGGAGATCAGCTTTGCGGTGCTGTTATCAACCTCGTCGAGGCGTCGTTCGATTTCGCTATCGAAGGCGTCGTAGCTCTCGGGTAGCGAGCGGATAAGCTCTCGCGCAAGCTCGGCGCGTTCCGCGTCGGGAAGCTCGCCCGCAAGCTTGAGTGCTTCGCCAAAACGCTCGGACGGCATAACCACATCATGCGCGCGCGCCTGACCGTTGTCGAGCGAGCGGAAGGGGGATGTCCCGGAGCGTGTTGAAGTCTTCGCACCTGCCGAATCGACTCACGCTTCTTGCGGTGCGGATGACCCGGTGCGGATGACCCTCTGCGGATGACCCTAACCAGGTTACTCACACACGCGCCTTCGGCGACTTCGGGAGCGGCGACCAATGCCGGCGACGCCTCAGCCACCATCCCTTCCGCTTCCATCGCGCGAATGTCACCGGGGCGGCACTACTCCTCGTCGAGCCCGAGCACGTAGACGACCGCCTGCAAGAGTTCGGGCCATCGGTGAACCGGGAGCTCCGCGATACGCGGGCCCACCGAGGCGCGGTCGACAGCTCGAATCCACTCGACCTTGAGGGTAGAGCGCACTGCCAATCCATCCCGCTCGTCTAGGACCACCTCGCCCGCGATCCCGCGAATCGTCGTGGAGAATGGGACAACAACAATCTGGGAGAGCGCCGGCACCGTTGCGCGTCGGCCGAGGACAAGGACCGGCCTTCGCTTGTCCGGTCGCTCAAACCGGAACCAGCGGATGTCACCCCGCTGGATCACGGCGCATCCGGAAAGTCGTCGTCCTCGTCGATTGGTCCCTGCGGGCCGTGCTTAGCCCACTCTCGAAGCAATGCGGCGTTCTCCATCGACGAGAGGTCCTGAGTCTCGCCCGACTCGGTCTCCGCTGGCTCGATGACGACTTGAACGCGCTTCCCGTCGAGCGGTGGCACGGGCACATCAAGCGTGAGCGTTACACCGCGCAGAACCCCAGGAATTGCCCTTGCCATCGTGACAAGAGTCTACGTTGGGAGCGAACCGCTCGCCAGACGATGTCAACGCCGTCCGCGCCGGGGCCCACTTTCACCGGAATAACCGAGGGGATGACCCTAGAAGGCAGGCCGGTGTCTTTCGGCCGATCCCTTTGACCCGAGGACCCTAACCAGGTTACTCAAGCGGAGGACCCTAACCAGGTTACTCGTGGTCGCCGGAATCCCAACCACGGTCTGCGACGGCTCGGCCAGGCCACTTCCGCTGAACGACCCCACCCACCCGGTTACTCGTTGCGCGCGCGGGCTTGCGGAACGTCTCGGTGCCAGCGGTTCCCGCGGTCGGGAGCCCCGGGAAGCGTCCGGATGCTATCGTTCTCCGAGGACTTCCCATGGCCAACCTCGCCAAGCGCCGAGCCACGTACGACGACGTCCTTGCAGCCCCTGAGCACATGATCGCCGAGATCATTGATGGCGAGCTGGTGACGCAGCCGCGGCCAGCCTCGCCGCACGCCAGTGCGACATCCGTACTCGAAGGCGAGCTCCACGGACCGTTTCGCCGTGGCACCGGTGGCCCCGGTGGCTGGATCCTTCTCTTCGAGCCAGAACTTCACCTTCACGGCGACGTGCTCGTTCCCGACCTCGCCGGCTGGCGCCGTGAGCGCATGCCTGAGCCACCGGTCGGCGCCGCATTCGAGCTGGCTCCAGACTGGGCTTGCGAGGTGCTCTCGCCGTCGACGGCGGCCACGGACCGCATCCGCAAGCTGCCGATCTACGCGCGCGAGCGGGTCGGTCATGTGTGGCTGATCGACCCTATCGCTCAGACGTTGGAGGTATTCCGTCTCGAGGGAGAGCGATGGCTCCGTCTCGGCGGCTGGGGCGCTGACGCGAAGGTGCGCGCTGAACCGTTCGAGAGCTTCGAGCTTGAGTTGGCTGCACTGTGGGCGTGGTGACGCCACGGGGGATGACCCTCCGCTGGCTGCCTCGCCATTGGGTCCATCGTACTTCGGATGACCCTAACCAGGTTACTCATGACCCCCGGGATGACCCGGGATGACCGTAACCAGGTTACTCACAGCGCCGCCGGGGATGACCGTCGGGGATGACCGTAACCCTTGGGAGGACCCTAACCAGGTTACTAGGACCCTTGGGAGGACCCTAACCAGGTTACTCACGATCGTCGGGGACCGACGACCACCACTGGCGACCGCTCCGCCGCGTTCTTCCACTCGCATTGCACAACCCGCAGGTGCCACCAGTGTATCCGTTCGGTCTCACCTGGGGATGACCGTAACCAGGTTACTCACAGCGCCGCCGGGGATGACCGTCGGGGATGGGATGACCCGGGATGACTGGGATGGGGATGACCGTAACCTGGGGATGACCGTAACCAGGTTACTCACCGCGCCGCCGGGGATGACCGTCGGGGATGACCGTTGGATGGGCGTAACCAGATTACTGACGCTCGCCCTATCAAGGGCGACGGCTCAGCCACCGCGCGAGTCCATCACCGCGTCTTCGGCGCCCGAACACCCAACTTCGGGCCGGTCACCGTCACGACGCATTGTGACCAAGTCTCCGGGGATGACCGTAACCCGGGGATGACCGTCGGGGATGACAACGGAATGGGATGACCGTAACCAGGTTACTCACGCTCAGCGCCGGAAGCGGACACCACCGTCGGCGACCGCTCCGCCAAACCACCGCAGTTGGAAGTCGTGACTCGACTGCGAATCGGCGGATCTCGCACACCCATCCCACGGAGTCCGCCGTTGACGAGAACGATGAGTCGGATCGGGCGCCAGCGGTCGTCAATTATCGTGGGTTGGGCAGAAGAGCGCCTATCGGCTTCTAAGTCGTACGTTCACCAAACTGATGCCGTCGCGAGCGGGCTATCCCGCGTCCGCGCGTAGGTTGATCACCGCGCCGTGATGGACGCGCATCCACCACGTGCCCGGCGGGAACACGACATCCCTGACACCCGACTTCCAAGCGTCGAGAGCGCGCCGATAGGCAGAGCGAAACGCGGTCTGAATCGCAAGTAGCGCCTTGCGAGCCTTTGGGTTCTTGGCGGCCACGGTGGGAATGACCACGCGCTTCGGTTCGAACGACACGGCGCGCTTGATGAAGGATCCGGTCAGGACGGCGGCCTGCCCAAGGAATCCGCGTCCCGAAGCGCGGACCTTGCGATGAGCTTGCACAACCTTGTAGGCGATGGCCGCCTGAATGCGAGCTCGCGGGTCGCGTGCGTGCTTCCAAGGCGGGGGAACGACGCGCAGCGAGACTGCGTCCGGACAGTCGCCGCGCTCGCGGAAGTAGGCCTGAGGCTTCGTCGCGACCATGGTCCCTTCGTTCCAGATCGAAAGCCCTGGCCAATCCTCGGGTCGTGCGACCAGTCCAGCGGCGACGGGATTGGCCGCGACGTAGGCGATCTTGTCGATGATGTCTTCGTCGTCGGCGAGCTGCACGGCGCTGCACGGCTCGGCCGACCAGAGGTTCTCCCATTGGCCTTGTGCCGCGTTCATGGCCTTGGCTGTGAGTCGATGGACCTCGCGAAGGAAGTCGGGGAGGCTGCCGAGCGGATCGGTCACCACCATGTGATGGTGATTGGACATGAAGCAGACCGCGTGAAGGAGAATGCCGGTCTTGTCGGCGGCCAGCCCAAGGCAATAGGCGAGGATATGGGTCGTCTCGGGCGAAGGGCGAAGCCGGAATGTGCGCTGATAGCAGCGTCGAGTCACGAGGTAGGTCGTGCCAGGCACTACCCGCCG
>Ga0326728_10008857_pt1 | contig 24615 bp, 15 predicted proteins | sample MB3enrmetagenome_FD_207602 | JGI IMG/M metagenome (GOLD analysis project Ga0326728, IMG submission 207602) | Lab enriched peat soil microbial communities from McLean, Ithaca, NY, United States - MB31MN | ecosystem: Environmental > Terrestrial > Soil > Wetlands > Peat | place: USA: New York... | reverse complement strand
GTCTGGAAGCTTGCGCAGTCGGCGCAGGCCGGCAAGATCTATTGCGCGCCCGGCAACGCCGGTATCGCCGAGGAAGCCGAGTGCGTCGCCGTCGATTTGAAAAGTCTGGATTCGATGGTCGCGCTCGTCAAGCAGATCCGGCCCGATCTGACTGTCGTTGGCCCGGAATTGCCACTTATGCTCGGCGTTGTCGATGAATTCACAAAGCGCGGCTGGCGAAGCTTCGGTCCCACTGGCGCTGCGGCGCAACTTGAAAGCAGCAAGAGCTTCGCCAAGGAGTTCCTGCAGCGCCGCCGCATTCCCACCGCGCACTATGCAATCTGCAATTCGCCCGATGACGTGAAAGATGCGCTCCCGCATTTTCATACTCCCATCGTGGTCAAGGCCGACGGACTCGCCGCCGGCAAGGGCGTCGTGATCGCCAAGACCAAAGACGAAGCTTCGACCGTCGCCAATGACATGCTCAGTGGACGCATGCTCGGCGAGGCCGGAGCGCGCGTGGTGCTGGAGGAATTTCTGAACGGCGACGAACTTTCGTTTCTGGTCGTAAGCGATGGCGAGCGCGTGGCCCCGCTGGTGGCCGCGCAGGACCACAAGCGCGTCGGCGACGGCGATACCGGCCCCAACACCGGCGGCATGGGCGCCTACACAACGAAAACCATCATTGACGACCAGATGCGCGACTGGCTGGTCGCGCACATCGCGAAGCCGGTCGTGGCTGGAATGAAAGAAGAAGGCGCGGAGTACAAAGGCGTGCTTTACTGCGGCCTGATGATGACTGCGCGCGGACCGATGGTGCTCGAATTTAACTGCCGCTTCGGCGATCCGGAGACGCAGCCGATCCTGATGCGCCTGGAAAGCGATCTTGTCGAGGCCATGGAAGCTTCGATTGATGGCCGCACCAGTGACGGCGATTTTAAGTGGTCCGATGATGCCGCGGTGTGCGTGGTGATGGCTTCGGGAGGCTATCCCGGCGCGTATGAATCTGGCAAGAAGATGACTGGGCTTGCCGAGGCGGCAAAACTCGAAGGCGTGAAGGTTTTCCACGCCGGAACGTCGAAGCACAATGGTGATTTCCTGACCGCCGGGGGCCGCGTGTTGGGAGTGACCGCGCGAGCGGCAGAATTGCAAACGGCGGTGAACCGCGCCTACGAAGCCTGCGGCAAGATTAGCTTTGAAGGCGCCCATTACCGCAAAGACATCGCGGCCAGAGCGCTAAAGAAAAAATAAGGATCGAAGACGATAAACTCGATTGCATGATGAAACGCGGGGAGAATGCCTTGCGGCTGCGCTTACGGTACGGAGGGGGTAGGGGTCCTTCGACTCCGCGCGAATTTCGCTTCGCAAAATTCACGCTCCGCTCAGGATGACAATTGTTGTGGGATGGTGAAGCCAGAAAACCTGAGACGGGCCAATTCCCTAAGACGGACTAATTTTCTAACACGGACAAATTCTAATGACCAAACCACTTGTTTCGATCGTCATGGGCAGTGACTCCGATCTGGAGATTATGCGCGAAGCCGGCAAGGCTCTCGACGAATTCGGCATCGCCTACGAGATTGACGTTACATCGGCGCATCGCTCTCCCGACCGCACCGCCGACTACGCGAAAAAGGCCGCCGGCCGCGGCATCCGCGTGATCATCGCCGGAGCGGGAGGAGCCGCGCATCTTGCCGGAGTGATCGCCGCGCACACCACGCTCCCGGTCATCGGCGTGCCCATCCCTTCAACTTCGCTGCAAGGCATGGATTCGCTGCTGGCCATCGTGCAAATGCCCGCCGGAATTCCCGTCGCCACGGTCGCCATCGGCAGGCCCGGCGGAACCAACGCCGGAATTCTCGCCGCGCAAATCATCGGCCAAGCCGACGCCGCCATCTCCAAGAAGCTCGACGCGCACAAGGAAAAACTGGCAAAAGGCGTGGAGGAGAAGTCGAAGAAACTCAAAGCCGGGAGTTAAGCCATGGATTCTGGCGTCAGTTTTTCCGAGTTGCTGGCGTTTACCGCCGAAGAAAATCGCCGCTGGAAAAAATGGTTCGGCGAACATCCGCAGGCGCTCGATCTGCCCTGCGACATTGCCGGCAGCTCCAACGTCCGCACGCTTCTCCGCCACATCTTTGGCGTGGATCTTCGCTATTCGCACCTTTTGCTTGCAGTCGATCTGCCCAATTTCAAATTATTGCCATGCTCGACGGTCGATGAGCTGTTTGCCATCGGCGAGCAAGCGGACAAGAAGTTGCGCGAGTTCATAGCTGGGGCGAGTTCAAAAGACTGGGACGAAATCGTGCCGCTCGGCTTTCTCGATCTCAAGGCGAGCAAAAGGAAAATCATGACGCAGGTCGCTCTGCACGGCGTCCATCACCGGGCGCAACTGGCCACATTTCTCAGGCAGCAGGGCTACAAGCAGGACTGGATGCACGACTTCGTGCTCAGCGGCGTCTTCCCTTAGATTCAAGATCAAAAAAGCGGTTCGAATCGAACCTACAGCTTCAGCCCCTTCAAATACTCGCGGAATGCTCCGCCCAGATCTTCCCGCTTCAGCGCAAACTCCACCGTGGCCTTCAGGAAGCCGAGCTTGTCGCCGGTATCGTGGCGGCGGCCTTCGTACACATACGCATACAACTTCTCGCGTTTGAGCAGGCCGCGCAATCCGTCGGTGAGTTGCAGTTCGCCGCCCGCGCCCGGCTTAATATCGGAGAGCGTTTCAAAAATCATGGGCGTCAGAATGTAGCGCCCAATCACCGCCAGGTTCGAAGGCGCATCCTCAGGCTGCGGTTTTTCGACCAGGTCGAGCACTTCATAAAGTTTCCCGCCGGAGCCCGCGACTTCCTTCCCGTTGATCACTCCATAAGACGAGATCATCGGGCCATCGACCGGCTGGATAGCGATTACCGAACTCTGCTTCTCGCGGAACACGTCCATGAGCTGCTTCAGCACGGGAACTTTGGCGTCGATCACATCGTCAGCGAGGAGGGTGGCAAACGGCTCGTCGCCGACCAGTTCGCGCGCGGTCAGCACGGCGTGGCCGAGCCCGAGCGCTTCCTTCTGGCGAACGTAGGCCACGTAGATCATGTCGGAAATCTGGCGCACGATGTTCAGCAGATCGTGCTTGCCTTTTTCCTCCAGCATTTTTTCGAGTTCGTAGCTGTGGTCGAAGTGATCCTCGATGGCGCTCTTGCCGCGGCCCGTAATGATGATGATCTGGTCGCAGCCGGCGGCGACGGCTTCCTCCACTCCATATTGAATGATGGGTTTGTCCACCAGCGGCAACATTTCCTTGGGTTGCGCCTTGGTGGCAGGCAGGAAGCGCGTACCCAGCCCGGCGGCCGGGAAAACAGCTTTGCGGACAGTGTGGTTGCGGTGGCGGTCTTCGGTGGTGCGACGATTGTCTTGAGGCATCATAGAGAAAGCCCATTGTAAACGGTCGCCTCCTCAAGCATTGATGTCCTATTTCAAGGAATACAGCCCGTAATTGCCCCTACATCCGAGAACTACTCCCCCGCCAAGATCCGGCGGTTCTTAGTCTGCTGCAAAAGTCGGAAATGTGGGCACCGTGGGTTTATCCGCAACCTGTCGAACTCGTGCCCTCACCTAGACCTTCGGATAGAACCTGATCGCAATTAACATTAAACAACGTACGATTCGACAAGAAATCCGTATGTCGTATACACTGTCGCCTTTCCGGAAAATCAACTTCCTTTGTGGGGAGAGGAAATGTTTAAGATTCGCGTTGTTGTTTGTTCCAGTCTTTTGCTGGCGCCAACGTTGCTTTTGTGGCTTGCGATGGGGGCATTCCCGGCGTGGGCGCAAACGGGAGCGAGCCTTTCCGGCGTGGTGACGGATCAAACCGGCGCAACCCTTCGCGGTGTCGCGGTGACCATCACGAACGTCGAGACGGATATGACGCGCACGATCGCAACCGACGGTGTGGGGCGCTTTCGCGCGTCCAGCCTGCCTTCGGGGCTCTATGTAATCCGAGCGGCAAAAGAAGGGTTCGCCGATGAAACGCGCATGGGAATCAGCCTGGCGGTTGGGCAGGAGGCCACGGTCGACATTCAGATGCGGCGGAAGACGCTTGACAGTACTCGCGACGCCTGTGCGAGTGGCCATGAGTTCGCCACTACCGATTGCACACTGACCTGGCACGGCATCACGCTGTACGGGGCGTATGACGTCGGCGGCGGATGGGTGAGCCACGGCTTACCGGAAAACGGCTACAACTATGAAGGCGAATCTCTGGTGAACCGAAACGGTTATCGACATCGATTCGTCATCGCACCGAACAACCTGTCGCAGACGGGTCTGGGGATCAAGGGCAAGGAAGAGTTTCTGCCGGGCTGGTCGGTTGTGTTCAACGCTTCAACCGGCATCAATCCGCAGTCGGGCCTGCTGGCCAACGCGTCGAAGACCGACATCATCAACAACGGCCTTCCGAGGGCGAGCTATTCGATTGCCATCGACGGCGCGCGCGCGGGCCAGCCCTTCAATGACGAATACTATGGCGGTATATCGTCCACGCATTTCGGCACGCTGACCTTCGGCCGTCAGCGCGCTCTCGGCACCGATGCGATGCTGCAGTACGATCCGGCCGGCGGCAGCTATGCCTTTTCGTACATCGGGTACAACGGCACGATGGCTGGCGGCGGCGACACCGAGGACACCCGTTGGGACAACGCGCTGAAGTATCGCATCGCCCTAGGCCCGGTGCATTTTGGCGCGATGTATAAAGTCGCCGATGGTTCTGGCGGCTGCTACTCGGCCTCCGCGAGCTGGACTGCCGCGACCTGTACGCCGGAATCGGCGCACAACAACGCCTGGGGATTCGACCTCGGCGGAAATGCGGGCAAGTTCTCCGCCGACTTCGTCTTCCAGCATTACAACCAGGCCATCAGCGTATTGAACCCCTTGCTGGGACCGCAGAGTTTGTCGGCGCCATATCAGTCGACTACCGACAGCATCAATACAAACCCCATCAACGGCGGGGCCGGCATGGGGCCCAATCTGATCGACACGGACAACACCGTCTATGGCATTGTGACCGATAACAACGCAATGATGTTCGCGGCCAAGTACACGCGGGACGCGTTCAAGTTTTTTGCCGGCTATGAATACATCTGGCAGAACAACCCGGCAAACCCGCTGGGCGTTGGCGCCTCGGACCAGGGCGGGTACATCATGAGCGGGGTTGAAGACAACAATCTTGATTCCGAAAAACTGGTGAATATCTGGTGGACGGGCGCGAAGTACACCTACCGCAGCAAAACCGACTTCACGTTCGCGTGGTATCAACAGCGGCAGAATGACTTTCGAGTTCCGCCGACCTGCTCGCCCGCGAGTTTCCGCGCTTCCTGCGGGGGTTCCCTCAACGAGGGGTCGCTTTATGCGGATCATCATTTCACGAAGCGTTTCGACGGTTTTGCGGGAATTGCGTATTCCTACGTGAGCGGAGGGTTGGCGATCGCCATTCCTCATGGCCCTGGGGTCCCGTATAACTCAGACAACAATTTTGCTCCGACGATTGGGGGACGGTTTACGTTCTGATGCCGCTTGCGCGGGGAGCCGCGTTCAAGACGCGGCCGTCTCGTGGACCCAAATTGCTTTGCTGGAGCGCGGCTGCCAGGCCTTGGGAGCGGCGAAGCCGCGCACCCATACCAATTCGCTGCGGCACATAGCGACGGGCCATCGCTTCTTTTCGCTGCCGGTGGCGTGACGGTCGCTGAGCAGCTCCTTCACTTTTTTTCCCTGGCGCGTGTGGGCTGGCCAAAAGCGATCTCCGGGACGCCAGTTGCGGATGGTAAGTTCGTTTCCGAGCCGCGCGGGATCGAGCAGTTCGCGGCGATTTTTTTCCGGCACGCTGGCCACATCCACTTCCTCGGCCGCGATGCCTACACCGAGTTCGGGAATGAAAACCGCTCCGGGCACGGGGAGGGTGTACTCGTAGTTGTGCGATTTGGGGTTCTGCGATCCGGGGGAGGAAGGTTCGAGCACGAGCTCTTTGCGATTGCGGGTGACGCGTGCGCGAGCCCCGGCGGTGCTCGATTCGTTTGCTGGTTCCGCGAACGCAGCCGTGCCGGGCAATACGATTTTTCTGCCCGCCGGCCCGCGCGCCAGGTCGAGGATGTCGTCGACCAGGTGGAAGGATGTGCTCGTGGCTGGAGCGTTTTGTTCAAGCCAACCACGCACCGTGCGGCGAGCCGCCGCGAGCGGGAGCGCAAGCAGTTCGTCCGTAGGAAGCGGAGCGGCGGAAACCAACGCGGAAATGCCAGAATGCGCTGCCCAGTGTGCCTCCTCGGCACGCGCAATTTCGGCGAGTTCGGTGATGCGCTCGATTGCCGCAGGGCCGAAGTCCTCCACGATTAGCGGCATCAGGCGCTGGCGCAGACGATTGCGCAGGAAAATCGCATCCTGATTCGACGAGTCTTCGCGCCAGGTCTGCCTGCGCTGACGCAGGTATTCGCGTAATTCGGCGCGACGAAAACTGAGCAACGGGCGCACGACCTCGCAGTTAGTATCCAGTAACTGGTATCGAGTACCCAGTACTCCTTGCTTTGTGCCCAAAGAAATCCGCTCTTCGCTTTGCGGAACGGGGCACGGGAGGTGCAGCCGGGGAAGAATACCAGCCAGGCCACGAATTCCGGTGCCGCGAAAGATGCGCAGGAGAATGGTCTCGGCCTGATCGTCGAGCGTGTGCGCAGTCGCAACTTTGTCGGCGCGGGGATTTGTAGCGCCGACTTTCCTGGCGCGGGTGGTCGAAACGCAACTCTGGGTGGCAAGCTGTCGAAAGAACTCATAGCGCAACGTGCGGGCAGCGGCTTCGATTCCGGTTCCACGCGCGTGCTCGACCGGGGCAGCGCAGGTTGACAATTCCAATCCGTGCTCGGCGGCCAGTCTGGCAACGAATCGTTCGTCCTCATCCGACTCCGCGCCGCGCAGCTTGTGATTCACGTGCGCGACCGAGAGCGAGATTCCGAGTTCGCCTCGAACTTCGAGCAGGAGCAGCAGCAGCGCGACCGAATCAGCGCCGCCCGAAACCGCCACGGCCACGCGGTCGCTGGCGCGCAAAAGTTCCTGCTGGCGAATTGCCTTCAGCATCCGTTGCGCCAGTTTGTGCATCGGAGAGATGGTACAAGAGAAGCTGGGCAGATGCCGCCACGAGACGTAACGCGCTTGAGTAAATCCGAGTGGCGGCTTGCGCGTACTAGTAACGAATCGGCGAGTGTTGGTATGATGATTTGCCTTTCGATGTGGGCAAAGCTTCCGTAGGTGGTAAGCGACGGAAGCCCTATTACGAAGTCCTATAACTATGCATCGTTGGACCGCCCGATTCCTTTTGCTGGTAATGCTGGGGACCGCCCTGGCTCCGCTGGCGCTCGCCGGTGTGGATACGGGAGTCATGCCGTGCTGCAAGCGGCGCCGGCTGCGAGAGGCGGTGGACAGCTCCGCCACACACAGCTCCGCTAAACCGGCGATGCCTTGCCACCACGGCGCGAGCCAACCGGTGGGCAACAGCTCCGCTCTGGAAGCCAATGCGTCCGCTGACTCTCGCCAAGTTTCAGTTCGTTCGCTCGACTGCTGCTGCGGCCGACATTGTGATTGCGACCGCACTTCGAAGACCTCAAACTGGGCGCGGCCGGCTCCAGACAAACTCTGTGTTGTCAGCCTTCTGATTGAGCCGCTGATCGCGGCAGCGATCGACATCCAGGTTACGATCTTCTCCATTGGGTCTGAGTCCGCCCGCGCTCCTCCACGCGGCTAACCATCTAGAAAATTCCAACAGCGCCAGCTTGCGCGATGACGTTTGTCGCCCGGCAGATTTATTCCGCGCGCTGACACCTGAAATGTTGTGTGGCGAGTCCCGGCGAACCCCGGGAGTGGAGAGACTTTCGTGAAGCGGACGATCAGTGTCATAACCTTTCTTATTAGTCTTGCAGCTGTTCTTATTGTTCTGTGCCCGCTTGTTCTGGCTTCGATATTTGGAGCGGTGCGTGGCGTTGTGCATGATCCCCAGCATCGTCCGATTGCGCGCGCGCATGTCACCATCAAGGCTGACAACTCTGACTGGAGCCAGGCGCAAGATTCCGGCGAGAACGGCGAAATCCTTTTCACTTCTGTTCCCATCGGCAGTTACACGGTGACGGTCAGCGCGCCCGGGTTTGCGGAAATGCACCTCGCCGCCGTGGTGCGGTCCGACACCACTCCCGTTCTTCATTTCGAGCTTGCCGTGGCCAGCACAAAGGAAACCGTGCTCGTCTCGGAAACGCCGGTTGAGGCCACTACCGACACGGTCACGCCGACGACGATGGTGAACCGTCTGGATATTCAGCAAACGCCCGGCGCCGACCGCACCAACGGCATGGAGATGATCACCGATTATGTGCCGGCCGCGTATGTGACCCACGACATGCTGCACATGAGGGGCGGGCATCAGGTTAACTGGCTTATCGACGGCGTTCCTGTGCCCAACACGAACATCGCCAATAACCTTGGGCCGCAGATCGATCCCAAGGACATTGACTACCTTGAAATTCAGCGCGGGAGCTACGACGCGGACTACGGTGACCGGACCTATGGCGTTTTCAACATCGTTCCGCGCACGGGTTTCGAGCGTTATCGCGAATGCGATCTGGTGATCACGGCCGGCAATTTCTACCAGACCAACGACCAGCTCAGTTGCGGCGGCCACACGCAACGATTTGCCTACTATGCCAGTTTGAACGGAAATCGAAGTCAATACGGATTGCAGACTCCGATTGGGCAGGTGGTCAACGATGCGGCTAACGGCTTCGGAGGATTCGCATCATTTATCTTCAATCCCGATCCGAAGAACCAGTACCGGCTCGTGACTTCGCTGCGACGGGATTATTACCAGATCCCGATTGACCCGGATCCGACCTCGGTCGGAAATCAGATTCTATTGAGCTACCCCGAGGCGCCGAGCAACGGGCAGCACGATGCCGAACGCGAGCCTGACGGTTACGTCACGTTTTCCTGGGTCCACACGTTCAGTCCAAATACTCTGATTACAGTTTCTCCGTTTTACCACTACAACGGCGCGGACTACGTTGGCGGCGCGAATGACCCTGCTGAAATCACCAATGTGACGCAAACCGCTCAATACCTCGGTGCACAAAGCGCGCTCAACTCCACTTTCTGGAGGAACGATCTACAGGCGGGAGTGTATGGTTTCTATCAGCACCAGTACAACTATTTCTCTAACATTGGGCACACGTTCGAGGGCGTTACGTTTCCGACCATCCAACCGTCCTCCATCGGAGTGAATGGAGGCGTAGCGGCGGAGTTCATCAACGACAAATTCAAGGCAACTTCCTGGCTGACGCTCATCGCAGGAATTCGCGCAACCGAGTTCGGCTCTACCTCTTCCTCCGAGAACGCGGCCGATCCGCGCTTCGGAATTGCCATTCGTGTGCCGAGGGTCAACTGGGTCTTCCGCGGCTACTACGGCTACTACTACCAAGCGCCACCGCTCTCGACCGCAACGGATCCGTTGCGAACTCTCGGCACCTTTGTCCGCCTGCTTGGCGAGCGCGACCGTGAATGGCAGTACGGCGTCATGATTCCCCTGCGCGGCTGGACCCTCGACGCCGATACCTATCAAACAGCCGCAACAAACTGGCTGGACCATAACAACATCGGTGAGTCGCTTCTTTTCTGGCCTATCACATGGAAAGCAGCACTGATTCAGGGATGGGAACTCACTCTTCGGTCGCCCAACCTCTGGCATCGGGGTCAGTTCCACCTTGCCTATGCCAATCAGATCGCGCAGGCAACTTCGCCGATCACCGGAGGCCTGATCTTCTCTGTTCCGCCGGGCTTTGGGCCCGTCGATCACGACCAGCGCAACACGCTCAACTTCGGCTACAACACATCGTTGCCATGGCACAGCTACGCATCGACCAACATCTATTATGGCTCCGGCTTCACCAACGGACTCCCCGGTGTGCAATATCCGGGCAACTATCTGCCCAGCCACACCACGTTTGATCTGGCACTGGGCAAGAGCTTCGGCGAAAACTACTCTGTTTCCGTGACGGCAATCAACGTGGCCAACCGCCGGGTGCAACTCGATAACAGCCTCACTTTTGGCGGCTTTCACTGGAACGAGCCGCGCCAGCTGTATGGGGAGTTCCGTTTCCGCTTTCACTACTGAAGAGTCTGCGGGCGGCTTGTGCTCTAGAGAATGGTTTGACGCTCGTGAGCCGCCGTCCGTATAATCCAAGCTGTCCGCACCCAAACTAGGAACTGTGGGTGATCACCACGCTGTTTATCGGCGTGAAGAACCGGGCGTCGTATGCGCCGGCGCGCTCGCTGCGCCGGCCTGATTGGCTCGGTTGCGATCAGCTTGTTCGGTCCGCGAGCTGGAGCTCAAAAAGTTCCCGAAAAATCCGAAGGAGTTCAGACAATCCAATGATCGTCAAGTCAATGATCAGCAAGTTTGCGCGCATCGCGGCCGTCGTGTTCGGCCTCTCTCTCTTTGCTCTGGCCCAGGCGGAACAAGCCGCGCCCGCTCCGGCCACCGCTCCCGCTCCCGACGCTCCATCCGCCGCTGCCGCCGCCAACCCCGGCGCCGACATCACTCTGAAAGCGACGGGCACGAAGGTTGGCACGATCAACATCGAGCAGGCGATCTTCTCCTCCAATGAAGGCCAGCGCGATTTCCAGGCTCTGAGCAAGAAGTTCGAGCCGAAGCAAACCGAGCTGAAGTCAAAAGCGGACGAGCTCGACAGCCTCAAGAAGCAACTGAGCACGCAGCAGGACAAGCTGAACGATGAATCCCGCGACAAACTCGTAAAGGAAATCGAGACGAAGCAGAAGAGCTTCGAGCGCGCGCAGCAGGACGCGCAGGAAGACTTTCAGGGTCAACAGGGCGAAATCGGCAACCGCATTCTCACGAAAATGGCTCCGCTTATCGTCAAGTATTCAGCCGACAACGGCTACGGCATGATTCTCGACACGTCGCAGCAGTGGCCGCGTGGCCCGGTGATCTGGTATGGGCCAGCCGTCGATATCACGCAGCCAGTCGTCGAGGCCTACAACAAGCAGTCTGGCGTTGCGGCACCGGTGGGAGGGAATACAGCCAAACCGGTGAAGCCGACGTCAACCACGGGGACCAAGCCGGCCACCGCCAAGCCAGCTACGACCACGCCGCCGAAGCAGTAAGGGATTTTCTTGCGCGAGGCCTGTCTACTCCGTAGAGTTCTCACCAAGATGGAGTAGATGTAGGTATCAAGGACAAGACAAAGGCCACGGATTCCGTGGCCTTTGTTGTTTTGGATGCACTTGATGGCGGCGTCCCTTGAAATATCGACCCCTCATTGCGTTCCCGCCATGCGCAGGTCAGGCAGGTGATGGACCCGCCGAGCGCATCCGTTTTTCTGTATAAATCCTATAGAATCCGGGATACATACCAGGAGTGAGCACCCATCCGGCCGACTGCCTTACTAACATAACATGTCCATTATTAATAACATAACCGATGCTGCGCAGGCTTTTCGTGGGTGGCGGACGAATTGCTGCTTGTTTCCCCAAATAGGCACGTTGCGGACAGTCAGAGGCAACGTTTCGTTTTCTTGGTTTCGATGGTCAGGCCCTTACTTGTCGCGAACAAAAGTCTATACAGATATTTGTATACTGAAAGCTCTTTGGCCCGGGCATCCTTCAAGTCAGAAACCAACAAAAGTTCGGTAACGAGCGAATTCACAGCGAACCTCACGAGGAGGCGGTAATGTTGCGAAACTTCGGTTTTTCACGGGCAGCAGCAGTTCTGAGCATAGTCCTTTTAACCTTGTTCGTGGTAGCAATGGGTGGAATGCTGTTTGCCCAGACGTCCGTTGCCACGGGCAGTATTCAAGGTGAGGTCACTGACCCGACCGGGGCGGCCGTTAGCGGCGCCACGGTGACGATCACCAACACCGCAACCAATCAGTCGTCCACCACGAAGAGCAATTCCTCGGGGCAGTATAGCTCCGGCCTATTGGCGCCGGGCGACTACGCCGTCAAGATCGAAGCTTCCGGTTTCAAAGCGACTCGGTTATCCCTTGTTGTCTTGGTCAATAACACGGCAAACGGCAATGTGAAATTGCAAGTGGGGCAAGCCAGTGAAACGGTCGAGGTTACCGGAGGCGCAGTGCAGGTCAACACCGAGCAGGCCGAGGTTCAGGGAGTGCTCAGTTCCGACCAGATTGAGAATCTCCCCGTAAACGGCCGCAACTTCCTCGATCTTGCCCAGCTTGAGCCCGGCGTGCAGATCCAGGACGGCGCGAATTTCGACCCGACCAAGGTGGGCTATTCGTCAATCTCCTTCGGAGGGCGCTTCGGCCGCACCGCCCGTATCAACGTGGACGGCGTGGATGTCAGCGACGAGACCGTCGGCACCACTACCGAAGACATTCCCGCCAGCGGAATTGAGGAGTTCTCTCTGGCTCAGTCCAGCCTCGATCTTTCGAACGACCTGACTTCGTCGGGCGCCGTGAACGTGACCACCAAGTCCGGCACCAACAGCTTACACGGCGAGGCTTTTGGATCCTTTCGCGACAACTCGGAAGGAGCAGCTCTCCCCTCCCCTGTCAACCCCGCAACCGCCAATCCAGTGACCGGGGAAGGTCCGGCGATCAAGGCACCGTACCAACGCACCCAGAACGGCGGCAGCTTCGGCGGTCCGATCATCAAGGATAAGTTGTTCTTCTTTATGGATGCTGAGCACACGCTGCAGCATCTTTCAGCCCCCGTCGCCGAAGTCGCGCCATTTACCTCCTACTCCGGGTCTTTCCCGGCTCCATTCAAAGAGTATGAACTGATGGGCCGGGTGGACTATGCGCTCACCAAGACGGCGCGAATGTTCGGCAGATACAACTACTTCCAGAACTCGGTCTACGCTACGTTTTTTCCTTCCAGCTTCCAGGTTTACAAGAACAAGAACTACACCCGGAACGACGTGTTTGGCATCGATTTCAATACCGGCAGCTTCACCCACTCCATACGCTTTTCGTACCTGAAATTCCAGAACCAGATTGTGGACGCCACGCGTGGGGACTGCGCGCCGTCCTGTCTCCTTTCCAACTATCCGGTCAGCATAGATATCGGGAGTTTTACCGTCGGCCCGAATTTGCTTGCGCCACAGAGCACTCCGCAGAGCGATCACCAGATCAAGTACGACGGCAGTAAGATCATCGGCAAACACATTGTCCGCTACGGGTTTAGCTTTAACCACATCCAGGGCGGCGGTTTTGCCAGTTTCTTCAAAATCGATCCCCAGGTATATGGGGTCACGCCTGCCCCGTCATCTGATCCCACTGCCGACCTTATCTCCTACGCTATTGTGGGCGACGGTCAGGGCTTCTCCACCGCGGAGAAGGCACTCGGCTTCCCCGCCGGCGGACTCGGCCCCGATAACCGCAGCGCCATTTACTTCGGTGACACGTGGAAGATTCTGCGCAACCTGACCATCTCTCCCGGCCTGCGCTGGGAACGGGATACCGGTCGAACTGACAGCAATATAGGCTCGTTGGATTGCAATGGAGTTGCTGCTGGCGTTCCATGCACTCCTCCCAACTCCGCCTTCCCGGGTATGTTTACCGGGGTCCCCAATCCCAACAAGAATTTCGCTCCGCAGTTAGGCATTGCATGGGACGTGTTGGGCAATGGCAAGACCGTCATCCGTGCAGGCAGCGGTCTCTACTATGAGAACGTAATTTACAACAACGTACTTTTCGATCGTCCGTTCCGTTTGAAGAACGGTGCGTTCCTGGCCACACCGCTGGCCTGCCTTGGCGGCGCTGCCCAACCAGTTTCGGTCCCCGGCAACACAATTTTTGTGCCAAACGACCCTACATCCCCCGGCGGCGCAACCAACTACTGCGCTGAAACCATCGGGCAGGCGGCCACCGCCCTCGCCTCTTTCGAGACTTACTATCAGTCGCTGGTTCCATTTAACTTGTCTGCCACAAACCCCAGCTATGTAGGAACCCTGCTCGCCGAAGGGGCGAACCTCAATTCCGCAGGCGGCCAGGGTATCTTCACACCCGGCTACAAGAGTCCGCGTGCCGTCCAGATGAACGTGGGCATCCAGCACGAGATTCGTCGCGGCGTCGTCGTCAGTGCCGATTTCTTGCGCAACGTTGAGACGCACGCTCTGCTCAACGTAGATGTCAATCAGGTTGGCGCGGCCCGGCACTTTAACATACTGTCGGCGCAGGAGGCCATCTCTGCAACGAACAACTCATTCGGTTGCGGCACCGGCTATGACCAGGCGTCGATCAATTGTGCGATCACAGCCGGCGCGACAATCGGCAGCTATGCTGGCGCAGGCCTTGGCAGCTCCCTGGACACCGGGGCGGCATCACTCTGTCCTGCAGGCGGTTGTGCCTTTTCCGGCAACAACCCACTCTACGGCCAGACATCCTTTCTCGAGCCCATCAGCCGATCGGTTTACACCGCTCTGCAGGCGAAGCTGACCGGGAACACGTCAAATCCATTTCGGGGCGTGAAGGCCGCGAATTACGAAATCTCCTATTCGCTCTCGCGATTCGTTAACCCCATGGGAGCGCAGGGGAACGCTGCTCCTTCAAACCCGGTTGCCTCAAGCGATCAGGATTTCGTCCTCCAGGCTGCCGACAACGACCAGCCGCTTCGCTACATGGGACCGTCGCTGCTGGATCGGACGCACCAGATCTCCTTTGGTGGCAACTTCGATGTGCCGTATGGCTTCCGCTTCGGCATCATCGCCCACTTCTACAGCCCGCTTTCCAGCCCAATCATCATGGGCGACAATGGAACGTCCGGGCAGATCTTCCAGACCGATTTCACTGGCAGCGGGAGTTATAGCGACCCAATCCCCGGTACTAAGAACGGGTCTTACATGCGCAACGTCAACCCCGATCATCTGCAAGGGCTGATCAACAACTACAACAACACCGTGGCCAACACGGCGACCCCGGCCGGACAGGTGCTCATTAACAACGGTCTGTTCACGCTGGGACAGCTCCAAGCGATTGGTGCCGTGGCTCCGCTCGCTTCCAACCTTCCAACCAATTTCCTGGCGTTCCCGTGGCTCAAGGCGACCGACTTCAAGTTGAGCTGGAAGCACACATTCGCTGAGCGCTACTCGATCGAACCTGGGGTTGGTTTTTACAACGTTTTCAACTTCGCCAATGAGAACCTGCCTCCCGGCGTAATCACCGGTTGGCTAAACGAAGGATCCGGCTCTATCAATAGCGTTCAGAAGGGAACAGGAAGCGAAATTCCGTTCCGCGTGGGCGCCGGCACTGGTGTGTTCGGCCTTGGCGCACCCCGCGTAATTGAATGGAACATGCGCTTCTCCTTCTAGGCAAAAAGCAGTCGAATACTCCAAGCCGCCGGATTCAAACCGGCGGCTTTCTTATTGCCGCAACCAAGCTTTCAGGAGGCAAGGCCGCAGACTAGGGACTAAGCTCGCGGCGCAGATGCTTGGCGAGCTTCTCGATCTGCTTCAGCTTGTCGATCACATCTTTGGGCAACATCCCCTTTGCCATCTGGTCCACATCGGAAGGAATGGTCTGCGCGAGCTTGGAGAGTTCATCGGCCTCGCGCCTCGCTCGGGCATAGTCGATCTGAACCCGCTGGGCCCCCGGCGGAGGGATGTTTCTCTGGGTCTGGTCCTCGGTCTTGTCTGCCTGGCGTATGCCTGGCGGGATCGGAATACCCTGGGTCAACCCTACAGTCGAAAAAAACAGGAAGCACGCAAGAAGCAGCGAACCTTTCATGAACCACCTCCGATGTTGGCAGTCCGTGCGTGCTCATTCTAACCCGTTCTCAGGCAACCGAAATCGGGCGTTGAACTGACCGTTCTCAAGCGGCGGAAAGTGAGCGTGGAAGCGATCGTGTCTTCCCCGGCGGCATGGGTGCACATCCCTGCCGCTTGTCCTCGTGCCAAGAACGACAAATGATTGCCGCGCCAAGGGAGCAACGAAGACAAATGATTGCCGCGCGCAAGAACGAGAAACGGTTGCGACTCCACCTCATGCGGTTGCATCTAAGAACTTGACAGTACTTCGCTCAAGTCATATCATGCGTTGGAGCGCAATTACAATTCAGTTGATTATAAAGCACTTATATTGTTTGGCCATGCTCACCGCATGAACCGGACATAAGTTTAGGAGGATTGTATGGGTAAGATCATCGGAATTGACCTTGGGACCACCAACTCCTGCGTGGCGGTTATGGAGGGTGGGGAGCCGAAAGTTATCCCTAATGAAGAAGGTGGGCGGACTACGCCTTCCGTGGTTGGATTCACCAAGACCGGGGAACGGTTGGTGGGGCAGGTTGCCAAGCGGCAGGCTATCACCAATCCGGAGAACACGGTTTATTCGATCAAGCGCTTTATGGGACGGCGCTATGACGAGGTCAGCGAAGAGCTGAAGATGGTTCCATATAAGGTGGAGCGCGATGGCGACCACGTGGCCGTGATAGCGCAGGGCAAGAAGTACACCCCGCCCGAGGTTTCCGCTCTGATTCTGCAGAAGCTGAAGAAGGCGGCGGAAGACTACCTGGGTGAGAAGGTGACCGAGGCGGTCATCACCGTTCCGGCCTACTTCAACGATGCGCAGCGGCAGGCGACGAAAGACGCCGGCAAGATCGCTGGCCTCGAAGTGAAACGCATCATCAACGAGCCGACGGCGGCGGCGCTGGCCTACGGGCTCGACAAGGGCAAGGACGAGACCATTGCCGTCTACGACTTTGGCGGCGGCACCTTCGACATTTCGATTCTGGAAGTGGGCGAGGGCGTAATCGAGGTCAAGGCTACCAACGGCGACACGCACCTGGGCGGCGACAACATCGATCAGCGCCTGGTGGATTGGCTGATTGACGAGTTCAAGAAGGATGAAGGGCTCGACCTGCGCGCCAAGGGCAATGAGATGGCCTTGCAGCGTCTGCGTGATGCGGCTGAGCGCGCGAAGATCGAGCTTTCGACCACGATGGAAACCGAGATCAATCTGCCGTTCATCACGGCGGATGCGTCGGGGCCGAAGCATCTGGTGAAGAAGCTGACGCGGGCGAAATTCGAGTCGATGGTGGAGGACATCATCCAGAAGTCGGTTGGCCCGTGTAAGCAGTGCATGAAAGATGCGGGAATCGATGCCAGCAAGATCAACGAAGTGGTACTGGTTGGCGGGCAGACTCGTATGCCGCGCATTCAGGCGCTGGTGAAGGACCTGTTCGGGAAGGAAGGCAACAAGAGCGTGAACCCGGATGAAGTCGTGGCCGTTGGGGCGGCGATTCAGGGCGGCGTGCTCAAGGGCGAGGTGAAAGACCTGCTGTTGCTGGATGTGACTCCGCTGACGCTGTCGATTGAAACGCTGGGCGGAGTGGCGACGCCGATGATCCCGAGGAACACGACGATTCCGACGAAGAAGACGGAGACGTTCTCGACGGCGGCGGATTCGCAGACTTCGGTTGAGGTGCATGTGCTGCAGGGCGAACGCCCGATGGCGGCGCAGAACCGGACGCTGGGCAAGTTCCACTTGACCGGCTTGCCGCCGGCTCCGAGAGGCGTGCCGCAGATTGAGGTGACCTTCGACATTGACGCGAACGGCATCCTCAACGTGACCGCGAAAGACATGGCCACGAGCAAGGACCAGAAGATAACCATTACCTCGTCTTCGGGTCTAAGCAAGGAAGAGGTCGAGCGCATGGCGAAGGAAGCCGATGCGCACGCGGCCGATGACAAGGCACAGCGCGACGCGATCGAAGCGAAGAATCAGCTCGACTCGATGATCTACAACATCGAGAAGATGCTGAAGGAGCACGGCGACAAGATCTCGGGCTCCGAGCGCGGCGACGTGGAGAACGCGCTGGCCGATGCGAAGAAGGCCATCGAATCGAACGATAAGACGCAGATGGATTCGGCGCGCGAGCGGCTGACGACAGCCTCTCATAAGCTGGCGGAGCAGATGTACAAGGCGACGCAGGCGGCAGGCGGACCGGGAGCGGGTGGGCCCGGAGCGGGCAGCGCAGGCGCCGCAGGCTCAACCTCCGGCACCAACGGCCACGCTCAGCAGAAGAAGGACGAAGGCGTGATCGACGCCGAGTATGTGGACGTTGAGGACAAGAAATAAGGTGCGAGCCGCGAGCTACGAGCTTCGAGCAGGCGGGGGCGTGAAGAACGCCCCCGAGCTTTCTGACCCGCTACAAAAGCGAATGGCGCGGGTTTAGGTACATAGGGTTCTGAGGAAGGGGCACACAAAGTGAAATTCGAGATCAATGGGCAGATGTTTTTCGTGAACTTCGTTCCGGAGGAGGGCCGCTGGTACTGCTACGCCCCCACGCCCACCGGCATGCAGCGCGTCCCCGTCTCCATGGACGCGGCCCCGTTTGTCAACTTCCCTATATCAATGGACGAGCAGGCGAAGGAAGTGGTGAATTAGAATCAAGCTCGCAGCTCGCAGCCATCAGCTTTCAGTTCTTGCACGCTGAATAAGGAATTCGAAGAACTGATGACTGACGGCTGATAGCTGACGGCTAAACATGGCCACCCAAACCAAAGATTACTACGACATTCTCGGCGTGAAGAAGTCGGCCTCGGCCGACGACATTCGCAAGGCTTTCCGCAAGCTCGCGCGCAAGTACCATCCTGACGTCAATCCTGGCGACAAATCGGCGGAGGAGAAATTCAAAGCCCTCTCCGAGGCCAATGACGTTCTCAGCGATCCCAAGAAAAGAAAAATCTACGATCAGGTCGGTTTCTACTCTGACAATATTGATGCCGCCACTGCCGATGCCTATGCGCGCGGCGGCGGCCAGCCAGGCGCCGGAGGCTTTGGCGGCGGATTTCCCGGCGGTGCCGACGGCGCCCACACTGGCCCGGCGGGCAACGTCGATTTCGGCGGGTTCGATTTCTCCGATCTGTTTGAAGGCGCGCGCGGGGCGGGAGGCGGGCGCAAGACGTCGTCGAGCGGCAGTGGTGGATTTCGCGATATTTTCTCCAACATATTTACTGGAGGCGGACGTGGCGCGCCGGCTGAGGAGGGCCCGGAGCCCGGTTCCGATCTTGAGTATCAGGTCAACGTGCCCTTCTGGACCGCGATTCGCGGCGGCGTGATGAAGCTCAATATTTCCCGACGCGATGTGTGCGCAAACTGTCACGGCAACGGCTACACCGAAACTCCCGGAGTCTGTCCGCAATGTCATGGCAAGGGTACCGTCGAGCAGACCGGCGGGCGCATGAAGTTTAATGTCACCTGCCCGCGGTGCCATGGCACGGGCAAGAACATCTCGACCTGCCCGGTCTGTCACGGTGAAGGCAGCGTCGAACGCACCGATCCGCTCGAAGTCCGCATCAAAGCCGGCACGCGCGATGGCCAGCGCATCCGCATTGCGGGCAAGGGAAACGCGGGCGTGCGCGGCGGCGGAGTCGGTGATCTCTACGTCATCATCCGCATCGGCGAGCACCCGCTATTCCGCCGCGAAGGCGACGACATCTATATCACCGTGCCGGTCACGGCCGTCGAAGCGGCGCTCGGCTCAAAGATCGAAGTGCCGACAATTGATGGCCGCAGCATGCTTAAGATTCCTCCCGGCACGCAATCGGGGCAGAAGCTCCGCCTGCGCGAAAAGGGCGTGCCGTCGGCCACAAAAGAAGGCGCTCGCGGAGACGAGATCGTCGAAGTGAAAATCACCGTCCCCATGCCGCGCGACGAGAAGACCAAAGAGCTGCTGCGCGAACTGGCCAAGCTCAACCCGGAAGATCCGCGGGAAGAGTTGTGGGGAAAGGTGTAAACCCAGTTCTCAGTTGTCGGTTCTCAGTTCTCAGTAGAAGCGGAGACGCTGGCGGTGCCCCCGGAAGTAAGCGGCTAAGCGGGACCCTTTCAAAGCAATTTCAAACTGAGCCACCACAGAACCATTTCACGATTATTCACTTGACACAAATGGCATTTCGCGCTAATATTTGGCCATGAACATCCGAGAAGCACATGAGAAGTTCGCCACCGACGAACAATGTTTGGAGTACATCGGCAAGATGCGCTGGCCCGATGGGATCGTGCACTGCCCTGAGTGTGGAGCTAAGAACATCAAGCGCGTGGAGCGTGCGGCGGCGTCGAAGAATCGCCGCAAATGGTTTTATCTCTGTATCGAAAAGACCTGCCACAATCAGTTCACGCCCACTTCGGGCACAATCTTCCATGACACACACCTCCCGCTGATAGTTTGGTTCCAAGCGATCACTCTCATGCTGAATGCCAAGAAAGGGATCAGCGCAGCGCAGTTGCAGCGCGACTTAGGGATCGGCGGATATAAGACAGCTTGGTATCTGAATCACCGCATCCGCGAAGCGATGGCAGAGGGTGCGATACCCCTCCTAGGCGGGATTGTGGAAATTGACGAGACCTACATCGGCGGAAAGATGCGTAGTCGGACAGACAGATTCAAAAACAAAGACGCTGTGATGGGTATTCGGGAACGTGGCGGCGATCTTCGGCTGTTCAAGATCGCAGGACCGACCTCCGAAGCTCTTGCCGAACACATCAAGGAAAATGTCAGCCCCGATGTGAAGAGGGTTATGACGGATGAATGGGTCGCATACCCCGCCGCTTTCATAGCTTCCGGCATCAAAGGCGACAAGCACGAAACCATCAGGCACAAAGACAAAATCTACGTGCGCGGAGATGTTCACACAAACACGATTGAATCAGCCTTCTCACTTTTCAAAAGGGGAATCGCTGGGAACTTCCACAAGGTTTCGATAAAGCACTTGCAGCGTTATCTCAACGAGTTTACCTACAGATTCAACCGCCGTTCCGACGACGGCGCATTCATGGAGACGGTACGCCGTCTAGCGGGATTCGCGCCGCTTCCATTCAGTGCTTTGACTTCGGACGAGGCCTAGTTTTTCTTGCCTTTATTCTTGCGGTCTTTTTCGGAGGCTTGTCCAGCATCCGGCGGAGAACTTCGTCGAATTGTCCCTTGTCCGTTTTCATCTTTGCCATCATAACTCAGCTTCTCATACTCCTGCTTTAGCCATTTTTCCCATCGCGGCCTTACCGATTCAGTGATGCACTCAATAATCAGATCGTCAGCCGTTCCGTATCTTGCCAGGGTCTTGATCCTGTCGTGAAGTTCAGACGGCACGTAAATGGTATGGGCCACGGTTCCTTGTGGTTGTTTCTTTGGCATGGAGTTCCAATACTTCCAACACCTCTAATACTTCTTACTTGACTATGAAGTGTTGGAGGTGTATGAAGTGTAGGAAGGGCTAGAAAATTCAGCAAGACCGAAAGTCTTGGGTGGTCACACCAAAGATCGCAATGGGTTGCGGTCGGTATTGACTCTTTTGGTTCCGAGGATTAAAGTTTTCCATCTGAACGACGGAAAAAGGTTCTTTGAAAGTTTGATGCGGCGGTAAAGCGGCGGCAGCGGTTGGATTCGAACCAACGGATCGGGGTTTCCGGTGAAGGTGAGTCCCGATCAGGCGATTATAAGTCGCCCGCTATAAACCACTCAGCCACGCTGCCGTGTCAAAAAGCCGATGTGATTCGAAGGCATCGGCAAAACTGAGAGGCCCCGGCCAGACTCGAACTGGCATCTCCGAGCTTAGTAGGCAGGCGCTCTGTCCGTTTGAGCTACGGGGCCTTCGGTTTCCTCTGTAGTACCGGAAAAAATCTCCAAAATCAAGAGATTATAGTGCTATCGCCTGTGGATAACATGTGGAGTACCCCATATATTGTATTAACCAATAGGTAATTATCTTAGAATTGCGGTAGGCGTGTCGCGGTTATTCGCAGCCCATGATCTCTCTGAATCGCAGTTTCACCCAGGTCGGCGTTCGGTCTGATTCAATCAAACCATTTTGCGCTCGCTGTAGTAGTTTGGCTGATGCGTCAGGGCGAGGTATCGCTGTTCCGCTTTTCACGGCTGTTTCTATTTCTTCTGCGGTTGTGACTCTGGAATAGGCATATGAAATCACAGAAGGGTGCGCAATAAAGGGATGGTCACCTTTCTGGAGCCGTACTAGCATTTCTGATCTGGCCCGCTCTGTAGTAATACTCACAATGACGACTTCACCCTCACTGGGAGGGGTGATCACAATGCACAAGTGGCAATCGTACCCGTCCTCATCTTCAATGAGGAAGGTATTGCCGCAAGTGATCATCTATATCGCGGGGGAAAGGATTTGCTGGGAGACTGTCTCAGTGCGCAGCTCGCGGAGGATCGCAGCAATATCGTCTCTGTTGTGGCCTAGTGCCATGAGGACTTGCCGGATATGTATAGGAATGGAACTCCCCTCGGGATCTCTCCACTCGGGAAGTTTGTGCATGTGATTGTTAATCAAATCCCATCGGTTTCTGTGCCCAAATTGCTCAAAAATTTCCCGAACGAGATTCTCTTCTGCAACAGAAAGACGGTCAGTCGATATTGGAACTGAGTCTTTTCTCAGCTCTATTTCGTGATCACCCAATGGGGCGGAAACATATTTTCCCCATACAGGCGTCGGTTTATCGTCCGTTATCAGGTTGAAAATCCTGCTGACGATTGGACCGTGATCCATTGACGCAAAATGGTCAGTCGTGACAGGAATACCCCACCGATCCAGAGCTTCCCGATCCAACAGGTAGAGCAACTTGATAAGCTTGATGTAATGCATCCGGCCGCCACGAAGCCGTAGGAACATGCACGCAATTTGAGTGGCTTTTACTTCGTCAAAACGGAGTTGCATGTCAACCAGAGAATAGCATCCATTTGTGGATAATCTGTGCAAAAACACGCTAACTGCACCACTTTTGTATACTTTCAGCACTTGACACAATTCCCCTAGTCCCCTGTCACGGCGATCCCATTCTACCTCAAATTTGTGTCAAGTGAATAATCGTGAACCATTTCTATAATTCGCTTTTTATTCTCCTCGTGTTAAACTGAACCAATTGGATGTGACCACCCGCACTTTTTGCTCCAGCCGGCGGGGGTAGTCTTATTTAGACATTGAATCATTTAGGCATTTAATCATTGAAAACCTCAAGAGCTGCTTTGCAATGACTAAATGATTGAATGTCTCAATGATTCAATAATCTCAGGAGCAGCCATTATGGCCGAGAGCAGAGCGGACGAGCGCAGCAAGGCAATTGACCTCGCGTTTTCACAGATTGAAAAACAGTTTGGCAAAGGTTCGATCATGCGGCTGGGATCGAAGGAAGCGATCGTCCCGATCGCGGTCATCTCGACCGGCGCCATTTCCTTCGATGCCGCACTCGGCGTGGGCGGCGTTCCGCGCGGGCGCGTGATCGAGATTTTCGGGCCGGAATCCTCCGGCAAAACGACCATCGCACTGCAGGTGATTGCCGAAGCGCAGAAGGCGGGCGGCATGGCAGCATTCGTCGACGCGGAGCATGCGCTCGATCCCGGCTATGCCAAAAAGCTGGGCGTGGATGTGGACAATCTGCTTGTCTCCCAGCCTGACTATGGCGAGCAGGCGCTCGAAATCACCGAGGCGCTGGTGCGCTCGAACGCGATCGATGTGCTGGTAGTCGACTCGGTTGCGGCGCTGGTGCCCAAGGCCGAACTCGACGGCGAAATGGGCGACAGCCACATGGGCCTGCAGGCGCGCCTGATGTCGCAGGCGCTGCGCAAGCTGACGGGGACGGTGTCGAAGTCGCGCACCTCCTTAATCTTCATCAACCAGATCCGCGAGAAAATCGGCGTGATGTTCGGCAATCCGGAAACGACGACCGGTGGCCGCGCGCTGAAGTTTTATTCGTCGGTGCGCATCGACATCCGGCGCATTGCGGCGATCAAGGAAGGCGACTTGGTAGTCGGTTCGCGCACGCGCGTGAAAGTCGTGAAGAATAAAGTCGCGGCACCCTTCCGCGAGGCCGAGTTTGACATTCTCTACGGCGAAGGCATTTCGCGCGAGGGCGATCTGCTCGATCTGGCCGTCAACAACAACATTGTCGAGAAGTCGGGCTCGTGGTTCAGTTACAAGAGCGATCGCATCGGCCAGGGCCGCGAAAACGCGCGGGCGTTCCTCAAGGAGAATAAAGACGTGCTGGCGAAGCTCGATGCCGAAGTGCGCAAAGCGCTGGGCCTGACTCCGGCGACAGCGCAACCGGCGGCGGCTCCGGCGGCGGGCGCGGCTTCCACCGGGAAAGTGGCGACCATGCCGACAGCGGCTCCCGAGGCAGCGAAAGTTCCAGCGGCTAGGCGATAGTTCTTTGCCCTTGAAGCGGCGGCCGGGCGCTTTGTCCGGCCGCCGCTTCTCTTAGGCTTTTAGTCTGGGTTTGAGCCTGGCCTGGCTGGGCGCGGCCTATCCTGCAGCCGCGCATTTCCCGCATTGCCATCTCCGTTTCTCCCCGCATACAATCTAGGCTTCTCACGAAGGGGCCTTTGTGAAGCGAGTTAAAGCCGTCTATCCCGGTTCGTTCGACCCCCCGACCAACGGGCATCTCGACCTCATCCAGCGTGGCAGCAAGATCTTCGACGAGTTGGTGGTAGCGATTCTCGGGAATCCTGAGAAAGACCCGCTCTTTAGCGTGCCCGACCGCCGCAAAATGCTCGAGGTGATGACGGCCGACTTCGACAATGTCACCGTGGATACGTTTGATGGCCTGACGGTCGATTACGCCATGAAGGTCGGAG
>Ga0326728_10008856_pt1 | contig 24616 bp, 22 predicted proteins | sample MB3enrmetagenome_FD_207602 | JGI IMG/M metagenome (GOLD analysis project Ga0326728, IMG submission 207602) | Lab enriched peat soil microbial communities from McLean, Ithaca, NY, United States - MB31MN | ecosystem: Environmental > Terrestrial > Soil > Wetlands > Peat | place: USA: New York... | reverse complement strand
CATTTTTATGTAGCCCATTCAGGGCAATCAATTTGGGACGCCAAAACCCGGGGTGGCGCTCCCGCTTACCCCGGGCTAAAATATGCAGCCCCGTTGGGGCATTGAAATTACAGGCGATGTTCACCGGACCCTTATTTGAGCGCTTATGGATAACAGGGGGGCGGGGTAGAGCCAGGCAAGTAGGAGCATCTGAAAATACCCAGTCTCCTCATTCCTTGGCAGGCCCTGGAAAAAGACTATTTCGCCATCCTGGCCTACCTTACGGAAAATGAAGCAAACGAGGCGGGATTGCGGAAGATCCGCCTGCTTGTCAGGGACAGGGCGCGAATCGCGACGACGCTCGGCTGCGGCCCGCGATACCCTCACTCGACCGGGCAACTCCATAAGGGCGGCAGTAACGAAGGGCTTTTTCTTTTGATTACCTCGGATAACGTCGAGGAAACTGTCATTCCCGGTCAGCCGTACGCTTTCGGGATGCTCATGCGCGCGCAGGCGCCGGGTGATTTCGAAGCTCTGCGCAAACATCGGCGCACGGCTTTGAGGGTGCATCTGAGCGGTGAGACGCTGGCGGGGCCGGCCGCGCTGGAACAGGTCATAAGATCGGTGGCCATGCGGTAATTCTTGCGACGTATAAAAAGCAGGGGATGTTTCCCCGGGTTTTGCACAAACACATGGTGAATCATGAATGCAATTCCGGGCAGTAGTTCCTGGCCGGCCGCAGTTTGTGGATAGCCTGGAAATTTCCACAACCGTCACCCCGGCAGGCCAAGAGATTCCTATAGCCATCACCCCGGCGGGCCGGGAGGATTTCTATACCCGTCACCTCGGCAGCGTTTTTGGGCCGGGGTCCAGCGACTTTAGAAAAATCGCCTGTCGATGCGTTGCTCCTCTCGTGCATGGCATAGAAGGACTTTTCTTTTTCAAACCTCAGAGAGCTCTTAAAGAGCGCTCACGATTTGAGGCCCGGTTTCAGCGATGCGACCTGCCCGAGTGAGCGGTGCCGATTGCTGCTCTCAGGCACTCAAACAAGCTCTGCTCCCCGTTGAAGGGAATTGCCGTAGTTGGCGCCGCAGTCTCAGCAATCAAGCATGACTGTAAATGTCAATGGCTCCCATCGTCTTCGAGAAATGGGCGCTGAGATCCGCACCGTTTCAAAATCATATTCAACAGAAAGGTAGGTTGGAATTCTCAAGCGGTTGGCAAAGATGTACGTAGTACAGCGCCCATTTGTCTCTTGTGCTCTTTGCCCTGCGAGTTATCCCGGGGGGCCTTACGGCCATCGCAGATAGCGTTTTATATCGGACATTTCCTGATTGACGCTATTATGATGTAGTCGTATTCTTAATAGTTCATGCTTTCGGATACGTTTCGAGTCATACAGAAGGAAATTTCTGCTTAAAAGTGTTATCTTCAAACAAGGACCTGAGGCCTTACGGGAAGGCAGTCTATACTCAGGCCGGGTGTGACTGACCTGATCATGGCAGAGGGAATGAAGGGCAATATTGATGAGTGAGAGTGAGAAGCTCTTGTTGCGGATACTTCGCGGTACGTCCGATGCTAACATCTCCTTTGATGGTATGCGGAGCCTGCTGATGAGTCTGGGCTTTCAGGAACGCATTCGCGCAAGTCATCACATATTCACAAAAGAGGGGGTAGAGGAGATATTGAACTTGCAGCCGAAAACGGGTGGGAAGGCAAAACCTTATCAGGTCAAACAAGTGCGACAATTAGTCGTAAAATACCGTCTTGGAGGTCAAAAGAAATGACCGGTAACTATCGCTACGAAATCATCATCTATTGGAGTGATGAGGATCGCAGCTTCATTGCCGAGGTCCCGGAACTACCCGGCTGTGCAGCAGACGGAGCGACCTATAAAGAGGCAATAGCAAATGTTGAGACTGTAATCCATGAGTGGATTGAAACGGCACAGGAGGTCGGCCGCACGGTTCCTGAGCCAAGAGGGCGGCTGATCTATGCCTAGCATTTTTGATTCGGCTCCGCCTTCAAGGGCCAATCACGTCGCGGGAGCAAGTGGAATCAAGCGTTGCTGCTGGGGCAGTGAGGTATTGGGATTAAAGAGGCGAACCTGGTATGAAGGCCAAAGCATGCTGGATTTTAGGAACGGATGACGGGTCTACCCATCGGGAGCCCCAATTGCTTACAGCGATGATTTCAGGGCTAAAAACGTGCTTCTAAGCGCTAATTAAGCATGTTTTTTTGACATTTTCCTATAGACATTGGGCTACTATCTCGGCCCGACCCAATGCCGCAAATACGCCACCGTTAGCAAGCTCCTCTCTATGAAAACGAAAAGTAAGCCGATAATCTCTTGATTGACGTCATTCCAATTTAGTCGTAACCTGCCGGCGTTTCCTGATGCTTCAGCGCCAGACGACTTCTCGTCACAACAAAGATTTCTAATTTCCGGAGGAGCGAGAAGTATGTACCTCTCTTCTGTTGAGATCACTAATTTCCGCTCACTTAAAAAACTTCGCGTCGAGTTCCACTCAGGACTTAACGTTTTGGTTGGCCGGAACAACACTGGAAAAACCAATCTATTACTGGCGATAAGACATGCTCTGGGACCAAGCGCCTCACGGGGGGATGCCCTGTGGTTTGATCGCGACGATTTCCACAGAGATTCTGTAAGGGATGAGACTGAGCGTACGATCTCGATTGTGTTGACTTTTGATGGGCTCTCGGAGGAACAACGCGCCAATTTTTATGAGATCGTCGATTTTGATCTCACTGACATCAGAAAGTCAAAGGCGATCCTTCGTTTTGAGGCCTCATGGCCTAAGGGCAGAAGGCAGGCATCAATCAAGCGCACAGGCGGACCCCTTTCTTCTGAGTCCCCCGAAGTACCAACCAAAATTTTGGAGTCGTTGCCAGTCACGTTTCTTCCTGCTCTCAGAAACGCCGAGGCAGCATTAGCTCCGGGATATCGAAGCCGGTTGGCCTTGCTCCTTCTGGATTTGGCCGATCGAAGGAGTGATAGCACTAAGAACGATATCGAATCCATCTACATGAAAGCCAACGAGGATCTAGAAAAGCATTCTTTTATTCATGATGTTAGGGAGTCTCTCCAGCGGACAACGAAAGGACTTGCAGGCTCAGACTACTCTCCATCGGCGATCAGGACCGCCGAGGTAGAATTTGAAAAGATCCTTCGCACATTGCAGGTGCAAATGGACAACGCACCGATCGGTTCATTGGACGCCAGTGGACTCGGGTTCAATAACCTTCTGTATATGGCTGTTGTGCTTGAACACTTAAAGGATTCACACCCGGACGAGAGCCCACTTTTGCTTATAGAAGAACCTGAGGCACATCTTCATCCTCAACTCACCATGTTGCTGGCTGACTACTTGGCCCACGAAACCCCTGGAACGAGCGCGCCACAGACCATCGTAACCACACACTCGCCAACATTAGCGGCGAGTGTGCCACCAGCCTGCTTGCATGTGGTGTTTACAGATCGGACAACGAAAGAAATCCGTTGCAACAGCGTTTCCAAAGCCGGCATGGACGAGATGGAACAGGGGCAGCTTCAACGTATGATGGATATCACCAGGGCAACCCTGTATTTTGCGAGGGCCGCAATCCTAGTTGAAGGGATATCTGAGACGCTACTCATTCCAATTCTCGCAAAACGGATTGGCTATGACCTGCGTAAATTGCATATCTCGGTAATACCCATATGTGGAGTTGCATTCAAGACATTTAAAAAGCTGCTGGATCCATCTGTACTGGGTTTACCGGTTGCTATTGTAACGGATGCTGACCCGCCCGTACCGATTGATTGTAATTGGAAGGATGCCGTGCCTGAGTTAGACAACGGCAGCTTCAAGCTATCTGACCGCACGCAGAAGCTCATAGACACCTTTAAAGGTCACCCAACAGTCAGTGTTCTACATTCGAAGCTCACTCTCGAATACGATCTCGCCGAAGCTGGAAGCGAGAATGCGATGATAATGGCGAAGGTTTGGGAAGGCTGCTTCGTTGGCTCTCCAGGCACATTCAATTGTGCGTTAGTAGCAGAGGCAGAGGCAGACCTGCCTGCCAAAGCAATGGTTACATGGCGTGGGATTTGTCGGGCAAAACATTCGGGAAGCAAGGCCGAGTTTGCTCACCGGCTAGCTGCAAGTCTCGTTGGAGCGGATGGTAGCCCGCAGTGCCCACTCTTTTTTGGTGTGCCAGAGTATTTGAAACGGGCGATCAGTTATGTCGCTGATAGCGTGACTCCTCAAGATAACTCATGAGACCCTAGACGATGAGACAGCCGGCTAAGGAACAACAAGCAGTGCTCGACAGCACTGCCCGTGTACGCGTTGTCCGAGCTGTACCAGGGAGCGGCAAGACATGGCTGGTAGCCGAGTTGATCCGCCAGGAACTTGCCACTTGGCATTCAAGTACATGTGGTATCGCCGCCCTCTCCTTCACGCGCGTTGGAGGTGAAGAGATCCGGAAGGCCGTGGGCTATGAACTCGTTCATCCGCATTTTGTGGGGACGATAGATGCTTTTGTCTTCCGATATGTAGTCCGCCCATTTCTGCAAAAATGCTTTCCGAGCTTTTCTGCCCCTCGCTTGATTCCTGGGGAGTGGGGTGCGGAGCATTGGGGCAGGTGTAGCCGATTTCAGAGGGCAATTGTGGTCAACGGTATCAATCTGTTGGGCTGCGTGTTCATCGGCGAGGAAAACGGCAAGGCAATGGTCGCTCACAAGCCTCACCCTGCACAACCATTGCGTCCAATTTATGATCCCCACCTGACCCAAGTCAAGACCGCCAAAAAACAGGTATGGCAGCGATCGGGCTGTCTCACGCATTCAGACGCCGCGTTGTTGGCGAGCAAGATTCTTGAACATGGGACGTCCGGTTCCGTTGTTAATGCGGAGATTGTCCGCCGGTTTCCACTCATCATCGTGGATGAGCTTCAAGACACAGGCTACTTCCTCGGCAAGACCATTTATCGTCTACTTGGCGACGCTTCAGCCCGAGGTGTTTTGGTAGGCGACCCTGACCAAGCCATATACGAGTTCAACGGTGCGCGCCCAGATTTATTCGGTCATTTCGAGTCAATTGAAGGCGCTGTGGTGCTTCCGTTGTCCAATAGCCGGCGATGCGCACCTGGCGTTGCAACTGTCGCCTCATGCTTGAAGGACTCAGAGGGCAGCATAGGTCCTGCCAATGGCAAGACAGGGCAAGCCTTCCTTTTGCGGTACAGTAATATGGCCACGGACATCCTCCGGATAGTTGACGCAGTCACCAAAATCCACAACAGCGCCTCCATTAAAGTCATAGCGAGACAGTCTGCCACAATCCAAGCACTCATTGGACGGAGCGCAAAGCCGCTTCCCAAACTCGGTTGCACGCCGTTAAATCACCTGCACCGTGCGGTGACCTTATTTCGCCAGGGCCGTCAGGTTGCAGCGTTGGCTGCTGCTCGTGCTGCCATTGATTCTGCCATTTTCCAGCACGAGGGAGTTGACACCGCCGAGCTTGAAGACCGAGGCATTGGGCCGACTCGCTGGAAGCGTCTGGCTGTCGATTGCCTGCTCTGTGCAAATGCAAAGACGGTTACTACCAGTCTATATGATTGGCAGATTGAAGTCGGAGAGATTCTCGACACGAAGATTGTCGAATTCGGTCTCGCTGAGTCGCTTCAATTTGCCGCAGGCAGGCTCAAACCAAAGAAACTGGGGGAGTGGAACTGCGCTTGCTCCGACTATATTCCACAAGTCTGCACTCGTGCCGTGGTGACCCCCCGTGTGCCTATCAACACGGTTCACGGTGTTAAAGGCGAGACTCATGACGTCACCATTTTTGTGTGCCCTGACACGACAAGAGCTGACCGTTGCCCATCTGTTGTTTGGTGGTCAGCAGACGAGCAGATCCGCGAAGAGAGACGCATCGCCTACGTCGCCATGACCAGGACCCAAGGCGACCTGATCGTGTGTGTTTCCGAAGCATGTTACCATCGTCTATGCACGAGTCGAAAGGCCTTTGTGGAGAACTTCGAGTGCATGAGTGTTGATGAGTACGTCACAATGTCGAACCGGGATAGACCCGAGGGCGGTCATGTTGCCGTGGCCGATAAGCTTTGAAAGAGCGGGGTCACACCTACAGTTCTGACAATGGCGGAGCAGACAGCTGGAAGATGAATCTACAGGTTGACGACAAGTCGCTTATCACGGCGTTGACAAACGGCATAGGAGCAGTTCTTGGTCGCCGTGCACGCTCATCATTTTTTGAACTTGCCAGGCGGCTCCCAGGCGTTCCTGAGTTCAATGGCCTAGAAGTTTCCTCGCAGCAGCAGATTGTTGACATCTTGGCACTTGCGGTATTTTATGACACTGTCGTATTTCCCCTCAAAGGTGGAATGGCCTTTCAAGAAATCGCAAAACGCGCTGGGGTCACGCACGTCCGAATAGGCCGCGATAAACTAACTGACAAATTTAGCCGAAACATGCAACTATGTGTCAATGACTTCCACGTCCTGTTGCGGCACGTTGAAGTTCCAGTTGATCTCTTATCGTTTGCAACACTTTCCAACTTCGTGCGCGGCGTAATTGCCCTCGCCGAACAGAGAGAAAATGAAGCCTTGGATAGACAGAAAGATCCTGGAGACTGAGGCGGAAGGTTTTGTGAAGCGAAACGGGTACTTCCTTCGGACTCACGCTGCCCGTATCAGCGGTCTCGTCGAGGTTGCGGTCTACAATTCCGTCGTCTCCTTTTACGAGGCGCAGGAGTACAAGCTGAATGTACTCTTTCCAGGCCCCAAGAAGTCCTTTGTTTATCGGCTCAAGTCGTCGGGCTTGATCACTGGTTTCTCATGCTTCGAGGCCGTTCATATGACGACCGGTGAGACGGTGCTGATTCTTCAAAACGTCAAGTTGCAGTCGGCGCACGACGATCATCTCTACTACACTCCGGACATCGTGGTGTGTAGTCCAAGCGGCGCGATCACGGCCGAACAGAAGAACGGTAGACGTCACAGCTACGTATCCAAGGATGGGGTCTTGACCTTCGTCGAAGTGAAACACCTCATTCCCTCGCCAGAATTGCTATTTAGCTTTAGTGGCCTCGTGCTCGAGTTCGCACCGGATTTCATTGCTGGGTGCATTGCAACAACACGGCGCGCTGGTCACCTTACTCCGATACTGGTCTTCACGGGCGTGCCCTCCGAGCACTCCGAGCGTATCGCCCAATCGCTGACAAAGCGGTATGGCGTGAATATTATATTCTGCACTCAAAAGACTGAAGGCAGAATTGCCTCTTTCACTGAATTGAATAAATACCGGAATTCCCAACAAAGTGCTTTACCTGTAACTGTGACCAATGACCCGCAGACGGGTCTTTAGGAGGTTGAAGACTAACCTTCGGCTGCAAAAGGGGAACTCCACACACCTCTCCTTGCTGTTAACTCAGCCCACTTCAGGATATGCTTTTCATCTATTGAACACGGCTCGGCAAGATCCGTCGAGCTTGCCGGCCGGGAAATACACCCGGAGCAGCAGATTCAATTTCCTCCGGGTCCCGATTCCAGACCCCAAAAGCATAACCTGAAAAATCCTCTCCAATGTGCGGCAATACTTATACGAAGACGCGAGTTGACCGGCCAAGGCAGCGTTGCCGGCCCGACTTGCCGTGGCGTTCACTTGAACAAGTTGGCGTATTTCCCGTAGCCTTCCTTCTCCAATTCTTCCCGGGGGATGAAGCGGAGGGCGGCGGAATCCAGGCAGTAGCGAAGCCCGGTTGGCGGAGGTCCGTCCATGAACACATCGCCAAGGTGCGAGTCCGCGAACTTGCTGCGCACCTCGATACGGTCGGCGAAAAACAAGGTCTTGCCATGGCGCTCTACGATATTGCCCGGCTCCAGCGGCTTGGTGAAGCTGGGCCAGCCCGTGCCGGAATCGTATTTATCCAGGGAGCTGAACAGAGGCTCGCCGGACACGATGTCCACGTAGATACCAGGCTTCTTGTTGTCCCAGTAATCGTTCTTGAAGGGTGACTCGGTGGCGCCAAGCTGGGTGACGTCGAATTGCATGGGAGTGAGCCTCTTTTTCAACTCCTCCTGGCTGGGCTTGACGAACGGCTTGGGCGGAGGAACCGGCTCCGGGCCGGCAGTCGCATGCTGCTCTCCCCATACCTGCTTCACAAACTGGTCGCGGCCTGAACCGAAGCGATAGTACCGGTAGCGGAGAGGATTTTTAATGGAATATTGCTGATGGTATTCCTCCGCCGGGTAAAAGACCTCATATTGCCGGATTTCCGTGACGATCGGTTTGTCCTTGAAGACACCGGAATCTGCCAGACGCTTCTTGGATTCTTCGGCGATCCGGCGCTGCTGCTCGTCATGGTAGAAGATAGCGGAACGGTACTGCTTGCCGCGATCCACGAACTGGCCGTCCGGGTCGGTGGGGTCGATGTGGCGCCAGAAATACTCCACCAGGTCCTTGTAGCTTACCTTGCCCGGGTCGAAGAAGACCTGGACGGATTCCAGGTGGCTGGTCTTCCCGGCGGAATTGTCCTTGTAAGTGGGATTGACCTCCTTGCCGCCCGAAAAGCCCGAGATGGCGCGCGTGACGCCCGGCACCTTTTCGAAGTCGGCCTCGGTGCACCAGAAGCAGCCGCCGGCAAAAGTGGCCACAGCCTCACCGGGCTTGGGCTTGAGGTCCTCGGCAGTAACGGCCATGGCAGTACCGGCCGGGGAATAGAGGGCCCAGACCACGGCCAGGGTCGAAAGCAAAGCCAAAAAGCGTATCCTCATGAACATGGGTCACCTCGCAAAAGGGCCCGGTCCGTGCGGCCGGCCCCTCTGTGTTTGTATGAGACAGGGCAGGGCTGTTTCTTCATCATCTTTTCACCATCCATCATCATCTTTTGGCCAGGCATACTTGCCATTTCCCTTTTTCACGAATCGCAAAAGGGGAGCGGTTCGCAGGGAAAGGCTATTTCTTCTCTACCGGATACTGGTTCAAAACCCATTCATCCCAGCCACCCTTGAGTACTTCGACATTCTTGAAGCCTGCGCTTGCGAGCTGTTGCGCCACACGGGCGCTGGTGGCCTCGTGGAGTCAGGCGCAATATAAAACGATCTTTTTGTCCTTAGAGTATTTGCTCATCCATTCTTTGGGGTCAATGGGCGACTGCCTCTGCGCACCCTTTATTTTGAACTGGCTGGAATCCCAGTCATGGCCGGTTCGCACGTCAACGACGATTACATCCGGCTTCGCGAGTTCTTCTTTCAATTGATCCTGACTGATAACGGTAATGCCTTCCTCTCCTCCAACCAAAGATGCGGCAAAAATCACGATAAGGCATGCCAGAAATGAGGATCTGAAGTTCGGGCGTCTCATTTCATTCTCCATATGAAAAAGGTTCAAATATGACCTGAGCCTGGGCCGGCAAAAATACGAAATCTCCGGTAACCTATTCGGATGCTATCCAACCCGCTCGGTATCGCACTGAGCAGTTTTTAGGCCCCCTTCGGATTGCGATGAGTTACCGAAGGGGGCTTTGAATTCCTTAAGCGATCCGGTTCTCACGCTTGAGGCGGCGGTGTTGCTGCTAAAAGGCGCCTCCGAAATACCAATCCAGCGAACCTTCTTTTATCTTTTGTTCTCCCCACTTGCACGAGTCGAGAGCACTTGAACATTCGTACGTCATTCCTTTATGCTCAACGATGTCAGCCGTCTTTTTCTGGGCATCCAGCATCATTTTTGAGCCACGTTTTACCATCGTCTGGCCTTCGGCCATTGTGCTGCCGGTCATCATGCTTTCGCCTTTGGTGACCATGCCATAACCTTCCGTCATCATCTTTTCGGCCGCCGTCAAGTCTGCGTCCATCTTTCCTTTCTTGGTCATTATCTCCATTATCATTTTGTTTCCATCCATCATCTTCTTTGCGCCTTCCATTATCGCCATCTTACCTGCTTGCATTCCCTGGTCGGTTTCCGCAGCGTGTAAATATCCAGCTATGGCGAAAATGCCGATTGACAGACAAACGATTAAAGAAGTTGCAAGATACCTGCTGCGATTTTTCATTTATTTTCTCCTGTATTATGTTGATGTTAAATCGAAGTTTTACTATGGACCTCTGACTTTTGTCATTCGACGGCACTATGAATCAATAATCGAATCACCTCCTCCCCAATCATGGGCAACGGGCTATAAGCATCCAGAAGAACGTACTTTTGATGTTAAGAAGCGTTTGGACTATGAACTGGCCGACCATGAGAGTTCCATCCTCCAGTCCATTTTCACGGCATGCATGGTTTTGCTTTTTAAACACTTTATTCCATATGTCAATCGAGGCCGGTGTAGATGACGGTTTTTGAAAAAGACCCCGAACCTCCAGTCCTCCGTTTGCCTACACCGAACGATCAACACGATCAACGCTCCGAGCCTCTGACAATATCCGGCGGCTTTTTACTTTCTTCGGGCGGCAGCAGTTCTTCGAGTTCCGCCTGAAGGGCCGCATAGGAGCCTTTTACCGCAAGATAGCTGTTCAGGTTGAAGTGCTCATTCTCCACGTTTGCCCGGCTTTCCGACGGGCTGTTCATTGCCGCCCTCTCTTTCACTGAATCCGGCTGGTCCGCGGCAGGCGGGTTAAATGGACAAAGGGCGCTGCCCGGGAAAAATCCGGCAAGCGCCAACCAAACGAGCCTCACCTTGGAGAGAGGACCAACTCCGTTAATCTGTGTGGTTGGGAAGTCATTTTGTATTGTCTCCCTGGCCGCTAATATGGCCTCTTTGTGAAACCTCCACCCTGGAGCCTTGCCCCGCTTTTTTTCTTCCGCCAATCCGGGGGGCATCTTCTCGATAAACTTAACTATGTGAGGTGAGGAAATGTTAAAGAACGCGTCAAGATTTGGTAAAGAATCCGCAGGTCAGATACCTCCGGCCAAGCCGGAGGCCCGGGAAACCGTGGGCCGCTCAAAGCGGCTGGAGCGTTGGCACGCTGCATATTATCCACGTGGATAGGAGCCCGCATTACGTCACCCCGGCATGTTTTAGGCCGGGGTCCAGTGCTTTGATTTCTATGTAACCCGGAAAAACACCTGGATTCCGGCCCAAAAGCGCCGCCGGAATGACGACATCCGATCCCGGGCTTTTCACGGAGCTTTAAGAGGTCCACCATGCAAAACTTTCTCGCATTCCCGGAAATGTCAAACTCTGTGGGTCCGCCGGCAGAGCCGGAGGTTTACCCTTTTAATTACGAGAAGATCGTTTCCGAGCGATCCCTGAGAGGCAAGCTGGACCACAAGAGAGTTTTGCCGGATATGCTTTCCACTCCCACTTTGCCGCCGTGGGTTTCCACGATTTCCTTTTGAGCCCGGTATCCTTGTTCCGGGGGGGGAGGGTTCCTTTTTGCGCACTTTACACAATCGTTTTCTTATGATAATAATTATTTGTAATCTCCGATCCTGAAAGTTCGGATGCAAGATATCCCCAACCGCTTTGACAGTATGCTCCAGAAACGCCGTGAAATTGGATGCGTAGAGAACTACCTGGCCAGATCAAAGTGAAAGATTCGTGACGGGACCGGAGGATCGCACAGCTATCCCATTCTCTATAGGCGGATAGGGGTGCTAAGTTGCCGAACCCGAGGCCAACTCCTTTCATGACTCGCTTATACCAAGCTCTGGTCCGATAAACTCATCTTGATCGGACCAGATGTTCAGAGTGGGTGCCAACTGTCGAGGAAATTCGAGTGGTAAAGATGCGCGGGAAATTATTGCTTTATTCGATCATTCTATTCTTAAGTGCCATGGCCGGATCTGCATCGGGTGCTGATTTGGCAGAATCAAAATCCGGAGAAGCGATACACGAGTTAACAGCAAACCTGGTCCGGAAGGAAAAACTGGGGAAGTTCATTTTTTTTGATAAAAACCTCTCTGCCAACAATAACCAGTCCTGTGCAACGTGCCATTCACCCATAGTCGGGTTTACCGGTCCAGACCCCGGCGTGAATGCTCTGGGAGGGGTCTATATGGGCTCTGTGGATGGCCTTTTTGTGAATCGTAAACCTCCGAGCACCGCCTATGGTGGTGCCAGTCCCGTTTTGCATAAGCAGGATGATGGAACATGGTGCGGTGGGATGTTCTGGGATGGTCGCGCAACAGGTCGGAAGTTGGGCGATCCGCTTGCGGAACAGGGCTTGGCGCCTTTTTTGAATCCTGCTGAACAGGCTCTCCCCAACTCTGCCGTACTGGTCAAAAGAGTTTGCAGGGCCAGTTACGCAGCACTTTTTAGAGCCGTCTGGGGGAAGGATGCGTGCGGCGATGTGAACAAGGCATATGAATACATTGGACGCTCTATCGCTGCATATGAGAGGTCAAAGGAAATGAACCCGTTCAGCTCGAAATACGACTACTTCCTTAAGGGAAAGGCCACTCTCACATCGGAAGAAGCAAAGGGCCTCGATCTGTTTAACGAGAAAGATAAGGGGAAGTGCGCGCAGTGCCATCTAAGCGCGATCGATCTCGAGAAACCCGGCCCGATCCTGTTTACCGATTTTACGTACCATAATCTTGGCCTGCCGAAAAATCCTCTTAATCCGTTTTACTATCAGTTCGGGTCAAACCCGTTGGGTGTTCACTGGGTGGACCTTGGGCTCGGTGGTTTCTTAAACTCGCCTCCCGAGTACGGCAAACATAAGGTTCCGACTCTGCGAAACGTGGACAAAAGATCCTACCCGACATTCGTGAAAGCCTATGGACACAATGGCTATTTTAAAAGCCTTGAAGGTATCGTCCACTTTTATAATACGCGGGATGTATTGCCCGTCTGCTCAGAGCCGCTTGCCCTGGGCAACGTGCCTGGAGACAATTGCTGGCCCGCCCCCGAATTTTCCGAAACCGTCAACAAAAAGGATCTGGGGAACCTGGGACTCAGCCGCGAGGAAGAGGCCTGCATCGTAGCCTTTCTTAAAACCCTTTCGGATGGCTGGAAACCGGATGAGACGAAAACCCATGCGACACAGAACGCTAAGGCTTCGCGATATCGTTTTCCAGAATAAGTTATTAAACCTCTCCTTTATGGCGTTATGGAATGAGTCTTGAGATAGCTTCCAAACATGGTTACGCAGCGGCGATCACTTAAGGATGATTCATGGACACACGCAGAGAATTCTTCAGAACCTTGCTAAAGCTTATAACCGGTGCGGGCGTCTTTTTAGGTTCTCTGGCATTGCCCATCCGCCGGGCTTACTCTAACGCCGGGAGAATCATACTGCCTGAGGGAACGAAAAGAGGGACCCTGATCGACAAAGATCCCAAATCATTGGATACGAGGAATCTGGAAATCACTCCCCTCAGGGATTTTGAGACTATGGGCCTCATGGACTTTGAAGTGAACATGAAAGAATGGCGTTTGGAAGTTGGGGGGAAAGTCAAGACGCCGCTTCAACTCACCTACTCGGATATTCTATCCCTCCCGTCCGTTGAAAAGAATGTGCTCCTGATCTGTCCAGGCTTTTTTGCCAATTACGGTCGATGGCAAGGCGTTTCAATGAAGGATTTGCTCAGTAGGGTCGTGATGAAAAGTGGCGTTACACACATAATCTTCTATTCAGGGCCGGAGGCCACCTATAAAAGAGAGTTTCCAGTGGCTGATGTTCTTGCCAATCGAGTTTTCCTTGCCTACCGAGTCAATGGCGAAGCACTGCCCATAAGGGATGGATATCCTCTTCGCGTCGTTGCAGAGGACTATTACGGAAGCGACTGGATTAAGTATGTCAGCAAAATGAGCGTGGGAGGAGCTTATTAAAAGGGAAAACCTCCGGCTCTGCCGGCGGACCCACAGAGTTTGACATTTCCGGGAATGCGCGAAAGTTTTGCATGGTGGACCTCTTAAAGCTCCGTGAAAAGCCAGGGATCGGATGTCGTCATTCCGGCGGCGCTTTTGGGCCGGAATCCAGGTGTTTTTCCGGATTACATAGAAATCAAAGCACTGGACCCCGGCCTAAAACATGCCGGGGTGACGTAATGCGGTCTCCTATCCACGTGGACAATATGCAGCGTGCCAACGCTCCAGCCGCTTTGAGCGGCCCACGGTTTCCCGGGCCTCCGACTTGGCCGGAGGTATCTGACTTATTTAAATTAAAAGCTACTTGATCTCTCCTTGATGTTAACTCAGCCCACTTCAGGATATGCTTTTCATCTATTGAACACGGCTCGGCGACATCCGTCGAGCTTGCCGGCCGGGAAATGCACCCGGAGTGGCTGGTCCAATTGCCTCCATGTCTCATTGATACCTGACCAGAAAAAGCGACATCGAAGAAACCTCTCCAATGTATGGCAATACTTATTGTATACTAAGAAGCGAATTGGCGGGATGAGGCATTGTCGCCGCGCCGAATTGTCGACGGAAAGTGTAGGGGCGTAAGGCATGAAAGTCAGGGTGATCCTGGAGCCAGGCGAAGATGGCTTCCCGCTGCAGGCCCAACACGAATGGCAGACCCTGCGTGGCGGTCGCCTTCCGCGCTCCGCGAGGTCCATTGTTAAGGGGTGTTCGCAATATATGCCGTTTTATGTTCAGTGTTGTGCGTGAGTCCGTCATACGAGGAAAACAATGAAAAAACTGCTATCCGCATCCATTCTGTCGTCCGATTTCGGCAAGCTCGCCGAAGAGATCGAGGCTGTCGAAGCCGCGGGGGCCGACTGGATACACGTCGATGTCATGGACGGTCATTTCGTGCCTAACATTACCATAGGGCCCGACGTAACGAAGGCCCTGAGAAAGGTGACGAGTCTTCCTCTTGACGTTCACCTGATGATAGAAAACCCCGGGGTATACCTGGAGGATTTCGTAAAAGCGGGAGCGACGCGGCTCGGCGTCCATGCCGAAGCCTGTGTTCATCTGCACAGGGTGATTCAGAGAATAAAGGAACTCGGAGCAATGGCGACCGTGGCGCTGAATCCCGCGACACCGCTTTCCATGATCGAAATGGTGCTGCCGGATGTCGATATGGTTTTGCTTATGACGGTCAATCCCGGTTTTGGCGGCCAGGCGTTCATCCGTAACGTGCTTCCGAAAATCAGGCGGTGCAGGAAGATGATAGACGATGCCGGTCTTTCGGCCCTTCTCCAGGTCGACGGAGGAGTAAACCCTCAAACTGCCGTGGAACTTTCAGAGGCCGGCACGGATGTGTTCGTCGCCGGCTCGGCTGTTTTTCATGGCGATTACGCTCGAAATATCAAGGCGCTCAAAGAGGGCATGAATCAGCCGGACAAGCCTTAGATCCTGATCTGGAGTTCGTCCAGCATTCTATCTGCAAACCCCAGGATGTACTCCCGCTGCTGTTTATCGGCATAGGCAATGCAGTTGCACCGCAAAGCCTGGCGGCTGCGAATCAGGAGTTCGAAGTCTACCTGTTTAAGAGACAGATTTACGGCAAAACAGAAGGGCTGGCATTGGCCGTGCTCTTTTTGTATATCCGAGTAGAGTTCCCGGGGGAGCATCACCCAGAACACCTCTCCGAATTCCGATGCTTCGGCGTTTTTTGTTAGAAATTCAAGGATCTTTTCATAGTCCAATTCCCGTAGCTGATCGATTACATACTGCTTCATATCGGTTCCTTTTCTGCAGGTCGGGCGCAATCCGCAGGCGTCAAATCCGCCTTTCCCGCTGCTGGAGGTAGCTGAGCGCAGCCATTATGAAAAATGAGAGGGCCAGGAGTATGATGCTCAATGCCGCCGCCAATTCGAATTTTCCTTTCGAAACTTCGAGCACTGTCGCCGTGGTGAGCACCCTGGTGTAGCCTCGAATGTTTCCGCCGACCATCATCGATGCGCCAACCTCGCCGAGGACGCGCCCGAATCCCGCAATCACCGCCGCCAGAATACCGGGCCTGGATTCCCAAAGGAGCAACAAAAGGTATTGCAGGCGCGTTGCTCCCAGAGAAAGTATCTGAAGCCGCAGCTTCGGATCGATCGACTGCACGGCCGCAAGGGTAAATCCGGCGACAATCGGAGAGGCGATTACCGCCTGGGCGATTATCATGGCGGCGGGGGAATACAGAAGCCCCAAAGCCCCGAGCGGGCCGTAACGCATCAAAAGCAGCCAGACTACGAACCCCACGACCACCGGCGGAAGGCCCATTCCGAAGTTTACCAGGCTTACCAGGAAGCCCCGGCCGAAGAATCGGGTGAGGGCAAGCGCAGTGCCCGCCGGAAACCCGATGAGAACGCTTATCAGGGTCGCTATCCCCGAAACCTGAAGGGTCCTGAACGAAATTTCCAGGACATCCGGGTCCAGCGTGGCCAGAAGCTGAAAAGCCCGGATAAAACCGCTTGTTATCGATTCCATCAGCCGTCCCGCTTTTTAGACGTAGGTACTTCTTATAAATACAAATGGATCAAAGCTCAAGACGGAAGACAGAGGACGGGGGACGGAATCCATTCACCACAGAGACACGGAGAACACAGAGGCAGGAGGTAATGCGAATGCAGAAAAAACCCAAATCAGCCACGGGTTTGGCTTTTGTTTTTGCCTTTTCCCCAGCTTGTTCTTCTCTGTGTTCTCTGTGTCTCTGTGGTGAATAAGCATTTGACTTATTGCCGTCTTGACCCTATAGGTTCCGGGTTGAGGCGGTTGCAGGCCGCCGGGACCGGAAGCATAGAGCTTCTGAGCTGGTAAGGTTCTCAAGGCTCATTGACGCTAAATCGGGGTTTCTTTGGTTGACATGAGTGCGTATGATGGTGAGCTTAAAACGGGGAAATCCGGGAAGTTTTGAAATAAGCCCTGCGATGCGCGCCGTGCTTCGGCATGTATTCGTCAATATGCCCTGGAGCCATATAAGCAAGTATATAGACCTGGTTGTCGAAAACGGCATGAACCTTGAGATCGGTTTCGGGGCCGATGAACTGGAAAGCGTTTCTGCCGGGGCGCTCTCGGCCGTCGTCGATAGAATGCGTGGAAGCGGTTGCCGGATAACGGTTCACGGTCCGTTTTGGGACCTGTGTTCCGGAAGTGTAGATTACCGGATAAGGGAAGTCACACAGTCCAGGTATGGCGCCCTTTTTGACCTGGTCGAAAAAATTCGGCCGGAGCAGGTTGTATGTCATACCGGTTTTGATCCGAGGCACCATCGGGGACACCGCCGGGTATGGATAGACAACAGCATTTCGACTTGGGCGCCTTTTGTACGACGGGCGCAGACCCTGAGGACCCCGGTGGTTTTGGAAAACGTGTGGGAGGAAGACCCGTCACTGCACCTGGAATTATTCGGGGGGATAAAATCTCCCTGGTTTGGCTTTTGCCTGGATACGGGGCATCAGCACTCTTTTTCGAAGACAGCCCTGGACAAGTGGCTGGATGCGACGTGGCCGTATTTGAAGGAGATTCATATTCACGACAACGACGGCGCATATGACAGTCATCTGCCCGTGGGGGCCGGCACGATTGATTTTGATTATTTATTCAATTTTTTGGCAAAAAAAGGAATTTCGCCCGTTCTGACCCTGGAGCCCCATACGATCGAGCACATGGCGGGGACCCTGGCTGGATTGGCCGCAATGGCTTCGTTCAACCAATATGTAAGCACCAGGAGGGGCGGACCTGAGCCGAATGGAGGGTAGACACGGATGGCAGTCGTAGAATTGACCATTGTTCCGATCGGAGTCGCGAGCACGAGCCTGAGTTCCTTTGTGGCCGGGGCGCATAAAGTGCTCCAGGAAAGCACACTGAAACATGAGCTGACCGCAATGGGGACGATTATTTCGGGCGATCTCGACGAAATTCTCAAAACCGTACGGCTGATGCATGAGAGCGTTTTTTCAGCAGGCGCCATGCGGGTTCTGACCCAGATCAGGATAGATGATCGACGGGACAGGAAAGCCAGCCCGGAGCAGAAGATCCGGTCGGTCATGGAAAAACTCAAATAGGACCGGCTAATCGCGGAGGATAAAGTGGCTCTCAAAGACCTGGCTGAATACATTGTGAAGTCGTTGGCCGATCATCCTGAAAAAGTGGAACTCGATGAGCGCGAAGAGGATGACACGGTGCTCATCGAACTTAAAATATCACCTGACGATATTGGAAAGATAATAGGAAAAAGCGGAAATACGATAAATGCAATCCGCACGGTTTTGCAGACTGCGGCCTCGAGTTACAAGAAGCGCGCCAGACTAGAGGTCGTTGGCCAGGGTGAACAACCTGCCGAAGAAAACACCGAGGAGTGATACGGGGCGGCCGGGCCGCCGGCCAAGTTGCCTGCCGCTGCCGGCGCCGAAACTTTTGGAGGTGCTGCGGGGATAGTTCCCCGCGCTTTCACGCTTTTTGAAATTGCTGTATTTTCGGCACGCTGCCTGGAATGGGAGCGGATGTTGGAGCGTGGTGTCCGGTAGCCGGGGTCCCGTCGGTTGAGGCTGCCAACCGGCTCCGATCAGGGGGATATCTTTATCCGCAATAGATCTGTCCGATGACAGTATAGAGGAGTCAAGCTTATGTCTGACAAAGTCCGGGGGCTTCCCGCAAATGAATTGCGAGCACATTTCGAGGACGACCTGCTTGCGTTTGATACGACCGCTTCGCTGGAGGCCTTGGAAGACTTGGTTGTGGGACAGGAACGCGCGATTGACGCCATAAAGTTCGGGATGGGAATGAAGGAACCGGGATATAACATTTTCATCGCCGGGCCGTCGAAAGCGGGCCTCACCTATACGGCCAGGACTTTCATCGAAGACCGGGCAAGGCAGGAACCGACTCCGCCCGACTGGTGCTACGTGTTCAATTTCAAGGAACAGGACAAGCCCAAGTGTCTGAAGATCTCGGCCGGCACCGGAAAAGCGCTCAAAAAAGACATGAACGAATTCATTACGACGCTGCAGGCCAAGATCCCCGAAGTTTTCGACAGCGACGACTACCGCGCCAAAGAGGGTGAAGTCCACCAGGCCTTCGAAAAGATCAGGCGCGAATATATCGACGAACTTTCCCAGGAAGCGCGCGAGCAGGGTTTCATCCTTCAGTTTTCGCAGGTAGGCATGGTCATCATCCCGGCCAACAAGGAAGGCGAGCCGATGACCCAGGAGGACCTGCGCCACCTGAGTGAGGAAGAGAGGCTTTCCCTGCGCGCGAAGAGCGATGAGCTGCATGAAAAAATGAAGGACGCGATCAAAAAGATCCGCGAGGGCGAAAACGAATTCAAGGAGAAGCACGGGAAGCTGGATAACGAAATAGCGCTGTTCGTAGTTGGGCAGTTGATGGATTCGTACGAGGAAAAATACGGGGCCGATTCGCAGGTGCTCGACTACCTCAAGGAAGTCCAGGAGGATATTCTCGAGAACATAGAGGATTTCAAAAAGAAGCCGGAGCCTCAACAGCAGATGCCCGGACAGCCCGCAACGCCGTTCCCGGTGCAGCCCAAGGAAGCCAACCTGCGCAAATACGATGTAAACGTGCTCATAGATAATTCCGAAACGCAGGGCGCTCCGGTTATCATCGAATCCAATCCGGCTTATCCCAACCTTTTCGGCTCCATAGAGAGACAGGCATGGTTCGGGGCGCTTTTTACCGACCATACCATGATAAAACCCGGATCTTTGCATAAGGCGAACGGGGGCTACCTGGTAATGAAGGCGCTGGACCTCCTCAAATGGTTTATTTCCTATGAGGCTTTAAAAAGGGCGTTGCGGGACGGGGAAGTAAGGATCGAAGACCTTGGCGAGCTGTACGGCATTTTCAGCACACGCACGATCCGGCCGGAGCCGATACCGCTTGACCTTAAGATCGTTCTTACGGGCGACCCGTACATCTATCAGTTGCTCTACAGCCTTGACGAGCGTTTCCAGAAGCTCTTCAAGGTGAAGGCGCATATGAGCGACCAGATGGACAGGAAACCCGACAAGGTCCTCGAATGTTCGAAGATGATCGCCCGCTACTGCAAAGACCACAAGATGCGCCACCTTGACAAGACGGGTGTCGCACGGGTGTTGGAATACAGCGTGGAGCTTACTGAGGACAGGGATAAACTGACGCTGGAACTGGGGACCATTACGGACCTGCTCCGCGAAGCCAATTACTTTGCAGGCCTGGACGGCAACGGAGTGGTTGAGAGAAAGCACGTCGACGAGGCGATCCAGAAACGCATCTACCGCTCCAACCTTATCGAAGAGCGCGTCAAGGAGGTCATTGAAAAAGACATCATTTGGATCGATACCGAGGGCGAAAAGGTCGGGCAGGTGAACGGCCTCTCGGTTTTGATGACCGGCGATCACGTTTTTGGCAGACCGAACCGGATCACGGCCACCGTTTCAGTCGGGCGCGAGGGGATGGTATCCATCGACCGTGAATCGAAAATGAGCGGCAGCACGCATACAAAGGGCCTGATGATCCTTAGCAGCCTTTTCAGGGAGAGGTTCGCTCACAATAAGCCGATATCTTTGAGCGCATCGCTCTGTTTCGAGCAGAGCTACGGAATGATTGACGGGGACAGCGCCTCCAGCACCGAATACTATGTCCTGGTCAGTGCGATCGGCGGGGTGCCGCTGGCGCAGGGTATCGCCGTAACGGGATCGGTCAGCCAAAAAGGGGAGATTCAGCCGATCGGGGGCGTGAACTACAAGATCAAGGGCTTTTTCGATATTTGCAAGACCAAGGGACTCACCGGTGAACAGGGCGTCATGATTCCGGACAAAAACATTCGCAACCTGATGCTGGACAATGAAGTGGTGGATGCGGTCGCCCGGGGCGAATTCCACATCTGGCCCGTGAAGACCGTCGAGGAGGGTTTGAAGATCCTGACGGGTATGGATGCCGGTGCACTTCAGGAGGATGGGACCTATCCGGAAGGAACTGTCTACAGGAAAGTTGACGACAGGCTGAAGGAGATTTCCGAGATAGTGCGCAAGTTCGCCAAAGAGACCGAAAACGACAAGAAGAAACCGGAAGAAGAGGGGCCGAACTGCCCCAGTTGCGGACGTTAAAGAGTTTCTGAACCGATCTCATAAATTTGATCAGTGCTATAAATAAAGGTTCGAAAGGGCGGGTTGTGGCCGCCCTTTTTGGTTGTGAATCGTGAACGATGCAGATGCGCTTTCAATCCTTGTAGTCGATGACGAACCGAACATTCGGAAAACCCTCAGTATCTCTTTGGAGGCCGAGGGTCACCATGTTATAGCCGTCGGTGGTCCGAAAGAGGCATTGACCGAGGCCAACGCGAGCTACTTCGACCTTGCCTTCGTGGACCTTCGTCTGGGTTCGGAGTCGGGGATAGACCTGATCGGCAAACTGCTGGCGATCTGTCCGTGGATTAAATGCATCGTGATTACGGCTTATGCTTCGATTGACACCGCTGTCGAAGCAATGCGACGCGGCGCTTTCGATTACCTGCCCAAACCCTTCACCCACGATCAGTTGTCCGTTTTTGTCAGAAAGGTCTGTGAATTCAAGACCCTGGAGCAAAAAGTCGCCTCCCTTCAGGAGAGGCTGAAAGAATTCGTTCCCGAGGCGGTGATCGAGAGCCGCAGCCCCGCGATGCGGCGGACTTTGGCCATGGCCAGGCAAGTCGCGGACAGCGAGGCTACCATACTGATTCGTGGTGAAAGCGGGACCGGCAAAACCATTCTGGCCAATGCGATACATTCGTGGAGCAGCCGCTCGTCGAAACCCTTCTGTTCGATATCGTGCCCCACTCTATCCACCGAGCTGCTTGAAAGCGAGCTTTTCGGGCATGTGAAAGGCTCTTTTACCGGCGCTTTGCGCGATTATGCGGGGCGTATCGCCGCCTGCGAGGGAGGTACGCTTTTCCTGGATGAAATCGGGGACTTGCCGCTCCCTATCCAGGCGAAGCTGCTGCGGGTTCTCCAGGAAAAAGTCTACGAGCGTGTGGGGGACCTGGAAACAAGAAAAGCCAATGTAAGGGTCCTTGCGGCGACCAACGTCGATCTCGAATCGGCTGTCAAGACGGGCCGGTTTCGCGAGGATCTTTTCTACCGGCTCAATGTGATCGAGATCGTAATCCCTCCTCTCAAGGAGCGCCGTGAGGACATCGTCTCGCTGGCTGAAGGCCTTCTTGTCTTTTTTGCCAGGCAGAACCACAGACGAATACTCGGATTTTCAGATGAGGCCTCTGAAGCCCTCAAGAATTACGAATGGCCCGGCAATGTGAGGGAGCTTCGGAATGCGATAGAACGAGCGGTTCTGCTATGCTCCGACGACAAAATCGGAATTCACCATTTTCCACTCAAGCTGAAGCCTTTGGAACGCATGCCCGGCGCCGGAGATCTGGTGACCATGGAAGAGCTCGAAAGGACCCACATCCGGCGCGTACTGGCTGCGAGCAGGTCCATCGAGGAAGCTTGCCGGACCCTGGGAATGGATTCAGTGACTCTTTGGCGCAAACGGAAAAAATATGGACTATAATAGCATTTCATTTTGAAATGTTCAAAATTGCCTATTCCTTCAATTTGAAATCTCCTGCGCCGGCTTCCCGGATAATTCTCAGATAAGCTATTGAAATCATGTAATTTAAGTTTACCTTGCCGTTGGCATGTGAATTGCCTTTAGACTTCAGACAAAGGGTGTGGGTGCATGAGTCTAAAAACAAAACTGATCCTGGCTTCCTGCGGTCCGCTTGTGATTCTTCTGGTGGTGGGCCTTATAAGCATCCAGACCATTACCCGGTCGAGCAAGGCCATCGATCGGATTTTCAGGGAAAATTACGACAGTGTGGCTGCGGGTCTGGTTATGAAGCAGGCAATCCAGGAAATCGAGCGTGGCGTCGAGCCGCTTGTTTCCGGAAGGAATCCGGACAAAACCGTTATTGACGCTGCCGTTTCGAGGTTTCAGGAAAGCCTGAAATTCCAGCAGGGCAACGTTACCGTGCCGGGCGAACAGGAACTGACGGACAAACTGGCTGAGTCGTGGAAAGCTTACAGGAACGAGCTGGAAACCTTTTTGCAAATTCAGGATACCAGCGTTTCTCGCCTGGACTTTTACAGCGCCGACTTGTTGCCGAAGTCGGACGAAGTCCTCGATGCCGCGCAGCATATAATCGACATCAATTTGAACAATATGATCTCGACCGACGGCCAGGTGCGCCAACAGGCAGCGGAAACGAATCGCACCGTAATCGCGCTGGTGCTGGCGGGAATCGCACTGGCGGTGATCTTCATTATCGTCATAGGACCGTCCTTACTAAGGCCGATATCCTCCCTCACCCGTTCGGTCAAAGAGATTCAGAATGGGAACCTCGATCTTGTGGTCAAGGCCGGATCGGGGGATGAAATCGGGCAACTGGCCTCTGCATTCAACGATATGACCAGGAGCCTGCGTGAATTCAGGAGAACGGACCGCGCGCGGTTTATTCGCACTCAGAAGGCGACCCAGTCGGCGCTCAATTCTCTTGCCGACGCCGTCATTCTCTGCAATCCGGAGGGCGCTATCGAGCTTTCAAACGATACGGCGCAACGGCTGTTTTCACTCAAGGCGGGAGCGGCCATTCAGCCTGGCGCAAATGACCGGTTGTGGGAACTGTTTGAGCGTGCATGCCGCGAGATGCGGCCCATTCGACCCAAGAACCATGATGCGGCGATTCAGTTCTTCAAGGATGGCGAAGAACATTTCTTTCTGCCCGAGGCTGTGCCGATACTGGACGAGGCAAGGCGGCTCATCGGCGTGACGCTCATTCTTTCCGATGTGACTATGCTGCGCAAGCTCGATGAAGTCAAAAGCGGTCTTATTGCGACTGTCTCCCATGAATTGAAAACGCCCCTTACTTCCATCAGACTCGCGGCGCATGCGCTTTTGAGTGAAAAACTCGGTCCGCTCAATCCCAAACAGGCCGAACTCGTTATGGCCGCGCGGGAAGACAGCGACCGGCTCAATCGCATCATCGAGAACCTGCTCGACATCGGCCGGCTCGAGTCGAGGCACTACACCGTGGAACTCGTTCCCGTGAATCCCGAACAGGTCATTCTCAATGTCATGGAAGCGATGCGGCCTTCTTATGTGGACAGGGGGGTTTCCCTCGAACTCGACATGCCGGGAGATATTCCCGAAGTGCTTGCCGACAGGTTGAGACTGGAAATAATTTTCACCAACCTTCTCGGCAATGCGCTGAAATTCACTCCTCCGGGGGGGAAAGTGAAAGTCTCGGGGCGCCTGCACGAGGACGAGGTGCTTTTTGCCGTTGATGATACCGGCTCGGGAATACCCGAGGAGAGTCTGCCGCATGTTTTTGAAAAATTTTTCAGGGCATCGGGCCATGGCGGGCAGCAGAGCAACACGGGACTTGGTCTGGCTATCGTCAAGGAGATCGTGGAGGGCCACGGCGGCAGGATAGGGGTGACCAGTAAGTCCGGGGAGGGCACGAAGTTTACTTTTAGTCTTCCCGCAGTCGACAGGGTCGCCGGGGAGATGAAGGCGTCATGACGGGGCTGCGCCGGCCTTACAGATGGGAAAGACTTCAGGATGCCATTTAATACGAAATCGCATTCAAGCGCTCACTGTGTGGACCCTCACTACGTGTCGGGTCTGCGCCATACGTACCGCCTCGATGTAATGCGTATAGTCCAGCGCCCGATCTTTTGTGAGGGCGCCCTCGTCGTCGGCTCCTCGACGTACTACCGTGTACGCCTGCGTCGCCTCCTCCTCGCCGCCTTGTGATC
>Ga0326728_10008855_pt1 | contig 24617 bp, 17 predicted proteins | sample MB3enrmetagenome_FD_207602 | JGI IMG/M metagenome (GOLD analysis project Ga0326728, IMG submission 207602) | Lab enriched peat soil microbial communities from McLean, Ithaca, NY, United States - MB31MN | ecosystem: Environmental > Terrestrial > Soil > Wetlands > Peat | place: USA: New York... | reverse complement strand
TTCCCCAAATTTATGATCACGCGTAGGGTCAGGGATTCATGAGTTCCAGTTATGGTTAATGACCCGATAAGGATAAAAACGGCCTAAATTCATTTCAACTCGAAAAAGACTTGCTTTTTAACATAAAGGCTATATGGCTGCAGGGAGGAGGTCGAGCACGCGTGACAAGGCAAGACCTGATATCCGGAGAACCGAACCATGGTGAAGCTGGACGGAATACGGAGAGGTGGTACGTCTTACCCAGGGGAGCCCTACTACGATGGTAGCAGAAGATGCCGAAGGTACCATAAAACCGAACCGACTAGGAGACCCCGAAGCGGGAAGGGCATAGAGGACGGCAGATCCGCGGGTACGCCGATGACCCAAGGCCTGTGAAGCCCGGTAACGGTGTGGAGGACAAAACCTTGGCGACCGGAAGAGATTGGATAAGGAATAAACTACTGGAGCAGAGAACCCGCCGCTAGCGACGGTCAACATACATCTCGAAGGTAGCCTCGGAAATATCCAAGATCAAACCCGGATCCCTCAACAAGCGTCATTGAGAGCCGCTTATGCCGAGCTCGGCATAAGCGGCTTACCTGGTCGGTGCGAGCCGTTCCGTTAGTGGGGGTGGCCTCTGGGCCACTTCCTACCAGATTAAATAAGGTACTGTTGGTTACTCTAACAAGATTTACTTTGCTTGCCACATTTCCCCTGCCATTTACAAAAAAAATATCAAAATTCCGCCCTTGACTTCCCCTTCCCCTTTCCTTTAATCTTAGTGAATGCTACTCCAACCAATGTTCTTTGGTTGGGAACTTCTTGGATGTGATGATAAAATGAGGAGAAAACCAGGTCAAAGTGGCATTAATCGAAGACAAACTATATAAGAAAATCAAGCATGCGGTGGGACGTGCCATTGCCGATTTCGGCCTGATCGAGGAAGGCGACCGGATTGCGGTGGCGGTATCGGGGGGGAAGGATTCGTACACCCTGCTCCATATCTTGGAGGCGCTCCGCCGGCGGGCGCCAATAAACTATGAACTGATGGCCGTAAATATCGATTCCGGCTATCCCGGCTATCGCAGTGACATTATCGCTGCGCACCTTCATGGGCAGGGCTTTGCTCACCATATGGAAAAGACAACGCACTATGAGGTGATCAAGGAAAAGCGCCGACCCGATTCCTCTTACTGTTCAATCTGTGCGCGTCTGAAACGCGGGGTTCTGTATACCCTTGCTCAACGTTTCGGATGCAACAAGCTGGCCCTGGGTCACCATCTGGATGACTTTATCGAAACACTGCTTCTAAACCAGTTCTTTGTCGGTTCGCTCAAGGCGATGGCGCCACGCATGCTCGCCGACAACGGGGTAACAACGGTGATCAGACCGCTTGTTTATCTGGGAGAACTTGATATAACGACGTTTTCTCGCAACAACAGTTTTCCCGTTGTCTGCTGCTGTTGCCCGGTCTGCGGTGTCGCCGATCAGCAGCGAAAAAGAATGAAAGGGCTCCTCCATGAACTTGAGAAGGAGATCCCCTTTGTCAAACGGAGCCTGTTAAAGGCCCTGGCCAACGTTTACCCCCGCCACCTTCTCGACGCTGGACTGAAAAAATGAGACGCTGTCTCACGGCCCGGAACTGACGTTTTTCCACGGCTTCGTTTTTCGCAATTATTTTGCCGCCCTGCCGGTCGTGTAATGCATCGAGCAGGGCGATATAGCCGCAGTATACCACAAGCCCGGCGCTGAATATAACCATAGGTTCCATGGAGTCCCCCTCCTTTTTCTCCAAGGATACCCCAATGGTGTGACAGAATACGTCACAACTACCCAGACGTTGGGCAAAGGGGTAATAATCAAGAGAAAGAAAATTTAACCATTTAATCTTCAGACACTTAGCCTGGTGTCTTTAGTCAGTTGCATGCAAGGAAAAGATTTATGAACAACAGATACATACAGCCTCTACGGCTAACCTTTGCCTGGGGGTTTCTACTTTTCCAGCTCTACCTCGGTATCGGTTTCTACAGGTTTGTACACTATATCCGTAGCGGTGACACAGCCCCGTTCGTTCCGCGCGCCGACGGGATCGAGGGGTTTCTTCCCATCTCTGCCCTGCTTAGCCTTAAGGGGTGGTATATGAGCGGCGTCATCAATCAGGTCCATCCGGCGGCGCTGGTGATATTCCTGAGCGTCATCGCCGTTTCGCTCTTAGTCAAGCGCTCATTCTGCTCCTGGATCTGCCCGGTCGGGACACTCTCAGAACTTCTTTGGAAGTGTGGTTTCCGGCTGTTCAGGAGGAATGTGCACCTGCCGCGTCTGCTCGACAACGCCCTACGTGGCATGAAATACCTGATCCTCGCATTTTTCCTCTATTCTATCTTTTGGGCCATGGATGCGGCGCAGATTGCCGCATTCATTGGTTCGGACTATAACAAGGTGGCCGATATGCGCCTCCTTGACTTCTTCTGCCATCTTTCCGCCCTTTCATTCGCAGTCATCCTGCTCATCGTCATCCTTTCGTTGCCTTTGCGAAGTCCCTTCTGCCGCTTTCTCTGTCCCTATGGGGCATTGCTGGGATTAATTGCGCTCTTTTCGCCGATCAAGGTGACACGGGAGAAGAAAGCCTGCAAAGGGTGCGGAGCCTGTAGCGAGGTTTGCCCATCATACATCCCGGTGATGGAAAAGGAGCGGATCATCTCCGAGGAGTGTGTCGGCTGCTGGCGCTGCATCAGCCAGTGCCGGGCGCTCGGGGCTCTGGATATGAAACTTGCCTGGCGAAAAGCGAAAGTCGACGGCCTTCTTTTTGCTCTCCTCGTAGCGGGGCTTTTCTTTGGTGGGACGGTGATCGGAAAGGCTACCGGCCACTGGCATACGGCCATTACCCTTGAGGAGTATGCCAGGCTGTTGGGACTTTAGCTTCCCTATGTCGGGAACGAATTAAAAAAACAGAAACCGATAAAATGCATTCAACATTTTTAAGCCATTGTGAATAACGGGTTATGCATGAGTGAAAAACCTTTCAACGCTTTCTCCGATGAGCTGAAGCAGGTCTTCGGCTGCCGGGTGCACCGGATTTCTGTGGACGCGGGATTTACATGCCCAAACCGGGACGGGATGGTCGGCATTGGCGGCTGCATCTACTGCGGCGGCGCGGGATCCGGCTCGTTTGGCATCGCCCGGGGCTTGCCGGTTGCCATGCAGCTCGAGGAAGGGAAAGAGGTGATGATCAGGAAGTATAAGGCAAAGAAATTCATCGCCTATTTCCAGCCCTTCTCCAACACCTACGCACCGGTGGAGCGGCTGCGCGTCTTGTACGACGAGGCGCTGGCGGTCAAGGATATCGTCGGCCTGATCGTCGGTACCCGCCCCGACTGCCTCCCTCCTGCAACTCTCGATCTCCTCGCGGAGTACGCCCAGAGGAGTTGGTTCTGGCTGGAACTGGGGCTTCAGTCTCCACATGACCGGACTTTGCGGGCCATCAACCGGGGTCATGATTTCGCCGCCTTCGTATATGCGGTGAATGCGTGCAAGGAACGCGGCATCAGGGTTTGCGCCCATGTGATTCTCGGGCTGCCGGGGGAATCTCGCGAAGAGATGCTCGCAACTGCGGGGATTATCAACGAACTCCGGGTGGAGGGGGTGAAGCTCCATCTCCTGCACATTATGAGAGACACAGGGTTGGCAGAGATGTACGGGCGAGGGGAGATCCGGGTTATGACGAGGGACGACTATGTGGGGCTTGTCTGCGATTTCCTCGAACGCCTCGAACCGTGGATATCGATACACCGACTTACGGGGGACGGCGGCAGGGACCTGGTCGCGCCCTTATGGTCACTTGCCAAATTCGAAGCGCTGAACGCCATCGAGTTGGAGCTTGAGCGGCGCGGGACCAGGCAAGGGAGCGCTTTGGAAAGTTAGAAATTGGGATGTTAAACTTTCGGACCTCGAACTCTGAGCTTTGGATATTGAACCTTAAAACGGATAGCCAAGACCCACAAACACCGCTGGCCCATCCCTGCCGATCCCCACATCAATCCGGCCGACGATGTTGGGGCGAACCACCGCCCTGAGGCCCAAGCCGGGGTTGAATTCGAAGTCTTTTGGTTGCGCATCTGGTAGGGACTTCATGACCGAGCCGAAATCGATGAACGGCGCCAGTTCCCAGTCTGCATTGACGTGGAATATTTCCCAGCGGAAGAGCCTGATCCGCTCCTCGAGATTCAGGAGAAGATAACTGTTATCGATGAAACGGTTGCGGCCGTAACCGCGCAGTGTGGTTTCTCCGCCGAGGATGCTCTGCTCGAGAAACGGCACTCCCCCTCCCAGGGTTTGACTGTAGGCAATGCGGGCGACCGAGATATAGCGCGCTTCGTCGAACGGGAGATAACCTTTAACCTCTGCGTCGTAGTGACGGTAGTCAGCGCTGCTGCCAAAAATCCTGGCGCTGTCTTCCACTGTTGCCTTGGCGTAAGCGCCGGTGGTCGGCATGTCTCGCGAATCCAGAGTGCTGTAAACCAGGGAAAGCCGCTGGGCATGAGCAACGAAGCCGTTGATGCCGGGCACCTCTGCAGGCGTAAACTCATCGCGAATGAAAGGTACCGACTTTACAGCCCCTTCATGGATCTCTACATCCCGGAAACGTTCGCCGATCTCCAGTTTCAGATTCTTATATATCTCATAGCCGGTGGAGATGTTGAAGCCTATTTCCTGGTCATCGTAATTGGTCTCCTGCTGCACTGGAGTGCGCGCCTCGAAACCGAAAAACCGTGCAGAACCGTCGCCATAGGCAAAGATGTAGGCATTCAGTTCCAGCTTTTCATCCATGAAAGTTTTATCCCGCCCCTTGAGCTCGTAATCGAAATTGACATTGGTTGACTGGGAGAGGGTTGCTTCCCAAGCGCGGGAACTGGACGGGTAGAAGGCGCCGTAAACGGAAGCGGTGAACCCGTAGTACTTGTTATAGTTCATCTGCGGCGCGAGAAGGGTGCTCACTTCGTCTTTGTTGTTATAGAGGAGATATGCGGTCAAAGCACCGACGGTGATCCCCTCGTTGGGATCGGAGGAGATGGCTGGCAGCGGGATAGTGACGACCTTGACCGGATCGCCGAATTCTTTGTCGGTAAATGGGTAAGGCATATCTTTCTTGGGAACCATTGATGTGCAGGCGCTCAAGGTGATGATAAGCGTCAGCAAAAGGAAAAAATGATACATTGGAGAGATCTTAACCTTAAATTAAATTTAAATAATAAAATAAAGATAACGGTTCGATCGCAAATTTTCAATGAAAAAAGGGATCAGCGCCATTTTTTTCATCAGGGCCTGCTGGCTTTACCCCCAGAGCAGGAAGCCAGGTTCATAAACGGCGCCAAGCTCAACATGCTTAGGCATCACCCGCAGCATGAAGCCTTGGCGGCCGCAAAACCGGCATTCTAATTCACCGCTGAACTGGTACGTGCCGGAACCAAGGTCTGCGACGGATTTCAGGGAGACGAGTTCGCCGCCAACTATGGAGCCCCGTGATTCTAGAACGCCGAAATAGACGTCAACAGCGACTTCCTCGGGGGGGATGTCGCCGATGAAAACCTTTGCCAGAACCGGAACCTGAGAGCCGACGGTCACTTCTTCGGCTCCCTCTGCCTCTACTTCTTCGATCCGAACCTGATGCCAGAGCCTTTGCATTTTTTCCTTCCAAGATGCTAGATCCACAGCCAGCTTAAGCTCGTTCCGCTCGAGCTTCAGCCACCTTTCAAAGGCAGGGATATAACTGTGTTCCGTATATTCCTGGACCATCCGGTCGGTGCTGAAAACCGGGCAGAGCGTCTGCATGGAGGCTTTCATGCAGGCAATCCAGCCGCGGGGAATCCCTTCAGGATCACGGTCGTAGAAGAGGGGGACGATCTCCTTTTCCAGAAGGTCATAAATGGCTCGCCCCTCCACCTCGTTCTGATATTCGATATCGTCGTAAACTTCTCCCTTGCCGATGGCCCAGCCGTTGTCCCCTTTGTACCCTTCACACCACCAGCCGTCCAGCACGCTCATGTTGAGGCCGCCGTTGAAAGCCACTTTCATGCCGCTGGTGCCGCTTGCTTCCATTGGCCGGCGCGGCGTATTTAGCCAGACATCGATTCCCTGCACCAGGTGGCGTGCCACCCCCAGGTCATAGTCCTCCAGGAATACGATGCGGTGGCGGAAGCGTTCATGGTTGGAAAGCTGCACGATCTGGCGGATCAGCTCCTTGCCGTGATGATCGGCCGGATGGGCCTTGCCGGCAAAAATGATCTGTACAGGCCGAGCCGGATCGTTGAGGATCTTCGCTAGCCGGTCGAGATCGCGCAACAGCAGGGTACCGCGCTTGTAGGTGGCAAACCGGCGTGCGAAGCCAATGGTCAGGATATCCGGGTCGAGAACCTCGTCAGCCACAGTGAGTTCCTTGGGAGTTAGCCCCACTTGGCGGAGCTGCTCCTTGAGCCGCTTGCGGGCATAGTCCACGAGTTGTTCCCGGCACCGGTTATGGGTCCGCCAGAGTTCCGTGTCGGGGATGCGGCTGATGCGCCGCCACAGCCCCGCGTCGGTGGAGTCTTCCAGCCAGCGGCTCCCCAGATAGCGGATGAGGAGTCCAGACATATTGCCGGAAAGCCAGCTTCTGATGTGTACGCCGTTGGTAATTGAGGTGAGTGGCAGGTGCTCTTCAGGGAGTTCCGGCCAGATGTTTTTCCACATCCGACGGGAAACCTCGCCGTGCAACTCACTCACCCCATTGGAGTGGCCTGCCAGCTTGAGGGCTAGGACCGCCATACAGAAGGTTTCGTGGGGGTTTTTCGGGTTCTGCCGGCCGAGCCCGAGGAATTCTTCGCGGGAAAGACCGAGGGAGCGATAATAACGGCCCAGGTATTTTTCTAGAAGATCCGAGGCGAAATGATCGATGCCGGCCTCCACCGGGGTATGGGTGGTGAAGACATTGCCGGCCCGCACCGCTTCCAGAGCCTCATTGAACTTAAGCTTCTGTTCTTCCATGAGGATCCTGATCCTCTCAAGACCAAGAAAGGCGGCATGTCCTTCGTTCATATGGCATATGTTTGGTTCCGCGCCTAGAAGCCTGAGTGCCCGGATGCCGCCAATCCCGAGCAGGATCTCTTGCCTCATACGCATGTCCTGATCGCCGCCGTACAAACGGGTAGTTATTTCACGGTCTTCCGGCGCGTTATCCTCCAGGTTGGTGTCGAGGAGATAGAGTGGGATGCGTCCCACCTGAACACGCCAGATATGGACCTTGACCCGACGTCCGGTCAGGTCGAGGTCGAATTCTTGCGGCGCTCCGGAGCTGTCGCGCTCCAAGCGGAGCGGCAGGTTGTAGAAGTCGTTTTCCGGGTAAAATTCCTGCTGCCATCCCTCGATGTTAAGATACTGCCGGAAATATCCCTGGCGATAGAGCAGACCCACTCCTGTCAGTGGTATTCCCAGGTCGCTGGCGGATTTTAGGTGATCGCCGGCGAGGACGCCGAGTCCTCCCGAGTAAACTGGGATTGATTCGTGCAAGCCGAATTCCATGGAGAAATAGGCGACCCGCATGGCCCTTTCCCCCTTGAAGGTCTTTTCATACCAGGTCTTGCCCGACAGGTACTCCTTTAGTCTCTCGTCGACTTGAGCCAAATGCGACATGAATCCATCGTCGGCCTTGAGCCCGTCGAGGGTTGTCTGCTGGAGAATGCCTAGGATCTCCACTGGGTTGTGCCGGGTCTCTTTCCATAACACCGGATCGAGCCTCTTGAAAAGATTGATTGCCTCCGGCTCCCAGCACCACCAGAGATTGTAGGCGATCCTTTGCAGTGCCGCCAGTTCTTTTGGCAGAGAAGGTACAACGGTAAATCGGTGGAGCAATTTGGTGAAATCCATCGGGACTCCTTAGCAGTTCGAATATCAAGGTCTTAAGATATAAAGTCGTACATTGTACAAGGCGCTTTAGCTTCTCCTGTTTGACGACATGCTGTCATAAAAAACATGTCCACGCAAATGTAGTTCAACTCCGCAAAAAGGGTGAGCATTTTGTTGCGAACGGTGTCATATCTTGCATCTAAATTGTCTGCATGGTCTGCTTGTTTTTCGAAGGCCGCCGCGTCAATATTTTGCAACTCCCAGCCAGCAAGGGCCTTATCACCTTTTCCCGCAGGGTGATCAATCCTGCCAAGGTTATGAAAGTGTGTCAAGCACGTCATCATCGAAGTAGCTTATGTGTGTGGGCTAAATCACGTTTTTAAAGTCGGACACCATTCGCTTCAGATTGGCCAGCAAAGCCGAGAGATTCTCCAATATCTTTCCTCACCGCATTCTTTTCATAGTGAGCAATGGCTTCGATGCGCAGCATCCGGTCGCTATTTTCCTTCATCTTGAGGGTGAGCTTGCCGAAATTTACCTTGAAGACCGTCAGATCTTACGCCGACCCGTCCCATACTACATGAAGTCCCGATGATGGGGACGCTTCTTCCACCCGAAGATGGTCTTGAGTTTGTCCACATCAGGAATGCTGCGCATGCGGCTATGAACCCCTGGGATACCTTGTCTGACCTGCCTCAATCAGGGAATTTCGGCTGTATTCGATCTGACAGCACGAATACTGATTGATGCGAGCTCTTGATACTCGGTTTTCAAGGTGAAACTTGAATATGCCCAAGGGTCACAGACCTTGGCAAACTGCCCTATAACGTATGGCACAAGGTATCTGAAATGAGTACCCCCCACTAAACAGTTACCCTCCTTCACCGAGGAGGTAGTCTTTTTGCGGGTCTGTAGTTCTACCCATTCGTGACCTTCTAGCATAACTTGAACGCCAGGGAGGATCACCGCTGATTTCAATGGTGATGTCCCCCACTCTTTGCCGATTATATGGCAATGATAGTGTCTCACATAAGGCCACGGTGCCTTGCGTTCCTGATGGAAAGCGCTATTCTTGCCCGGCTTGACTTCCCGCACAGGCGCAGGTCTTTCCGACAAGTCTCAGAAAAAGGCCATGAAAGGATGGGTCTTCGGGTAAATTTTTTCGCCAACCATGCTTGTGTTTTCCGGTTTAAATGTGGGAAAGCGCAATACCTTTTGTTTTGCAAAGGCGTGCAGACGCAGACTGAAGTTTCCACCATCTGCTGCAGGTGATCCTGATCAAGGGTTGCGTAGGGCCCAGTAAAGTTTCCTCCACCAGTAACAAAAACCCACTCCCTGCTGGCCAAGGGGGAAATAGCGGTTTAGTATGATGCAGTCAAAACAGTCATAGCGGTCACCAAACAAAAAGTTCCCTATGGTATTCCGTGAAATTGTCGCAGATAGCTAGCCTGCAAGGTTTCAGAAATTCTGCAAGGAATTGAACTAAGACAATATTTATTTTTCAGAGAACTTTTGATACCGATTGCCCAAAAGGGGCCTCTTTTCCCACGCGTAATCGCAGAAAATGCATAGTTTCTAAGGCTTTTCAATGCCGAATTTTTCCAGCCGGTACTGCAGAGTTTTGTAGCTCATCCCGAGCAGGGGGGCTGCTTTGGCAATAACCCAGCCGGTCCTGTCCATCGCCTTGATGATAATATCCCTTTCCAGGTCTTCCATGGAAATCCCCTCCGGGGGGAAATCGAACGGGAGCAGACCGCTATGGGAAATCTCATCATGGACCTCGGCGGGGAGGTCTTCCGGCTGGATATAGTCGCTCTCCGCCATGAGGACCCCGCGTTCTATGATCGATTCCAACTGTCGCACATTTCCTGGCCAACTGAAGTTCATAAGTATTTTCAGTGCGGGCTTAGATATACCCTGCAACCGGTTACCGGTAGCTGAGCTGTATTTAGCGACAAAGAAATCGGCCAGCGTGGCGATATCGCTCCCTCTTTCTCGCAGCGGCGGAAGGTTTAACCGTATAACGTTAAGGCGGTAGTAAAGGTCGTCCCGGAAATTCCCTTTTTTGATTTCTGCTTCCAGTTCCCGGTTGGTAGCGGAAATTATGCGGACATCAATCGGAATGTTGACCTTGCCGCCGACCCGGCGTATCTCCTTCTCCTGGATCGCCCTCAAGAGCTTGGCCTGCATGGCTACGCTTAACTCGCCGATTTCGTCGAGAAAAACGGTCCCTTTGTCGGCCGCCTCGAACAGGCCTATTTCACGGCTCCCAGCTCCAGTGAAAGAGCCCTTTTCGTGACCGAACAGCTCCGATTCCATGAGGGTTTCCGGAATGGCGGCACAGTTTATGGCAAAGAACGGTTTTTCTTTCCTGGAACTTCTCTCATGGATGGCACGGGCTACGAGTTCCTTGCCAGTTCCCGACTCGCCGTAGATGAGGACTGTTGACCCGGTAGGCGCTATCTTGTTGATGATGCGGAAAACTTCCTTGATTTTAGGATGTTCTCCAATGATGGCGGGGATTCCCTGGCTCTCCTCCAGTTTTTTATGAAGCACCCGGTTTTCCCGGAGGAGCATGATCCGCTCGAATGCCCTTTGCACTGTTAGAAGCAGGTCTTCCCGTTCGAGGGGCTTTTCCAGATAGTCGAAGGCCCCCTTTTTCATCGCTTCTACGGCCGAATCAATCGTGCCATGGGCGGTCATCATGACTATGCACTGTTGCGGGTCCTCGGCAAGCACACTTTCGAGAAGCTCCATCCCGGACATCCCCTGCATTTTCAAATCGGTCAGGATCAGGTCGAATTCTTCGCCATTCAGCCGCTCAAGCGCTTCCCGCCCACCCGGCACATCAACAATCCGGTATCCTTCCTTGTGCAGGATTGTGGTGAGTATCTCCCGCTGCCCCTTTTCGTCGTCCACTATCAAAATGCTGCCGGACATGAAATTCTCCCGAATTCAGGTTAAAGTTGAGGTTCAGGTCAAGAACATAATCAGCTATGGTCTGTTTTAGAGATGGGTAGGATTACCGTAAAGGTGGTCCCTACGCCCTGCTGGCTTTCTACCATGATTTCTCCGCCATGTTCCTTTACGATCCGCTCGGTTATGGCGAGACCTAAACCAATCCCAGCTTCCTTTGTCGTAAAGTATGGTTGGAATATCTTGGTGATGTCATCGGCGAGAATGCCGTGCCCTTTATCGGCGAAGGTCAGGCGAAAAACCCCCGCCTCCCGGTCGAAACTTGCGCCGAGTGTGATTTCACCTCCATCCGGCATGGCCTGGGCCCCGTTAGTGATGAAATTGAAGAGGCAGTTGCGCATCAGCTCCTGGTCAGCCTCCATAAGCGGAAGATCCGGTGCCAGATTCGTCACCACTACGATCTTTTGCTCGGCCAGCTTGGCCTGCAATAAAGGCAAAGCCTTCCTGATCAGCTCCGGATAGGAGAACTGTGCGATGCGCAGCTTCAGGGGTCTGCCGTAGTTCATGAAATTGAGGACCATATAGTTGGCACGACGGACCTCTTCCTTGATCTTGTCAGTGATGGTCTCCATTTCATCGCGGCGGTCAGGGCATGAGGAAAGGACTTCGCTTTTCAGATGGTCAATGGCTAGGCTGATATAATTAAGAGGATTCCTGATTTCATGGGCAATCCCCGAGGCGAGCTGCCCCACCTTGGAGAGATGTTCCGCTTCATTGAGCCGCTTCTCCAGGGATTCCCTCTCCCTGAGCTGTTCCACCATTTCGTTGAAGCTTTCGGCCAGTTCGCCAATCTCATCCGTGCTTTCTACCGGGAATGTTACCGAGAGGTCGCCGGCCGACACCTTCTTGACCCCCTGAACCAGTCGGTTGATCGGGTCAGTGTATCTTCTGGCGAGGAAAATGGTGAGAAAAATACCGAACATGAAGATCAGGCAGGTGGCGATAAGCCGTTTGAGAAAATTCTCGCTCTGTATGTCGCGAATATTGTCGAGGAGAAGATTGATCTGTACGTAGCCAAGTTGTTCGTCCCCGACGATGACCGGTACCACCAAGTCGTAGGGGCGTAGCGGTGCGCTGGATACTCCCTTGCCGATGCGCGAAGCCTTCAGGCCTGTTTCCGTTTTCTTTATCTCGCGCCGTTTCCCGACCTTCGCAGGATCGCTCGAGTTGATGATTTCACCTTCATTACTAATGATATTGATTTCATTGATCCCCTTGTTCCGGGCACTCTTGAGATATTCCTTGAGCCGGGACGGCTTCACATCGGTATCGGACGTCAGGTCTTCGACGCTGATCTGGATCGCTTTCGAGACTTCGGTGGAACTTTCCTGGATTTCATGGACCAGTTCGTTCTGCGTGTACTGATTCATGATGAACAGTGTCAGCATGGCTATGATAAGGAGGGAAAGCATTATCATTACCAGCTTGGTGTTGAGTTTCAAAGGGATAACCTCTCATAGAGAAAAAAGCAACGAAATATTATACAACAGTGCTTCCAGGGAAACAAGGCGTTTGTCCTCCGGACGAATATTCCCTGTTTTGATACCCGCTAAGCGCATGGTACGGCGCAATATCCGAATAAATGTTTGATTGATGCGGGTAATTTTATTTAGCTAAACCCCAACCTCTGGTGGTGGACTCACTAGTTTGACTAATTCCGTGAATATGCCTTTATAAAGTTGACACTGCTGTTCATCTCAGATGACCCCGAAATGCATTTGATTTTGATTTTAAAAATCCCATTTTGGGGTGAATTAACTATGCGAAGTGAGGGGTTTTGACTTTAACCGATTGCGGTCAGGCCCCTTTGAGGGGCCAAGCAATCGCAATGCCTCCAGCTCTGCCGTAGGATCATTATTCAGCTTCAATTGTTCCGGATAATTTGCTACTATCAGCCGACCCCGCGGGGTCGGCCGGAGCAGTTAATGCCGCTCTTCGCATGTTTTCCGATTGTTCTGAGGATCAGCTGCAAGGGCACCAGACACGAACTTGCTGGAACAACCGGAGGAATATGTGAAAGAGCGTTACCGCATCTTTGGCGTCGGCGACATAAATGCATTCTTCGGACTTATGCTCGACAACATGTCCGGCCTAGTGATCATGGCGACCATCCTTATGGGAGCCTTCCAGATGCCGCGGTGGATAGTCCTCTCCAGAATGATCCCGGGGAGCGCAGTGGGAGTTTTGTTCGGCGACCTTCTCTATACCTGGATGGCGGTCAGGCTTGCGCGCCGGACCGACAACTGTCAAGTCACCGCGATGCCGCTGGGACTCGACACCCCTTCCACCTTCGGCATGGCCTTCGGTGTTATCGGCCCAACCTACCTGGCGTCCAGGGACGCAATTTTCACCTGGCAGGTGGGGATGGCGACTATAATCCTCATGGGGGCATTCAAGATCGCCGCCTCGTTTTGTGGGCCAGCCCTGCGCCGTGCGGTTCCCCGTGCTGGGCTGCTCGGCAGCATCGCAGCCGTGGCGCTTTTGCTCATCGCCTACCTTCCGTTTCTCAAGCTCTTTGCTTCGCCGGTGGTGGGCTTCCTCTCCCTTGGCATTGTCCTGGCCTCCCTGATTGCCCGTATCAAGCTTCCCTTCAGGGTACCGGGGGCGTTTGCCGGGGTCCTTTGCGGCACGGCAGCCTACTACCTACTTGGCGGAGCGGGTCTTCTCCCTGCCGGGCATCACTTACTACCCCAACTGCCGGAGCTTAGTTTCGCCCTGCCGCTCCCGACCTTAGCCTTCCTCAACGGTCTGGGGAAGGCAATCACTTTTCTCCCGCTCGCCATTCCTTTTGCTTTGGCCACTGTTGTAGGCGGGGTGGATGTTACCGAGAGCGCAGCAGCGGCCGGAGACGATTACTCCACCCGCAACATCCTCCTTGTGGAAGGTTTCGCCACGCTCATCGCCGGCATGTGCGGCGGCGTGATCCAGTCAACCCCTTACATTGGCCATCCTGCCTACAAGGAGATGGGGGGACGGGCCGGCTATACCCTGGCTACGGCCCTCTTCATCGGCCTCGGCGGAGTCTTCGGCTATCTCTCCTTTTTTGTTGATCTTCTTCCCGAGGCAGCGGTGGCGCCGATCCTCATCTTCATCGGGATTGAAATAACCGCCCAGGCTTTCGCGGCGACCCCTCGACAACATTTCAAGGCAATCGCCCTGGCGTTTCTTCCCACCATTGCCTACCTCGTGCAAATCGAACACGGACTTCTTCTTGGTAATCTGGGGAAAAAAGCGGCCGATCTGACCGGGGAGATGCTCGTAAGTTATAAGACGACCCTTCTTCTCGGCAACGGTTTCATCGTCACGTCGCTCCTCTGGGGCGCTGCCTGCGCCTCCCTCCTGGATCATAAGCTCGGGCAGGGGGCTGCCTTTCTTGTTATCTGCGCAATTGCCACCCTCTGCGGAGTTATTCATTCCCCGCTCGAATCAGGAGCGATGTTCCTCCCCTGGGCGCCGCCAGAGCATCTCGTCTGGCACCTGGCGGCGGGCTATGGAGTGATGGCGCTTGTTTTTCTCGGGCTGGCATGGCTTAATGTTGGAAAGTTCCAGGACGTCAATAAACGTTGAGGGGTTATAAAAGTCACTTCCTGCATCCGGACCGGTTTAGGGCTGACATGCCATCTCTCGTGTCAGGGCTCGACCCCTTTGTTTTTCCCGAAGGCCTGTTGCGCGGTTTCGATATTTTGCACAAGGCTTGCATAGCCCGACGCGTATGCATGGTCGGTATTCGACAAATCATGTTGATTCAGGTCTTTTTCAGCACGGATTTTGAACATCCCGGCAAGTTTGTCGCCCGATGTGTGCGTAGCGACAAGGAAAGAACAAAGCTGGGAGAGGGCGTCAACGCGGCCCTTCAAATATGCGAGCTCTTCTTCTTGGGTCATATAATCTCCTTTGTATATACTATTATCAGTTCAAGCATCCTTTCGAATTCCAATGGAGCCGTCGGCAATTTCTGTTTGGTTTCAAAGCATCAATGCGCTGACCTGCGTCTCGCTGGGAACCATATCGGTTGAAAACGGGGAGGCAGACGGCGGCGATGTTCTCCACTCCTTTGGGTGAAGGAGCGCCTTATTGGACCCATTCCCAGGCATGAACAATGATCGCCTGTCCTATTGAAACAACAAATTCCCTCTCTTTCTAATTTAATAAGAAGGATTCCTTTGAGTACAATAGTATTCCAATAGTATTCATCGTAAAGTGGAGTCTGCCTGGGTTCGGACCAGCCGGAAGGGCTTTTCATCATTGCGATGCTGAGCATTTTGGTCAGGCTGTTGCCTCTTTCTACAAACTCATCGATCCGATTTTGGTGGAGTTATCGCCATCTAGATGATAGTTGATTCGGAAGTTATGGTTGACATGTTTATGCTCCTTCAGTCAATGAAAAATCAGATCGCAGCCGGTATTCTTTCAGGGGGAATTATGTTCGACGCTTGCAGAAAGATACATCGGTTAACTACGCAAAAATTAGCAAATATATCCTCGATTTATTCCTGCAGGGTAACTGAAAGAACAGCTTCCAGGCGGGCAAAAAAGGGAACGACGCAAAAGCGCCGTTCCCTTTTTTGGTGTCGCCCACTCTTTACATCCGGTTGAGCAGAGGGACTATAAGAAGGGAGACAATATTGATAATCTTGATCATCGGGTTGACTGCTGGGCCGGCGGTGTCCTTGTAAGGATCACCAACCGTGTCGCCGGTAACCGCGGCCTTGTGGGCGTCGCCGCCCTTGCCGCCGAGGTTGCCGTCTTCAATGAATTTCTTGGCGTTATCCCAGGCGCCGCCGCCGGTGGTCATAGAGATGGCCACGAAAATGCCGGTGACGATGGAGCCAACGATCATCCCGCCTAGAGCTTTGGGGCCGAGGGTGAAGCCGACAATGATCGGCGCCAGGATCGGGATCAGTGCTGGGAGAACCATTTCTTTCAGGGCGGTTTTGGTGACGATGTCGACGCATGCTGCGTAATCAGGCTTTCCGGTCCCTTCCATGATCCCCTTGATGGTGCGGAACTGCCGACGGACCTCTTCAACGACCGAGCCGCCCGCCTTGCCTACCGCCTCCATGCAGAGGGCGGCAAAGTAATAGGGAAGGAGGCCGCCTATAAAAAGGCCGACGATGATGTACGGGTCGGAGAGGGAGAAACTCTTGTCGGTTATGGTCAGTTCCTGCACATATGAGGTGAAGAGGATGACCGCGGCCAGGCCTGCCGAGCCGATGGCATACCCCTTGGTGACCGCTTTGGTGGTGTTCCCCACTGCGTCGAGCGGATCGGTGACGGCCCGGACCGAGTCGTCCAGTTCGGCCATCTCGGCGATGCCGCCCGCATTGTCGGTGATCGGGCCATAGGCGTCCATGGCCACAACGATGCCGGTCAAAGAGAGCATGGAAACGGCGGCAATGGCGATGCCGTAGACGCCGGCGCAGTTAAATGACACGAGAATACCGGCTGCTATGACAAGCACCGGCAGGGCGGTCGATTTCATGGAAACGCCGAGACCGGCAATGATGTTGGTGGCGTGTCCGGTGGTGGATGCCTGGGCTATGTGCCGCACCGGTGAGAATTCGGTGGCGGTGTAGTATTCGGTGATCCAGAATATGGCGCCAGTGACGACAAGGCCGACAATGGAGGAGATGAAGATGCTGGTGGCGCCAAAGGTCTGCCCCATGGCGTTGGTAACCCCCTGCGGGAACATCTGCGCGGTTACGAAATAGAAGGCGATGCAGGCGATCACTCCGGAAGCGATCAGTCCCTTGTAGAGGGCGTTCATGATCTTACCCCCTTCACCCAGCTTGACAAAGAAGGTGCCGATGATGGAGGCGATGATCGATATTCCCCCCAGGATAAGCGGGTATTTGACTGTAGCGGCATTGCCGGTGAATGTGATGGCGCCCAGAAGCATGGCAGCGATCAGAGTCACGGCGTAGGTTTCAAAGAGGTCGGCGGCCATACCGGCGCAGTCGCCGACGTTGTCCCCTACGTTATCGGCGATGACCGCCGGGTTGCGCGGGTCGTCCTCAGGGATTCCGGCTTCCACTTTTCCGACAAGGTCGGCTCCGACGTCGGCCCCCTTGGTGAAGATGCCGCCGCCAAGACGAGCGAAGATGGAGATGAGCGATCCGCCGAAGCCGAGCCCCACCAGCTGGCTGACCACATCTTTCATCGGCGCATCGGGCATAAGTTTCTGCAACACCAGGAAATAGCCGGCAACACCTAGGAGGCCGAGTCCCACAACCAGCAAGCCGGTGATGGCGCCACCCCTGAAAGCGACGTTGAGCGCCTTGTGAATGCCGGACTTGGCCGCTTCGGTGGTCCGGACATTGGCCCTGACCGAGACGAACATGCCGATGAAACCGGTTAGTCCCGAGAAAAGCGCGCCGATGGCGAAGCCGATGGCGGTCTTGGCGCCGAGCGGTGCTGGCAGGGCGAACAAGATGACAAAAATTACCACCCCGACCATGGCGATGATCGTGTACTGGCGCTTCATGTAGGCGCCGGCTCCCTCCTGGATGGCCGCTGCGATCTGGCGCATCCTGTCGCTCCCCTGGGGGAGCCCCAGGATCCACTTGGCTGAGATAAGGCCGTAGGCAACGGCGAGCACGGCACAAACCAGGGCGAAGAGTACGGCATATTGTTCCATTTGCAAAAATCTCCTTTCCAAATATAAATGCCTGAGAAAGGCTTTCATTAATTGGCCGAAAAACAAAAAATTGTTATCGGAAACGCTACGGTTTGTCAACCTTTAATTGACGGAAATGCAAAAATTATCGTTTCCGTTTGTGCTTTCAGAAATGGCCGCTCCCTTGTGACCTTATCTGCCTGAGGCAGCGCCGATGGTCTAAAACCTTGCGCTTTGCGCTATGAAGCTGTTATTATAAAAAAATATGGTCTCATCACAAATAATAGCCCAATTGCAGAAGATAGTCGGCCCGGAGAACGTCGCCATGGAAAAGCAGGATCTCCTCTGCTATTCCTACGATGCGACTCAGATGGAATTTCTCCCCGATGCGGTGGTTTACCCAGCGAATGCGAATGAGGTAGCGCAGATAATCAGGCTTGCCAATGCTTGGCATTTCCCGGTCTTTCCCCGCGGGGCGGGGAGCGGCTTCTCCGGCGGGAGCCTACCCCGCGGGGGCGGGGTAGTCCTCGTCACCACCCGGATGGACAGGATCATCCGCATTGACACCGACAACCTCATTGCCGAAGTGGAGACGGGGGTGGTTACGGAGGATTTTCAGACAAAAGTGGAGAAGCTAGGCCTCTTCTATCCTCCCGACCCGGCTTCGTTAAAATTTTCCACCCTGGGAGGGAACGTGGCGGAGTGCGCCGGCGGCCCGCGCGCCGTGAAATACGGCGTCACCAAGGACTTTGTTCTGGGGCTAGAGGTTGTCCTTCCGACCGGCGAGATTATCAGAACCGGCGGCGAGACCGCCAAGGGGGTGGTCGGCTACGACCTGACCAAGCTCATCTGCGGGAGCGAAGGGACCCTTGGTGTCATCACCCGGATTATCTTCCGGCTCCTTCCCCTCCCTGAGGCGAAGAAAACCATGCTTGCCATCTTCGACTCCATAGATGGGGCGGCAATGGCGGTTTCCACCATTATAAAGGGGAAGATCATCCCCGCGACCCTTGAATTCATGGACCATGCTACACTCCAGTGCGTTGACCGGCGCTTCAGTCTGGGGCTGCCGGCTGAAGGGCGGGCGGTCCTCATCATAGAGGTGGACGGGGATAGGGAGTTGATCGAAAAACAGGCCGTCCTGATCCACGAGCTGATCAAGCCACTCGGGCTTGTCCAGTTCCGGGTTGCCTCGGACACTTACGAGTCGGAACAGATCTGGAAAGTGCGACGGCTCGTGTCGCCGTCGCTTCGGGACGTGAACCCGACCAAGTACAACGAGGATATTGTCGTCCCGCGAAGCAAGGTGCCGGATATCATCCGCCGCATCGAGAAAATCCGGCAACGCTATGATATTCCCATTGTCAACTTCGGTCATGCCGGCGACGGGAATATCCATGTAAACATCATGATCAACCGGGATATCCCGGGGATGGACAAGAAGGCCCATGAGGCGATCGAGGATATTTTCCGGGCAGCCCTCGATCTGGGGGGGACCATGTCCGGGGAGCACGGCATCGGCCTTTCCAAGGCCCCCTATATACCGCTTGAGCTTTCGCCCGAACAGATCGCTGCGATGCAGGCGATAAAGAAAGCGCTCGATCCGAACAATATTCTCAATCCCGGCAAGATATTCCCGGTGGATAAAGAAGGTTGAGGTTTTGTTCGCTACGCTCACAGGTTGTAGTTGATAAAACCTTGACTTAAACCCTTATCTGAACATCAACTTGAACCTGACCTGGTGATTTGTGGACCCGCTGAAGAGAGTTGAAAAGGAAATAATGAAATGCGTGAAGTGCGGCGCCTGCCGCGCTCACTGCCCGGTGTTCGGCGAGCTCAAGCGGGAGCCTGCGGCGGCGCGTGGCAAGGTGGCCCTGGCCAGAGCGCTGTTGGTTGGGGAGCTCACATTGGACGACCGGACCTACCTGGACATGTCCAAATGCCTCCTCTGCGGGAGCTGCGTGGAGAAGTGCGCCAACGATGTCCCCACCGATGAGATCGTGATCGCCGCCCGAGCTGCCCTGGCGCAATACCGCGGCCTGACCACTTTTCACAGGGCAGTTGGCCGGTTGATCAGGAGCCGTAAACTAATGAATAAGGGAGCGGCCATGGCTGCCCTCATTGGTCCCCTCCTTTTCCGCAAGGTGCCGGTCACTTCGGGATTAAGGCTCCGCTTCCCGTTCCCGTTCATTGGCAATAAACGGCATCTCCCCCGGATCAGCCGGAAACCCTTTCTGGAGCGCCATCCTGAGGTCATTTTTGGTGAACCGGGGAAGCCGACAGTTGTCTATTTTGTCGGCTGCATGACCAACTTCGTCTACACCGGGATCGGCGAGGCGGCACTTGCCCTCCTTACCCACCTAGGATGTACGGTGATTATCCCCAAGGAGCAGCAGTGCTGCGGCCTTCCCGGGATGTCTGGCGGTGACCTGGCCACTCTCCGCTATCTGGCGGAGAAAAATCTGGAGGCCCTGGATAAATACGAGGCGGATTATATAATGACCGCCTGCGCCAGTTGCGGTGCTGCCCTTAAGAAGTATTATCCGGCCATCCTGGGGGAAAAGCATCCTGAGCTTTTGCCGCGCTTCCATACGATTGCCGATAAAACCGTAGATGCCTCGGAGCTGTTGCAGAAGCTGGGCCTCCATCCTGCGGAAACCGGCGGTGGTTCGGATATCCGGATTACCTATCATGACCCCTGCCACCTGCGTACCCGGGGAATTACCCGACAGCCGCGTGAACTCCTACGGGCTATTTCTGGCGTCAGCCTGACGGAGATGGAAGGGAGCGATAAATGCTGCGGTCTGGGAGGGACATTTAATGTCTATCACTACGACATTTCCATGCGGATCAATGCAGGAAAAAGCGACGCCATCGAAAAAACCGGCGCTGAAACTGTAGTGACTGGTTGCCCCGGCTGCATGATGCAGCTCGCAGACGGGCTCAAGCAGAGAGAGGCAAAAACAAGGGTCATGCATACGCTGGAACTCCTGGCGCGCAATATAATGAGAACGGTGTAGTACGGGCGTCTTGCTTACGCAACCCTCGACAGGGCCAACACCCAGGTGCTGTTCGGCCAGTACTGGGACATGTTCAGTCTGGACATTGCCTTGACCGTTGAAATTCGCCAGGCGGCCGGTTACGGCACCCCTAAAAACCAGCGGGTGGCGCAGTTCAGGGTGACCCAGAAGGTGAACTTCAACCCCGACAAATACTTGAAGCTGGTGGTCGGTGTGCAGAACCCGATTGAAGATGCCTCCAACGAGATCGGTGGCAGCGTATCCAACGCCGCCGGCCAGATCATGTAGGTCAGCAAGGCCTTAGGCGTTGCCCCGGCACGTTTGGCCTCTCAAAGAACAAACTGCAGACCGGCTCTCCGGTCTCTGGGGGAATCAGAAGGGTTCGGCAGCAACGGCTGTACGCTCTGCAGATGTTTACCGTTACTACGCCTTCGTTCCGCTCGTTAAGTCCAAAGACGGCAAGAGCCGGTCCATTACCGCTTATCTCGAAGCCCTGGCATATATCACCGCCGGTATGAACTGGAACGGCGCCACTGCCAGTAAAGTTGCTATCACTGCAACAGACGTTTCTTATTCCAACCAATTGCCTGGCGGCAGTGCTAACAAGGGATACGGCGCATATGATCAGATCATCTTCTACCCGATCGAGGACCTTGGGATTACTGCTGGTTATGCACGGCGAAAGCCTTGAACTATGCTAGCTATGGAAGCACTTTATTTGAGGACTATTATCTACGTCAATGTTGCCTATGAGCTGAACGCTGCGGTCCGTCTTTCGGCGGAATATCTGCATGTAGGGACCCAGTTCAACAAGGCGGTCGAATCAGGAGAAGGATCCTCCGGCCAGGTTGACGGCGTCCATGTCGCTGCTTACTAACTTCTTCTAAAACTTGCTTGTATTGTCCTGCGGATGTGTGGTGCGCCAGGCATGGCGCGTGGCGCGAAAGCGCCATCCAAAGAGCAATGGTGGCTGATTGGTGACTTTGAGGTGTAAATCCTCTACGTACCCTGATGGTGGGAACCGTTAGCCGGACAGCATGGGTGTCAGGGGAGACCCGGAATCTGAAGGAAGCTTTAAGCAAAATCCTGGACTTACGAAAAGTAACCACATACAAGGCAGCCACATCTGGGCGAGAAAGCCACTAGATTCAAAGCCCAATAACCATCCGGAAGGAGTGGAAGTAGATGCGGCGGGTATATGGGATGAAGGCCATGCGCATTACCGTGGGAGATCTGGCAACCTTCCATGTGCTACCGGCGTCGAGAAGCGTTGGGATGGGGTGCCAGAAGTCAGTAGACGCCATGTAAGTCTGCCTAACCATTCGATGAAGGGCCGAAACTGTCTGAGCGTCTATGATGGATATTCTGATTGTCTTGGGCAGAAAACTCAAAAGAGGGCCTGTTAACCCCATACGTAGCGGACGGAATCCGTGAGGCAAGGTTGGATGCTTATAGGACAAAAGGGATGAAAATCAACAACGGAACATGCTGACTGGAACCGCCGTACGGAACCGTACACACGAAGGTGTGGGAGGACGGCGGGGGTGACCCCGCCTCCTACCCGTTTTAGGGGGTTAAGGCGGGCAGCAGGCGCAAACCGAGCGGAAGAGGGTCGTACTCAGGTAACGGTCCCCCCGGTCGGGAAGCAGAGTGACGATGGTCCCCGCCTTCATCCCGGCCGCGACCTGTAAGGCCCCGGCTACGGCCGCGCCGCTAGACATCCCGACAAAAAGCCCCTCGTGGGCGGCAAGCTCCCTGGCGGTTGCGAACGCCACCTCGTCATCTATGGTAATCTTCTCATCCAGGGCCTCTGACCGGTAAATCTCCGGAACGATCGCCTCCTTCATGTTTTTAAGCCCCTGGACCTTGTGGCCAAGCCGCGGCTCTATACCGACGATCCGGACCTTCGGCTTATGCTCGCGAAAGAATCTGGCAACCCCCATCAGGGTCCCGGAAGTCCCCATCCCTGCGACGAATGCATCGACAAGGCCGGCGGTCTGTTGCAAAATTTCCGGCCCGGTCGTTTCATAGTGGGCCAGGACATTGTGGGGGTTGGCATACTGGTTCGGCATGAAATATCTTTTCGGCTCTTCTGCAAGAATCCTGTGCGCCAGCCGGATAGCTCCGTCGGTCGCCTCTTCGGAAGGAGATAGGACCACCTCGGCGCCGTAGGCCTCGAGAACGCTGCGTCGTTCCATGCTGACACAGGCCGGCATGACAAGTTTGACCCGATATCCCTTGGCGGTCCCGAGCATGGCCAAGGCGATCCCGGTATTACCGGAAGTCGGCTCCAGAATTACCTTCTCCCGGGTTAATACGCCGCTCTCCTCAGCTTTGGCTAGCATGTAAAGGGCCGGCCGGTCCTTGACCGAACCGCCTGGGTTGTTTCCTTCCAGTTTGGCAAGTATCCGCACATCCGGATTCGGATTGATTCTCTTGAGTTCAACCAGCGGAGTATTGCCAATCCCCGCGGCGATGGTAAAAGGGGCGTATTCCATAGTAAAACTCCTTGTGCCAATTAAATTTAAATATTAAATATAGCTTATGGAACTCGGCGTTTCAAGGTGATTGTGTCCTATGCGCTTTTTTCGGGCGGCGCTTGCGCCGGCTGCGCTTTACCGGCGAACGGGTAAGGGAGGGCTCCTGTCGTCCGGCAGTTTCCCCGGCTGCTGCTGGCAGGTTTTCCAGGACAAACCGTTCCCAAAAACTGAGGATATTCATACCCTCGCCGGTGGCGGAGCAGGCAAAGCGGAAGCACTCCAACGCTTCAGTGAAGGAAGGTCTGGAGATAAAGGAAAGAGGCTGTTTCCCCGGGGTCTTGTGGAAGCGGCGCTGATACGAGAGAATATCGCGGACCTGTACCCCGATCTTGTGGGGAATGAGGACCGTCCCAGACAGTTCGCCAAGAAGCTCGGCTGTTGCCATGTCCAGGCTCTGTTGTAATGGGGCTCCAGCGTGGCGGAAACCTTCAGTCTTTTCTTCCAGATACTCGCCGAACATGAGAGCGAGAAGGAGTTGCGGAGTAACTTTTTCCCCATTAAGAACCAGCCGGTCAATCCAGTCAAGGGCCTGTCCAATCCTGGTATGGGGGAAGCCCTCCGACTCCTTGTCCAGCCAGTCGCTGAAACCGGGGAGAAGTGCGGACATCTGCCCGCTTCGGCGCAAAAACTGGAATCCCTTTTCCCCTTCCCCGCACAGGAAAAGCTTCAGAATTTCTTCATACAGCCTGGGAGGAGAGGACCTGTTAATCGTTGCGCTCTGCCCGACAAGAGCGTCCCAGGTTGCATCTTCGATAGTGAAGCCGAGCATGGCGGCAAAACGGATTGCACGCAGCATCCGTACCGGGTCTTCGGTGAAGCGCACTACAGGATCGCCGATAGTGCGGATAACCCCGCGCTTCAGATCTTCCATCCCTCCGGTGTAGTCGATTATGGAAAAATCACCGATATCGTAAAACAGGGCATTGACGGTAAAATCGCGGCGCAGGGCGTCTTCCTCCAAGGTGCCGAACACGTTGTCACGGAGAACGACTCCTTCCTCGCTTTTCAGATGTCGGGGCGCAGGCGAGGCTTTGCCAGCACCGGCAGCAGGAGTTGCGGCGAGCAGTTCCTCTTCGGCGGGCTCCTCCGGTTCTGCCGCCCGGAAGGTGGCAACTTCAACTATTTCATCGCTAAAGTGCAGATGGGCGAGCCGGAAACGCCGGCCGATCAGGCGGCAGTTGCGGAACAGCCTCTTGACCTGGCCGGGGGTGGCGTCGGTGACCAGGTCGAAGTCCTTGGGTTCCCGGCCAAGCAATAGGTCGCGAACGCATCCTCCCACCAGGTAAGCGGTAAAGCCTTGTCTCTTCAGGCGATAAAGCGCCTGGACAGCGTTGGGGCTGAGCTGACTGCGCGAGATAGTATGCTCAGGGCGAGGAATTATTACAGTCGTTATAAGATTCATTATCTGCTATAAGTAGCATATCCTGCCGGGAAAAGCAAAGGGAGGCGGGAAATTGTCATGATGAATATGTTCTTGCCTAATATTTAACACCGATTTTCGCGGAATGATTTCGATATAACATTTACACTCGGTTGATATTTTGTAACATGCTGATTATGCAAAGATTTGTTCTTGCAACATATGTTTTAAAAAGGAAATATCGTTGTCGA
>Ga0326728_10008854_pt1 | contig 24618 bp, 18 predicted proteins | sample MB3enrmetagenome_FD_207602 | JGI IMG/M metagenome (GOLD analysis project Ga0326728, IMG submission 207602) | Lab enriched peat soil microbial communities from McLean, Ithaca, NY, United States - MB31MN | ecosystem: Environmental > Terrestrial > Soil > Wetlands > Peat | place: USA: New York... | reverse complement strand
GGTGCCGGCATTCCCCAGGGACTGGCCGAAGATGCAACCGAGAGACAGCAGACCCAACACGCAGAGACAGAGAATCCTCTTCATACTCTTCAGTATCGATAGGGAAGGGTGGGAAGCCCTATGCGATTCTGGCAGGCGGGCGGCATGGTTCGATGAGCGGGCTAAAAATTGCTGTGGGCGGAAATGGATTTGGGGCAGGATGCCATCCTGCCCCACAAAGGCCTTCACATACCTACCGGGGTATGTTATATTCTCGACCACGATGGCACACGTCATACGCGACAAGAAGAAGTTGCTCGACCGGGCTCGCCGGATTCGCGGCCAGATAGAGGCCGTCGAGCGCGCTCTGGAGAGCGAAGCCGACTGCACCGAGATCCTCCACACCATCGCCGCCTGCCGCGGCGCAATCAATGGCCTGATGACGGAAGTGATCGAGGGCCACATCCGCTTCCACATTGTCGATCCGGACTCCCACCCGACCTCGGAACGAGCGGTCGCGGCACAGGAATTGATCGATGTGATCAAACAGTACGTTCGCTAAACAGGAGGTTTTCCATGAGCGCATCAGCGGCTAAGAAGCTTGTCACAGCTCTTGAGCCAACTCCGCCGGCTCCTCCGGAGTCAGCCCACCACGAGGAAGATCACGGGAACAAGGGGATTGAGCGAGGCGAACTCGTCCGCATAGGTCTGGTTGGTTTGGCTGTTGCTTTTTGTTGGTTTCGAGTGTGGGAACCGCTCCCGAAGCTCGACATCGTAGGGTTGGCGGCGGTCCTGGCGGGTGGGTACCCGGTCTACCGCGCGGCGCTAGCCGATGTTCTCTCGCGGCGGATGACGATGGAGCTGTCGATGACCATCGCGCTCAGTTCCGCACTGGCGATCCGCGAGGTCTTCACCGCGTTGGTCATCGTTCTTTTCGTGCTGATCGCCGAGGCGCTCGAGAAGCTTACCGTCGGACGCGGCCGCCAGGCCATCCGGGATTTGCTGGCATTCCTCCCTGCGACTGCCGAGCGTAGGGTTGAGTCGGAATTCGAAACGGTCCCGGTCTCGGCGTTGCTTCCCGGCGATGTGGTCGTCATTCGTCCGGGCGGCCGGGTTCCGGTGGATGGCCAAGTCGTCCACGGCCGCTCATTTGTGGATCAGAGCACGATTACCGGCGAGTCCGTGCCCGTGGAAAAGGAAATTGGCTCCCAGGTCTTCGCCGGTACGATGAGCCAGACCGGCGCCCTGGAAGTGCAAACTTCCAAGGTCGGCCGCGATACGGCGTTCGGCAAAATCATCGATGTGGTCGAGCGAGCCGAGCAGTCGCGCGCTCCCGTTCAGAGGACCGCGGACCGGCTGGCGGGCTACCTGGTGTACTTGGCGATGGGTTTTGCGGTGTTGACCTACCTGGCAACTCGCGACGCTCGAAGCACCATCTCGGTGATCATCGTGGCTGGCGCGTGTGGCGTCGCGGCCGGAACGCCGCTGGCCATCCTCGGAGCGATCGGACGCGCTGCAAAAGCGGGAGTGATCGTGAAGGGAGGCCGCTATATTGAATCCCTGGCGGCAGTGGATACGGTCGTCCTGGATAAAACCGGCACTCTGACGCTGGGCGTCCCGGAAGTGGTTGGCATTCTGCCCGTGGGGGTAACCGCCCAAGATCTGCTGCAACTGGCGGCCAGTGCGGAGAAGTACTCGGAACATCCAGCGGCGCGTGCGATCTTGCGCAGGGCCGCCGAACTGGGAGTGGCGAGGATGGAGCCAACCGAGTTTTCCGCGGAACCCGGGAAAGGAGTTCGCTGCCGGGTGGATGGCCAAGTCGCGATGGTCGGATCGAGATCGTATCTGCAAGGGGCCGGCGTCCTGGTTCCTGAATTCGACACCGGGTCTCGGACGGCTTCGGAAGTATTCATCGCCTACTCGGGCGAGTATCTCGGCAGGATCCAGGTTGCGGATGTGCTTCGGCCGGAAGCCAAGCGCGCCGTTGCATCGGTACAGCAGTTGGACATCAAGACGGTCTTGTTAACCGGAGACGCACCAGCCATCGCGGATGCCATCGGTCGCGACTTAGGCGTTGACGCAGTGGAAGGCGGCCTTCTGCCGGAGGACAAGCTCCGCCGTGTAGAGGATCTGCGAGCTGCCGGGCGCGTCGTGGCAATGGTGGGCGACGGCGTCAACGACGCGCCGGCACTGGTCGCGGCAAACGTCGGCATCGCGGTCGGCGCCGCGACCGACGTTGCCCGCGAAAGCGCCGCGGTTCTCTTGCTCGGCGACGATCTGACACGCCTGGCGGAGTTACTGAAGATCGCCCGTCAGTGCCATCGGATCATCATGACCAACTTCTTTGGAACCGTCGCCGTGGATGCGGTCGGGGTCGGGCTGGCTGCATGCGGGATGTTGAACCCGATCTTGGCGGCATTGATTCACGTGACGTCCGAGACGGCGTTCATCCTGAATTCGGCACGCTTGGTCAGTACGGGCGACATTATCGGCCCGCTGGCCGGAACCGGTTCCCGATCGCAAGGCCGATAGCCGGGCCGGTCCGTTTGTAAGCGGATATCGGCCTTCTGCATGTCGACATGGCCCGTTGGTAAGAAACTGGTGAAGGCTTAGGGGCTCAGTCACCCATACTGTCTTACAACGAATGGGCCGACCGAAGACGGGGTTCCACCAGATAACTCGGGCAGCAGCCATCAGGCTGGCGCTGTCCGCCGCGGTCATTATCGGATTCACCTGCATCGTGTTGCAATCGACCGTTTGGAACCAAGCCAAGCCGCCTGGAGAGCCGTACTACACCACACTCCCCGGCGTCGACCTTAGCGGAGTCCCGCCGTCGAAGCTGCCCGGGCTGATCAAGCTGTTAAACTCGCAGCGGTGTCCGTGCGACTGCATGAGGACTCTTGCCAGTTGCCGGAATCATCACGGGTCTTGTGGGCTCAGTCTGGCTGCGGCTCGCAAGGCGGTCGAAGCGGCACGGAAACCTTAGAGACCGTGGCTTCGTACCTGCCGCCGCAAGGAACCTCAAACCGCAATTTGTAGTCCGACCAATCGCCGGCCGTGAGCCCCCACATTCGCACGCAGCGGTGCCTGGATGCCCGATGGCTCATACGATCCGCACCCGTGCAGATTCCGCCCACTCGCATCCTGCTTGTGCCCGTCCATCACTTTCCATGGCGTGTTTTGGGCCGGACGGGCGTAAACCTGACAGAGATGGAACCCGGCGCGATGAAGACACTGATCGTTGACGACGAGCCCATTGCCCGGCGTGTGCTTCGAGAGGAACTCGAACCCCTCTCCGACGTGGAAGTGGTCGGAGAGGCCGACAACGGCAGGTCGGCCTTGGCCCAGATCGAACGGCTCCGGCCGGAACTGGTCTTTCTCGACCTGCAGATGCCCGTGATGAGCGGCTTTGAGGTGGTGCGCAACCTGGCCGGGAAAACCATGCCCATCATCGTCATCGTGACCGCCTTCGACCAGCACGCCGTTCGGGCGTTCGAGGAAGGCGCCATCGACTATCTGCTGAAGCCGGTGCAGGAGGCGCGCCTGCGGAGGGCCGTGGAACGCGCCCGCGGCCTGCGCCATCAGCCCCTGGAGATCGCCAACCGCGCCGCCAAGATCGCCGCGGCCGCCGAGCCTGCCGCGCCCACCGTGGGACGCAAGATCGTGGCCCGCAGCGGGGCCGACTATCTGCTTCTTGACACCGAAGAAGTTCTGGCCTTTCAAGCGGAACGCGAGTTGGTATGGATCGTCACAGCCAAACAACGTCTTCTGGCCACCCAGCCGTTGCGCGGGATCGAAGAGCGCCTGCGTGCCGGCCACTTTCAGCGAGTCCACCGCAACGCCTTGGTCAACCTGGACCATATTCGCAAGATGAGTGCGCTCAGCAGCCAACGCTGGCTCATCACCCTTAGTAACTCTCTGCAACTGGTGGTCAGCAAGCGCCAGGCTCATAACATCCGTAGGATTCTGCATTGGTAGTCCGCAAACCCGCTCATAGGTGCTTTCAGCCCGTTCTTTCGATCGGGGCATCCGCCGGTGAGAATTGGCTAGGCGTTGCCAGAATGCTTCCCGATACTGAGGCAATGAAAAGAATTCTCGCTGTCTGTGGTTTGAGTCTGCTATGTGCCGGCGCTTCCTGTTATGCCCAGTCGAGCAGCGGCAGTGCCGGGATGGTACGCGGTTCCGTCCTCGACGAATCCGGCGGAGCTATCGTGGGCGCAACTGTAGATATCCGGAACCCGGTGTCGGGTTACAGCAGGAGTACCGTAACCGACGGCCAAGGCAAGTTCCAATTCGACAACCTTCCGTACAACCCCTATCACTTGAGCAGCGTGGCTCCCAGCTTCCAGGTGAGTGAACACGACGTGGATGTGCGGTCGCCCATACCGGTCGACATCAAGTTCAGCCTGAAAATCGGTACGGCGACCACCACCGTGGCCGTCACTGCCGACGCCCAAGACCTGATCGAGGTCGACCCGGTCAGCCATACCGACGTGGATCGCGGGCTGTTCGACAAGTTGCCGCTGGAAAGTCAGTCGTCCTCGCTCAGTTCCCTGGTGACGCTCTCCGCGCCCGGAACCAGCGCCGATTCCAACGGGCTATTTCATGGCTTCGGCGACCACGCCTCCAACTCATTCTCCGTCGACGGGCAGAAGATCACCGATCAACAGAGCAAGGTTTTCTCCAATCAGATTCCGCTTGACTCCGTGCAGTCCATGGAGGTGATTCAAGGCGCGCCTCCCGCCGAGTACGGAGACAAGACCAGCCTGGTGATCGTGGTGACCACCCGCTCCGGCTTGGGCGTGGACAAGGCCCACGGCGAGTTGACCGCTTCCTACGGCAGCTTCGGCACCGCCAACGGAGGCTTCAACCTGGCGTACGGCGGAAAGTCCTGGGGCAACTTCGTTTCCGCCAACGGAATGAATACGGGCCGGTTTCTGGATGGGCCGGAGTTGACCGTGATGCATGACCACGGCAATCAGGGCAATCTCTTCGACCGGATCGACGTCAAACCCTCTCAGGCGGATACCATCAACGTCAACTACGGCTTCACGCGTTCCTGGTTCCAGACGCCCAACTCTTTCGACGGCCAAAACGCCACGGCCTGGAGCGGAATCGTGGTCGACAACGGAGGTCTGGGACCCGACGGCCAGTTGGTGGGGCCACAGGATCAGCGGTCCAAAATCGACACGTTGAATATCGCGCCGACATGGACGCACCTGTTCAACCCCCATACCGTATTCACGCTGGGCGGGTTTGCGCGGCGCGACCAATTCAATTACTACCCGAGCGCCAACCCTTTCTCCGACCTCACCGGTAACCTGCAGAGCGAGACAGTCGGCCAGAACCGCAATCTCGCCAACATTGGCGGACACGCGGATGTCTCGTATGTGAACGGCATCCACAACATCAAGACGGGGATCTCGTATGACCACACGTTTCTGACGGAGAGAGACCGCTTCGGGATCGTCAACCCGATTCTCAATGCGCCCTGCTTGAATGCCGACGGAAGCTCCAACACGGACCCGTCGCTGAGCGATCCGGCGGGGTGCACCGGCCTGCTGCAGCCGAATCCCGCCTTCGTGCCGCTACTGGGCTGCATCGACCTGACCCGCACGGCCACATTGCCCGGCAGCGACGGGTGCCCTAATTCGACCGCCGCTCTGTATAACTACTACGGCCACGGCGACATCAAGGAACTGGCGCTTTTCTTCCAGGACAATATAACTGTCCACAACTGGAACTTCAACCTGGGGCTTCGCGGCGATCTATACAACGGCCTAGCCACCGCCAAACAGATCGAACCTCGACTCGGCGTCGCTTACAACATCAAGCCCACCAACACCGTGTTGCGCGTATCTTATGCCCGCACTCTGGAAACCCCATTCAACGAGAATCTGGTGCTCTCCAGCCTGGGATGCAACGACGCCACGGTCAACGCGCTGATGTCCACTCTCGGCGCCTGTAACACATCGCCGCTGGGCCCCGGCTGGCGCAACGAATTTCACGCCGGCCTGCAACAGGCCTTTGGACGGTACCTGGTGGTGGACGGCGAATACATCTGGAAGTATACCCACCGCGCCTACGACTTCAGCGTACTGGGCAACACCCCCATCACCTTTCCCATCGAGTGGGCCAGGTCGAAGATTCCCGGCTACGCCGTCCGCGCCAGCATGCCGAACTTCCATGGATTGTCGGCGTTTGTGGTTTTCTCCAGCGTGGCGGCGCGCTTCTTCACCCCGCAAGTCAGCGGGATTGGCGCCACGCCGGGCGGGAGTTCGGTCTTCCGTATCGACCACGACGAGACCTTCAACCAGACCACCCACCTGCAATACCAGCCTTGGAAGAACGGCCCGTGGCTGGGCTTCAATTGGCGCTACGACAGCGGGCTAGTGGCCGGCCCGGTTCCGTGCGCGGGAGGCAATTGCGCCAATGGGCCGAATGGAACCGATTCCATCGTGGATTTCTCCAACCTGACGCCGGACCAACAATTCCAGGCGGGGCTCTTCTGCGGCAGCCAGCACGCCACACCAGCCACGCCGATCAATCCCACAGGGGTGTGCCCGGCATCGCAGTACGGTTCCACGCTCGTCAGAATACCGGCGGCCGGAATGGAAAACGACGACCACAACCCGCCGCGCATCGCTCCGCGAAATCTGTTCGACTTGGCCGTTGGACACGACAACGTTTTCCACGGCGAGAAGCAAAAGTGGAGCGTCCGCCTGTCAGTGGTGAATCTGGCGAACCGCGAGGCGCTCTATAATTTCCTCTCGACCTTCAGCGGGACGCACTACGTCTCTCCGCGCACGGTGACAGCCACCATCGGGTTCCATTTTTGAACGCTGCGCCCCGCGTGCGCTACTCTCATAGAATCATGTCCATCCGCATTGTTACCGTGGACGCTTTCACGGATCGTCCCTTCGCCGGCAATCCCGCGGCGGTTTGTGTGCTCCCCGAAGCTCGTCCCGACGCGTGGATGCGCGACGTCGCCCGCGAGATGAACCTCTCGGAAACGGCCTTCCTGGTCCCGCGCGAGGACGCCTTCCACCTGCGCTGGTTCACTCCCGCCGTCGAGGTGGACCTGTGCGGCCACGCCACCGTGGCCAGCGCGCACGTCCTCTGGGAAGACGGCCACCTGCCCGCCGGCCGGCAGGCCCGCTTCGATACGCGCAGCGGGCGTCTGCTGGCCGATCGCCGGGGCGGCTGGATCGAGCTCGACTTCCCCGCCAAGATCGCCGCCTCTTCCGAGCCGCCGCCTCACCTGTTGACGTCCCTCGGACTGGGCCACGCCGCCTGGATCGGCAAGAACGCCTTCGACTACCTGGTCGAGGCCGATTCCGAAGAGGCCATCCGCGCTCTGCGGCCCAATTACAGCGAGCTGCGCAAGCTGCCGGTGCGCGGCGTGATCGTGACCGCGCGCTCCTCCGCCGCCGGCTTCGATTTCGTCTCCCGCTTCTTCGCCCCCGGCGCGGGAGTCGACGAAGATCCCGTCACCGGCTCGGCCCACTGCGCCCTGGGACCGTATTGGGCCGCCAAGCTGGGCAAGCGCGAGTTCACCGCGTTCCAAGCCTCCGCGCGCGGCGGCACGGTCCGCGTCCGCCTGGAGGGCGATCGCGTGATTCTGGGCGGCCAGGCGGTGACAATTATGCGGGCGGAGATGCTGTGAAAAGTTTACAGTTGACAGTTTACAGTTAACAGTTACGGACCCGAGGCCGGTGCGTTGACTGTCAACTGTTAACTGTAAACTCTTCCCGTGCTACACTCCCAACATGCCGGAGAGACCAGACGCGCCGGATGAACCACCGCCGTTCCTCGGCACTTGGCGGCGCGTGTATGCGGCCGTGGGCGTGTACCTCTGCTTGATCGTGCTGGCGGCCTACCTGTTCACCCGGGCGTATCGATGAGGCCACTCGACTGGATCGTCCTGGTCACCTCGCTGGTGTCCATCGTGCTCTACGGCCTCTACCGCGCCCGCGGCAGCAACACCGTGGACCGCTATCTGCTGGCCGGGAGAACCATGCCGTGGTACGCCATGGCGCTCTCCATCATGGCCACGCAGGCCAGCGCCGTCACCTTCATTTCCACCACCGGGCAGTCCTATGTGGACGGCATGCGCTTCGTGCAGTTCTATTTCGGACTGCCGCTCGCCATGGTGGCCATCTGCGCCACCGTGGTTCCCATCTTCCACCGCGCCAAAGTCTACACCGCCTACGAGTACCTGGAAGGCCGCTTCGACGGCAAGACGCGCGCCCTCGCCAGCGTGATCTTTCTCTGCCAGCGCGGACTCTCCGCCGGTCTGACCATCTACGCCCCGGCGCTGGTGCTGTCGGTGATTCTGGGGTGGCCGGAATCGCTCACCACCTCGCTCATCGGAGCCGTGGTGATCACGTACACCGTGATCGGCGGCATCAAGGCGGTGACCTGGTCGGACGTGCAGCAGATGGGCATCATCTTTTTAGGCCTGATCGCCGCCCTGGTGACCTGCATCGCGCTGATGCCTTCCCAGGTTTCCTTCTCCGACGCCGTGTTCCTGGCGGGCGCGGCGGGCCGTCTCAACGCCGTCACCACGAACTTCGACTGGCACGACCAGTTCAACCTGTGGAGCGGACTGATCGGTGGCACGTTCCTGTTCCTCTCCTACTTCGGCTGCGACCAGTCGCAGGTGCAGCGCTACCTCACCGGCCGCTCCATCGCGCAGAGCCGGCTTTCCCTTCTGTTCAACGCCGTGGCCAAGATCCCCATGCAGTTCTTCATCCTTTTCATCGGCGCCATGGTATTCGTGTTCTACCTGTTCACGCCCGCGCCGCTGCTGTTCCAGCGCGCCGAGATGCAGCGCATCGGCGCCAGCGGCGACTACCCGGCCGTACAGGCGCGATACGACCGGGCGTCGGAGGCGCGGCGCGCGGCGGCCCTGGGATTGGTGGAGGCCCGTCACGCGGACGACGCCGCGGCGCAGGCGCGCCAGAAGGCCGCATACCGGGCCGCGCAACGGGAGATCGATGGCGCGCGCGCGCAGGCATCCCAACTGGTGGAGTTGGCGGGCGGCGAGAAGAATTTCCGCGACACCAACTACATCTTCCTCACCTTCGTCACCCGCTACCTGCCGGTGGGTCTGGTGGGGCTGGTGATCGCGGTGATCTTCGCCGCCACCATGTCGGCCAGCTCGGGGGAGATCAACTCGCTGGCCACGGTGACGGTGGTCGACCTGTACCGGCGCCACTGGAGGCGCGGCGCCAGCGACCATCATTACGTGCTGGCGTCGCGATGGGCCACGCTCTTCTGGGGCGTGTATGCGGTTATCTTCGCCGGATGGGTGCACCGCCTGGGCGCGCTGATCGTGGCGGTAAACAAGGTGGGCTCGCTATTCTACGGCTCTCTGCTGGGGTGTTTCGTGCTGGCCCTGTTCTTCCGCAAGGTGCGCGGCACGGCGGCGTTCGTGGGAATGCTGGCCGGCGAAGCCGCCATCCTTGGGACCGCCTGGTTTACGGATGTCTCGTGGCTCTGGTACAACGTGATCGGCTGCGCGGTGGTGGTCGCGACGGCGCTGGTGGTCACGGCATGAACCGCGCCGGAAGTCCGCTGACGGGCGCCAGCGCGCGGTTTCGCCGTCGCTCGGGAACGGCCCCGCTCCTTCTACACCAGCTCCGCTTCCACCGCCCGCACCTTGATCTCCACCGTCTGTTTCCCCAAATACTGGTGGTGCGCCTCCAGCTTGATGACCCCCGCGCCTTCCTTGCTCCGCACCCACACCGCTCCCGCCCCGCCGGAAAGCGCGAATGGATTCTCGCCCACGATCTCGCCCGGGCCCGTCAACGTAAGCTCGATCGCCCCGCTGGCAAACGGGCGCAGGTCGCCCTGCACGCCGGTCACGGCCAGCACCACACGCGTGGCGTCGCGGCCGTCGCCCTCCAGTTCCGTATCGTCGGGTTTCACCACCAGGCGATCGTCGATGCCGCTAGAGCCCAGCACGCGCGTGCCCACCAGCTTGCCGTTGAGATAGCCCTGGATAATCAGGTCGCCCCACTCGCGGAACCCCAGGTTGGTCAGCTTCGCCATAAACGGCGGGTGCTTCAGGTGCGGGTAGGTCTCGCGATCCGGGTCCAGCTCCGAATGGAACTTGCCGCCGTAGAAAATCTTCAGGTGATCGCAATTGGAACAGATCGGCACCACCCCCGGCCCGTTGCCGGTTGCCCGGTCGCCGCACGAGTAGTAGAAGCCCGGCTCGATCACCACCTCTTCCTCGGGTTCGCATTGCGACTTGTAGAATCCCGCCGCCGGCTTGGGGATGCGGAAGATGTCGCTCACGCCGTGATAGCAGATACGGTCGCCCGACCCGAAATAGTTGTGCGTGGCGTAGTCGAAGGCGCACCACGCGATCCCTCCGGCGTAGCGGTCGTCGGAGGCCAGTTGGTCGTGGACGCGCGCGTGCCGCAGCACGTGTTCCGCCACGTGCTCCACCGCGTCGAATCGCTTGGTGGGAAACATGTGGCCGTTGAATTCGGTGTTCAGGTACTGCGGGTGATTCGGCTCGCGCAGCGGAAAGCCGAAATCGTTCATGGTGAAGACGTCTTCCAGCAGCTCGGACGAATAGATGTTGCGGATGCCGCCGGTCTGCCGCGAATCGTCCAGCGCGTGCGCCACTTCGTTGGTGCGGGTGTAGAACTCGCGATCGTCCTGCGACTCGTTGATGCGCACGCCCCACAGCACGATCGACGGATGGTTCCAGTCGCGCCGGATCATGCGGTCCACGTTATCCACCGCCAGCTTCTGCCACTCCTCGTCGCCGATGGTCTGCCATCCCGGAATTTCTTCCAGCACCAGCAGCCCCAGCTCGTCGCAGGCGTCCAGAAACGCCGGCGACTGCGGATAGTGCGAGGTGCGCACGATGTTGCACTTCAGCTCCTTGCGCAGGATGAAGGCGTCGCGCGCCTGCACCCGCGCCGGCATGGCGCCGCCCACGTACGGATAGGTCTGGTGCCGGTTCAGCCCGCGCAGTTTCACGTGCTCGCCGTTCAGGTAGAAGCCCTTGTCGGTGAACGTGGCCTGGCGGAATCCCACCCGCGCGGCGAGCGCGTCGCCGTTGTCCAGCCGCGCTGTCACTTGGTAGAGCTTGGGATGCGCCAGGCTCCACAGCTCGATGCCGCCCAGACCCTCCAGAGCCACGTCGTGATACGGCGCCACCGCGCTCACTGTTGCCGTAGCGCTTTTGACTGCGCGGACGCCGTCGCGCAGCTCGACGGTGAGGGTCGCCGGCTTGTCGATCGGGCCGTCCAGATAGCAACGCACCACCAGGCCGGGATTGGGCGACATCACCCGCACCGGCTTGGCAAAGACGTTCGCCAGGTGGGTCTGCGGCACAACCCGCAACGCCACCTCGCGGTAGATGCCGCCAAAGGTCAGGTAGTCGATGGCGCCGCCGAACGGCGGAATGTCCGCCCGCTCGGTGGAATCCACGGTCACCGCCAGCAGGTTGTCGGCCTCGGGCTTCAAGTACGGCGTCAACTCAAAGGAGAATGGCGTGTAGCCGCCCCGATACTCCGGGAACCGGTGGCCGTTGAAGGTCACCTTGCTGGCCGTCATGACGCCCGCGAAGTCCACCAACACGCGCTTGCCCTTCCAGGAGGCCGGCGCGCGGAAGTGGCGCCGGTAGGTCGACACAAACTCGTAAGCTTTGTCGTCGAAGCTGTGCCAGGGCAGTTCGACATTGGTGTGCGGGAGGGTCACCCGCCGGAAGCCCGTCTCGTCGAAGCCGGGAGAGTCGGCGCCCGGAACCGCGCTCCTGCGGAACAGCCAGTTCCGGTTGAGCGGATAGAGGCGGCGCAGGGGAACGGCGGAACGGACACTCTGGGCTTGGGCAGCCGCGGCAGCCAGCCCGGCTCCCGCCAGAAAAGTGCGGCGATTCAAAGGGGATCTCCCGCGGCGCAAAGAGTGCGCCAGTACAAGATGATACCAACCCGTGCTTATGTGGGGCAGGTTGGCAACCTGCGGCGCTTTTGTGGGGCAGGTTGGCAACCTGCGGCCGAGTGGCACTCGGCCTTTTCGCGCCTGCACACGCCCCGCCCAACGCCGACAGCCCCGGTCGCGCACGAGGTCTTACCCTCCGCAAGCCCACGCACTTTGCCTGCTGCTTTGTGGGGCAGGTTGTTAACCTGCGGCGGGTTGTCAACCCGCCCCTCCGACGCGCGAGAAGCCCCCGCCACCACCCGCTAGGACCCCGCCCATCCAAGCGCCCAAACCATCGCCCAGCCTGCTAGCCAGCCGCCCTTCAGTCCGCCCACCTCCGCTGCGCCTTCCCCATCAACACGCCGGATCGCCGGACCCATGCCGTTCTTCCGCCGATCGCACCGCCCAAGCCGCACAGCCCCCAAGCCCTATCGCGTCCGAACCCCCGACCCCGCATTCCCGCCCTTCACTCCGCAGTTCGCCAACCCCAACCGGACCGCGCCCTCCAGACCCCATCATCCGCCGGAAGCCGATTCCGCGCCCTCCAGCAGCGGAGCCCGGTCGAAAAGCCAGCGGTCGCCGACAAGTTGTTCCAACAGTTCCAGAAGGCGCGGGAAAACGTGGCCGCCGTCGCCAAGCCGGTTCTCCGCAACCCACCGCTCGAACGCTTCCCGGCTTTCAACCCCGGCGTTCCCTGCCGCGATAGACAGCAGTTCGACCGCCCGTTCGCCCAGTTTCTCCCGCTCCGGATGGTTCCCGCCCCGCGCAGCGACGATCCTCACCGCCGCGGCGCCAAGCAAAGTTTCCAACGGATCGCCCTTAGCAACAAGGTCGAATAGTTGCTGGAGCACTCCGAGGAATTCGTCCACCGGCGCCTGCACCTTCACCACCAGCCACGCAGCCTGCGCCGCGAAGATCTCCCGCTCTTGTTGCGCGGTAGCGCCCAGATTGTCGAGCACGGCGATCAGGTCGAGATAGGCGCGCACGGAACCCAGCGCTGTGGCCGCCTCCCGGTTGAGTTGATCGCTACGCGCGGGATCGCCGGACTGGCCAGCCGCCCAAGCCATTTGGGCCAGCGTGGCGGCTTTACCTTTGACATTGCCGATGCGCTCCTTGATTTCCAAGGACTGCTACCAGAGCTGGAGCGCTCGCTCCGGGTCGCCCTGCTGCGCGATCACCCTGGCCATCTGGTGGAGGGTGGCGGCTTTGCCTTGCACATCGCCTATGCGCTCCTGGATTTCCAAGGACTGCTGCCAAAGCTGCAGCGCTCGCTCCGGGTCGCCCTGCCGCGCGACCACTCCGGCCATATTGTTTAGGGTGGCGGCTTTGCCTTTCACATCGCCGATGCGCTTCAGGAGCTCCAAGGACTGCTGCCAGAGCCGCAGCGCCCGCTCCGGGTCGCCCCGCTGCGCGATCACCCCGGCCATCTGGTGCAGGGTGGCGGCTTTGCCTTTCACATTGCCGATGCGCTCCTCGATTTCCAAGGACTGCTGCCAGAGCTGCAGCGCTCGCTCCGGGTCGCCCCGCTGCGCCTCGAGCCCCGCCAGATTGTGCAGGGTTGCCGATTTCTCCCCCTGATCCGATGCGGGACAGCCGGAAAGAGCCCTCTCATAATGGCTCCTGGCCGATTCGGTATCGCCGAGCACCTCCTCGGCGCGCGCCATGGTCCCCAGAATTCGGTAGTCGTCAGACGCCGCCAGGGCGAAGCGGCACAGCGCCACCGCCTCCAGGAAGCGGCTGCTGTTGACCCAGCTCTTAGCGATCATATCGGCGGGGCCGACGGCAAGCCCCCGTTCGCCCGCCGCCACCGCCATCCGCACCACCTCCAGCCCGCGGTCTTCGCGCCGCTCCTCCGGATCTTCCCACCACACCTCATAGAGCTTCCGCGCCGCCACCCGCCTTGCTTCGCTCCATTCCACCTCGCTCAGAGCCGGCCGCAACAACGGTTCCAGGATCGTAGTCACGCGATACAGATCCTCCCCGTGCGCCGCCTGCTTCTCCAGCAGGCCCAGGTTCATCGCATTCTCGACCGGCGCGCCCTGGGCCAGTTCCGTAACCACAGCCTTCGGCGTCGCCAGTTCGAACAGCGTCATACGGGCCAGTGCCTTGCGCTCCGGCTCGCTGAGCGCGCCCAGCAGTTTCCCAGCCAGGATATTCACGCGGAGTTCGTCCACCACGGCGCCCAACCGGTCCAGGAACGCATCTTCGACCACGCCTGGGCGCCGGTCGAGCGCCATCAGCCATTCGAGCAGCCGCGGGTTGCCGTCGGCTACCTCCGCAATCTTTTCCTCGCGCCTCGGATTTCGTTGCGCCGCCTTCAGGCCGGATACCAAATCGCGAACCTTCTTGCCGATATCGGTGGCAGGCATACCGGCGAGCCCCTGCACGAAGAGGCGGTTGGCCGGCAACGCCACCCGCGAATGGTAGCGGCAGGTGACGATCAGCCGGCTGGCGGCGCTCGATTCCTCCAGCGCGAAACACACAGCCTCCAGGGCGCGCCACGCATCGGGGACCAGCCGCAGCGAGCCATCCTCCACCTGAGCGGCGGGAATGTTCTGCTCGAAATCGTCCAGCACCAGCAGCAACCGGCGGCCCTTGTTCTCGATGATGTTGCAGAACTCAGTCAATTGATGCCTGAACTCCATCTTGGGCTGGTTCAGAATCTCAATCGCTTCCGCCATGCCGCCGAACTTGTCGCTGAGACGCCGGCGCAATCTGTCTTCGTCCACCGGACCGATCAGCACCACCCGTTCAAAGCCCGGATTCTGCGCTTCATGGCGGCGGCACAGGCGCGCCGCGACGGTGCTCTTGCCATAGCCGCCGATGCCGTGAAGGAATACGCCGTAATGATCGCCGGGGTACGCGAGCGCCTTGAGGCATCGCTGCAGCTCGCGCCGGCGCCCGAAGAAGGCGGACGCGCCCGCCACCTTGATGTGGCCTTCCGCGTCGAGAAACTCGTCCTCCGGCGCCCTTCGTTTGATCTGCTCGCGCATTGGGGTCTTGAGCGGCGTGACCAGGGCCGCGGTGTTGGCCGAGCCCTCGCGCACCCCTTGATACAGGCGCAGCAGGTGCCAGTCCGAGCAGAACTCCTGACGGGTGTCCTTCAGAAAGGTCCGCACCATCTCGCGGCGCGCGCCCGCCACCGCTTCGAGCGGTGTCTCCCCGGTGGCCAGGGCCCGATAGAGGTGGGTGGCCGCGAAGATGCCCGTGGCGTCGTAAACCGGCCGCGCCTAGCCCAGAACCGCGTCCGCGCCGGCGTCCACCAGCGCGTGGGCCATCGACGGAATCATTCCGCGGTTCGGCGCCCGCGCCGTGTGGCAGCCGGAAAGAAACAGCAGCCGGGGCCAGCGGTGGCCGAAGGCGTCGGCGAGCTGCTCCGCCGTGGTGCTCCGCTCGCCGCCCTGCTCGTCTTCGGTCACAAACCGCGGCGTGCCGTCTTCGATCGTGCCGTGGCCGGTGATGTGGAAGACGTCGACATGATCCTTCTCGAAGGACGCCACCAGGTTCTGCAACTGCGAGACGGACCCGCTCTCTTCCACCACCAGGTCGATCGGCTGCTGGCGCGTGGCTTCCAGGATGGTGGCCTCCTCCCGTTCGTAATCGAGCACCGGCAGCACGTCTTCCGGCGACGTGGCCATGAAGAGCAGCCGCAGCGGACGGTTGGCGGGCTGGGCGTTGGTGGATCGCGATTGCATCACGCGAATGGGTTGGATGCCGCGTTCGGCCAGAAAGGCCTGGCCGTCATGCAGCAACTCCCAGGGCAGATGCGCCAGTTTGCGCACCAGCCGCTCCGTAACGGGATTCAGATCCCGCGCCTGGAGTGGCGCCGCCAGATCCAGCACCACCGTTGTTTCTCCGTTGGTTAAGCCGGCGCGGAGCCAGCCCTCCGGGCCGTCCAGCCACTGGAAGAGGCTGCGGCCCAGCGCGGTCAGTTGCGGAAACTTGGGAGCCCAGTCGTCATCGTTCGCTTGGTCGTCGCCGAAGTACTCGCGGTCGGCGGTTGCCGCGAGTCGCTCGATCTCTTTCCAACCCACCGGGCGAGACCGGTTGCCGCAGTGCAGTTCGAACGACTGCTGCTGCGCCAGGGCGATCCGAATCGAGACAGGCATATTGCCCCTCTTACGGGGACATCCTATTCTAATCGTTTTCTAACCGTTTCTTTCAGTCCAACCCATTGCTTATGTGGGGCAGGTTGTCAACCTGCGGCCCGGCCCCAGGTGGGCACCCCGCACTCGGCCTCCCGATCTGTCCATCGCCGTCCCGGGGCGACAGCCCGCCGTTGCTCGCTCGCCCCCCATTTGACACCGCCCCGCGCCCAACCGTATAGTGATTCGTAATCGAATGTCGAAAACGAACCCCGATAATCGAGACCTCTACTCCGGTCTGATCCGCCTGCACGTCCTCCACCACGCCGCTCAAGAACCGATCTTCGGCCTGGGCATGGCCGACGAGCTCGCCCGCCACGGCTATCGCATCAGCCCCGGAACGCTGTATCCCCTGTTGCACGGTCTGGAAAAGAAGGGCTACTTGCGCGCCGAGATCCAGCGCAACGGCAAATCGCTGCGCAAGGTCTATCGGGCCACGCCGCGGGGCCGACGAGCCCTCCAGGCCGCCTGCGGCAAAGTGCGGGAGTTATTCCGCGAACTGATCGAAGGTGCATCGTGAGAACCTATCCGGCGCAGGCGGCAATGGCGACGCTGCTGGCGCTGGCCGCTGCCGCCACGCTGCACGCCCAGCCGCTGACCCTCACCCAGGCCGTCGAAACCGCCCTGCGCAACTACCCCTCCATTCGCGTCACCGAAGAGCAGACCCAGGCCGCCGCGGCCGCCATCTCGCTCGCCCGCACCGCTTACCTGCCGCGCATCGACGCCCTGGCGCAGGCCAATCGCGCCACCCGCAACAACGTCTTCGGGATGCTGCTGCCGCAAAGCGTCATCCCTTCCATGTCGGGGCCCGTGCTCGGCACCAATAACCTCGGCACCGCCTGGGGCAGCGCCATCGGCGTGCTGGTCACCTGGGAACCTTTCGATTTCGGACTCCGCCGGGCCACCGTCGAAGCCACCACCGCCGAGCGCCGCCATGCCGAGGCCGTACGCCAGCGCACCGAGTTCGAAGTGGCCGCCGCCACCGCCGATGCCTTCCTCACCCTGGCCGCCGCGCAGGAGACCGCGCAAGCCGCCCAGGCCGCCGTCGACCGCGCCGCGGTCATCGTCCGCACCACCACCGCCCTCGTCAACGCCGAACTTCGCCCCGGCGCCGACCGCTCCCGCGCCGAAGCCGAGTTCGCGGCTGCGCGCACCCAGGTCGCCCAGGCCAGCCAGGCCGTCGAAGTGGCGCGCGTCACCGTCGCCCAATTCACCGGTCTCGATGCGCCGGGCATCTCCCTAGCCGCGCCGTCGCTGCGCCAACTCCCCGCGCCGCGCGCCGAAGAGCCGCCATCCCTCGCCGCCAATCCCATTGCCGCCGAGCAGGACGCCGTCGTCGAACGGGAAAAGGCCCGCCTCCACGCCCTGGAACGCGCCTACTTCCCCAAGTTCTATCTGCAAGGCGCGGCCTACGCCCGCGGCACCGGCGCCGAAGTCAACGGCGTCAATCTGGGCGGCATCAACGGTCTCGCGCCCAGCGTGCAGGACTACGCGCTCGGGTTCACCGTGGTCTTCCCGGTCATGGACAAACCCGCCACCCAGGCCCGCGAGGCTCAGCAATCGGCCAGTGTCCGCGCCCAGCAGGCCAAGGCGCGCCAGATCGCGGCCGACCTGCGCGCCGAGTGGGCCCGCGCCGTCGCCGCTGTCGAGGGCGCCCGCCAGATCGCCGCCAATACGCCCACCGAAATCGCGGCCGCGCGCGCCGCCCTCGAACAGGCCCGCGCCCGCTACCAATCGGGACTCGGCGCCATCGACCCAGTTGCCGAAGCCCAGCGTCTTCTCGCGCAAGCCGAGATCGACGACGCCCTGGCGCGCCTCGGCGTATGGCGCGGCCTCCTCGCCGTAGCCGCCGCCGCCGGCGACATCCACCCTTTCGCAGCCGAGGTGGGCCAGTGATGTGGGGCAGGTTGTCAACCTGCGGCCCGAATGTCATTCGGTCCACGCGAGCCAAGCTCGCCAAGCTGGTCCACTAACATGCGACTCGTTCTGGCAGCCCTCAGCCGCCCGGTCACCGTGGTGGTGGCCCTGCTCGCCGTGGCCCTGTGCGCCGTGCTCGCCATCCAGCGCATGCCCGTCGACATCTTCCCGCAGGTCGGCGACCCCGCCATCTACGTCGCCCAGCCCTACGGCGGCATGGACCCGCAGCAGATGGAAGGCTTCCTCACGTATTACTACGAGTATCACTTCCTCTACATCACCGGCATCGACCACGTGGAGAGCAAGAGCATCCAGGGCGCGGCTCTCATGAAGCTGGTTTTTCACGCGGGCACCGACATGGCGCAAGCCATGGCCCAGACCGTCGGCTACGTCAACCGCGCCCGCGCCTTCATGCCCACCGGCACCGTCGAGCCCTTCATCACCCGTTTCGACGCCGGCAGCGTGGCCATCGGGCAGCTCGTCTTCAGCAGCCAGACCCGCACGCTCGGCGAGATGCAGGACCTCGCGCTCAACCGCGTGCGGCCGCTCTTCGCCACCCTCCCGGGCGTCTCCGCGCCGCCGCCCTTCGGCGGAAGCCAGCGCACCATCGTCATCACGCTCGACCCCGACAAGCTGCATCAATACGGCATCTCGCCCGAGGAAGCCATCGCCGCCGTCAACCGCTCCAGCGTGGTCGCTCCCTCCGGCAACATGTGGACCGGCGACATCGAGCGCATCGCGCGCACCAACGCCACCCTCGGCGGCGACCTGTCGGAGCTGCTCGCCACGCCCATCCGCCCGGTCTCCGGCGCCACCGTCTACTTGCGCGACATCGCCACCATCGACAACTCGACCGACCTGGTGACCGCCTACGCCCACGTCAACGGCCGGCGCACCGTCTACATCCCCGTCACCAAGCGCGCCGACGCCTCCACCCTCGATGTCATCGCTCGCGTCAAGGCCGCGCTTCCCGACTTCCGCAAGATCGTCCCCGACGATATCGACGTCCGCCTGGAGTTCGACCAATCGCCCGTGGTCCGCAACTCGTTACGCAATCTGGTAATTGAGGGACTGCTGGGCGCGCTGCTCACCGGCCTCATGGTGCTGCTCTTTCTGCGCGATTGGCGCAGCGCGCTGATCGTGGTGACCAACATCCCGTTCGCGTTGCTGGCCGCCGTGGTGCTGCTCTGGGTCACGGGCCAAACCCTCAACATCATGACGCTCGGGGGCCTGGCTCTGGCGGTCGGCGTGCTGGTCGACGAAGCCACCGTCGAAATCGAGAACATCCACACCCGCATGCTGCCCGGCGTTTCGCGCGCGCGCGCCGTGTTGGACGCCTGCCGCCGCACGGCGCTGGCGCGGCTGCTCTCCATGTTTTGCATCCTGGCCGTTTTCGTTCCGTCGTTCCTTATGGTGGGCGTCGGGCGGCAGCTCTTCGTCCCGTTGTCGCTGGCCGTGGGCTTCGCTATGGTGGCGTCCTACCTCCTTTCCAGCAGCCTGGTGCCGGTGTTCTCCGCATGGATCATGCGCGAAGCCCATCGCGGCGAGGAGCGCGGCTTCCTTCGCCGCGCCTACGACTCTTACCTGAGAGGGGTCCTCAAACTCCGCTGGCCGCTCGCGCTTATCTATTTAATCGTCGTTTTCGCTCTGATCTTTATACTCGTCCCGCGCATAGGGACCGAAATCTTTCCCGAAGGCGACGCCCTGCTCTACCGCCTCCGCCTGCGCGCCCCCGTGGGAATGCGCATCGAGCAGACCGAGCGCGTGGTGTTGCACGCGCTGGACATCATCGGCCGCGAGGCCGGCGCCGGCAAAGTCGCCATCACCAGCGACTTCATGGGCGTGCAGCCTTCCACCTACCCGGTCAATCTGATCCACCTGTTCACCGCCGGCCCGCAGGAAGCCATCATCCAGGTCTCGCTCAAACTCGACGCCCTGCGCGGCGAGCCGCTCCGCGAACGTCTCCGTGCCGCTTTCGCGCGCGAGCTGCCGGGCACCGAGATTTCCTTCGAGGCCGGCGACATCGTCAGCCAGGTGATGAGCTTCGGCTCGCCCACGCCGGTCGAGGTCGCCGTGATGGGCCCCAACCTGCAAGACAACTACGCTTACGCCAAAAAGGTCCGCGCCGAGCTCGACAAGCTCCCCTTTCTCCGCGACCTTCAGTATGCGCAGGAGCCCGCCTACCCCACGCTGGATATTCAGATCGACCGCGCCCGCGCCGGCCAGTTCGGCCTCACCATGGCCGACGTGATCCGCTCGGTGGTTCCCGCCACTTCGTCGTCGCGCTTCACCGAGCCCAACTTCTGGCGCGACCCGGTTTCGGGCAACGGTTTCCAGATCCAGGTGCAGCTTCCGCAAAACCGCATCCAAAGCGTCGACGCCATCGGCGCCCTGCCGCTCATGCGAGACGGCCGCCCGGAGCCGCAACTCTCCGACATCGCCGTTCTGCAGCCCGGCGCCATGCCCGGCTTGATCGAACGCTACAACGGACAGCGCGTGGTCAGCCTGACCGCCAACCTGCACGGCATCACGCTGGGCCAAGCCGCGGCGCGGATCGCGCGCGCTCTACCCGCCGCCGGAACGCCGCCCAAAAGCGTGAGCGTGCGGACCCGCGGCGAGATCCCGGCCTTGATCGAGACCATCGCCAGCCTGCGCACCGGCCTGCTGCTGGCGGTGCTCGCGATCTTTCTTCTGCTGGCCGCCAACTTCCAATCCTGGCGCCTGGCCATCGCCATCCTGTTGATGATCCCGGCGGTTTTGTGCGGCGTGGTGCTGATGCTGATGGCCACCCGGACCACCCTCAACATTCAGAGTTTCATGGGAGCGATCATGGCGATCGGCATCGCCGTGGCCAATTCGATTTTGCTGGTCACCTTCGCCGAACACAACCGCCGCGCTGGGCAGCCCACGCTGGAAGCCGCGCGCGAGGGCGCCGGCAGCCGCCTCCGCGCCATCCTGATGACCGCGGCCGCCATGATCTCGGGCATGGTCCCGATGGCCATCGGCACGTCCGAAGGCGGCGCCCAGGCGGCTTCGCTGGGACGCGCCGTCATCGGCGGCCTGATCGTTTCCACCTTCACCACCCTGACGGTTCTGCCGTCCATCTACGCCATCCTGCAAGGGAGAGCCCGCGCCACCTCGCCCTCCCTCAACCCGACGGATCCATCGAGCCGATACTATGATGCGAACTGAGATTCTTATGTGGGGCAGGTTTCCAACCTGCGGCCGATTTTTAACCGGCCTTCCGACGCGCAGAAAAAACCACCCGTTGGTGCGCCCGTGGCCGATCCTCCTCGTATTCGCCACCGTCCTCCAAGCCCAGTCCGCCGATCTGGTCCCCGTCATTTCCAAACCCGTCTCGCGCACCGTCGAGCTCCCCGGCGAAATCCAGCCCTACCTGCAAGTCGCCGTCCACGCCAAAGTCCAAGGCTTCGTCGAGAAGATCCTGGTCGACCGCGGAACGCTCGTCAAAGCAGGCGACCTCATCGCCGAGTTGAGCGCTCCCGAGCTCGCCGCGCAGATCGCCGAAGCCGAATCCAAGGTGCAATCCATCGCCGCCACGCGGACCGAAGCCGAGGCCCAACTCGCCGCCGCGCAAGCCACCTGCGACCGCCTCCGCAAAGCCGCCGAAACCCCCGGCGCGGTGGCCGGCAACGAGGTGGTGCAGGCGCAGCAGCAGGTGGAGGCCGTCCAGGCGCTGGTCCGCTCGCGCGACCAGGCCATCCACGCCGCGCAGTCCGCGGCCGATTCCCTTCGCGCCATCGAGGCCTACCTGAAAATCGCCGCCCCGTTCGATGGCGTGGTCACCCAACGGTGGGCCCACCCCGGCGCGCTGGTTGGCCCCGCCACCGAGGCGCTGGTCGAGATCCAGCAGATCTCGCGCCTCCGCATCGTGGTGCCGGTTCCGGAAGAGCACCTGGGCGGATTGGTGCGCGGCGCCGCCGTCTCTTTCGAAGTCCCCGCTTATCCCGACCGCAAATTCTCCGCGCCCATCGCCCGCGTGGCGCACGCGCTCGACCCCCAGACGCGCACCATGCCCGTCGAGCTCGACCTGCTCAACGCCGATGGCGCGCTGTCGCCGGGCATGTACCCCGCCGTGAGCTGGCCCGTCCGCGGCGCGCGCGCCGCGCTGTACGTGCCCAAGACCAGCGTGGTCTCCACCACCGAACGCACCTTCGTCATCCGCGATCGCGGCGGCCAAGCCGAGTGGGTGGACGTGAGAAAGGGCGCTGCCGATGGCGAGATGATAGAAGTCATGGGCGAGCTCAAACCCGGCGACCGCGTGGTGCGCCGCGCCACCGACGAGATCCACGCCGGCGCTCCGCTCGGGGGAGGGAAGTAGCCGTGGGTTTTGAGTTTTATCCCGCTACGCCCGGCCGCTGGCCGGATATCGAGCGTCTCTTCGGCAACCGCGGCGCTTGCGGCGGCTGCTGGTGCATGTCCTGGCGGAAGCCGAAACGCGAGTTCGAGAGCGATAAGGGCGCGCGCAACCGCGAGGCGCTACGGGCGATTGTGGCCGCTGGTCCGCCGCCCGGTGTGCTGGCGTACTCGGGCTCCGAACCGATCGGCTGGTGCGCCGTGGCGCCTCGATCCGTGTATGTGAGGCTGGCCAGTTCGCGCGTGCTGAAACCCATCGACGATGCTCCCGTGTGGTCGGTGAGCTGCTTGTTCGTGGCCAAGCCGTACCGCCGCCAGGGACTTTCGGCGGACCTGCTGCGCGCCGCGGCAGACTTCGTCAAAACGCAGGGCGGCACGATCGTCGAAGGCTACCCCGCCGCTCCCAAGGACTATCTGCCCGACGCCTTCGTCTGGACCGGTCTGCCCGGCTCCTTCCGGGCCGCCGGTTTCCGCAAGACGCGCGGCGGCTCGGCCAGCCGGCCGATCTACCGGTACGACATCCGGTAGCCAGGGTGATGGCGGCGCGCGCGCGTGAGCCACGTACCTCAGCCGACGCTTCGCGGCAGGTCCAACCTGCCGGTGGCCCTTACTGGCCGCCGTCTTTGTGTTGCTTCTCCAGCGCGGCTTTGGCTTGCGCGCTCAGTTGTACCGTGTCCTGTTTCTGCTCGGCCTGCTCGGCCTGATGTTTGTGATGCGCCGGGGGCGGAGTCTTGGCCGTGCTTGGCGCTACCGAATTGACGTTTGCCGACGGGGTCGCTTGGATGGTCATCGTTGATTGCCTTCCTCCCAATACCATATCGACCGAATACGGAAATCCTTCAGCCCCTCACTCCGCCGCCACCAGGACCACCACCGTCACGTCGTCGTGGCGCTCGGGGCCGCTGAACTCCACCACCTCGTCCACAATCGATTGCACCAGCGACTCGGCCGACCGCCCGTCTCCCCGCCCCAGCAGCCGCAGCACCCGGTCCTCGCCGAATTCCGCGCCGGTGTCGATGCCGGCTTCGGTCACCCCGTCGGAATAAATCGCCAGGCGGTCGCCCGCTTGCAGAACGATATTCTCTTCGTCGCACGTCCAGTCCTGGAAGGCGCCCAGCATGGTCGCGGTGGGCTCCAGCCGTTCCACCGCGCCCGAGGCGCGCCGCAGCAGGGGCGGCACGTGGCCGCAATTGACGTACCGCAAGCGGCGCGAGCGGTCGTCGTACACCGCGAAAAACAACGTGGCGAAACGCTCCGCGGCGGTCGACTCGTAGAAGTGCCGGTTGACCGCGCGCAGCACCTGCGCCGGCCGCATCAGCACGGCGCGATCCTGGCTGCGGAAGCAGGCTTGCAAGTTGGCCATCAGCAGTGCGGCGGGTACGCCTTTGCCGGACACGTCGCTCAGCACGAAGCCCACCGTGCCATCGGAGGCGGCATCGCCGGTCAAATCCAGGAAATCGTAATAATCGCCGCCGATCTCGCGCGCCGCCACGCACTGCCCGGCGTAATCGAGGGTGCTCAGCCGCCGGCTCCCGTGCGGGAACAGTTTCTGCTGCACGTTGGCGGCGATTTCCAGCTCCGATTTCCTCTTCCGCACGGACTCGGTCTGCTTGCGAATCGAGGCGATCACGCGATCGTTATCCCAGGGTTTCTGGATGAAGTCGCAGGCCCCGCGCCGCATGGCCTCCACGGCCAGGTCCACGCTGCCCCACGCGGTCATGGCGATTACCGGCGCGTGGCTGCCCTGCGCTTCCAGGCTGGCCAGCAGGTCCAGGCCCTCTTTTCCCGAGGTGGTGTCGCGGGTGTAGTTGAGGTCCGCCAGGATGAGGTCGAACGGTTCGGCGCGCGCGGCCTCCAGAAGCGCCCGCGGGGAATTCACGGTCCGCGCCTGGTACCCGTTTCCTTTCAGTAGCAGGCGCATCGCCTCCAGCACATCCGGCTGGTCGTCGCACACCAGAACTCGGCAGTTGATCGCTTCCATCACGCCCCTCTACATCCAAGACGGTCGAAGAGCACGTTTGGTGCCTAACACCGCCCCTGTGTTTCCCGTGTCGCGAATCCGCGCACTGTCCGTTTTTGAGACTGGCAGGACACCGGCCTCCGCGCCACGGGAAGCTGCGAAAACCTGGGGACTGACGAAGTGCCTGTCGGAATGAAATTATGGCCGTGAAGTTCAGGCGATCCCCCTTCGCGCGCACCCCAACTTACATCGACACCCGCACCGATGGAATTCCTTCCCGATGACGGAGAAAGGATA
>Ga0326728_10008853_pt1 | contig 24621 bp, 17 predicted proteins | sample MB3enrmetagenome_FD_207602 | JGI IMG/M metagenome (GOLD analysis project Ga0326728, IMG submission 207602) | Lab enriched peat soil microbial communities from McLean, Ithaca, NY, United States - MB31MN | ecosystem: Environmental > Terrestrial > Soil > Wetlands > Peat | place: USA: New York... | reverse complement strand
GGCTGGTTGCCAAAACCGGCGGAGCGGAGGTGTTTGCCGACCTGCTCATCTCCCGGGTCTTCTATAACCTGATGGACAATGCCCTGCGGTATGGCGGCGCCTCCATGACGGAGATCCGGATTACGGCCGGAGAGGGCCCGGACGGTCTTGTGATCACGGTACAGGATAACGGCGCCGGCATTTCACCGCAGGACAAGGAGAAGCTCTTCACCAAGGGGTTTGGGAAGAACACGGGCTTTGGCCTCCACCTCTCCCGGGAGATCCTCTCCCTGACCGGGATCACGATCATGGAGGACAGCGAGCCGGGCGCGGGAGCCCGGTTCCGGATCACGGTGCCGAAAGGGGCGTACCGGTTCGGGTGAGTTTAGCAGGACCCAATAATTCTCATTTCATTTTCACCACCGGCCCGGTATCTTAATAAGATTTAATCACGAGAACTCCTCATCGATCTGATACAGAATACATTTTCCCGGTGCATCTCCATGGACACTCCGCCTTTCGAACACCTCGGCAGATTTTTAGAACGAATAAAAAATATCGGTTTTTTTGAACGGCTCTTTTCGTGGAAAACAACCGTCTCCCTTGGATACGATGCATACGGGGACTACCAGCAGATCCAGAATACCCTGCGGAAAAAGGATTTAGATATTATCGATCTGACTGCAAAGGTCCGGGATCTCTCAAAGGATCTCGAACTCCAAAAGCAGACCCTTGGGCAGGCGCAGAACGATTTGATAAAAGAACAGAATCGGGTTCAATCATTGAGCGATAAGGTCAGCGAGAAGGAAAGCGCGAAGGCAAAACTGGAGGCTAGGCTTTCTGAGACAATAACAAATACGGACGCGACTATCCTCCAACTCAAGGAGGATCTGGTCAGCCTCAAATCGAAAAATGAGGATCTCGTACATAAGATTGGCGAAAAGGAGAACGAGGCTGGAGGACTTAGAGAATCTGATAAAAAAAATACAGAATATATCCAAAATCTGAACGAGAACATCTCGTCGTTGACAACAAAGATTGAGCTGCTCAACAAGCAATACACCGAAGCTAAGGAGACGATAGCAAAACTTCATGAAAACGAGGAGGAACGCGTCCGTCTGTATGATGCACGGGTTACCGAACTCAATGCACTCAAAAAACAACTGGATGATGACCGGCTACGCGTGCAGCAGGAGCGCGACGCAGAGATCCGTAAAAAATTCGAGGAGATGGAGCAGACCTGGAAAAAACACGAAGAAGTTGTCGAACAATCTCTTCGATCCATCTGCCAGCGTCATACTCTGGAATATTGCGATAAGGAAAAGTTCCCCGTTGCCGGGAAGAAACCGGACAATGCCATCCTGATCTGCGACCAGTACGTGATCTTCGATGCGAAAAGCCCGAAAAACTCTGAAGATCTCTCCAATTTCCCGCTGTACATCAGGAACCAGGCCGAGGCCGCGAAAAAGTACACAAAAGAGGAGAATGTCAAGAAAGATATTTTCCTTGTTGTCCCCGCAAATACTGTAGAGTATCTCGATGAATTCCACCTGGACATGGCCGATTACCAGGTATATGTTGTCACCTATGATAGCCTTGAACCGATTGTTCTTGCACTCAGGAAGATCGAGGACTACCAGTTTGTGGAGCAGTTAAGCCCGGAGGATCGCGAGAATATCTGCCATGTGATCGGCAAGTTTGCCCACGCAACAAAACGCCGCATACAGATTGACAATTATTTCTCCAACGAATTCATCCGGCTTCTCCAGAGCTGCAGTTCCCTCCCTGAAGATATCCTCCAGAAAGTAGTTGATTACGAGAAAGCGGAAAAGATGAATCCGCCGATGGAGAAGCGCAAGAAGCTGATCCCGATCAAGGAACTTGAGCATGACGTAAAAGTCATCGGCAAGGAAGCGGAAGCCCGGGAGATCGATGTGACTGCGGTCACAAAGGAAAAGATCGAGACCATCCCTCTTGACAAATACCTGGAGTAATCTGTTTTTTCATCTGCAGAGTTGATCACATATCTATGGATTCAATCCCCGGCCAGAGTACAGGTACTGTCTCGTACGGACTCCCCGGGGAACAGCTGGATGCTGTCATCAACCGTTTTTTGTCAGCCGCCAAGGATGATCCGTTCACCAGCTGGCTTCTTCTTCCCACGGAACGACTCGTCAGCTATGTCTCGGATTGCCTGATTAAACGTTCTCTTCCTTTCATCCCCTCACGCATCTGCACAATCGAAGGGTTCTGCAGGATTCTCTTTGAAGAGAACCGGACAACAGAACGGTTCCTGTCAAAGAGCGAGGCAAAACTATTGCTCACGCATGTTCTTGAGGAGCATGCGAAGGAGGTTCCGTTTTTCGTCACCCGGGATCATCCGTCACCGGGCACGACCGATGATCTCATGACATTTATGAATGTCACGCTGACAAGGAAGGTGCCGTTCCCTGAATGTCTCGTGAACCTCCAGAGCGAGAAAAGCCGGCAGCTCGACACGATCATTACAGAATACCGGAACTGTTTGAGGGAACTGGACCTTATCGATGGCGATACGATTCTTGAATGGACAATCGATTTCCTGAACCGTTCAGCATTCTCGCCTCTCGGAAAGGTCTTTGTGTACGGGTTCCATGAGCCACTACCTCTGGAAGAGGATCTTTTCGAGGCAGTACGTGAGCGTGCAGGACAGGCACATTTTTTCGTTCCCGATGGTCTCGATCAGAATATCTTCAGGAGCCGTACCACAGGAGGATCTACCGGAGTACAACCCTCGTGGGATCCTTCATCGGCGCCAGCGCAAATCACCGGTCTTTTCTCGGAAACCGGATCACTTGCTGATATGGAGTTTTTCCGGGTGCAGACATTTTCCACGCGCTATGCTGAAGTGTACGGCATTGCTGCGGAGATTTCCCGGTTGAATGCGGAAGGAACACCCCTTTCCGATATTGCCATGGTTTTTCCGGATCTTCGCGGGGATCTCGGACTCATTGAAGAGATATTTGCCGAGGCCAGCATCCCGTGGAACGCAGCAGTAGGTCATAAGTTATTCAGGGCACCGGTTGTCCAGTTCCTGATGGGAATTACCCGGCTCGTAGCGAACGGTTACATCCGCGAGGAAATGGTCAGGCTGATTGGGAGCCCGTATTTCCGGAAAAGTATCGTGCCCGGAGGGTCTGTCCGTCTCGATGCGTCCGAAGTTGATCTCGTTTCCCGGTATGCACAGATTGACGGTCCCCATCCTTCATGGAAAGATCGTTTGGACTGGCTCTATAGCCAGGTACAGGATCCGGAGAAAGCGAAGAATTACCCGGGGATATCAGTCCATACCGTTGAACGTGTTCAGGAAGGGATCCGGATCCTTACCCGCGATCTGGATGTTCTCGCCGAAAAGAAAAATCTCCGGGATCACATCCTCGGATTCAAAGACTTCCTCACGATATGGAACATCCCCTGCATCTACGATGCGCCTGACGAAATGGTCAAAGAACGGGAGATGAAGACCTGCAAAAAATTTATTTTGCAGCTGGAGTCCCTTGCCACTGTTGCATGGATCAAAGCCGACGAGCTTATCGCGTTTGAAGATTTTTCCCGGCTTGTCGTTGCCATCGCGGAAGAGCCGGATGAGAGTGGCTTTCAGGAGAACGCAGGGATGAACCTGCTTGGTCTCCGTGAATGCCCACACATGAAGTTCCCGGTGGTCTTTATCGGGGGTCTTGTGGAAGGCACATTTCCCCGGCTGACGACACGGCTCCCGTTTACCAATTCACTGGAAAACACGCGCATGGGAACCCGTACACTTTCTGAAGTTCTGCGGGAGGAACAGTACTATTTCATCGCGGCCCTTCTGTCAGCGCAGAAAAAGATTTACCTGAGCGCCCCGCTTGCCGATGGCGAGAAAACACTCCTCACCTCAGCATTTTTCGAACGGGTCCATCTGCGGACCGGTGATTGCCCATGGCCAGATACTTCAGGTATCGTGCCACCTGCATCGAGGCGCACTGCGGCCATTCTTGCCGGAGCCGGTATCCGTGACGGGAACATCTGCACGGTACGTAACCTGATCCCAGGCTCACTGGGCGTGAATGATCTCGTGGAACGGATCAACATGGAACGGTATTACCGGAGGGGAGTGTGCGATTCATCCTATGACGGCATACTTTCCGGTGGTGAAGCGGTACGGGCTATCCTTGCCGGGCAATATGGTCCCGATCACGTGTACTCGCCGACAAGCCTTGAGACCTATGCGAGCTGCCCGTTTGCTTATTTCCTGAACCGGGTGATCGGCCTTGAGGCGCTGCCTGAAGTTGAGCCGAACCTTTCAGCCAGTAATCGCGGGACTGCGATCCACACTATCCTGAGTACCTTCTACCGGCAGTGGCATTCTGCCGGACAGACAAAAGTAACTCCTGCCACGCTCACGGATGCAACGGACCTGATCCTCCGTATTGCAACAGAGGAACTGGGCCGGTATACCTTCTCAAGTCCGCTCTGGGATGCCACCCGGATCCTGATGCTCGGGGACCGGCAGAGCGGCCCCGGGTACTTCGAACGGTTCCTGGCAAGTGAGATCGGGGAAGCTGACTCGCCCCTTGTTCCCTCCCGGTTCGAGTTTTCCTTTGGCATGGGGACCGATGCATCCGGGGATCCGGCATATGTCCCGGAGCCGGTGGAACTTTCTTCCCTGGATGGGACACGGAAGATGTTTGTCCGTGGCCGGATCGACCGGATCGATCTCGCACCGGACGGGAACTTCCTGATCTACGATTACAAGTCCGGTGTGCAGCATCCGAAAACAAAGGATATCGAAGAGGGGACGGCGTTGCAGCTGCCGCTGTACCTCCTCGCGTTCGAAAAGATCTCCGGCGGCCGGGGGATCGGCGGAGGGTATTACACGATCCGGCGGGAAGTGAACCGGAGTATTGTCCTCGCAGATGCCGCTGCCAAGGACCTGATGATCTCCCGTCCCCGCGTCTCTGCTGATTTTTCCGGGTTGTTACATCATTCACTGGATTGCGCCTTTGCATACATCGACGGGATCCGGAACGGACAGTTCCAGCTGCCCTGCGAGGAGAAATGCCCGAACCCGTATTGTGAGTTCAGGCAAATCTGCAGGTTCGATCCCTACCGGGTCTTCCAGACCGGGGAGGAGACCTGACATGGCGGCAACACCACGCCAGGGTGAAGCGATCACAAAGCACGATCGGAGCATGGTGGTCACTGCCGGCGCCGGGACCGGTAAGACTTACGTGCTTGTCCAGAAATATATCGATCTTTTAAAAACACGCGGTGTTACGGTGCCGCAGATCCTTGCCCTGACCTTCACCGACAAGGCAGCGGCCGAGATGAAGGATAGGATCAGGAAAGAAATCCTCCGTCATGAAGGCCCGCAGTGGGAGAAGGCGGCCGAGGATTTCATGATCGCGCCGGTCCAGACCTTCCATTCGTTCTGCGCACAGGTGCTCAGGGAATTTCCCATTGAGGCCGGCCTTGAACCAGGCTTTGTGGTGCTGGACGAGCAGCAGGTCTCCCGGATCCACACCCGGGCGTACGAGGATCTGATCCATACACAAGGTCCGGCAAACGATGCGCTGATCCATGCCCTTTCCATCACCGACCAGTACACCCTAAAGACGATGCTTGCCGCAATGTACGGCAGGCGGGAACAGTATGCCCGGTTCTTTGCCGCTTTAAATGAGGATGAGATCCGGGTGATCGCTGTATGGAAAGAGCAGGTGGATGCACTCCGGAATGCAGGGGTCACAGAACTGCGGCGCGATCTCTCGTTCTCATCCTGTGTTGAAACATTACTCAGGCTTGCACGGGCATACGAAGGTGTCGATGACAAGGCTGCAATCTTCCTGCAGGAGATCCATCCCCTGCTGTCCCGGCTTTCTGAGCCTGCTGATACTGCGGAATTCTGTTCTGCTGCGCTTGAACTGGAGAGGAAGAGACCCGGCAATATCGGGAGCAAGAAGAGCTGGGACGAGAACGATCTCGGCGCATTCAGAAAAACCCGGAAAGACCTAAACGAAATTCTTGTCCGGAAAACCTCGCTCTTCCGGATGACTGTGGATCCTGCTGACCCGGTCATTACCGGGTCGGCCCGGTTCCTGCGCGATCTCTCATCGGTTTTCTCCCGGTACGCAGAGCTTGTCGGGAACGGGAAGGCGTCTCTTGGCGGCCTCGATTTTTCGGACCTGATCCTCCATGCACGGCAGCTCTTCACGGAGCAGCGGGAACTCGTCTCGATGCATTTCATGCCGAGGTTCCGGTATATTCTTGTCGATGAGTTCCAGGACACGGACCTCACCCAGTTCGATATCATCCTTGCCATCATCGGGACACCGTCCCCGGAAACGGACTGCCTCTTCATTGTCGGGGACCCGAAGCAGTCTATCTATCTCTTCCGCGACGCCGATGTAACGCGGTTCAAGGAAGCGCAGGAGATTATTTCCGATGCCTGCAAGGGTCGCGTCCTGAATCTCGACACCAGTTTCCGGAGCACAAAAGAGGTGATCGGCCTGTCGAATCTCGTCTTCTCCCGGCTGCTTGCATCAGCGGAAAAGCCGTGGGAGTTCGGGTACGAGCCGGTCCGGATTGCCGAAAGCCGCGCCGATCACGCCGGCTCGGTTGAGCTGCTCCTCCCGCCGCCGGGGAATGATGCCGGTGAGACAAAAAGGAACGAAGCTGACATGCTGGCGCGGAAGATTCACAGTGTCGTCAATGCGCAGCCGCTTTCTGTGTACGAGGAGCAGCCGGACCATTCGTTTGTCCGGCGCCCGGCCCGGTACGGCGATATCGCGATCCTGCTCGAACAGCGGACAAACCTCTCGTATTACATCGCAGCGCTGGGCGAGTACGGGATCCCCTTCTATGTTCACGGGGGAACCGGGTTCTACCACCGGCAGGAGGTGTACGATCTCTGCAATATCCTCGCTTTCCTCGAACACCGGCATGACAACGTAAGCCTTGCCGGCATCCTCCGGTCCCCGTACTTCGGCCTTTCCGATACCGAACTCTTCTGCATCGCGCAGGAGAGCGGGAGAACGCTCTGGGACAAACTCGGGAAGTACGCGGAACGTGAAGGACCGGCATCCCGTGCCCGCAACCTGCTCGCATCATGGCAGCAGTACGCCGGCCGGTCCGGGCTGGTCCCGCTGCTCCGCCGGATCCTGGCCGAGTCCGGGGTCTATACGGTATACGCAGCGCTGCCGGCCGGGGAACAGATCCTGGCAAATATTGAGAAGCTGGTTGCGATGGCCCGGACCCGGGAAGAGGCCGGGAATTATTCGCTTACCGATTTTACCGCCGATCTCCGGATGGCGATGGACGAGGACGAGCGCGAAGGCGAGGCGCCGCTCGATGCGCTCGCGGAAAACGCCGTCAACATCATGACCGTCCATGCGGCAAAGGGGTTGGAGTTCCCCATTGTTTTTGTGCCGGACATGGGTACCTCCTTCCGCGAGCGCTATCCCCCGATCATGATCGGCGACAATCCGCTGATGGTGGGAGTGAAGGTCCCCAATCCCGATGACAACTATGAGATGACCGAGAGCGCCGTACTCCTTGCCCTCCGGGATTTGCAGCGCCAGAAGGAGCGTGCGGAGAGGAGACGGCTCCTCTACGTTGCCCTCACCCGGGCCCGGGACCACCTGTTCATGTGCGGAACGGCGCCGGAGGATGCAGGGCTCTCGTATGATCTCGCCCGGTCCCGGATCGAGTGGATCTTCACGGCGCTTGGAGTGACCGGGGATGCGATTGCTGCCGGCGGCCTCGTACTGCCGGATGGCCTCCGGCTTAGGATTGTTTCCGACCCGGCGGCGATCCCGGCCGAAACCGGGCGGGTCGAGCCGGAGCTCATTGTTGTCCCAGAGGAATGTGCGGGGATGGTCGGGAGCCGGACTGAGCCGAAGTACGATCGCGGGGCGGATCGAATGAAGGTGAAGTCGGTCTCGGACTTGGAGAAAGAATGGGGATCCGCACCGACCCGGGAAAAGGGAGTATCGAAATATCTCCTCGGGGTCGTTAAAGGAGAGGACCGGGGCACGATCATCCACGAAGTGCTGCGGGGCCGGGATGCAACGACCGTGCTTAAAGAGTACGGCGCATATTTGGAAGATCACGTACGACAGTGCGAGGAGATCCGGGCCGCGTTCTTTGCATCCAATCTCATGAAGCGGGCGAAGCGTTCGTTCTGCGAGCTGCCGTTCGAGATCACGTGGGAAGAAGAACCGGTGACCGGGAAGATCGACCGGCTCGTGGAGTTTGATGATGGGTCATGGGCCGTGATCGATTACAAGAGCGAAGCGGCGACCGGGCCGGAGGGATATGCGGTGCTGGCGGAGGAGTACCGAAAGTCGATGGAGATTTATTGCGAGGCTGTGAGGCAGCTGGTGCCCGGGAGGGAGATTGTCGCTTATTTGTATTTCACGGAGACCGGGGGATTTTTGCCGAGACTCTCCTAAACCGTGCAGTCCTTTTTCCAAACCCATCGAATTCGATGGGAATACCACCAAGTTATCAGACTCTTCCCTCTGATCCGGCAGACCGTATCCCTAACAAGCCCGATACGGCCCCGGATTGGCAATCCGGCGATCCTGTTTTCCGGTTCCACAGGAAACGATGTCCACGCCCACGGAAGAAACGGCATTTTGGGAGTATTTTCAAAAACCGGGCAAAATTAAGGCCACTTAAACCTGCAATACAGCGGGCCTGTACAGGCCACGGTTTTCCGGAGGGGTTATTGTAGGGGGCAGGGGCAAAAAAGGGCGCTATTGGCTCCCGACTTCCCGAGCCGGGATACGGCGACCGTGGTATTGGAAAATAACAATCGGTTTGAATCGTGTTGAGTAAAATTCCAAATATTTTATTGAAAAATTTAAGATCCTTGTGCGAGGTCCAAAGCAAATTTTGCATAATTATTTAATTCCGCATCTGCGATTTGTTGTACTGAGTCTGTTGCTGAAGTGTCGTGAATATGTTCTGATGTAAATCGATTTAATTCCTTTAATTTTGACACGTGACTTTTAACTCGATACAATGGGGAGCCTGTTTGACTCCCCTCTATCATATCAATCATTTTTCCCAAACCATCCGCTCCCTTTAATGAATCTAAAAATCGATTGCGTAGAGTTGCTTCAACAAGCGGTCTGATTGCTCTAACAACAAAAAATTTGTCAATGCATTGTCCTTGTGAAATATAATTCGAGACAGTTCGATAGTTTTTCTTGTAAGCAGATTGAATACAATCCTCTAGATCACAATCAGTAATGATTGAATAGTCATTATTTGAACGCTTTATTTCAAATGTAACGCAGTTCTCTTGTGGGAAAAAACTATTCTCTAAAAACATTTGCAAAAAGCGTGGATCATGAGATAAAACAATTAGTTGTTTCCCCTTGAGGGCAAGTGATTTCAGTACAAGTTGTGTGGTAAATTGTCGTGATTGATCGAGGCTTGACATAGGATCATCAACGATAATTATTTTGTCCGAAAGATTTGGATCAAGATTAATTCCCGCTAAAAAAAAGGCAAAAGCTAGTGTCCGTTTATCTCCATCGCTAAGTGTATTTGAAAAAGTTGGGCGAGTGAGTGAAGTATTCGAAGAACCCAACTCAATATTTTGTTTCCATAATTGTATCTCATATTTTAATCGAGGACCCCCCCTTTCATTTGGTGTATCAAAATTTACAATCTGAAATCCGGCATTAAATTGAGAAAGGTATCCATTGATTATCTCTTCGACATGTTCCAACAATTCATTGGTATATCGAACAAGATTTGCTCGCGCTGTGTCCTTTTCGTTCTCTAATAATCTTTTCTTTTTTATTAATCCCGCATAAGTCTGACAAATTTCACTGTTTGGAGATTCATATCTTGCTTTCCTCATCCTCCAATTAATAAGATCTCGTTGAGCCGATGCGAGATCAGACGTCTGTAGTTTTTGTTTATAATTCCGAATCTCTTCATTAATCACTCGAATATTTCGGTTGTAAGTATCGATTTGAATGGGGATGGTATCGATTTTCTTAATAAGAGTGTCAAATTCCGGATCAAGATCAATTGCAGAAAGAGGATCGGCAATTTTTATTGTTATAAGACGTTGACTCAATTCTCTAATTCGAAGTATAGTTGGATTTATCCCGGAAAGATCAGAACTATCCAAAACGGTGGTCGAAATAGTATTCCAGTTACTATTAAAAATGGAATTGTTTATTTCAACAGAATGTTGTATTTGAGATAATGTTGTATCCGATATTTTTTCTTGAAGTGTTCTTTGAAACGCTTGAAGCTTGATTTGATACTGTTGATAATGTTCATCAAAATATTGTTGATATAATGTCAAAAGTTGCTCAGAACCCTCAAGATTTTTCCCGCAAAAAGGACAATTTTCTGTTTTTATGAGATCTAAGCCCTTCTTAATCCATTGCACATCATTTGTTTTCAAATTGGCTTTGATATGATCAATCACATTTTGTTTTGCTTCTTCTGAAATTGTTGATATAGTCATCGATAGCAATTTTTTTAAATTGTCGAAATCTGGAAGGGAAAAAATGGTAATTTCAGAAAGGACGGGTTTTTTTATAATCTCATCAATATTTTTTAGAGATTCAACTAATCTTTCATTCTTATCGATCTTAGCATCTATATCAGGATCTATTTGAAGCGCGACATATGCCTCTATCGCAAGGGGGTGTCCAATTTTTGCAATTGTTAAACCGGTTTCTCGAATTTCTGAAGTAATTTGTGAGATATCTTCGGTTAGGCGATCGACATTCTGTTTTAATCTGCCTCCCATTTCGCCAAGTGTAAATTCAAGCAAAGACTCCCTTTGTTCAGATGATATGGTAACTCCCGAATAGATGTTTTTATTGACAAATTCTGAATCAAAAATTAAGATTTTATCAAATTGTCGATCCCAAGTATTATTTGCAAAAGTATAGGGGATATTATCAATCAAAATTTGTGTTTCTTGGTTGTGAGTACCACCAATTGTCTTTCTTGCAATGATTGGGGAGGGATTACTATTCGTCAGCGAGGAAAAAATGGAACTTAATGTTGACTTACCTCGACCATTTTCACCGTATATTGCAGTAATTTTTGAAAATTTTATTGCATCCGGGATACCATCATGAAATAATCCAATTCCTCGAATTTTTATTATTTTATTTATCATAATGATTCATTTACGTCCCATACCATAATTCTTCTTTTTTGATTTTCTATGCGAATGTTCTAAAAAACATATTCTAGGTAGTAACTATCGAGAAATGGGAAAGGGAATAATATCGTTCTTTGGGGGTTTACTCGATCAAATGGATCAAATCCAAATTGTATAACAACATGAGCATCAGATCCTTGTCAAAGATTACATACTTGCAATGCCCATTTTCCCTCTCAATCATAATTTTATTCCATACCGAGGGTGCAATGTCATTTGTTGAAACAAAAAAGACTGTATCCTCTGAATGTTTCGCATGGCCAATGGCGACCATGAGATCATTGAATGTGAATTGAGTCGTTGTATATCTTTTGGATTCACCATATCTTTCGCAATGTAATCCATCTTGCAAGTAGCAATGTAAATCTATTAAATAGAAATCTTCGAGGCCGGGCCCACCTTTTTTCAAATATTTGGTATTTAGAATTGTATTTTCAACTTGTTGAAGACGCGAATATAATATCGATAGCTCGCGGTTCTTCAGTTTTATACCTTCGATAAATTTCGGAATAAATTCTTTTTCATATTGGGTATCCGTTATTGAGGATAAAAAATTTTCAAATTGTTTTCTGAAATTAAGATATTTGAGAGTTTCCGTGTAACCCAGCGAATCGACAAATGAAACAAATCTTTCCGGAGAAGCAAAAATAGGATCAAATACATATTTATATCTCGGTTTATTGAGATCATGTAATTGACTTTGAATCTTTTTCTCATCCAAATATAATATTACACCTTCGTTTTCTGACATCGATAAGAATGACGCAACAATTGAAAATCCATATATGTAAAAAAGATATTTCTTTCCATTATGTTGGATTGTCCAATTACGTTCGAATTTATCAAAAATAACATTTGATTCGCCAAATGCATCTCGCATTTGAGAATGTAAAATTTTGATTATTTTTTGGAGATTAACACTCATAATCTCCGCTTTTTTTATTCGGGACAATGTCAATCCACACGGGGTATCACAGTTTGGACAATTGATTCGGGTATTGCCAGTGAATTCCCTGATGTCAATAAGGTCTTTGCAGTTTTTACAACGAATATATTCTTCCTCTTGAAGTGATACAACTCCCATACGTTCCAATTTTTTTAATTCTTCAAGATCGGAACTTGCGGTTTCAACGGAATATCCGGGATCAATGGGAATTTGCATTTGAATCATCCACATTAAAAGAATCAAAATATTCTGAAATCAACCTCTTTTTTTCTGTATTATACCCCTTATCAGAACATTTTATGACCACACTTTCACCTTCAATTTCAAAATGTAATTTAAATTTCTGTTCTTGAATTTGCACAGTGACATTCAGGAGATCTGAATGGTTTGTCACCAAGGGGAGTGCATGTGATGTCGAAATTAGTTCAATGATATTCTGATTAATGAGGCCCCTTCCCCTAGACCGAATCTCAATCTTAGGAGAGTTAGATAACGGTGTATTCACCGCGGTTATTGCAAACAGTTTAACTCTTTGATTGTTCTCTTGTTGCATTGCATCGATAAACCGATCTAAAACTCTGACAGGTTTTTTGATGATATCCTCATTGAAAATTATAGTCCGCCCGAAAAGTTTCCCGGCAAGATGTTGCGCAATTTCAAGTGTTTTCTTAGGTTCCCGTCCAAGGTACGCAGAAAGTATTGATCCATTTTCCTCAAAAACAAAAATTTTTTGATCTGCAGTCTTTATTGCTTCATTATGTTCAGTTTTTTTAATTACGGTTGTTGAACGCTTGTCCTTCCTAAATATAATTTTAATTTTTCCGTTGTGATTTTTTACCCACATCACATGAATTTTTCTTCGATCCCTTCCTTTTCCTCGCTGAAATGCATTCATTATTCTTTGAATACTTTCCATTGAGATTTCAGATGGATGACCCTGACTGAATCCCAAAATTGCATTGTATGTTTTAATCTTGGAATTTTTCATTACATTATCACAATATAAATCGATGATTGCATCCCGACTTCGATGGAATATCGGTAAAATTAATCCTCGTGGATCATCCCCGGTTAGTATCTCATATCCCGGGAAATCTTCTCCCAAAATTTCTCTTGCTTTATTTATGATCAACTCAGTGTTTCCAATATTGTCCGAGAATTTTTTAAGAGCATATATCTGGCAAAAGAGTATTTTATTTCGATGATATTGTGTCTGAAGGAATGAAAATAATCCTCCATCTGCTTGGAAATCTCTAATTAATAATGTATACCATGTTTGCTCGGATTCTTTCAAACCATTGTATATTTTTTTCGCATGTTTCTGATCATTAAGGGGAAGTTCGCAAAATTCCGCCAACCGAACGTTTATGTCCAACCAAAATTGTATTTCGGTTTGAGGCAAGCGTATCATATGATATCCAATATTTTTTTACAATATTAAATCTCCGATCCATATCGATGACATCAAATGCGACTAAAATTAAAAAGAATTATGTTCCTCTTCCTCGACACCGAAACCACCGGCCTCCCCAGATATTCCGCAACAGACCCTATTGAAAAATGGCCGCGGGTCGTCCAGCTGGCATGGTCGTTGTACGACATCGATGGGAACCGTGAAAGCCGGAACAGTTTCATCATTTACCCGACGGACTTTTCCATTCCGATGGACTCTGCAAGGATTCACGGGATCACGACCGAGCGGGCGAAAGCCGAGGGAGTGTCGCTCTATAAGGTGCTCCCGCAGTTCAATGCCGAAGTGGAGAAGGCAGAGACGGTCGTTGCTCATAATCTCGATTTCGACCTGCCGATTGTCATGACTGAATTTTTGCGGTGCAGTTTTGAGACCGGTCTCGCGGAAAAACAGAGATTTTGCACCATGAAAACCCCGCAAGTTGTCTCCTTGTGCAAACTTCCTACAAAGTCCGGTCGGGGATACAAGTGGCCTACCTTAAACGAGCTGCACCTGCAGTTGTTCCAGGAAGAATTTACCGACAGCCATAATGCCGGCGCCGATGTGGAAGCCTGTGCGAGATGTTATTTTGAATTGCGGAAGCGGGGAATTATTGAATAAGGAATGTTTTCACTGTAAAATATCTGGACAATTCTTTGTTTATTTCGACTGCAATCTTATTTCATAGGAATACATTTTTCGAACATTAATTTTATTATATCAAACGTATATTTCCAAATATGGCAACGAAGCGGATCCACAACCCCAAGTCGCATACGGATATGCATATTGCTGAAAGATCGTCAAAAAACTTCCAGAAAGGACAAATTACCGGACGATATAAAAACAAAAAAAGTTCGTAACCTTTGAGTAAAATCTGAATCCTCTTTGATTCATCGATAGTGATCTTTCCGCCGGGTCGGGCGGTTCCGAAATAGGTTTCCGTGTCGGGGCTCCTCATGTTCAGATTTTTCAATCAACCGCCAACGAATCAGCACCACCCGATCGGAGGACAATACACAGGGCACTCATTTTTTCCACCGGCAAATACCCCCATAATGGCAGTCACCACAAAACTTTCCGGGATAGGGATGGAATTTGCGCTGTTTGATCCCGTCAATGTGTTCACCGGCTTTGGCTTCAGCTGATCTCAGATCAGGTTCGTCCACCGGAACATCCATCAGAGACGCTTTTTCCAGGTTTACTATCGAACCACGGACAACCGTATCTCCCAGTATCGCCAGTCCTTTGGCATAGATCCTGACCTGCATCTCTGCATCATCTGTGGTCGTTACGCGATCGGATGTCTTGTAATCGCGAATCTCCACTCCAGCCTTCTCATGAAGGATTACATCGATCTTCCCGACAACGGTAGCCCGGTGCATCGGGTATTCCACCCTCGCTTCCACCTCGCGAATACGGAACATATCATCGATATGGTCGCCGACAAATTTTATCAGGTGTTTTTTTGCCGCCGCTTTCAATGATTCAGTCACTCCCTCATCGGCAAAAGGCAGATAGAAATGGTTGTCCACTGCATTTTCAACGGCACTGAGAGGAGATGTTCCCTGTTTTATCTGTTCAGATGCGATCCGCAGGCAGAAATGCAGTGATGTGCCGTATCCCAGGTATTCCGAGAGACCCGGCTGGTATCCCCAGACCGTATTCAACCGGTACATATACGGACACTTGCCGTACACCACCAGTTCACCGGCAGAGTAGGACAGGATATCCTCAACGCTTGTATGAGGGGACATATCGTGCAGGGCGAGGGTATTCTGTTCGGAAACCGGTGTCATCCGGTTTAAGGGAAGGCAGTTGTCCACAAATTCACTGACCCCTTTTCGTCTCCCGTTCAGGTGCGTGAAATAACTTACCACAAGCACATCCCGCGCACGGGTCAGTGCCACATATAGCAGCTTACGTTCACTTTCAGGATCCCCCTCGTACCTGCTCACATTAAACAGGTCGCGGGGAATAAGCCATTCTTTTTTCGCGCCCACCATGCGGGACGGGAATCGCCCGTTCACAAGAGATGGGATGAATACAAGCGACCATTCCAGTCCCTTGGCCTGGTGCACCGTCATCAGCTGCACGGCATCCACACCCCGGAGATCATCTCCCATCTGTTCTTCATAGGAAGCGGACGCGTACGTGTTCATGAACCAGCACAGACTTTTCAGGTCCGCTTCCCAGTGCAGCTTCCTCCCCCCGAGCCGGTTGGCAGTCTCGAAGTCCGTGAGCATGGAGCCGAACCGGCCGAGGTTTGCCATTGCAACTGCGTGTTCGGGATTCTCAGGATCCAGATGGTGGTACTGGAGAATGGTGAGCAGGTTATAGTACATTTCGGTGAAATGTTTGTATGTTCCCGCGAGGGTCGATGCCTTCCATCCATTGAGGGAGGCTGCAATATCTGCAGGCAACTCAATTTCCGGAACCGCCTCATGCCAGTCATGCAGGGCAGCAGTAAGAAGTTCATCCCCGCGTATCGTATCCCTGGACCATTTCGATTTCTGGAAAAACCCGTCATGGTGCAGCCAGGCGATCAGCTTTCCCACAGCCTGCACATCCGAACGGCGGAAAAGCCCCACTTTGCCGCCAACAATGAACGGGATGTGCTTTTGCCGGAACACATCGATAAACGGAGGGCCGGAGGTGCTTACGCTCCGCAGGAGAATCCCGATGTCCCCGTAGGAGCATTTCCCGGATTTCACGTAATGGACGATCTGGCCTGCGATCCACTCAGCCTCAGATGCATCAGATTCGAATTTGCCGAGATACACCTCGCCAGCATCCGTACGCGTTGCGACCAGGGGATCGTAATGCGCTGAGGTTAAGCAGTTGGAAAACTCGTTTGCAACCGTCACGATGGATGTCGCGCTGCGGCGGTTCTCGGTAATCGGAATCGTCTCAGTATTTGGATGGGCCGTAGCGAAATCATCAAAACAACTTACATCCGAACCCCGGAACTGGTAGATAGTCTGCCGGGGATCGCCCACAATAAAGATGCTTCCCGATTGGCCGATGAGGGAGATCAGCTGCTCCTGGGCGCGGTTGATATCTTGGTATTCATCGACGATGAGGTACCTCACGTGTGCAAGAACATCTGGTTTTTCTTTCAGGTGCATTACTGCAAGGGTAATCATATTGTTGAAGGTCAGTCGTCTGTTCCGGATGAGATGCTCCTCGTATTTTTTGTAAGACCGGAAAAAATCCGGGGCTTTTGTTTCGAGCACTGATGGAGGGATCATCTCGGAATGTACCACATTCAGCGTCTGCTTGAAGAGCTCGCAATTTTCGGAATAGTTCCTCCCGCCAAAAAGATGCATGTCCCAGCCAAAACGAAGAAGAAAAGCCATCTCCTGGTTCTCATCAAAGCTGCCAACACCACCGTAACCAAAATGGTCCTGGAGGATCCGGAGACAGTATCCATGAATTGTTCCGATAAACATTTCCCCAAGATGGGCACACTGTTCCTCCCCACCAAGCTGCTTGACCCTTTCGTACACCCGGCTCTTCATACTCTGGGCCGCTTTTTCAGTGAAAGTAAATGCCACAATGGCTGATGGCGAGACATTCTCAACAAGTAAGAGTGATACGATTTTTCGGGTGAGGGTCTCAGTTTTCCCGGCTCCTGCCCCGGCAATAACACGGACGTATCTGTTTTTCGAGAGAACTGCTCTTCGCTGGTTTTCGGAAAGAGGCTTGGGCTCATTCAATATTTTATTGAGAAGGGGAGGTTGTTCTGCGTTCATGATGAGCAGTATATTTTTCCGATTTAAATATGTAAGGAGTTAATGCTTCTCTCGGTTAACAACCTCTTCTTTCATTCGTATAATATTTCTCAATCAACAGTTAACCCCCCACCCCCCATTTTTCCCACTCCCACCGCCGGAAAAAAGATCCCCATATCCGCATTTTTTCGGTCTTTTCGGATGCAGATCAGGATAAGACAGGGTCCAAAAATATCCTCGATTCCAGGGCCATTGGCGGCCAATAGCTGACATCGAAATCGGGCATATTTTGGCAAACAGGGCTCAATTTAAGCGCTTTTTCCACGCGAACCCAATCGGGGCCTTTTGCGGGCTTTTCCGGGAGGGGGCCGGATCGGAAAAGGGGAATCCGGGCTCAATTCGGGCGTATTTTCACCGTGCAGGACGGGTCGTTTCCTCAGGCCCTCCGTCGGTAAAGTATCCTTTACAGAATGGAAAACCAAGAGGTCCAACCCCGGACCCCCCTGATTCAGATTGCCATATCGGCCTGTTATTCTAAACCCATCGAATTCGATGGATTTAGAATTTGGTTTGCTGGATTTCCCCGGGCAACCACACGCTTATTGTACCAGAATCGCTAAACTCCATACATAAGGAAGAATGCATATGCCCGGCGAGCTCGCACCGCAGCGGAAGAAAAACCCCGCCGTAAAAAAACTAAAAGCAGTAGCCCCGGCTCTGCGCACACAGTTCGGCGTGACAAAACTTGGCCTCTTCGGCTCGTTTGCCCGGGGAGAGCAGACCCGCACAAGCGATGTGGATGTGCTCGTCGATTTTGCACAAGGGTACGCCACGCTCCATAACTTTATCGGGCTCTCGGATTATCTCGAAGCATTGTTCCGGCGCAAAGTCGATCTCCTGACAGAACCTTCCATCTCGAAATACATCAGACCCTACATCGAACAGGACGTGATCTGGATTGAAGGATGACCGGCTTCTTCTGGTTTATATCCACAAGGAGATTGTTTTTCTCCGGAAGATTAGCTCCGGTCGGAATTACGAAGATCTCCTAAGCGACGAATATTTTGCACACGCGGTAATACGGGCACTGGAAGTAATCGGGGAAGCCGTCAAGAATCTTTCCGCACCGCTCAAAGAGGAACATCCCGATATCGAATGGCGGGAGATCGCAGGCATGAGGGACAAGGTGATCCATCGGTATTTCGAGATCAACGGGCAGATCGTCTGGAATGTCATCACCGATGACCTGCCGGCACTCGAACCAAAAATATCCGCGCTCCTTAAAGAACCGGAAAAATCCCCCGCCCATCATCGCCCCTCTTCGGGCAGACCGTGACATGATATCATGCCCGGCGAATATTCCGAAGGCACGCATGTTGAATAACCTGCCATCGCTCTCTTCGCAAACGATCCTCTCCAAAATTATCCCGGATGTTCCTCTTCCTTGATACCGAAACCACCGGCCTCCCCAAATACGCCGCAACCGACCCCATTGAAAGATGGCCGCGGGTCGTCCAGCTGGCATGGTCACTGTACTCCAGCGACGGGACGCGTGAAAGCCGGGACAGTTTCATCATTTACCCGACGGATTTTTCCATCCCCATGGACTCTGCCCGGATTCACGGGATCACGACCGAGCGGGCAAAAGCCGAGGGCGTGTCGCTCTTTAAGGTGCTCCCGCAGTTCAATGCCGATGTGGAGAAAGCGGAAACGGTCGTTGCCCATAATCTCGATTTTGACCTGCCGATCGTCACGACGGAATTTTTGCGGTGCGGGCTGGAAACGGGTCTCGCGGAAAAACAATATTTCTGCACCATGAAAACCCCGCAGATTGTCTCCCTGTGCAAACTTCCTGCAAAGTCCGGCAGGGGATACAAGTGGCCGACCTTAAACGAGCTGCACCTCCAGTTGTTCCAGGAAGAATTTACCGGCAGCCATAATGCCAGTGCCGATGTGAAAGCCTGTGCGAGATGTTATTTTGAGTTACGAAAACGGGGGATTATCGGATAAGAGTATCCTAAAAAAAAGAAATGGTGAATGTGAACTCCCTTATGATCCTTAAATAATCTCTTCAATCTTCCGGATAAGGTGTTCTGCATGACTGACCGCCGACTCCGCTTCGGTTTCTGATATTGATCCTGCCGTATCGTACACCGAACTGTGCCGCTTGCGTCGCATCCGGTCAAAGATGATGGCATCGTTTGGGTCCACGAAGAGTTCGACAAATTTTACCACCGCGATATGCTGGTTTGCCCCATCCGGCCGGTAGCCCTTCGCAAACATCAGCGCCCGGCCTGCCTGGAGTACCGCGTTATACGCGATGGTATATGCCCAGTCCTGATCGGTAGGGAGAAGAGTACGTGAGGTCCGGAGATCCCGGTACGCCAGTGCCAGGGAATCATCGACTTTTTTCTTATCATAGGGGAGTCGCCTGATCAGTCCTTCCCGTTCGAGATCCTCAATCATCGCAGGTACCGCTAATTACGATCTTCTCTTCTTTCATTACATTCTTTACGAAGGGATCGTCCTGGTCCTTTTTCTTTGTAAATTCCGCGAGCGTCATGAGCGTATAGTTGATCTCCCGGCCGGTCTCCTGCTCGCACGAATGGATGATCGGAATAAGCCGGTCCTCATCAATGGTTCCCACGATAAAAAGGTCGATATCACTTTTTGCCCTGGCAGTTCCCCGGGCAAACGATCCGTAGATGAACATGCATGTAATCTCTTCACCGGCAAGGGCACGTTTCAGGATGCCGGAAATCCCTTCGGTTTTCAATACAATCTTCTGGAGTTCGGCAAAAATGAAATGACCGGTGTTCACGGTGTAATACTGTTGGTTTCCTTTCTTTTGCCCGACAAGAAGGCCAAAGGATTCAAGGTTACTGAGTTCCCGGCGTACTGCATTGATATTCTCACCGGTTGTCCGGACAATCTCGCGGATGTAGAACTCGCTTCCCGGGTTGAGCAGGAAGAGCGTAAGGAGCTTTACCCGGGTCTTTGAAGAGATAAGCGCTTCCAGCATGAATACATAATGTATTCAATTGAGTAAAAAATGTATTCATTGTCCGGGCCGCCTAAAAATTAAAAAAAATACGTTCTCACGGCCTGCCTGTCGCCGCATCCGGGCACACTTCCGCAAATTTACAGCTCAGACACTCCCTCTGTAAAGGCCGGGCCGGGAAATCCCCGTACTCATACGAAGCATTCATTGCCGCAAACTCTTCTGCGATCTTCCCGCTTGTATCCACTAACTGCTCCTCGTAGAACGCATAGGGTTTTGTTGCGCCGGTCTTGAGGAAGACAAGCTCGGTGCCGATCTCATCGGCACTCCTGTTGTAGAATTCCGTTGCCCAGATCACATAGGCCGCCATCTGGAGCTCTGTCTCGTAATCGTCATCGTCCCTGCCGGTCTTCCAGTCAGAGAGAATGACCGTGCCATCCGGCATCTTTGCAGCAAAATCCACCTTGACCGTCACGCCCACGTCGTGGATATGGAAATGATCGAACTGCTCGTGCCGCAGGCATTCGCGTTTTGCATACTCCGGCCATTTTGCAAAGAAGGTGTGGAGGCAGGTCTTCCCGTTCTCTTCGATGTAACTAAAAAACGAGTCCGGGATCTTCTCGCCGTTGTGGTACTCGGTAAACGTCTCGCCGCCCACCCCCCGGTAGAGCGAGACTTTTTTCATGAATACATTCAGCGCCTCGAAAAGGTCCATGGGTTTTTTGTCACAGGCAAACTGGATCTGCTGGTCGATGATATCGTGGATGAGCTGGCCCTGGACAACAAACTTGGAGGTGAAGTTCTTGAGATACCGGATCTTCCCTGGATCAACAACCGCCCCGGTTTTCACATACGGCGCAATGTATTCGTAATAGTACTGCCGCTGGCACCGGTTCCAGACCCGGTGTTTGGTAAAGGACCAGGAATTGATTTTGGAAAAGAAGGGATCCAGATCGGCCATAGGGTTCTGTTGGGGACGGGAAGGAAATATTTTTGCATTTCTTTTTTGGAGTGAGATTTATGAGCCATTTGTAAGTCAGTTATAAGAGGCCATTCCGCCAAGGGGGGTACCCCCCACTCGCAAAAATGAGAGGTACCCATGACCCCCGATCAATTTTTTTAAAAGGCGTTGCCCCCCATCCCATCTAACTGCATGGTGGCCGAACGGCGGGACGAAGGCACCATAAGCCTTGCCTATAAAAAAGCTTGTGATGTGAACGGGTCTGATGGGACCGTGTGGCCCCGTTTGCTGCACGTGCCCCCTGTTTGCAGCACGTTTGCAGCAACTGCAGCATGAAGACGGAAAAATGAGCGAAGCCTGATTTCTCTTTTGAGCCCGAATATCAGAGATCGTTTTTTGTTTGCTGCATTTGCGGAATTATGCACACACGGACCGGAACAGATCCCTGCATTGTCCGGACCTCCATAATTCCGGATTTGCTGCAAATGAGATCTCCTCAGTACAAAAATTCTATAATAATCTCTTCGTTGCAGGAACCGGGCGAACCGGTTTGTTTTTTTGATTTGCTGCAACTGCAGCAAAACTGCAGGAAACATGCAGTAATGCAGCAAATGAGCATGCACTACGATCTTTGTGCTGCCGCATCGCCTTTCCCCTGACCTGTTTTCCCAACGGCAAATCTCCCCCCGGCTCCCCCTTTATATATCCCTCCCGGAAAAAAGATCGTCATATTCACGTTTTTTCGGCCGATCCGGGTGCAGATCAGGGTAAGACAGGGTCCAAAAATATCCTCGATTTTTGGGCCGTTAACGGCCCATAGCTGACATTGAAATCGGGCGAATTTCGGCAAACGGGGTTCAATTTGAGCGATTTTCTACGCGAACCCTATCGGGGCCTTTTGCGGGCTTTTCCGGGAAGGGTCGGGATCGGAAAAGGGGAATCCGGGCTCAATTCGGGCGTATTTTACCCGTGCAGGACGGGTCATTTCCTCAGGTCCTCCGTCGGTAAAGTATCCTTTACAGAATGGAAAACCGAGAGATCCAACCCCGGATTCCCGATCCCGGGAACAGAACCCACATTTGAATACCCGGGGATATACTTACTATCAGACCGTAAAGACCCGGCTCATCACTGCATTGCATTCGCGGGAAAGCTCTTCATCGATCTCATTCGATCCCGCCTTCAATAAGATCCCTCGAAACGGTAGCGACCTTATCGAATTTTATCATCGATGTTCTCTTGAGCCCGGTACCGGCGAACGAAGGATGATCGGAGGAGATGAGAAGATCGGACTCTGACCGGTGTTTTGGAATCCGCGACGAAATGAACACCACGACAACATCCTGATCGCTTTCATGGATTACGAGAGCAGGCCGCAGTTTCAGGGCGCTCATGTCCGTGAAGGGAAAATGGATCAGGACAATGGAGCCGTTTATCAGTATCGCACTTTGATATCGGCAACCGTATAGAGGTCGGGTTCGTTCTCAAGAAATCCCGAGAGTGAATGTTCCTCTACTGCATACAGGGCATCCTTTGCCTCTCCCTCTTTTCCTGGAGATTTCACCATTTTTTTTGCGGCAGGATGACCTTTCGCCACCCGGGATGCGGCCTGCGCAGTCATGATACAATGTGTTGTTCCCGTGTCTCCATTATGGTTTCAGATCCGGCACATCCTGCTGCCATCCTTGGTCAACGAATATTCCAAAAATTACCGGCTCTCTTTTCCCCTAAGAAGCCACTTCCAGAGCGGGATATAGGTGATGTTTCCTTGTGTCGCTTCGTAATCTTTTGTCAGGATGACAAGTTCGCGTACCGCATCGGGAAATGTTTTTGCAAATTCTTCCAGGCCCTTGTATTCCCGGGCGGGAACCTCATCGGTGTAGCAGACGTTGATCGCGGAGAGGGAGTTGTCCCTGGCTTTTGTGACAAAGTCCACTTCGCGGTTCCCTTTCCAGTAGTACGGGACAAGCCCCGACCGCATCAGTTCGATGCACACGAGGTTCTCGGCAAGTTTTCCTTCATCTGCAGAAAACCGGAAGGAGACCGCGTTCCTGAGACCGTTGTCGATACAATAGATCTTCCTGTTCTGCCGTGCCTGCACCTGCAGCGAATAGGAGAATGCCGGTACCTCGAACAGGATCTTTGCCATTCCGGCAAAGTGAATGTAATCCCGGATCGTATCGACATCGATCCCGAGCGCTTCCTTAAGACGGCGGTACGAGAAGGGAGCGGCAATGTTTGCGAGGAGATACTGGAGGAGCCCGGCAAGGGCTTTCTGGTTCCTGACCACGTTTGCCCGGACAATGTCCCGGTACACGATGCTGTCGTAATAGGCACGGAGATAGTCCTGCTTTGTGCGCTCGTCCTGCTGGAGCACGATCACGGGAAAGCCGCCCTCGAGGAGATACTGGCGCAGCAAGGCCATGATCTCGTACTTCTGCGCTGCCCGGCCGGCGGCATCCGCCGGCGGGACGATGGCATGGAACTGCAGGTACTCGGTAAAATCCAGAGGGTAGACAGGCACGGTGAGATACCGGCCCGAAAGCAGGGTGGAGACCTGCGAATCGATAAGGTACGATGACGAGCCGGACAGGATGACCCTGCAGGTCTTTTTGTCATACAGCGACTTTATCTCCCGCTCCCAGCCTTCGACGGCCTGGACCTCGTCAAAGACGAGGTATATCGTGCCTTTGGCTGCAATCTCCCTGCGGTACGCATCGACGGCTTCGGACAGCGCATTCGTACGTCCCGCGATCCAAGGATCATCGCAGTTGACAAAGAGGATGTTCTTTTGCGGCACCCTCTCTTTTTTCATGAGCATCCGGATAGTCTGGAGGAGGAGCGTGGTCTTTCCCGAGCGACGGACACCGCTGAGTACGACGATCTCGCCGGTTTTTACAAACCGGCTGATCGTTTTCAGGTAGTTCTGCCGCTCCCGGCCGGTCTCGAACGGCAGGCCGGTCCACCACGGGTTCTGGGCTGCGAGGATCTCGAAGAGTGTTGCCACACCATTGTGTAAGGTTGTAACCCTACATAAAGGTTGGTTTGTGAAGGATCATAACCTGACACTTTTCCGAAAACATGAGGGATTATAACCCGACACAACCGGGCGGTGATTCACCGATGAAAAAATTGTGATGTGGCCACGGGCACCGGTTTTCTCCACTCACTGCCATGGTGTCAGGATACATCTGCTGAGCCGGTCTGTTTTCTAAACCCGTCGAATTCGACGGGATTAAACTGTATGAAGTTGCCGGATTTTCCCGGGCAACCCCACGCTTATTGTACCAGAATCGCCAAACACCATACATAAGGAAGAACGCGTA
>Ga0326728_10008852_pt1 | contig 24624 bp, 19 predicted proteins | sample MB3enrmetagenome_FD_207602 | JGI IMG/M metagenome (GOLD analysis project Ga0326728, IMG submission 207602) | Lab enriched peat soil microbial communities from McLean, Ithaca, NY, United States - MB31MN | ecosystem: Environmental > Terrestrial > Soil > Wetlands > Peat | place: USA: New York... | reverse complement strand
CGAATACTGGCTCAATAAACGTCCGAGAAAATGCCTCGGATTTAAAACCCCGGCGGAAGTCTTCAAAGCCGAGTGTTGCACTTAATGGTTGAATCCAGGAAATGAATGTCTAAGTTCAAAGTGAAAAATTTGAAATGTGAGCTTTGCATTTGATTTGACATTTGGGTTTTAAAATTTGGGTTCACGCCTCTTCTTCCTTCTTTTCATCCGCATGGTGCTTGATCACGAGAGCATCTACCATAAAGATCACATCTTCAGCGATATTCGTGGCGTGGTCGGCAATCCTCTCCAGGCATCGGGCAACGATCATCAGGTGGACGGCTCGATTAATGGTCTTTGGATCAGACACCATATATGTGAGGAGTTCTCGCACCACCTGGTCATTTAATCCATCGACCAGATCATCCCTTTCACAAACGGAACGGGCCAGTTTAGGGTCTCGATTTACAAAAGCATCTAAGACATCCTTGACCATCGTTTGGGCAATCTCAGCCATCCGAGGAATATCGATATAAGGTTTGAGCTGAGGTTCCTGGTTCAAAGAGATAGCCCGCTCGGCAATATTCACTGCCTGATCGCCCATTCTTTCGAGATCGGTGATGATCTTCATCGCAGAGGTGATAAAGCGAAGGTCCGTTGCCATGGGCTGCCTTAACGCAAGAAGTCTCAAACACATATCATCGATGACGATTTCCATCTTGTTAATCCGATCTTCGAACCCGAACGTCTTCTGAGCGAGTTCCGAATCTCTGTGGACCAAGGATCGGACGGAATCACGGATGGCCTCTTCCACCGTCGCGGCCATCCTTAGAAGACTCTCTTTCAATTCTTCTAGTTCTTTTTGGAAATGGGTTTCTGTTACCATCGGTGATCTCCTTTTGCTATCAGTAAGCCGGGTTTTTTTAGGTTTATTGGGGCCCTCCTTTATCTAACCCCCCTTCGTCCCGCCTTAGCTTAAGGGTAACCCCCCTTTTATTTCCCCCTTAAATTAAGGAGGGAATAGGGGGTACAAGATAGAAATGCTCCCCACGCCAGCGCGGCAATAGCCTGAAGCCAGTTCGATGCTGGCTAACCGAAACGTCCGGTCACGTAATCTTCAGTCCGCTGATCTCCGGGTTTAGTAAAGATTTGATAAGCCGGTCCCACTTCAACGATTTCTCCGTTCAAAAAAAATCCTGCCCAATCTGCTACGCGTGAGGCTTGCTGAACGTTATGAGGCACCAGTATAATTGTATAGTCTTCTTTCAATTGCACGAGAGTTTCCTCGATGCTAGCTGTGGAGATAGGATCCAGTCCAGAGCACGGCTCATCAAGCAGGAGAACCTCAGGTTCCAAAGCCAGGATGCGTGCGATACAGAGACGTTGCTGTTGTCCCCCGGAGAGTCGAAGGGCCGAGGTATGCAAACGATCCTTAACCTCCTCCCAAAGCACCGCTGATCTCAAAGCTTTTTCGACCACTTCGTCTAAGCGCCTCTTAGGAATCATTTTGTTCAGCCTAAGACCATAAGCCACATTATCGAAGATGGACATGGGAAGCGGGGTTGGAAGATCAAAGACCATTCCAATGCGTCTCCTGAGATGAGTCAGGTCTACCCTGGGATCATAGATATCCATTCCATCTAAGAGAATGGTTCCGGCGTGACTGGCCCCCGAAATCAGGTCCGTTAAACGATTAAGGCTTTTGAGGAACGTCGTCTTTCCGCTCCGAGCCGGACCGAAGGCGGTGAATATCTCCTTGGGTCGAATACCGAGGTTGACATTCCTCAGGGCCGGGGAGGCGTTGTAGTAGAAACTGAAATCGCTGATAACGATTTTACTCCCTTGAGACATACCACTCCTCTATGTCCGATGCCGGATATACCGATTGATCAACCATTGAGCAATGATATTCACCATCAGGACGAGCAAAATCAAAGCCGCTCCGGTTCCATACGCCATCTTCATGGAGATCCCCTCTCTGGCGAGGATATAAAAATGGACGGACATGGTTCGGATGGGAGAGAAGAGGGATGTGGGCATCACCAGAGAGGAGCCGGCCGTTAGAATGACCGCAGCGGTTTCTCCGATACTCCTTCCAACACTCAGGAGGATACCCGTAAAGATACCCGGTAAGGCGCTGGGAAGTACGACACGGGTGATCGTCTGCCACCTCGTTCCGCCGAGAGAATAACTCACCTCACGGTAGGATGAGGGAATGGTTTTGATCGATTCTTCGGCCGTACTGATGACGGTGGGCAAGATCATGGCCGCTAACGTTAATCCGCCCGAAAGGATGGACCATCCCATATTAAGTCGGATGACAAAAAAGACAAACCCGAATAGACCGAAGATGATCGAAGGCACTCCGGCGAGGCAGTCGGTTCCAAAACGAATCACACGGCTCGTCTTGCTTTCCCTCGTATATTCCCTCAGGAAGATGGCTGTACCCACTCCCAGAGGCGCACCAACGATGATCGCAACAACGGTCAATGCCACGGTTCCAATGATCGTGGTAAAGATACCGCCGTCCCGGCCCATATTTCTTGGAGAATCGAGAAAGAAACGAAGGTGAAGGACAGGCAGTCCTTCCCTCAAAATCTGGAAGAGGATTAAGATCATCACTGCGATGGTCGATAAAGCACCCATCCAGATGAAGATTTTTGCAACGGACTGGGTCAGATATCGAGTGCGATTGGTAATCAATGGACTCTCCTCCGTGAGAGAGCGATGGCCAGGGTATTCAAGGCCATAATGATGAAGAAGAGAACCACTCCGGTTGCAAACAGGGCCTGCCGGTGATCCCCGGAAGCGTATCCCATTTCAATGCCGATATTTGTGGTGAGTGTCCTGGCGGAATCCAGGAAGGAAGTTGGCATTTTCACCGCATTTCCCAGGATCATGATCATGGCCATGGTCTCTCCGATGGCACGGCCCATGCCTAAAATGATGCTGGCCACAATTCCAGATCTGGCAGCTGGAATCAACACCCGCCAGATGGTCTGCCAGTGTGTTGCTCCTAATGCAAGCGCTCCTGCTTTATAAGTGGGGGGAAGGGCTTTTAAAGAGTCCTCTGAGATCGTGATAATGGTCGGGAGGATCATGAAGCCCAAGACAAGAGATCCCGCGAGGATGCTTAGGCCGGGTCCTCCGAAATGGTTTTGAATCAACGGGACAAGGACGATCAGCCCCCAGAACCCATAGATCACGGAGGGAATGGCTGCCAGAAGCTGGATGGCGGGTCTCAGCAATAATCCAACGGAGGGAGGGATCAACTCCGATAAAAAAATCGCACAGGCCAGTCCGAGAGGAATACCCAAGAGCAGGGCCCCAAACGTTACCCAGAAGGAGCTGACGATCATCGGGAAGACGCCAAACAAACCTTTGCTTGGAATCCACTTTTCCCCGAGCAGAAATGCTTTGATCCCGATCTTCAAGATCAAAGGCAGTCCTTCTTCAAAAATGAAGAAGGTAATCAAGGCTAATATGGCAATAGATGAGAAGGCAATTACAAGAAATGTTTTTTCAATGATTTTTTCTTTGACTTGCATGATTATTCACGAGCCATTTTGTGGAGAGCGGGGACAAGCCCTTCCTTTAACAGCAGTTTTTGAGCCAAAGGGCTTAGGACGAATTCCAAAAAGGAGTTTGCTTCCCCTGTGGGTTCCTCTTTAAAAACGAATAGGAAAGGTCGAACCAACGTGTATTTACCGTTGTCAATATTGGTCAAATTGGGTTCCACCCCTGAGATCTTCACTGCTTTTACTTGGTCATTGACCAAGCCCAATGAAATATAGCCGATGGCATGGTGGTTGCTCGCCACGACCTGGCGGACCGCGCCATTTGAGTCCTGGACTAAAGCTTCAAGGCTGATATCCTCTTTGCCCATCACAAACTTCTGGAAAGACTCCCTCGTTCCCGAGCCCTCCTCTCTTGTGACCAGCACGATGGGGTGAAGGGGCCCCCCTAATTCCTTCCAATTCCTTATTTTCCCCGAGAACACCAGCCTGATTTGTTGCAAGGAGAGATCCTGAATTGAGTTTTTCGGATTGACGATGATAGCAATAGCATCCTTTGCGATGGTGACTGTATAAAGCTTGTTCTCCTCGCCTATCAGATTGCGTGAGGACATCCCGATGTTTGCGGCGCGAGTAATGGCAGCTTCTATCCCCGCTGTGGACCCGCCACCCTGAACATAGATATGGGATTCAGGATGACGGGACATATATTCTTCGGCTAATAATTCAGCAAAGGGCTCAACTGAAGTGGATCCCGCCACAGTGATTCCCGCCTTGGATCTTTGACAACCCATGGAGAACAAAATGAATAGAAGGAGAAAAAGAAATCCCAGGTTCCAAATTCCTGCCTTCGCCGGAGCGTTCTGTTTACAGAACGTAGGCCTCAGGTGCGTTTGCCCATTTTCTGGGTTCAGCGCAAGAGACAGGCTACGCGCAGGCAGGCCAAATTCCAAATAATTTCCAAATACGAAATTCCAATGGCCAAAACGCCTCTCACCCTTCCCCTGTCCCCCGGGAGGAGACGGATGGGGTGAGGGGGTCTGTTGCAATGCGAATGAGATTTCTTTGTCATTTAATGTTTGGAATTTGGTGCTTTTTCGATTATCCATATCTTCCTGTGACATAATTTTCGGTCTGGGGATTCTGGGGACGCGTAAAAATGTCTTCGGTTGTGCCATATTCTAATAGTTCTCCCAGATGAAAGAACCCTGTCCAATCGGAAGTTCGGGCGGCCTGGCGCATGTTGTGGGTGACAATGACGATGGTATAGTTCTTTTTTAATTCCTGCATTAACTCTTCGATCTTAAGAGTGGCTAAGGGGTCCAGGGCAGAGCACGGTTCATCCATAAGAATGACTTCGGGCTGAACGGCTAACACGCGTGCAATGCAGAGGCGCTGCTGTTGCCCCAAGGTGAGGCCCAAAGCATTGATGTGGAGTCGATCTGAGACTTCTGGCCAGAGGGCTGCCGCCTTAAGGCTCTGTTCCAGTTTTTCTTCAATTTTACTCTTCGTGCGCACTCCCAGCACCCTCGGACCAAAGGCAACGTTTTCGAAGATGCTTTTCGGAAAAGGATTGGGACGCTGAAAGACCATACCAACCCTCTGTCTGAGAGAGACGACATCCGTTCCCGGCTGATAAATGTCCTCACCATCCAGTCTGACGGTCCCTTCAATACGTGTTTGAGGGATGAGCTCGTTCAACCGGTTGAGGGTCCGGAGAAAGGTCGATTTCCCGCATCCAGAAGGCCCGATCAAAGCAGTGATCTGGCGCTCTCTGATGACAATATTGATATTTTTGAGGGCATGATTAGACCCGTAATAGAAATGGAGCCCTTGTACCTCCATCTTTAAAGGGGGATTCGATTCCGTCATCAGGATACTTTCACCCCGTTAGAAATGATGCCCCGCTGCTCTTCCCCGTATCCACCGAAACGCCGAACGGTGCAGGGTTCTGCAGCGGGTTAGGTCCCAGAATAATTCCGGCGGGGTTTGATGCCCGGCTGGAATTTCTAACGGGGTTCATGGAAAATAGAGCTGTCTGCTCCGTTTGAAATTAACAAATTCTGACCTTCTGATCAAGTAGATTCATCGGATCGTTTAAGATCAGAAAGTGCGTGCTTTTTGATGCCGGTCCCGATTTATCGAACCGTCTCTGCGAGTGAAGCGAAGCGGTCTCGCACAAAAATCCCCACTTGCCCCTCTTTAGTAAAGGGGGTACCCGCCCTGTACCATGATAGGTTCAGGGCGTGCCGGTAGGCAGGAGGGGATTTGCTTGCAGCAGGACCCGCGGAGACAGGCTGGGGAAAGGGTTTTATTCTCCGAATCGGGAACAGAGTCGATTTGAGTCGATTTTACCTCTTGATTTACCTCTCATTTTTTGTTAAGTCTTCAAAAAACCTTCGTGGGCGTTTTGCGTGTCGCTCCTTACGGTGGGAGGATAACCTTGAAAACGATAACAAAGTATTCCCTTGTTCTTGCAATGATCCTTCTCCTGATGGCCTGCGCAGGAGCAAGCAGGACCGAGAAGAAAGAGAAAAACGTCACCATCGAGGAGCATTTTCAATTGGCCTGTAACGCTGCGGAGAAGGGAAATTTGGATGAGGCTGTTAGAGAATATAAAAGAGTGCTTGAACTGGATTCAAAGAATGCAAAAGCCCACCTCAATCTCGGCATTGTCTATGGAAGACAGGGAAATCTGATCGTCGAGCTCCCCAAAGACCCTCTTGATCTGATTGTCTACCGTCTCAAACAATTCCCTAAGAAGTCTATGTGGAAGAAAGAGATTTCGGAGTATAAAAAAGCACTCCGTATAGATCCCCATTTCGCTGAGGCCCATTTTAATCTTGGAGTCGCCTACCAAGAAAAAGGGGATCTCAAAGAGGCGATTGCCGAATATCAGAAAACGATTCAAATTTATCCGAATTATATCGAAGCCCATAACAATCTTGGAATTCTCTACTTCAGAAAGGGAATGTTGGATCAGGCCCTTGTGGAGTATCAGAAGACGATCGAGATCAAACCGGATTATTCCAAGGGTTATTATAATATTGGAAGTGTCTATCGGGAGAAGAAGAAAACAGACGAGGCAATCACTTCATTTCAAAAGGCATTGGAAATCAATCCCAACTTTGCGGAAGCTCACTATAGCCTGGCCGTTATGTATTATGAAAAACAGGAATCTAAGTTGGCCGTTGAGCATTGTGATCAGGCTGTGAAATTGGGGATGCCCGTCGATCCCAAATTTTTAGACCGACTCAAGCCCTATCGTTAGACCGGTTCGTTCCTGCATTGCCTCGCATTCTTTGAGTGAGTTTTTTCCAACCCGAAACTTGATTTTTTCCCCCTTTTCTGATAATTGTCCAACCATGATGATTGACCCGGATTCCATCCGGTGGTCTCACCTTAAGAAGAAAGAGCGAGAGGTTTAGGAGGGGGAGTGGAGACAAGAGAGGCAATTTTGGAATTCCAATATGCGGAGAAAATGAAATCCGGGTTGATTATCGGAACGACCCTGCTGGATCAAATGACATCACTTAAAAAAGAGGATGAGCTCTCCGGAGGCAAGAGGGTATTGGTGTGGTACTTGGAAGGATTGCTCCGGGAGATCCGAATCGCAGACAACGTGCTGGGGTCGGGTCGGTATGTTGACTTAGAAAGAAAAGTGATGGAGGTGATCGGAAGAATTCATATGTCTCAGTTCCAAGAGGCTCAAGGCTCTTTTTCCGAGGCCATCTCTTTGGCCACCACGATCTGCCAGGCGGCTATGAATTTTTTGGTGGAGAGGAAGCTGATTTAGAAGTTTGTTGATGGAAGGCATGACGTGTTAACCAAAGGTTGAAACAAGGGGGTCAATGTCATGATCAGAAAACCCAGTCCAAGTTATAGCATCCTCATTCGAATCGAGATTCACAATCTGCCAGGGATGCTGGGCAAGGTCACCTCTGCCATCGGCAAAGCAGGGGGAGATATCGGCTCCATCGATATCGTTGGTTTTAGGAAGAACCTCATTATACGCGATATTGTCGTCAATGTGGCAGATATCCCGATGGGGCAGAAGGTGGTGGACGGGCTGAAACAGGTGAGAGGAATCAACGTCGTCAATGTGACGGACCGGACCTACATGATCCACCAGGGGGGGAAGATTGAAATAAAGAACAAGGTTTCAGTGAGCACCCGAGAGGATCTTTCCATGGCCTACACGCCCGGAGTAGCGAGGGTCTGCATGACCATCCACGAGGATCGTAACAAGGTTTATGACCTGACCATAAAAAAGAATACGGTGGCAATCGTTACGGATGGGACGGCCGTGCTTGGCCTTGGGGATATCGGACCGGAGGCAGCGATGCCGGTGATGGAGGGAAAGGCAATGCTTTTTAAGGAATTTGGTAGCGTAGATGCCTTCCCTATCTGTTTAAAGACAAAGGATCCAAAGGAGATCATTTCTGTAGTTAAATCGATCTCCCCTGGGTTTGGTGGAATTAACCTTGAAGACATCTCTGCTCCCCGTTGTTTTGAGATTGAAGACCGACTGAAACGGGAGCTGGATATCCCGGTTTTTCATGATGATCAGCACGGGACGGCGGTGGTCATTTTAGCAGGTTTGATCAATGCATTGAAAATCGTTGACAAGAAGTTAGAAAACATCCACGTGGTGGTCAGTGGTTTGGGAGCGGCCGGAATCGCTTCGATCCGGCTTCTTCTTTCAGCAGGGGTGAAACGGATTATCGGGTGCGACCGGACTGGGACTCTTTACAGGGGCCGAAAAGAGAACATGAATCCGATGAAGGAGAGGATAGCGGAGCAGACCAATCCGGAAAGGTTAAAAGGGTCTATCTCCAGTGCCTTGAGAGGGGCGAATGTCTTTATCGGTCTCTCGCAACCTGGGTTGATCCATTCAAGAGATGTCAAGAATATGGCGAAGGACCCAATTGTTTTTGCCATGGCCAACCCCACCCCTGAGATCATGCCCGAGGAGGCCGGCCGATACGCACGGGTTGTCGCCACAGGTAGATCGGACTATCCTAATCAAATCAATAATGTCCTCTGCTTCCCGGGACTCTTTAGAGGCGTTCTGAACTGTCAGGCGATAGAGATCAACGACGAGATGCTTTTCGCGGCGGCGAATGCGATTGCCCACATTGTTTCAGAGGAGGAAATGAGCGAAGATTACATCATCCCAAGCGTCTTAAACCGGAAAGTCCCAGAACAGGTGTCGAATTATGTGAGGGAGGCAGCCATTCAAACAGGGGTGGCGAGGCTGGAACATGGATATGCCTCATCATTTTATCGGGTGCGGGAGAGATAAATTGGAACGGCATTCTACCGCAGGTTTCCGGAAGAAGCATTCCCCTGATCGATTTAGGGAAAATAACAGGAGAGAGAAAATAAATTGCGGAGTTCGAGATGCGGAATTCGGAACTAAGAATAAAAAGATTTTTATTCCGTACTCCTTCCCCGCCGAAGGGCTCTGGCGAAGGCGGACGCACTCTGCATTCCGCAATCAAGAACGGTTCTTGGGTAACCTTACGGTGAAGGTAGTTCCCGTGCCCAGCTCGCTTTCGATCTGGATATCTCCCTGATGGAGTTTAACGATTTCCTGGACGAGAGAGAGGCCGATCCCTAACCCCTTGGTCTTTCCAAGGGGTTTTGTTTTTTCCTGAAAATGGCGTGCGAATACTTCCTTCAGGGATTGGTAAGGGATTCCAACCCCTGTATCGGCGATGCGAGTGAAGACGAATTCAGGATCGTGTTCAAGACTCACATAGATTTTCCCTCCCGGGCGGTTATATTTGATAGCGTTGGTGAGAAGATTATCGAAGAGTTGGTTGAGTTTTTCCTCAACCCCGGAGACGTTGACTGGTTCCGCGGGGAGCGGAGCTTCCACTTCGATTTGATGTTCCTTGGCCAGAGGCTCGACGGTCGAGCATGAAAATTGGATGACTTTGACAAGATCGATCGGCTCAAAAACCCAGGATGGTTTTGGTATCCCGATTTCAGCCAAATCGAATAGGTCGTCTATGTTCCTTTCAAGCTTTCGCAGGTTCTTGTAGGAGATCTCGAGAAACTTTTTCTGCTGTTCTGTGAGCGCACCGGCCTTCTCCTTGATCAACATTCCGATATAGCCCATCACTGAGATCATCGGTGTTTTCAACTCATGGCTGACGTTAGAGAGGAAGTCGTCCTTCATTTGGTCGAGGCGCCTTAGTTCTTCATTAGCGATTTTCAGTTTTTTCAATGCCTCCTTGAGTTCGTTTTCCGTTTTCCTTCGTTGCGTGATCTCCTTGCTGACAACGAGGGTGCCCAGGTATATGTTTTTTGAGTCCCAGACGGCCGTATAGGTATTGTCGTAGAATTTGCCTTCCACCATCCGAATATTCATCCGGCGATGTCCCTTTGCCTTTCCGGTTCTTAGGTCTTTGATAATTTGTAGGACCTTTGGACGGGCCTTCTGGGGATGATAGTTTAGGACGGATTGGCCGAGTACTTCATCCATCTTGATATTCCGAATCTTCTCTGCCGCCGGATTGCAGTAGGCGATCCGATTTTGATCGTCAACAAAAACAACCCCCTGTTCCATGGAGGCAAAAATAGCTTTCAAAACGGATGAATTCATATCTTCTTGGTATTTTTATAAAAAATAACACGGAACCCAAAATCGAACAAGAGGAAAAGTAAATGCTTGCCCCCTCTTTGAGTCTCGCGCGATGGGAAAGGTGACATGGATGGAGTTGGATATAAGTGTTAGAATTAAGCAAAAAGCCCCAGGAACGGTATATGGTGACGGATCATCCACTCTTTGTGCTCTTTTTTATGGCAGGCGCGATCGTCTTTTTCAGTGGTCTCGCCTTGAGACTATTCCTTTACTGGCGAGGGCAATGGGATTTGTGGGCCCTTGCGAGAGGAGTCTTTTCAACCCTCTTTAGCGGAAAGATTTTTAAGCTGATACGGGTGATGCTTCTGGATGGCCTTCTCCAGAGGAGGCTTTTCAGCCAGGATAAATTGAGATGGCTGATGAAGGTCTTGATCATGATCGGTTATCCCGGGATACTGATCGCGGGCCATCTGAAGGTAGAGATGATGCCCCAATTTAGAAGTCTCCCACACCTGATCAGGTTTTTTTATGCACCGTTTTGCGATTTCTACTACTTTCGTGATTTGGCCGGTTCGTCCCTGGGTTTTCCCGATGCTCTTTTTGCGATTTCCTTCGACCTCTTCGGAGCGATGATATTAACGGGAGAGCTCATCGCCATCTATCGAAGGTTCGTTGCAAAATCTGTAGCTTTTAAGTCAACCATGGGAGATATCGTTGCGGTCAATCTTTTAGGAGGATGGTTCATCCTTCGATTCTTTTGCGAGGCGACGAGCATTTTAACCTATTCCCTTCCGAGCTCTGTGGCCCAATATTGGTTCTTGTCCTTCGGTCTCTCAAAAGTCATTACCCCTTTGGGATTATCGTGGCCTTCGCTCAACTATCCCTTTTGGTCTGTGTCGGGATTGTTCCTGGCTGCACTTGTCGCCTCCATTCCGTTCAATAAAAAACTTTGGCATATCATCACGATTCCGGCGGTCATGTTCATCAACTTGATGCCCGAAGAGGCATTTAAGCCAGGAACCCGAAAGGCATCTCTTGCCCTTTCTGTTAAAGAGCTTATCGCTCTGGATTCCTGCGTGAAATGCGGCAGCTGCGTGGAGGTTTGTCCCGTATACGCGCAGACGCAAAAGTTGGAGAGCACCATGGGAGGACTGTTTGCCAACCTGAAGTCTTTCATCAGGAAGGAATACGGCCTGCCGGGGATGTTCTTCGGGCCGGCAAAGGCCAAGGATGTGCTGAAAGAGTATTCTGAGCATCCCTACCTATGCACCCTATGCGGGAGGTGCGCGACAACATGCCCTGCGTTTATCCAAACAAAGGATTTGAGAATAGCCACACGTGGATTCATGGTGGCAGAGGGAAGGTACCCTCATATCATGGACCAGTTAGCGGAGACGTTAAAAAGAGTCCATAACATTATCGGTGAGCCGAACGAAGACCGGTCGATGTGGGTACAGGCCCTGACCGAAGTTCCCAAGGATATGTTTCAGAGGGAGAAGGCAAAGGTCGTCTATTTCGTTGGGTGTGTTGCATCCTATTTCCCGATGACGAAGAGGATCCCTCAATCCTTTGTCCAGATTTTGGATAAGGCCAAAGTTGATTTTACCATTCTGGGAGGGGAGGAGTGGTGTTGTGGCTTTCCCCTTATTGCGGCAGGGATGAAGAAAGATGCCGAAGCTTTGATCCGACACAATTTGGAAAAAGTGAAAGAGAAGGGGGCAGAAAGGATTGTTTTTGCTTGTCCGTCTTGTTACCGCACCTGGATGGAGCACTGTAAGACGGATATCGAGATCTTCCATTCTACCCAATTCATCAAGAAGTTGATCGAGGAAGGTAAGATCAGCTTTAAGGAGAAGACAGCGAAAGTTACATATCATGATCCCTGCGACCTTGGGAGGGCCAGCGGAGTTTATGAAGTCCCACGGGAAATCCTGAGGAGCATTCCCGGCGTAGAGCTGGTGGAGATGAAAGGGAGCAGAGAGCAGTGCGTTTGTTGTGGAGGAGGCGGCAACCTTGAGATGGTGAACCCTGACCTTTCAGCCGGACTGGCGCAGGCAAAGATCGAAGAGATCAAAGCTACAGGAGCGGAAATGGTGATCACGGCCTGTCAGCAGTGCGTCCGTACCATTCAGACCACGGCCCGAAGAAAAAAGATTCCGATGACTGTGTTGGATATCACAGAGTTCGTATTAAAAAATATGAATGGATAGAGGTGATGCCTTTGCCGCGGTCGTGGGAGCTATCGAGCGTATTCTTTCTTGCATCTGCTTACACTTGTTGGTAGTATTTTTATTGTGATTGGCGCCGTAAAACGGTTTATATATGATGAGTTGATCGCTTATGAACGATGAAAATCGCTAATCCCCCCAATAGAGGTGGGGAGATTTGAAACTTATCTTTTAAGTCAAAGGATGAAAAAGATGAAGAAAAAAGACTCAGAGCTATTTAAGCCGTTGGTAGCGACGGCGGAGAAGTATCTTAGGGACTATTGTGATGGAAAACAGGAGGACGATGAAAAGGCCAAGATCTTTTTGAGGGTGCTTTCTCTCTACCGGAGAATATTAAAAGTTGAAAAGGAGAGAGACCAGATAAAATCCGAGTGGGGGAAACTCATCGCTCGTGTAACGGAACTCAAAAAGATAACAACGAGCAAGGCGAAAAAGAAACCCAAACTTCCCAAGTAGGCTTGGCGTCTTTGACCTCGATCCAATCACCCACCCGGGAGCAAAGGCATTTAATAATTTGGGGCCGCTGATTGACGGCAACTCCTGTTTCAATTCTTGCCAACACCCTTTCCTGCTGGTCACAACAGGTAATGGTTGTCAAAAATCTCTCTATTCTTGACAAAATGTCGCTTCCAGTCAGGGACTCCTTCAATCCGAATACCGAATATCCAATTTAAATTAGCCATTAAGCGTCATACGGTTATGCGATGAGCGTGCTCATAGCTTTCGTAGGCATACTTATTGCTGGTAGATGGGCGAAATGAGGATTGGGCTGCGGTAGGAAAAGGTCGGAGAGCGCCAATATTCGAAGCCTTTGGTGATTGTGGAACTCAGGGCAAACAGAGCTGAAAATTCCTTTTTCGAAATCAGTTATTATCGAAAAACGGTCAAGGTGACCACTTTTTCGATACTGGTCATAACGTTCTTGCTCATCATCCTGCTCGCCCGTTTCATCTCTTTCCTGCTTGTCGTTCTTGAACACGTTTTCCAATTATTAAAAAGAATAAGACTGATAGAGACAGAAGAAATGAAAACCAGGTCCCATTCCGGGATCGTCGATTATCAAAGAAGAAGGTATCCCAGGTTCGATGTCGATTTACCGCTCGAATATAATGAAGTCAACTCATCGATCACCAATCATGGCCGGGCATTGAATCTCAGTAAAGGCGGGATGCTGATCCGTTCTCCTGAGCAGTTGGAGGTTGGCCGGCAGATGAAGTCAAAACTCTCCTTCCTGTTGGGCTCTGAAATGAATACAATCGAAATGCAAGCTGAGGTGGTTTGGACGAAGACCTCTTTAAATGGGGCATGGCGTGATTGCCGATCCGGAGTGAGATTTCTTGATACCTTGCCCAAGGATATGGCTAAATTGACCCATCTCTTGATAAGTCTTTCCGAATAATTACCGTCCAATCCTCATTGACCCACATATCCGCAAGTTACTGCCCTCTACTCGAATTGAATCAATCTGAGCAATAGTCTTAGCAATAGTACATCAGCGATGGAGTTTCAAAAAGATTCCAATTTCTCAATTCAAACGCTCCTTTAATGCTTTTACTAATTGCATTTTTCATAAAATTTTCTGCCTTCTCCGATTAAATATAACTCCATTTTCTTTTCCAAAAGGCAATTCCTATCAGAGAATGTCACCGTTGATAATCAAACGATTCGCTTAGTTTAGGATGTCAACACACCCGAGCAGGTTCTTCGATTGCGGTTTGAAATGTTGTATCGAATAAAGATTCATAAAAAATCAACGACTTACCAAATGAACAAGAAAGGCAGCCCCAGCTCTGCCCCCATCGCTTCACTTTTTTCTATTAAAATTTGACACAAATCCTTTCGGATATTGTAAAATGTAACAACGTCGTATCGCGGCCGGAGGGGTTTTTTCAAATCATTCCTATGGCAACAAGAGACTCTTTTAGGAGAATAGGGAGGTGGGTTGAACTATGGAACAAAATCCCGATTATGAGGTTTTGAAACAAAGGATCGCTGAACTGGAGAAAAAGGTAAAGGAGTATGAGGGAAAAGAGGCTCGACAGAACCTCCAAGAGGTGACCAAACGTCTGGAAAAGATTGCCGAAATGGGGGATGACGGGATTATCGTTTTTGATGAGGATTACAGGATTGGGTTTGCCAATACCATCGCCTCGGAGTTGACAGGGTATTCAAAAGGGAAACTGGTGGGGATGGATTTTCGGCAGCTTTTAAGCGAACAAGATATCGGTTATCTTGACCAGATGCATTCTCAAGTGGGGGCAGATGAGAGCAAGCGGGTTTGTACGGAGATGGAGGTCTTAACTGATAAAGGTCTGAAACGGGATGCCGAGGTCTGCATTACGATTGCGAAGAAGGAAAAGGGCGGTGTCCAAACGTATGCTTATTTAAGGGATATCACGGAAAGGAAGAGGATGGAGAGGACGATCCGAGAGGCCACAAAGCGGTTTGAGAAGATTGCCGAGATGGGAGATGACGGAATCATCGTTTTCGATGAGGATTCTCGGATCGAATTTGCCAATCAAATGGCCTCTGAGATTATAGGTTTTCCTAAAGACCAGATTCTTGGTCGAGAATTTTTCTCCCTCATCGGTAAACGGGACGAGGAGTTTTTGGAAGAGATGGTCATGCGGGGGGAAGGCATGGGTGAAAAGGTTTGTACGGAGATGTCCCTCCACACGCCACAGAATGAGATCAAGGAGATGGAAGTCTGTATCGCACCGACCCAATCAGAGGATGGGCGGATCAAGACCTATGCCTACGTCCGCGATATTACGGAGAGAAAGAAGTTTGAGAAGGATTTACGGGAATCCGAGGAGAAATATCGAAACCTATTTGAAAGAGTGAGACATGGCCTCTTCATCAGCTCAACGGAGGGCAAGTTTTTAGACTGTAACCAAGCCATGTGGGGGTCACTGGGATACCAGGATGAGGAAGAGTTTTTGAAAATCGACATCGCCAAAGATCTCTATGCTAACCCGGAAGATCGGAAAGCCTTTATGGCGTCAGTTGAAAAATTAGGATTTATTAAAGATTTTGAAGTGGAGTTTAAGAAGAAAAATGGCGAGAGGATCACGGTCCTTCTCACCGCCACTGCAAAAAGGGATGAAAAGGGAACGACCATTGGATATGAAGGCCTCAACATCGACATCACCGACCGGAAGAAAATGGAAAGGGAATTGAAAGAAGCAAACGACTTCTTAATGAATCTCATCGAGAGCTCTGTAGATGGCATCATTGTCACCAACATGAAGGGGGATATCCTGATCTTCAATAGAGGGGCGGAAAACATCCTTGGTTACAACCGGGAGGAAGTGGTGGGAAAAATGAATATTCGAAACATCTATCCGCCCGGCGTCGCCAGAGAGGTGATGGAAAAACTGAAGAGCCCTGATTTTGGAGGAGTGGGAAAGTTAACCTCATTCCCTATTTTCCACCAAAGAAAGGACGGAGAACTGATCGAAGGAGATCTTTCAGCGTCTATCATCTATGATGAGAAAGGGCATGAGATCGCCAGCGTTGGCATTTTCAAAGACCTCAGGGAAAGATTGAGGATAGAGAGAGAACTCCAGAAGATGCAGGAAGCTCTTCTTCAATCTGAAAAGCTGGCTGCTATGGGAAGGCTCACCTCCCAGATCGCTCATGAATTGAATAACCCAATCTATGGCATTATGAATACCCTTGAGCTTCTCAAGACGGAAATTCCTCCGGAGAGTAAAAGGAGAAGGATTTTAGAATTATCGCTTTCGGAAATTCAGAGGCTTTCGGAGATGCTCCGGAATATGCTTAGTTTTTCAAAGCCTGAAGAAGAGAGGCGAAGGGCCGTGAAAATAGGTGAGCTGATAGAGGGAATCCTATTGGTAATGGAAAAACAGATGAAGGAATCGAATATTCAGGTTGAGGCATCCTTTGATCCTGATATCCCTGAAATCATGGCATCTACCAACCAGATGAGGCAGGTCATGCTGAACATCTTCAAAAATGCTAAGGAGGCCATGCCAATGGGAGGCACCCTCTTCGTCAGAACGAGCAAGGAGGATTATATGGTTTTGATTCATATCCAGGATACAGGCGTTGGAATCCCAGAAGCCATTAAGGATAAGATCTTTGATGCCTTTTTTACCACCAAACAGAAGGTAAAAGGAGTCGGGTTAGGACTCTCGGTCTGTTACGGAATTATTAGAGATCATGGTGGGGAAATCAAGGTAAAGAGCGAAGAGGGAAAAGGCACCACTTTCACCATAGGCTTACCAATTGAGAGTTCAAACCATGGCATAGAAAAATGAAGTAGGAAATAATTGAGAAATATTTTCAACAATGGATCTTTCTTCCACTCTGATTCTTACTTGAAAACAATAGACAATTCCTGCAGCAAAATCAATTATTTGCACAAAAGCAGCTCAGAGACAAACAATTTTATTGACAAACTATAAATTCTATAGTATCGGTAAAAGTAATAAATTCTGAAAAAGGAGAAAAAAATGGAAATTCTGACGGTATCTCAAGCGAGTAAATACTGCAAGGTTTCTTCGAAAACGATCATTAACTGGATCGATGCGGGGTATATCAAAGCTTACAAAACAGTAGGGGGACATCGCAGGATTAAAAAAGAGGATCTGGATCAGTTTCTTAAAGAGAAGGGAATGCCTCTTCCAGAAGAGGCAAAAACAGAGGAGAGGAAGAAAATTCTTGTCGTGGATGATGACAAGATCATCGTGGAGACGATTGTGCAGGCCCTTGAGGAGGATGAGTACGGATATGAGATGATCTCCGCTTCAGATGGTTTTGAGGCAGGTCTTCAGGTGAACCATTTCAAACCAGATCTGTTGATCCTGGATATCATGATGCCCGACATCAATGGATATGAAGTCTGTCAAAAGATCAAATCCAGTCCCGAAACGAAGGACACTAAAATCATTGTGCTCTCAGCCTATCTCGATGACGATGCCTTCAATCAGATGAAAGAATACGGTGCAGATGCATGCTTCTCGAAACCCCTTCCTTTAGAACAATTAAGATTCGAGGTAGCGAAATTACTGGGTCTGAAGAGGTGAGAAGTTTTGGAATACAAAAGAAGTTATTTTACAATACAAAGGAGAGGTCGATGAGTCTACAAGAAAATTTAAAGGGTAAGAGATTTATAGTCACTTCGGAGATTCAACCCCCTATCGGCACAGGTGTTCAAGACCTCATCCGAAATGTGGAGCGGATTCGAGGGAGAGTGGATGCCCTGACCGTCCCCGAGCTGAAGATCGAGGGTTTGGTGACTGATACGATGGGGACCTGCCGGGCCCTGAAGGATCAAAAATTCGACCCAATCCTTCAGACCACTTGTCGGGAGAAAAATCGGATTGAGATTCAGGAACATCTCCTGCGTGCCTCGGAATCTGGAGTGGAGAATATTCTCACCTTTACAGAAGATTATCGTATCACCGGAGATAGTCTTCAGGAGATTATGTTCTTTCATGTGGATTCGGGGAAACTCTTTTCGGTTATGGAGAGCCTTCGTGAAGGTCAGGATATTTCCGGAAAAGAAATCCGGGTCAAACCTAAATTCTTCGTGGGATCAGGAATTGATTCGAGTTGGGGGAAGAAGGTTCCCGATCTGGAGTTAAAAGAGATGGAAGAGTTGGCCGGGTTGGGGACTCAGTATTTTCTCACCACTCCAATCTTTGATCTTGATTCCTTCCATGAGTTCATGAAAAAGGTGGGACCGATAAAAATACCGGTGGTCGCAGAAATAATTTTGGTGAGATCAGCAGAGATGGGTCTCTTTCTCAACAAACATGTGAAGCCAGGGATGGTTCCCAACCATATCATTGAAAAGTTAGCCAAGGCTCCAGATAAAGAGAAAGCGAGCATTGAGATTGTCAGTGACCTGGTGAAAGGGCTGAGGGACCTTTGCCAAGGGGTCCATTTTATTCCGATCGGAGCAGAAGATCGAATTTCAAAATATCTCGATGCAGCCAAACTTTCATCCCTCTAATCCCCCTTCCTCCCCCTTTATGAAAGGGGGAGTTATTTATCCCCTCCCTTTGCTAAAGGAAGGTAGGGAGGGATTATTTGACCCAATAATATTTGAGAGAATCGGAGCATGAATCCTGAACAAACTCGAAAAATAGGTGCGGCATTAGTCGTGGGGGGAGGAATCGCCGGGGTTCAAGCCGCTCTTGATTTAGCCAATTCAGGAATCAAGGTTTATCTTTTGGAGCGTTCCCCGGCGATTGGTGGGAAAATGGCTCAACTTGATAAAACCTTCCCCACCAATGATTGCGCCATGTGTATTGTCTCTCCAAAGTTAGTCGAGGCAGGAAGGCATCTCAATATTGAAATCATCACCAATTCGGAACTTGTCTCTTTGGAAGGGGAGGCCGGGCGTTTCAAAGCAAATATTCGAAAACATCCGCGCTATGTGGATATGAGCAAATGTACGAGCTGCAATGACTGCACAGAGGTCTGCCCCATCCTCTTGCCCAATGAATTCAATGAGAGATTGGATCAGAGGAAGGCCATTTATCGGCCTTACCCCCAAGCCGTTCCCAATACTTTTCTCGTCACTAAACGAGGAACCAGTCCCTGCAAACACACCTGTCCAGCGGAGACGAGCGCCCAAGGATATATTGCGCTCATCCAAGCAGGCCGGTATAAAGAAGCCCTCGATGTGGTCAAAGAGTATAATCCCTTTCCTGCCTCAGTAGGGCGTGTATGTAACCATCCTTGTGAAGAGAAATGTAATCGGGGGAAACTTGATAGTCCAGTTTCGATCTGTAGCCTGAAGCGATTTGTGGCAGATTGGGTTTATGAGCATCGTGATGAGGTGAAGGAGAAAAAAGTAACCAGTCATCAGTTATCAGTTACCAGTGACCAGTCACCAGTCACCAGTGATCATGTTGAGCGGCCTCAAGCGAAAGTGGCCATCATAGGCGCAGGTCCGGCAGGACTGAGCTGTGCTCATCAACTATCCCGGATGGGGTATCAAGTCACAATCTTTGAGGCCCTTCCTGTCGCAGGCGGCATGATGAGAGTGGGCATTCCCTCTTACCGTTTGCCAAGAGATGTTCTTCAGAGGGAGATCGATGAGATTATCCACCATTCAAATGTAGATTTGAAACTGAATACCCCGATTCGGAATATCAATAGCCTCTTCGATGCAGGTTACTCTGCTGTCTTTCTGGCGATGGGTGCCCATGAGCCGCAGAAACTTGGCATTCCAGGAGAAGATGCCTTAGGCGTCCACCATGGCGTGCCATTCCTCCAAGGTGTAAGCCTTGCTGAAAGACACGGGGTGATGGAAGGATTTGAGGATCGATTTATTATCGCCTTTGGGATTCCCGTCGCTCCCAAAGTGGGAGAGAGGACGATTGTAATCGGTGGTGGAAATGTCGCCATCGACGCTTCCAGAACCGCTTTGAGATTAGGGGCCAAAGAAGTCCACATTGTCTATAGACGATCTCGGGAGGAAATGCCTGCGAATGTGTGGGAGATCGAAGCGGCAGAAAAGGAAGGGATTAAGCTGCAACTTCTCACAGCACCCGTTGAGGCGATCGTGGAGGATGGTCATGTCAGGGGTGTCAAGTGTCTGAGGATGGAGCTCGGTGAACCTGACGCTTCGGGTCGCAGAAGACCCATTCCTATCAAAGATTCAGAATTTGTTATTCCCGCAGATACGATGATCGCAGCCGTAGCCCAGGCTCCAGAAATTTCCTTCCTCGAAGAGACCCACGGGCTCGAGGTCACACCCAAGGGGACATTTGCCGTAGACTCTCTTACGTTAGCCACAAACCGAGACGGAGTCTTCGCAGGAGGAGATGTGGCAAGAGGTCCCTGGATATTGATCCAGGCCATTGCCGATGGCCGAAGAGGAGCACTTTCCATCGATCGCTATCTGAGGGGCGTTGATCTTCTCACTCCAAGAGAGCAGATTCCCCTTCCAGTGGTTGATCTTTCGCGCGAAGAGATCGATCAGATGGTTGAGGCAGGTAAAGTAGACCTGACGGTAAGGACAGTTATTCCGGAGTTGCCAGAGGAAGAGAGGATCAGGGATTTCAGGGAGGTGGAGTTGGTTCTTACGGAAGAACAGGCGAAACGAGAGGCAGCACGCTGTCTCGCCTGCGGGATCTGTTCAGAATGCCATCTCTGTGTTCAGGTCTGTAAACGAGAAGCCGTCGATCATCAGCAAGCCGCTGTATTGGAAGAATTGGAAGTAGCTTCTGTGATCCTCTCGCCTGGCTACAGCCTCTACAATCCGGAACTCTCCCCCGAGTTGGGTTATGGACGGTATGCCAATGTGGTCACGAGCATGGAATTTGAAAGGATGCTCAGCGCCTCAGGTCCGTGGGGAGGCCATCTCACCCGGCGCTCGCCCGATCATCGAGAGCCAAAGAAAATTGCCTTCCTCCAGTGCGTTGGATCGAGGGATGTGCATGAAGGGGCCAAGGCTTATTGTTCAGGCGTCTGCTGTACCTATGCGATCAAAGAGGCCGTTGTGGCGAAGGAGCATTCGAAGGAGCCCCTGGATACCGCAATCTTCTATATTGATATGCGAACCTACGGTAAGGATTTTGAGAGATACTACAACCGGGCGGAGGATGCAGGAGTTCGTTTTATCAAATCGAGGATTACTCAGATTCTTCTGGTGAATGAAACGGGCGACCTCCTTATCCACTACACGGACCAGACAGGAAGGAGAGTTGAGGAGACATTTGATTTGGTGGTCTTATCCATAGGCATTGGGGTTCCGAAGGACGCCGCGGATCTCGCTAAAAAATTGGATATCCATCTGGACCCATACTCCTTTCCTTCGACCAGCAGTTTCGAACCGGTTCAGACTTCAAGGCCGGGCGTCTTCGTTTGCGGTGCCTTCCAGGCTCCCAAAGACATCCCGGAAAGTGTAATCCAAGCCAGTGGTGCGGCGTCCAAGGCGCTATCCATCATTGGAGAAGCTCGGGGAACGCTCGTTAGGAAGAAGGAGTACCCTCCGGAAAGAGAGGTTCCTCCTGATGAAGAACCACGAATTGGAGCCTTCATCTGCAGTTGCGGAATAAATATCGCTGGAACGGTTGACGTGAAGGAAGTCGTTGAGTTTGCAAAATCACTTCCAGGGGTTGTCCATGCTGAGAACACAATCTATACCTGTTCAGCAGACTCCCTGAAGTTGATCCAGGAAAGAGTGAAAGAACTAAACCTGAACCGGGTGATCGTGGCTTCCTGCTCACCAAGAACTCATGAGCCGCTCTTTCGAGACACAATCCGTGAAGTAGGACTGAATCCCTATCTTTTTGAGATGGCCAATATTCGAGACCAGTGTTCCTGGGTCCATATGAATCAGAAAGAGGAGGCCACAGAGAAGGCCAAAGAACTCGTCCGAATGGCCGCGGCCTGCTCCAGAAATTTGTTACCTCTCCATCAAATACCCCGAAGCCTGAATCACAGCTGCCTTATTGTGGGAGGTGGTTTGGCGGGTATGATGGGGGCTCTGAGCATGGCAGACCAGGGCTACCACACCTATCTGATTGAAAAAAGCAATGCGTTAGGAGGGCAGGCTCGAAATATCTATCAGACTTGGCGGGGCGAAGATGTTCAACAACATCTGAACCAGATCATTGACGAGGTTCGATCGAAACCGAAAATTGAGGTTTATCTTAACACCGAATTGAAGCAGGTGGAAGGTTCTGTCGGTAATTTCAAATCCACGATTCAGACCAATGGAACGGAGAAGGTGTTGGAGCATGGGATTGCCATCATTGCGACAGGGGCTTCAGAGCTCAAGCCAGATCAGTACCTCTACGGTCAGGATGCCCGAGTCCTCACCAGCTTGGAGTTGGACCGGAAATTGATCGACTGTGACGCTTCTTTGAAATCTCTTCACTCGGTAGCCTTTATCCAGTGTGTAGGCTCTCGAATCAAAGAGAGGCCGTATTGCTCGAAGGTCTGTTGTACCCATTCGGTTCTGAGTGCTCTCAAACTGAAAGAGATAAACCCGGAGATGGATGTTTTCATCGTCTATCGGGATATGCGGACCTACGCGCTGCGGGAAGACCTCTATCGTGAGGCCGGAGCCAGAGGGATCATCTTCATCCGTTATGATGATCAAAAGGAATTGAGAGTCGCCCGGGATCAAAAAGACCTCGAGGTTCATTTCACCAGTTATGTCTTGAACCGGGAGATAGAAATTCGGCCTGACCTGCTGGTTCTCGCAACGGCCATCGTCCCCCCCAAGGAGAATCCTGTTGCCAATCTGTTCAAGGTCCCAGTAAACAGCGATGGGTATTTTATGGAAGCCCACGTGAAACTCCGACCGATCGATTTTGCGACGGATGGAGTTTTCGTCTGCGGTCTAGCCCATGCACCCAAGCCGATCGACGAATCAATCGCCCATGGCTTGGGGGCTTCAGCCCGAGCGGCGACTATCCTCTCTCAAGAAATGCTCCAGGTCGGTGGCGTGGTGGCCGTGGTGGAAGGGGAGCGGTGCGCAGCCTGTCTGACCTGTGTGAGAGTCTGTCCCTATAACGTACCAGTCATCAATGCCAAGGGCGAGGCAGAGATCGATCTGGCCAAGTGCAAGGGCTGCGGCAGTTGCGCGGCCGAATGCCCGGCCAGAGCGATAGAGCTGATGCACTTCAGAGATCCCCAATTGTGGGCCAAGTGCGAAGCCCTAATCATGGACATAAGCGCAGAGCCCGTAGAGCAAAGAGCATAGCGTTAGAGAATTTCAAATTTCAGATTTTAGATTGCAAATTGAAAAACATTCAAGACTGTTCCAAAATTTGAAATCTGCAATTTGCAATTTGAAATGGAGACACAGATGGCGGAAGCAGTTCAGCAGGGTGTTGAGAGCGGACACGAGACACGGACACGTGTCACGGGTTTTGAGCCCGAGGTCCTGGCCTTTTGCTGTGAGCATTGAGCGTATAGTGCGGCGGACCTGGCAGGTTCGATGAGGCTCAACTACCCTACGAATGTGAAGATTGTGAAGGTTCCCTGTACAGGGAGAGTGGATATCCTTCTCATTCTTCATGCCTTTGAATCAGGGGTGGATGGGGTTTACCTGGCAGGGTGTTTGGAAGGAGAGTGTCATTTCTTGAGAGGTAATTTAAGGGCCAAGAAGAGAGTTCAATATGCTAAGAAATTATTGGATGAGGTGGGATTGGGTGGGGCTCGGCTGGATATGTACAACATGAGCTCGGCTCAGGGTCAGCGGTTTGCCGAGGTCGCCCGTGAGATGACAGAAAAGATAAGGGCCTTGGGGCCATCACCCGTTAAGAACAGGGGCCAAGGGGTCTAGGATTCTAAGGGGGCAAGTGAAGTAATTAAAAAACCCTTGAACCCTTGAATCCTTGAACCCTTTCATTGGAGGATAGAATGATCGTAGCGAACAGGAAATCACTGGAAGAAATTCTCAACATGCTCAAGCCCTACAAGAAGGTACTGTTGTTGGGTTGTAATGAGTGTGTGACAGTATGTGCCGCTGGGGGTGAAAGAGAGGTGGGGGTTCTGGCCTCAGAGATACGGCTTTCCCGTGCCAAGGAGGGTCAGGAGATCGAAATTAAAGAGCAGACCTTGGAGCGTCAGTGTGATCATGAATATATCGATCAGGTTCGTCCTTTTGTGGAGGACTATGAAGTGATCCTATCGATAGCCTGCGGGGCAGGGATACAATATGTGGCAGAGAAATATCGGACAAAGGTAGTCCTTCCTGGTGTCAATACGACCTTTCTTGGGGTGACGTTGGAGCAGGGGGTCTGGAGTGAGCGGTGTCAGGGGTGTGGGGAGTGTGTATTGCATATGACCGGAGGGGTCTGCCCGGTGGCTCGGTGTGCGAAGAGTCTGCTCAACGGGCCTTGTGGGGGGAGTTCGAATGGGAAGTGTGAGGTGGACAAGGATCTGGATTGTGGTTGGCAGTTGATCATCGACAGACTGAAGGAACTCAATCAATTGGATCGCTATGAGGAGATCATCCCGGTGAAGGACTGGACGACCTCTCGGGATGGGGGGCCGAGGAAGAGAATGAGGGAGGATCTCAGATTATGAGTGATGAGTTCGGAGTTCAGAGTTCGGAGTGAAAAAAGGGAATTAAATCTCCGAACACCGAACTAAATTACTCCGAACTGAGCGGAGCGATAGATGAAGACTAGGTCAAATATCGAGCGTATCTTAGAGAGTGGTGGCTTTGTGGTGACGTCGGAGTGTGGGCCACCGAGGGGGGCGGATCCGGAGGTGATCCGAAAAAAGGGGAATCTTCTCAAAGGGGTGGTGGATGCCGTCAACGTCACGGACAATCAGACCTCTGTGGTGAGAATGAGCTCCTTTTCAT
>Ga0326728_10008850_pt1 | contig 24626 bp, 14 predicted proteins | sample MB3enrmetagenome_FD_207602 | JGI IMG/M metagenome (GOLD analysis project Ga0326728, IMG submission 207602) | Lab enriched peat soil microbial communities from McLean, Ithaca, NY, United States - MB31MN | ecosystem: Environmental > Terrestrial > Soil > Wetlands > Peat | place: USA: New York... | reverse complement strand
ACCATCAAGCGGGAGGCCACCACCAAGTGAAACTCCACCGTTCCTTGGCGATACTCCGTGCGGACATAGTCGTAGCCTTCCCGCACCCCGAAGGCATGATAAAGCAGACTTTGACTCACTCTCCCAGGCCTACCCGCCCCACCCAAAAGAACAAACCTCGGGGATGAACCGTTTTTTGGCGATGCCGCGGGGACAAAACACCTCCTTGCCGAAATCATCGCTGAGCGGTTTCCAGAAGAACTCGGTTTCCTTCTGCCGCCCAAACGGCGCGACTGGATGAGCGAGCATGCCCGGATGGACATTTTTGATGCGGTAGCATTGGCTCTGATGGTCGGGTGATGCCAAGTGATTCGGAACTACTTCACCAAGATGGGGTGACGCTCAATAGACTCGCAGGGCGAGCTGGCCGCCTAGGCACTTGAATGCGTGCCGGAGCGGCGGCAAGCCGATCTCATCCGTTTTAACGTGCCCGATATAATGTCGAAGGTCAGGGATTCTTCAGTACTACCGCGAGCTGGGCTGCGTGAGGTTTGCGCACCAGCCGGCCCACGATCCGATCCCGATTGGCCACGGCTATAATGGTCTTGGAACGGTTATTTCCGGCGACCACGAAACAGTCAGGGCTGAGCTGGCCGGGAGCGATGGTGCTAACGTCGTGGAACTGAACATACGGCTCTGCCACCGGAGCACCGTTGACGTAGAACATGCCGTCGCGCAGGGCGATGGTTTCTCCGGGCAGCCCTAAGACGCGTTTGACCATGAGGCCGCTGCCGGTCCAGACCCCGACGATCTCCCCGCGCTGGGGCCTGCCGAAGAGATAGGCAAGCTTGTTGAGCGCCACGCGTTGACCCCCGCGCAAGGTGGGCTTCTGCTTGAGAATGGCGAGGCCCACCGATGGTTCAGAAAAGGAATCTAGGGCAGGCGCGCCCTTGTCGAAATCTGGCGCCCCGAAAAGACAGCCGCGGTTGAACCCATCCCCTGCCAATCGCCACACGAGTAGCGCCAAGAGGAGCAGGCAAAAGCAACCTGTCACGGCATGACTTGCCTTCACCACTTCTCGCGTGTGCATGTTCATTTTCTTCAGCCCGTATGGACGCCGCTGCGCCCTTATCGTGGCGGTGGCATCACGCCGGAGATGTTGGCGGAGGTACGGACGCGCATCCAGAGCCAGTCCTGGTAATCCCGAGGGTTGGCCAGGCTCGAGTTGGCCTTCTTGGGAGCGGTGCTGGCCCAACGGTGGGATTCCGAATGACCGTCGGCAAAGGCGAAACCGCAACCGCCGTTATGGTAGGTGCCCGGCGCATCGAACCAGAAAGGCACTTCCATACCGAAGGCGAAAGCGGCGTCGTTCAGCCCGTTGATGTCCTCGTCCACCAGTACCCAAAGCATGGAGGGACCGGGTTCGCGGATCGTGGAGAGCTTTCCGTAAGTAATCCAGGGCGAGTCGCGGTGGTGAGTCTTCTGACTATTCAGGCAGATTCCATTTACGGAGAGGGTCGGAGCCCCAGCGTGCTTGGAGTTCGCCCACCCGGTATATCGGGTTCGGTCAAACTCCGCACAGATGGTGCCCACGGCCTGGTTCATGGAGAAGGTCCTCGCGGCGGGAACGGTCTGACCCATCATCCCCGGGTCGGACCCCTGGTACAACCCCGTCCTTTTATCCCCGGGACAATGAAACACGGTGGTATTGCCTTTAAGGTAGGGAGCAAGGAGGCTGCGGGTGGGGTCTTTGAGCACGTCGGGATCGAACTCCTGCGGCTGACCGCGTCCAGCGTTGCCGGAACACCAGTTATGGCCAGGGACGGTATTGCCGTCATCCGGGTTCGGTGGAAAATAGTCGTTCGAGTCGCCCCCATAGAGGGTCATGGCCGTCATCATCTGGTGGCCATTGCTCAAACAATAGACCTGCTGCGCCTTTTGTCTGCTCCGTGACAACGCCGGGAAAAGGAGCGCGGCGAGGATCCCGATGATCGCAATGGCCACCAACAGTTCAACCAGAGTGAAGCCGGGGTCGTGAACCAGCGAACCGCGGCTGTTCGCCTTTGAAGAAGTTTCAGTGAGGAACATAGGGCAAAAGTGTTCAAGTTTGTTCCTGGTCAATTGTCGCCCTTTGGCACTCCGTGCGACCGGACGACTTCGGTTCCGTCGCTCAGAATGTAACGCTCTTTCTCAAAGCTGAACAGTTTTCCTCTGATTTCCTGCTCATACTTGCCGAGCAACTCGCCCGCTCCGGCTTTGGTGAGATTGGCTAATTCGCTCCGGTCCGCCGCCGTGAGGTCCCACTTCAACCCTGTTGGGTGGCCTTCGGCACGGATTGCCACGGTGCCATCGGCCAGCTTATACGAGTAGCGCTCGAAGGTGAAACTTCTCCCGAACAGTTGTCTTTCGATGGAGCCGATATATGTGCCGGTTTTGAGATCCGCCAGTCGCAGCAACTCGCCCCGCTGCACGGAGGACAGGTGAGTGGCTGAACTTCCCACAGAAGGATCACTCTCACCCTGGATGACTTCCCGGCCGTCAGGCAGCACATATCGGCAGCCCAGCGTGCGGTCAACCTGGCTTCCCACCTCGGTCTCGATGACGGCAATAATCTCGCGCTGGCCTTGCTGCCGCAGCTCGGCAACTTGTTCTTGGTCCTTTTCGATTTGGGCTGGTGACGCGTTGCCCCTCGTGTCGGAGTCGCCTTCATTCATGAGCTTTGTCCGGCCATCGGCCAGGACATACTTGAACTGGAATACCCTGCCGAGAGAGTGGCCATTGACCTCCGTACCAGTCACGCCCATGAGCTCTCCGGCATCCTGTTGTCGCAGCAAATCAATTTCCTCCAGGTCGCTTTGCATCTGCTTGATGCCTCCGGCGCCCAGTTCCTCCGGTCCCATGGTCGTGGACCGACTCTGGACCAAGGTCGCGCCCGGCAAGCGCAGAATCTGGGGCTGGGTGGAGAACTTGTAGGAACCATCGGCGGTTCGGCCTTCAAAAAAATAGCGATGCACCTGGACGGCAACCTGCGCCGCCAGGGCTCCCGCGCAGAGCACGCCGGCAACGAGCGCGGCAACTCTCCATATCCGTTTCGGGGGACGGCCCGAGTGACGCGCGGACAGTTGCCCTAGAATCTGGCTGCGCAAGCGGCGGCGATGCCCATCCGCCTCGTACTCGGGAGGGGCAATTCCTTCCAGGTATTTCTCCATTTTCTCATTCGTGATCATAATCATGTGACTCCCTTCAAAGCGGCGCGACCCCCAAGCGTTCCAAGGCTGTCTGCAACCGCGCCAAAGCCCGGTGCAGTTGGGACTTGATCGTGCCTTCGGTTCTTCTCGTGATGGTTGAAATCTGTTCGATGCTCTTGCCTTCAAAGTAACGAAGGACGACGACCGTGCGATACTTCCAGGGCAGTTCGAGGAGCGCGCCGTGCAGCAAGCGATAGTTCTCCGCTACGGCGAGGGCTTCAGCGGCAGTGGGAGCCTCGCTGGCCAGATCGAGGCTGACGACTCCGGAACTGGTGGCCGGAGTGCGCCTCTGCCGCCGGTAGTGCATTCGGACCTCGTTGGTCGCAATACGATAAAGCCACGCCCCAAAAGGCACCCTTCTCCAGCGGAACAGCCCTAGATGCCGGAAGGCAGAAAGAAAAACATTCGAGGTCAGATCTTCCGTGACGGTTCGATCCAAAGTGCTGCGATAAATATAACCGAATACGTCCGCGTAATACTTGTCGAACAGTCGGCCCGCCGCCCCGGAATCCTTCCGCGCAGCAGCAACTAGCACTCGATCTTCTTCGAGCTTCTCTGCCGGGCCTTCAAGCCGTACGGCCAAAGCGCTGTCACTCATTGCACTCGTCATAGTCCAACATTCACAAATGATAATGCCCGAATCTCGAAAAGGTTGCATTTCTTCTGAAATAGCAAAGCCGGCCTGCCAGCGAAGGGGCAGGGCCAAATGCAGAAATTTGGGTCTGCGAAAGACTTGCACCTCGTTCCGGCCGGGGTACAACCCGGAGCGCGACAAAGGGGGCAAACATGCCGAGAGCGGCAAGTCCGCACATCTTGGCGGGGCATAGAAGGCGCCCGACCATGAGGCCATGCTCAGGCCAAGTGATGAACAGGTGACGTATATCCGGGTGGAGGACATCGCCATGGATAAGAACGTCCTGGTCGTCGAGGCCGACCTTGAAGGCGCAGAGGCCCGTCTCCTCAAGGATGGTTCCAACGGGGTGGTCAGGATCCGGGCCGACATACCGGAGCCCGGACGGAAGAGATTCGCGGCCTCACACGAATTGGGCCACTGGCAAATACACGAGGGGGGCACTTGCGTCTGCACGGCCGCGGACATGGCCGACTATCAGCGCAGCTTTCGAGAGGTCGAAGCCAATGCATTCGCCGCCGAGCTCTTGATGCCCACGTTCCTGTTCCGGCCTCCCTGCGAACACAAGGCTCCGTCTTTGGACCTGGTGGGGGATCTGAAGCGGAACTTCAACACCTCCCTCACCTCCACGGCTCTGCGGCCGATGGACGAGTGCGCTGAGGACCGCATGGTTGTTCTGTCAAAAAATCGGGTCGTGGAACGTTGCCGACGGAGCGAGAAGTGCAAATTGCCTTTGTTTATCGAATACGGTTCTCCCCTTCACCAGGAGTCGGTGGCCTTCCATTGCGAACCCAATCCTCCGTGTATTCCCAGGGCCGATAAAGTGCCCCTTCACGCGCGGTTTGATTCCGACCAGTTTCGCTATCCGGAGCCGGAGAATCTGGTGGTCTGGGAGCAATCCATGCGCCTGGGAAGTTACCCTACGGTCCTCACGCTTCTCTGGGTCGTTGAGCGGTAAGATCGGGTTGTTCCCCCGCACATATCAGCCTTCCTCTAGGAGCAGCCACGCCCTGTCTGCAAGCTGGAATTCTTGGCACATCTGCTGGCGAACCCTGTAATTCCGCTTGAACTTAAGGATGCTTGCCAACATGGCTCTATTATGAGCCAGGGGGGCGGAAAGCGCAACGGCTTTTTGTGATCCAAGCTTGCGGGCGTTTGTGACAAAAAGGCAACGCCTGGGTTTCTTTGCCTTTGGGGTTTGCAAGCCTATTTCCCTGCTTCGTTGAACGGGTCGTAGCCCAGATACGCTGCGATCCTCTCGTGAAAAGGCGCGGCTGGTACTATCCGGTAGCATTCCCAAAGGCTTAGCGTCCGATTGCTAACTCCCAGTTGTTGAGCCGCTTGCGATTGACGCAGGCGTGCACTAAACCGTTGCTTCTTCAAGTGCTCTCGGATAGTCTGCGGCTGCTTTGAAACCGGAAAGCTGCGAGTCCAAACAGGGGCGACGTTCTTTCTCGAAACGCGCACAGTCCGTTCATAAAGAGGCAACATCGCGCTCGCCCAATGGAAAGATGCCCGGAGAGAGCAGGAGTTCGCCTCGTGAGATTCAGAATTACCTGGGCCGCATCTCCGGCCCATTGCTTGATCGTATTGACCTGCACATTGAAGTGCCGCCGGTCAAATTCCGGGAGATCACGAGCGAACAGGCCGGCGAAACTTCCGCCCGGATTCGGGAGCGCGTGGTGTCGGCACGCCGCCGACAACAGGAGCGGTTCAAAGAGAAGCCCAAGATCACGTGCAACGCCCGGATGGGCAGCAAGGAACTGAAGGCGTATTGTGCGCTCGACGAACCCACGATGGAGCTGCTGAAGTTTGCCATGGCGGACCTCAACCTGAGCGCCCGAGCTTACGATCGCATTCTGAAGGTTGGCCGCACGATTGCGGACTTGGCCGGCTCAGAGGCCATCGGCAGTGACCATATTTCCGAAGCCATTCAGTACCGGTCGTTGGATCGGCAGTTGTGGACTTGAGCGCGACGCTGGGTGCGCAACGGTGATAATGCCGAGCAACCCGCACGCGTAAGCCCACGCGCAGTCATGCAGAATATCATCATTGACCAGCCCTATCGTTTCGTTCCGCCGAAACGCGGCAACTTCTGGCCGATGCTCATACGGTTAGTGCTGCCGACCTACCTCAACAAGAGTCATGGGATTGAGTCGCACGAGCTGTTTGGAGTGGACCGTCTCAAAGCCTCCGTGGATGCGGGTCACGGAATCATGCTGACCCCGAACCACTGCCGGCCTTGCGACCCCATGGTGGTCAGCCTCTTGTCGGAGAGGATTGGCCGTCCACTCAACACCATCGCCAGTTGGCACCTCTTCATGCAGAACCGGCTGCTGGCGTGGGTTCTTCCGCGTGTAGGAGCGTTCAGCATTTACCGAGAAGGCATGGATCGTGAGGCTTTGAAGTGCGCCATCCAGATCCTGACCGAGGCGCGGCGGCCATTGGTGCTTTTCCCCGAGGGAGTGATTACCCGCACTAACGACCGTCTGAACCATCTCATGGATGGAACCGCTTTTATCGCGCACAACGCTGCGAAGCAGCGTGCCGGCCTGAAACCTGCCGGAAAGGTAGTCGTCCACCCGGTTGCCATTCGCTACTCGTTTCGCGGCGACATCGCGAAGACGCTCGCTCCTGTGCTGGAAGACATCGAGCGGCGGCTCACCTGGCGACCGCTGTCGGACAAGCCGCTGCTGGATCGGATTGCCAAGGTGGGGCTGGCCCTGCTCACGCTGAAGGAAATGGAGTATTTCGGGGCGCAGCAGGCCGGGACGGTGCGCCAACGCCTGGACGGCCTGATTGACCGGCTGCTGGGGCCGCTGGAGCAGGAATGGCTGAAAGGCAAGCGGGAAGGCAATACCACCGCGCGCATCAAGACCATCCGCACGGCCATCCTCCCGGACCTGGTGGCCGGCGATATTGCCGAGGCGGAAAGGGCACGACGTTGGCAGCATCTTGCCGATACCTACCTCGCCCAGCAGATCGCCTTCTATCCCCCCGAGTATTTCGGGGAGCAGACCACGCCCGAGCAGATGCTGGAGACGGTAGAGCGTTACGAGGAGGACCTCACCGACAAGGTCCATGTTCACAGGCCGATTCATGTGGCTGTCGAGGTTGGCGAGGCCATCGAGGTCAGCCCGACGCGCGAGCGTGGCATCGAGACGGACCCGATCATAGCGAACATACGGGGGCAGCTTGAAACCATGCTCGCCAGGTTGAAGACAATCCGGCCGACGAGCGTGCCGGGCTGCGAGGCGCTTTCATGACAGCCGGAGGCGATGACTGGCGGCAGAGTCCAGAGTCCAAAGTCCAAAGTCCAAAGTGGCGCATATATGACAAGCGGAAACGATGACTCCCAGAGTCGCTCGGGTCGAACGCTGCGGCGAGTCATAGGGCTTGCCCTGCTCATTGGAGCGATAGGCGCTTGCATTTACTTCCTCTCCAGCGAGGCGGCGTTCGGCGGGGGCAGGCTGGTGCGTTACATGTTGAGAGCGGGGCTGGTCGTCCTAGCCCTGGTCGCCTGGTTTTGGAGCCAGGCCCTGATCGGGAGCCGGAGCCTGAAGGACGGGGCGATCGGCGATGGGATTCACGACCTCACGGCCCCACTCACGCGTTACCTGTTAAACCATCCGCGCGCGGCCAATGCGACGCTGATCATCAGCTCACTCTTTATTGACGTGTTCGGCATCTTCCTCATCGGGGCGGGGATCTTCGGGCCAACACTGCGTCCGTTTGTGGCGCTGCTGATCCTGTTCGCCTTCCGCCAGACCTGCCAGGCGCTGTGCGCCTTGCCGGCGCCGAAGGACCTGATCTGGCGCTATCCAGGATTCCCCTCGCTGCTTGTGACCTACGGCGTCGGCAATGACTTCTTTATTTCCGGCCACACGGCGGTCGCGGTGCTGGGCACCATTGAGATTGCGAAGATCGGGCCGTTGTGGCTTGGGATAGCCGCGGGGGTGGTGGCATTCCTGGAAGCAAGCGCGGTGCTTGTGCTGCGTGCCCACTACACGATGGATGTACTGGCGGCAGCCTGCGCGGCCGGGTGCGCGGCAGTGGCCGCCGGCTGGCTATGTACCTTCTTCTGATGATCTATGGGGCGAGTTAACTTCCGGCCATACGAGCCTGGGCTGTTCAGGAAGATCGCCTGCGGCAGTTGGAGGACGGCGGGAGACCCGTCGGTGTATGCCCTGCTGGAGATCGAGATGTCGAAGGCGCTTGAGTTCGCCGAGGCTTATTCTCAGCAGCATGATGTGCGGATCACGCCGTCCTGTCTTGTGGCCAAGGCGATCAGCCATTGCCTCCAGGTGCGGCCGGAGCTGAACGGGCTGTTGCGGCATGGGAAGGTCTATCTCCGGCGGAATGTGAGCGTCTTCTTTCAAGTCAATGTCCCCGGGCGGGCGGTGAATGGCAACCGGGATGAGCGGATCGCGAAGGCCATGCTGAGCGGCACAACCGTGCATGAGACCGAAACGAAGAGCCTGGCGGAAATCGCCCGGGCTTTTCGCGCACAGGCGGCTGACGTAAAACGGGGACGGGACCGCTCGTTCGGAGCATGTTTTCGCATTGTCTCGCTGCTTCCGTGGCGGCTGGTCCGTGGTTTTCTCAATTTGGGCAGTTGGCTGATCTATGGCCTGAATCTGGATCTCGGGTTTTTGGGCTTCCCGCAGGACCCGTTCGGCTCGGTGATGATCACGAATGTTGGGGGGATGGGAATTGATGTGGCGTGGGCGCCGTTGGTGCCGTACACGAGGGTCCCGCTCCTTATGGCTTTGGGGACCATTCGGGACAAGGCGGTCGTCGAGAACGGCGAGGTGAAGGCGCGCCCGGTGCTTTCGATCGGGGTGACCTTTGACCACCGTCTCATTGACGGCGTGCACGCCGCCCAGATGAGCGACGAATTCAAGAAGTGCTTTGCCGAACCGGCGAAATACTTCGGGGACCAGGTGGCAACCAGATGAGCTTCTCAACGCCACACGCCATCCGGGTGCCGCTAACTCACAGCGTGGCGCAGCCGCAGCCGAGAATGGCAAATGGCAAATGGCACTTGTGCATGCGCATAGAGAATTCGCGCAGGCGGCGAGGACTTTGAGGGGTAAAGACTGCGAGGGATTTAATCTTTGCGGCGGGTGAAAACGACGTGGCGGCAACATGCGGAGGCTTTCATCGGGCTTGGGCGGTTTCTTCTTCGGAGCCAAGATTGGTTCCTGGGATATGGGGTGAACACCCCATAGACAGCTACGGCAGGAGTGGTAATAAGTGCGCCGCACAACAGAATCTGGCTCGGAAGGAGGCGAGTCACGTGGCTCTTGCAGCGAGCGGCTTGCAGCCAAGCCGCTCTTTCTCTGTACAGGGTGGGTAAACACCCCAGTCCAGGTTGGGTGAATACCCCAGTTGACATTCGGCGGAGCGGACGGGAAGAGAGAGTAGGGTTTAAGGGAGTGGTTTTTTCATAGTTAGACTCAGCGCAGCCTTAACCGGCTGCGTTTTTTTGTTTCCGCGCCCGGACCTTGGTGGCAATGCCGAGATAGACCTGAGCTGTGGGCCGACCCGGAGCAGTCGCTTGGGCAGTATTCAAGACTGCGTCGTGATGGTCTCTGATCCTGTGGCGCGCGGGCGAGGATTGGGTTAGACGATCATGCGACGGACATGGGCGAGCAAGCCAAGGGTCTTTGCTTTCCGCCTTCGGCCTGCGCGGGCTGGCAGCCGCCTGACACCAAGGCAGTGCCCTGGAGGAGCCAGCCACGAAGTCTAGTTCTGTTCCGGAGGGTATCCGGTGGGCATCCGGTGGGTATCCGGTGGGTATGCGGAGGGGTTATGGGGACGGGACGGTGGCTTGGCGGCGCTTGGCCGGGCCGGGAGACGGCTTCGATTCGGTGAGGAGGGCGGCGCCAGCCGACTGGCCAAGCCGGGACTTGAAGGCGACGACTTTGCCGCGCTGCCTTCTATTGGGGATGTCGGATGTTTTCACAGGGTCATGTCATTGCAGGCTACGGCTGAACGCACTGCGCGCGTTCCGACGGTGGCCTACGCTGCCGGCTGGGCCAATATCGTCAGCCCGCCGGTTCATTAACGCATTATACCACTCAACGCGGCGACCATCAAGGGCCGTCGGTTTACAAAACATTTACAACTTTTCGCTGCCACGGCGGGCGGGGCTATGGTAATGGGTCGGGCATGAGACGGTTTCGGGCAGAGTCGTTTTGGGCGAACAGCAGGAAGGAGTAGTTGCCATGCTTATGAATCCAACAGCGACGCCGGCGCGGCGACGCCCCGTCGGCAGTACCTTGCGCAACCAGGCAATGGCGGCAGAGGACTGCCGCACTCCAAGACGCTTCGCGTGTACCGGCGCGTCGGAGGGCGGGCCGGCGTTTTGGACTGAGCGAGGCCTCGGGCGCTTTGCCACGGGAGTGTGTGGGCGGTTCGGCGAGCGCACGTTGATGATGTATCTGCATCGAATGGTGCATTGGGGTGTGGTGGCGGCGCTGGTGGCGCTGGCGGCGCCGCTGCGGGGGCAGACGCTTATTAACGTGGATTTCGGCGTCGGCAACGCCAGCTCGAAGGCCGGGATGGCCGCCGCCGGGATGGGCACTAACGACTATTGGAACCTCTACCGCCATTACCAGCCGAAGTTCACGCCGGGGATGGCGCTGGTGGCGGATGGCAAGCTGGACAAGCTCAAGCTGGCGGACGGCACCGAGACCGGCGTGTCCGTCGCCGTCCAGAATGCGCCGGGGGTGTGGGGCAACTCGAGCGGCGACCCGATGTACGACACCTACATCTTTGCGCAGAACGGGAGCAATATCATGGTTACTGTCAGCGGCCTGGCACCGGGGCGATACCATTTCTATTGCTATGGCCACGCCGACGCCGACGTGACGGGGGAGCAGAATTCGGTGTTCAGACTGAAGGCGGGGACGAACACGTTCGGGCCGATCACGCAAATGGGTGGCAGCGGGTGGAAGGAGGGCAACCCCTGGCAGGAGCGGGCGCAGTATGTGGTGTTCCGCGACGTGCCGATGGACGGGAACCCGGTTGTGCTCGATGTGGCACCGGGGCCGAACGGGGTGGCGGTGCTGAATGGGCTGCAGATCATCTCGCGCGGGACCAGTCCGCCGCGGTTGCTCGTGGCCGGGCCGGCGCAGGCCGCGCCGGCGAGCACGAACCTCTTGTTCCGTGAAATCCGCTACGAGGGCAAGGTGTCCGACACCGAGGCGCGGTTTGCGGTGACGTTCGACGTGGAGTCCATGACCACGAACGAGATTTCCGCGCCGCTGTTCGAGGGAGATGTGGCGCTAGTGTCGCCGGTCCTGCCGGATCCGCTGCGGATCGTGAGCCGGGGGCGGCAGACGCGGCTGTTCTGCACGGCGCCGGGGACTTACCCGGTGAAGCTGGACCTCATTGCCAAGATCACCAAGGCGGAGCCGTGGAACCAGATCAGCTTCGTGGGGCCGGCGGCGGCCATCGCGTCGGTGACGGCGAATGCGAACACGCCGGGGGTCGAGATGCAACTGCTGAGCGGGACGCAGGTCAGCGGGGGAGGAGGAGGGAGAGAGGGGATGGGGGCGGCGGGGGGGACGGCCGACGGAGCCGCAGGCGGGACGCCTGCGCCACTAACCTCAGCGCTTCGGGGGTTTCTCGGGTCGGACCGCACGCTGGCGATGCGTTGGCAGAGCAAGGCGGCGGAGGTGACACGCAAATCACTCGTTGCGGTGGATACGGTGGCGAGCGCGCAGATCACGCCCACGGTGGTCAAGTTCAACACCGCCCTGCACTACGAGATTTTGCAGGCCGCGGTGCCGCGGCTGACCGTCGCTCTGCCGGCCAGTCACGCGCTGACGCGGATTCAGGGCGAGCAAATCCGCGATTGGCAGGTGAAGCCGGTAGGGGAGCGCCAGGTGCTTACGATCGAGTTCATCAAGCCGGTCGAGAAAGGATGCACCGTGACGCTGTTTTCGGAGCAGGCCGTCGAGGCCACGCCGCTCACCGCGACGCTCGAACCGCCTCAGCCGCTCGAAGTCGAGCGCGAGTCCGGCTCGTTCACGCTGAGCGCGGACGACACCACCGTCGAGATTGGCTCGGCGCCGGGGCTGCGGCAGGTCAACGCCGCGGCGGGCGCACTGGCGGCCTACCGCTTCAACGGACGCCCTGTGTCCATCGTGGCCCGCATCCAGCGCATCAGCCCGGTCCTCAAGCTGGCCGACCGCGTGACGGCGCGGCTCGAAGAAGCCCGGTTGGTAGTGTCACATGCGCTGAATGTGACCGTTGAGAAGGCGGGCATTTACTCGCTGGACTTCGCGGTCCCGGCCGGGCTGGTGGTCAGCGAGGTTAAGGGCGAGGGCATTGACGATTGGAAGGCCACAGACGGCAAGCTGAAGGTGTCGTTCGCCAGCCGGGTCCTCGGCGCGCGCAAGCTCGATATCCAACTTGAGCAGGCCAACAAGGAATTCCCGGACCGGATCACCGTGCTGCCGCTGGCGGTGACGGGCGCGACGAACGTAACGACGCAACTCGGTGCGGCGTCGTCCCCTGGCATCCGGCTGAAGACGGCCGAACTGGCGGGCCTGCGCGAGATGCCGATCACCGCGTTGCCCGATCGTTCGGACGAGCTGCTGGCCTTCGCGAGCGAGCAGCCGGATTGGAAGCTGACGCTGGCGGCGGAGAAACTCTCGCCGCGCGTGATTGCGGAGGTGTTCGACCTCGTCACAGTCGGCGACGGGGTGGTCGGGGGCAGCGCGACGATTCGTTACGGCATTTTCAACCAGGGCGTGCAGGAGTTTCGCATCGCGGTGCCGGCGCACTGGAAGAATCTGGAGTTCACCGGCGCGAACATCCGGCGCAAGGAGCAAGAGACCAACGTGTGGACGATCACGCTACAGGACAAGGCTTGGGGCGGGTACACGCTGGTGCTGACCTACGATTACCAGTTTGATCCGAAGGGCAGCACGCTCGACCGGGCCGGGGCACACGCCCTGGGCGTCGAGCGCGAGACGGGCTCGCTCGGCCTGATGACCGCCGCCAGCCTGAAGCTGACGCCCGCCGCGCCCGCCGACCCGCTGCGCCGCGTGGATGAGACGGAACTGTCCGACAGCGACCGCGCGCTCTGCACGCGTCCGTTGCTGCTGGCTTACAAATACACGGGCGGCGATTACCACCACTCTGCGCAGGTGACGCGCTTCGAAGAATTATCCGTGCTCGACGCCGTGGCCGATCGCATCGAGCTGACCACGGTGCTGACCGACGAGGGCCAGTTGCTGACGCAGTCCTCGTTCATGGTGAAGAATAACGAGAAACAGTTTCAGCGGTTCAAGCTGCCCAAGGACGCCGAGTTCTGGTCGAGCTATGTCAACGGGCAGCCGGCCAAGCCGGAGCGGGACGGGGACTGGCTGCTGGTGCCGCTGCCGCGCGACGCGAACCGCGACCAGGCGTTCGCGGTGGACATTGTTTATGCGGAGAAGATCAACCTGAAGTCGTCGCTGTTCCCGCGGCGCGTCGAGCTGGCAGCGCCGCTGACCGACATTCCGAACACGTACGCCGAGTGGCAGCTCTTTGCGCCCGTGTCGCAGCGGCTGAGCAGCTTCGACGGCAGCATGACGGTGGCGCGCGGGACCACCTACGGCCTGCGGGATGCGTGGGACCAGTTCATTCAGTTCTACGGCGACCTCATCGAGCACCACATTGGGCTGATCCTGTTCGGGCTGCTTTGTGGGCTGCTGCTGGTATTGGTTGTGGCAGCGGTCCGGCGTGGGGCCAAGGGCCTGCTGACGACGCTGTTCGTGCTGGCCGTCGTGGCGATCCTGGCGGCGATGATGCTGCCCGCGCTCAGCCGGGCGAAGGCCAAGGCGCAACGCATCAGCGGGGTCAATAACCTGAAGCAGATCGCCCTGGCCGCCCGCACTTGGGCCATAGACAACTCCAACGCGCTGCCACCCAGCTTCGAAGCCATGATGAATGAGCTGAGCACGGACAAGATTACCTACGACCCGAACACAGGGCAGCGGTATGTGTACGTGGGGGCGGGCAAGAGCGACGGCAGCCCGGAAGCGATCATTGCTTACTCACCCTCCGACATGAACGGCCGCGCGGTGGCCTTTGCCGACGGAAGCGTGCAGGTGATGTCGGCGGAGAAATTCCAGGAGGCGTTGCAGCGCGACGCCGCGGTGCCGCGCGTAGAAACCGTCTTGAACGCGCAAGTGGCTTCCCAGGCAGCAGCGGCGGCGCTCAACCAAGCGGTAGCCCCAATCGAAGCCCCCGCCCGGCCGACGGCACGGCCCGGCGGGCAGGCCGCGATTTTCGCAAACCAGGCGCCACCCGCGGCTCCGCCTCCCGCGGCAGCACCCGGCGCTGGGGGCCTTGGGGGCGGCATGGGAGGCGGTGGCTTTGCGCCGCCACAGGCCAAGCCCACAGTCACGGGCGTCCGGCCCATCCGCATCGAGGTGCCGCGCACCGGCCAGTCGTTCACCTTCACCAAAGTCCTTAACGCGAGCAAGGACCCGCTCACCGCCAGCTTCGCGACGACGCGGCTGAAGGTTTATCGCGGCGAGCAGATGGTCTTGCAGGTTTGCGGATTCATGCTCGGCCTGCTTATGCTGTGGTGGCTCTCGCTGCGTGCTGAGCGCAGCAGCCTGTGGATCACCATCGCGCTCGTGCTCATCCTCTGGTCGGTGCAGCGGCTGCTGACCATGTGGCGCGTGCTCCATTGGGGGATGATCGCCGCCGTGCCCATACTGTTGTTCGCGCTGGTCGCCTGGGCCTTAGGGAGATACCAGCACCGCCGCAAAACGGGATCCGCGTCGCGGATTTCCCCGCCGCCGCCAATAGTTCCGCCTGGGGGCGGCGGCCCCGCCGCCACAGCCGCCGCCCTGCTCGTCCTTCTCGGCCTCGGCGCTTCCTGCTTCTCCGCCCGCGCCCAGGACGCCGCCGTGCCCGCCCTCTCGAACACAGTCTCGATCCTGTCCGCCACTTACACCGGCACCGTGCGGGACAAGGTCGCGCAGTTCGACGCCGCAATCCAGATCGCGACGACGGCAACTAACCAGATCGTGCCGTTATTCGGCGAAGACGTCGCCCTGGAGTCCTTCGCCGCGAAGGGGGAAGCCAGGCTGGTGCGGGAAGGCGGCATGGTGGGCGTGTTGCTTCCGGCGCGCAGGAGTGTCGCCCTGCAACTCAAGCTCATCGCGAAGCTGGGGGGCGACGTGACACGGCGCCAGCTTGCCTTTGGCATTCCGCCGGCGTTGTCCAGCCGGGTGAGCGTGGTCATTGACGAAGCCGAGGCGGATGTGGAGTTCCCGACGGCGGTGACCTTCGAGCGCACGAGCACCAATCAGCAAACGCGGGTCGAGGCCGTCCTGGGCCCCGCGGAACGCCTGGAGATGAACTGGACGCCGCGAGCGAAGCGGGCAGCGGAGATTGTGGCGACGGTCTTTGTGCAGAACACCGCGCTGGTGACGATCGGCGGCGGGGTGATGAACACACGGGCGACGCTCGATTACCAGATCAGCCAGGGCGAGCTGAAGCAGGTGCGGGTGCAAGTTCCCGCCGGCCAGCGGTTGTTGCGGGTGGGGGGCGAGGCGATTCGCAGTTGGGAGATCAAGGACGACACGCTGGTTGTGGACCTGCTCAAGGGCGTCTCACCGACCTGGCAACTCACTGTCGAAACCGAGAAAGTGATGGAGAAACTGCCCGCGACGGTCAAGGTGGAGTTGCCGCACGCGCTGGAAGTGAAACGCGAGACGGGCCTGGTGGCCTTGCGCGCCAGCGAGGAGGTCGCCCTCACCGTCGAGAACGCGCAGGAGTTGCAGCGGGTGGACGCCGAGGAGTTCTACCGCGCGGCGCCGGACAAGAAGGACGGCATCCTGAGCGCTTTCCGGTTCCTCAAGACCGATTTCAGCCTGGGGCTGCGGGCGGAAACGGTGCAGCCGCAAATCGAGGCCGTGGCGCGGAACAGCGTGCAGATTGGGGCGGAGTCGGTGCAGGTGGCGGCGCAGGTAGATTACACCATCAAGCGGGCGGGCGTGTTCGCTTTGCAGTTGGCACAGCCGGCGGGCTACCGGCTGGAAAACGTTACCGGGGAAAAGGTGTCGCAGTGGGTGGAACGGAACGAAGACAGCACGCCGCTGGTCGAGGTCACGCTCAAGGAGCGCACGATCGGTGCCTATACCCTGAACCTGGTGCTGGTGCAGAACTACCGGCAGCCGCCAAAGACGCTGGCTATCGCGGGGGTGCATCCGCTCGGCACGGAGAAGCTCAGCGGCTACATTACGGTTGCGACCGATCTGGGTACAGCGGCCAAGACCGCGTCGTTCGATGGCCTGACGGAAATCCCCTTCGCGAGTGTGCCGGGCGAGCGGGCGGCCAGCGCTGGGAGCGCCCTGGCTTACAAGTTCATCGCGACGGCGCCGGCAGCCACGCCGTCCTGGAAGCTCAGCGTGACGACCGAGGCCGTCGAGCCGTGGCTGCGCGCTGAGATCATGAACACGATCACCTTGACGGAGACGCTGATCAGTGGCCGGACGCTGGTGAAATACGACATCGCCAATGCGCCGGTGAGGGACTTCCGGGTGCAGGTGCCGGCGGCGTTCAGGAATGTCGAGCTCACGGGTGCGCAGATACGGCGCCGGGATGAGACCAACGGCGAGTGGCGCGTCGAGCTGCAAAGCAAGGTGCGTGGGGAGTACTTGCTGACCGTCACATGGGAATTGCCGCGGAGCGGGCAAACTAACCTCGTTGAGCTGGCGGGTATCCGGGCGCTGGGAGTGGAACGCGAGGCCGGCTACATCGCCATTATCGCCCGGCCACCCTTGCAAGTCAGCGACCAGTCCGGCGGTGGATTGCTCAGCAAGATTGACATGCGGGAGCTGCCACCGTGGACGGGTCGCCCGGATACAGCGACGGTGCTAGCCTATCGGTATCTGCGCCCGGGCTACAAACTGGCGCTGGAGGCCCGCCGCTACGACGAGGCGGAAGTGCTGCAAGCCCTGATTGATAACGCCCGGCTGGCCACCGTGGTGGCCGATGACGGTCAGGTGATGACGGAACTCTCGCTGAGCATTCGCAACAACGGCCGGCAGCACTTGGAAATCGAGCTGCCGGAGAAGACGAAGGTCTGGTCGGCGTTCGTCGCCGGAGAACCGGTCCGTCCCAGCGTGCGCGAGGGCAAACTGCTGCTGCCCCTGGAACGCGATACCGCCTCGGATGCGCCGGTCACCGTCGAGTTGACGTTCATCGGCCAGGACAAGTTCCCGAAGCGGAGCGGGACGGTGTCGCTGGCCTCGCCGAAGTTCGACTTGCCGATGAAGAACGCGCGGTGGGACCTTTACTTGCCGCCCGATTACGATTACAGCCGGTTCGAGGGCTCGATGGCCCGCACCAGCGATACGACGCTGCCGTTGGAGCAGGTCTATTCTCTCTCCGAATACAACGTGCAGCAGCAGGCGCAGGCGGAGCAGAGCAAGATGGAGGTGCGCTACGGGCTGGAGTCAGCGCGCAAAGACCTCGCGGGCGGCAACCTGCAGAAGGCGACCACCAGCTACGGTCGCGCGAAGTTCAAGAACGCCAAGGTGCAGGCCGATCAGGCCGAGGGCCGCGAGCTCGAGGAGTTGGAGAAGGACGTTCGCCGCGCCCAGAGCAGCAACTTGATCATGGCGCAGAACAATTACGTCCTCCAGAACGCCGGGAGGCTGGGCGACCAGCGGGCGCTTCAACTCCGGGCTGGGCAGGCAATCGTCAACACACCCGCCCAACAGCAGCCCGCGACGCCGCAAGGGGTCCAGGCCAGGAGCCTGTATCTGAACTACGATGAGAACGTCGCCAGCTTGCAGTGGGACAAGCTGGAGAAGGCACAACAAGTTGCGGTGGCCAAGGTCGCCCCGCTGCATGTAAACCTGCCGACCCGCGGCGTGCGCTACAGCTTCTCCCAGGTCCTGCAGACCGAGCTACGCAAGCCGATGACCATCCGCCTGCTGGCGGAGAACACCAAGGTTCCAAGCTGGACCACCCGCTGCTGCCTGGCTGCCCTGGGCTTCGCCGTGCTGTGGGCCATCGTCGCCGCGCTGAACCGGCGGAAGACGACGTAGCGGGCACACGCACACAAATATTGCCGTAGCGCGGATTTGTAATCTGCGCTACGAGCTGCCGGCTCAGCATGCGTCACCGAATTTATGGCCCGGAGCACTAAGCCGGGTACAAAGTACCGCCCACGGCGCAAGCAACAGCAGGGCAACAACGAAGGCGCAATCCGCGAGAAAGGGGCTGCTTACTAGGCGGACTTCCTGACGCGTCCGCCCGTAGCGTTCATTAGTGCGTCCCGTTAGACCGGCCACTGGTCATACCCCCCATGGCCCCACCGGAACCACGCCATCACCACGCCGCAGCCTCGCCGTAGTACCCTCGTTGGCTAACGAGGGTACTACGGCGAGGCTATGGGGAGGCTCCGGCGAGGATACGGGCCTATGGGCGGGAACGGGCCGCCACAATGGCGAGGGCTGCGGGACGGGTGGCTGGAAATCCTCCCTACGCCGCTGGGGCGGGGACGCGGGCGCGGGTCACTTTGGGGGCATCCGTACAGCCGTCAATGTGCTGGCAGGTGCGAATCCAGATGGCCATGCCGGCCTTCGGCACACCATAGCGGGCAACGTAAAGCTCCGTGATGTCGCTCCAGCCGTCGGTCGGGGGCGGCAGGAGCCCCAGGAAGGGGAAGTGCTGCACGCAGCGGACGCCACTCCGGACCGGCCTGGCGCCTTGCACCAGGGTGTACTGGGCCGGAGGGCTCGCGACGCGGAGCTTGAGCATGATCCTGCCGCCGGTGTTGGTAATCACCAACTCAGCCACCGGGTTGGGGCTGAAGACGGGCTCGGCGGGTGGGAGGTCGAACTGGGGCAGGCCGAGGTCGGCGCGCTGGGTGTTTACGCTCACAAAGTAGTGGTAGCAGTTGGGGCGGACCCGGCGACCCGCTCTGTTTACAATGTATCTGTCGCGTGCGGCAAGGCGCCACGCGGCCCAATGCTCCGGGGTGAGAGTGCGCCAGCGCCTGGAGACAGCGCCGAAGTTGCTCGGGTTAGACAGTTGGTCGGGCGTGTGGGGATCGCGCGGGCGCACGTACTGGCGCGCGACCTTGCCGTGACGGGTGTTGAGATAGACGACGGAGTCCTTCCGGCCCTTCTTTGGAATGGAACTGATTTTCATCTTGTTTCAGGCAACCGGCTTCTGGGGTGCTGGCTCCCCCGCCCGCAATTAGGCGGGTGTGTTTGAACCATAGCAGGACCCGGACCAGTGGCGCCAGCGGCATTAACTTCCCGGTTCTTCACAGCCTTCCGGTCTGCGGTCCGCCAGTGGCTGGCTTTCCACCGCGGCAACCACTGGGTGATGCCCCCGCGCAAGTACTCGGAATCAGTGAATAGTGTGACCTCGCACGGTCCTTTGAGGCTCTTGAGCGCAGAGATGGCCCAGCGGAAGCTGCGCGGCCTATAGCGCAGCACACTGGGGTGGAGGGGCCGAGCATCCAGCCGGAGGCTAAGCGGCTGGGTCGGGCAAGGCCTGTTGCTTGGGCATCTTCGTGGGCTTGCCGTGGACCATCCAGAACTGGAGGATGCGTGAAATGTCGTGAGCCTTCTTTTCGTCGGAGGTGCGGCTGGCAGCAAGCTCTTTGGCTGTGGCCGAAATCGTATCAAGACGCTTCGTGAGGTCGCGGTGGAGGGCCTGGGCGCCGTTTTCGCTGGCTGGCAGAGGCAAAGACCCGCGGACGCTATGCACCGAGAGCAGGAAAACGATCTCGGCGTGGGCGCGAGTGGGCAGATGCAGCGGGTGCGCCGCACCTCTGCCAGCTTGGGGCTGGCGGAAAAATACCGTGTTGGGATCGAGGAAATCGGTCGCGTCCGGCAAGCTGGGGTCGCCGTCCGGGATGGTGACCGGTGCGCCGCCTGAGGCCTTGTCAGCAACCCACTGCGCAATGGGCTGCTTGTCCTCGTCGGGCAGGCTGTCCCACAGGTCGGCTGCCAGCTCATCCGTGCGGAACTCGCGGCCCTCCGTTTTGGCTCGCTGCTCCTGTTTCTGGACTTCCACAATGCGGATCTGGCGGAAGTGGTTGGCGGTTTCGCGGTACAGTTCCTCGCAGAGCGCCTCGCGTTCCGCGGCGCTGGTTACCCCGAGCAGCTCGAACACGGCCAGGTCGAGGGCACGGCGGTCAGGCATCTTGAGTTCCTGAGGCAGTTCGAGGGGCTTCTCGGCCAGTTTCTTGATACGCTCAAAGGAGCGGCATTCCATGAACTCCTCTTCCACCATTGGCTGTGTGTTGCGGGTGGAGAGGCTCGCGAAGGCGGAAAGTAGCTTGGCGGCCACCCTTGATGTGGTGTGGCGCGGGTCCGGCAGCTCTAAGAGATTCAGGTCGATGACCATCATCTCGAAGCTGCCCTCCGTTCCGGTGTAGCGCCCGTAGAAGGTCTTGAAGTACGCGGTGAGTGTGGAGTTTGCGATGGCGGCAAGCACTTCGGCCTTCTCAGGGCCTTCGACCAGGGTGACGTCGTAGAGGCGGCAATTGCCGGTGAGGCGGTGCTTGTTGAAAACCACTACGTGGCGGTATTGCTGGCCCTTGGCCCAGATTAGCTGGCCTGGGCTCGTGTAGGTGAGGTTGTACCAAGTGGGGCGGTTGGCGCACGTGGCGCGCTTTGACACGGTGAGCGCGTTTGCTTTCTTGTTTGTTGTGACGGGGTGGGTCTCGCCGTAGCGCAGGTACTTCAGAACGTGGGTACCTTTGAGGGCGTCCTTTGGCTGCCCGACCATTAGAACGATGGAAGTGACTTCCTTTGGTGCAACAAGCGGCCGCTGAATGCTCATCATGCTGTGGAGTTCCGGTTTGAGGTACTCTGCTTCTACGGGATGGATCGTGCCGTCGCCCGCCTTCACGAGCCTGACCTGACCGGACTGAACTTCTGCGCGCTTGCAGTGCTCGTGAAGCGGGGCGTTGTTCCAATCGAGCATGGAGTAGTCTTGGAGGATCGAGTCTGATACGTCCTCGGGCATAAAGAACGCGTCACATCCGCTTTTGACTCCAAATCGAATCTTGGCGATCTCGCCTAGAAGCGCGAAGCGCTGCCCGTAGCGCTCCATCATCCTGAAGTAGAGGTTGGGTGCGCGAAGGTACTTGCCCCACTTTCCGCCGCCGTACGCTGGGCCGTAGCCCATGCCACCAGCGTCGTGCAATAGTCCGTTCCCGTGCTCGTCGTAATCGGTGCCGCCGTCGGCGCCCTCCTCTGAGCTGTCAGGTGCGTTGCTGCTGGCCACGCCGTCCGCTAGGTCCCGCTGCTTTTGGAGTTTGAACAAGCGCCCGGCGCGCAAGCCCTCCTCCCAAAGGTCCCTTTGTTTCTTGACCACGATACGGTAGCCGGTCCGTTGGGCATTCTTCTTGCAGGCGAGGATATCGTCTCGAAACTTCTCGGCAGCCTGCTGGCGGCCGGTCTCGTCTGCCCGCTGGCCCAGAATGTCGGCGAGTGGGGAATCAAGGCGGACGAATTTCACCAGGCTGGCGTCTCGTTTGGCGGGGTCTGAGCAGCGTTGGAGGATGACAGCGCAGGTTTTCACTCGCGCATCCTCGAACCAAGGCTCGGCATTGCTCTCGAGGATGGCGTTAATTCTGAAGTTGCATAGCACCCATTCCTGCACGGTGAAGCCATACTCGACGTCGAGCCAGCCGGATGAGACGAGGAAACCGAACCAACCTCCTTCAAGGAGGTGGGCGGCAGCGGCGGGCCAAAAGTAACAGTGGAGATCGCTGCGGCCACTGAGCTGGAGCCCCGGCCAAAGCTCCTGGCAGAGGTCGAAGAGATCCTCTTTCGCCTGCATGTGCTTGGGCTTTGGCTTGTCGTCGCGGCGCGGTATAAGCTCCTGCCGAACGTACGGAGGATTCCCGATGACAGCGTTAATTGGCGGCAGAAAGATGGGGCTTTTTTTTCGCTCTCCGCGCAGACCTTGGGGCAGCTCGCAGAATGGCTTGCCGGCACGGACTTCGAAGAAGTTCCGGCGAGCGATGCGGGGATAGTTCTCCTCGTCGTTAATCTCTCTCGCCGCGAGGTTGAGCGTGGAGAGGTGCGCCGCAAACAGGGAAATGTCATCGCCGTAGATTTGGGCCAAGCGGTCCTGGTGTGAAGTGCCGGGGTGGGTTAGCCGCCGGTCCCGGTCGAGCCAGGCTTTCCGGTGATAGGCGCGAACGAGGAAACTGCCGGAGCCGCAGGCTGGGTCCAGAACGTAGTCTTCGGCCTTGCGGATGCAAAATGCATTGATGACGTCCACAAGATCTTCGTTGGTGTAGTGCTGCCCGAACTTGTGACGTTCCTCGGGCTCGATAAGGCGCTTGAAGATGCCGCCGAGAATGTCGGTGCGGATTTCCTTGAAGTTGAACGGGCGAAGGTTCTCCAGCACGGACCGCCAGGCGTCTGGGGAGTGCTGGTGGGCGAAGATGTGCGGGCCAGCCCAATCCTTCTCGGCGGGGTAGAAGAGCGGCTCGTAATCGCCCGTGGCTTCCACGGCGGCCTGGAAAGCCTTCTGAAAGTGGATATAGACGTCCTGGGCGGTAGTAAGCTTCTTCGGAACGTGCAGCTCCTTTAGCTCGTCAAACTTGCGGCGGACCGACTCGTAGAAAAGGAGACGGTTGGCAAATACGTAGCACAGGGTACGCGCGGCCCGGTCAACGAGTGTGCGCCATGATCTGGGGTCATTACGGACGACGGCCCAGCCCTGGTCGCTGGCCATCCATTCCTGGAGCAGGGCGTCGAATTGCTTTTCGGAGGACGACTTGGCCCAGAGGAATTCTGCTGTGAGCTTGACCGGCCAGGAAATATGGCTTTCGAAAGCGCGGATAAAGAACTCGTCGGGCGCCATGCCCCAGTCGGGCTGCTTGCCAGCGGCGATGCTGCCCAGGTCAGCAAAAAACTCGGCCAGAAACTCCTGAACACGCTTCTCGACTTCGGCGCGGGAAACGTCCTCGGGATTCTCGAGGTCGAGGCCGAGGTCGTAGTCCTTAACCCGGCGCTCCATGATGGGCTTCTGCCACTGCTTGGCGTCGAACAGGACCAGTTTGTTGACGTTCCAGGTGAAGAAGAACTCTGCGCCGGAGTTCGATGCCTTCTGGTAGGAGTCCTCGACCAGGTCTGAGCTGTAGGGGTTGCGGCCCTCGGGTGTGCCGGGGAGCTTCACCTCTCCCGCGAGTATCAGCTTGTTCTTCGGCCCGTAAACCCGGATGTCGGAGCGCTTCCGCTTGATGCCCTTAGACTCCTCGATTTCCGTGCGCCGGAAGGGCAGGTCCGGGCGGTCCGCGAAGAGTGAGTCAGCCCACTTTGATACGCGGCTGCAAAACGTGACTTCGTGAACGCGGATGTCGCTGTCCGGCATTGGGGGGATAGTTAAGCGCAGTCCATTGGCGTTGACGAACAAATTCTACCGCCCCGCGCTGGAAATCCGACACCCGTCAACACTTTCCTTGCCCGAATTTGGCGACTCCCGGCGACGGCTGGACCAGATTGATTGGCGGGCGCTGAACAACGCCTACGGGCCGTTGGTCGGCACGCCGCGACGGATCCGGGACCTGGGTCTCGCCCAGCCAGGGCAAGCGGGAACAGGCCTGTCGGGAGCTTAGCTGCACGATTCACCATCAAGGCACGATCTATGCCGCTTCGGTGGCGGCGGTTCCCTTCCTCCGGGAGAGCGATGACAACTCGCCCGCATCCACCGAGGGAAGGAAGTTGCATCGCCACCGTGAAGTAGTAGAATATTACCGATGAAGACAACGACGATGACCTTGACGAGAAAGCGCCAGACGGTATTTCCGCTGGAGTGGTGTCGGCGCGTGGGGTTGGAGCATGGCGGGCCCCTCAACGTGTTTGATCTGGAGGACAAGGGCCTGCTCATCCGGCCCGTCAGGCCGCTAACCAAGACGGAAGTGGCCGAACTTCTGGCGCAGCCGGCAGCCGGTTCGCACTCCTCGGCAGAGGCTTCCGCCATCGTTAGCCGTGCTTTGCGCAAGGTGCGCCGGAGGTGAAGCCGACCGTCCTCGACACAGGGGTCTTCGTAGCGGGCATCTTCTGGCGGCATGAGCCCCACCGGTGTGTCGAGTAAGGAATCCCTTCGGCATCCGCATCCTCACGCCTCGCCAGTGGCTAGCCACGCTCCCACGAGCCGAGCGCCGCAGACTGAGTTGATTTTCCGTTGATTCATGTGCGGATTCACAAGAGCTTTGGTGAGCGCGACTTTCTTAAGAACAGCCACCTGTGTCCTTGCCGCCGCGTGCGTCGCCACGGTGGGCACCTCGGTCTGAGCCCCACCTGACACGCCGCGGCCTGCGTCGGACGACCCGGCCCTGCGGCCGGCGGACTACCAGCCATCCGGGGCCTACTACAACTGCGAGAAGACCCGCAAGCCGGAGCGGCCCTGGTTTCACAAGTATGACCAAAGCCTGGTGATGAAGATCTTCCTGGCCGAGAGAACGGACCAGAGAAGGGATTGCAGGGTCCATCTCACTTTCGCGCAGGCGCTGGATGTCATCGAACGCCTCGACCGCATCACCTGCGGCGCGCCGAAGATTGTCTATCTGGTAGGCTGGCAATAAAAGGGCTTTCACACCTCCCCACCTCTGCCGCCGGCCTTTCAGGTTAGCGGATTCCAAGGCATCAGCCCGTTCCTGGGCTACGGGCCGGAGCGGGAGTGCGCCGCTCAGCGCAAGACCTACCGCTACTTCCGGGATTACGGGGTGGATGTGACCTCCGAACACAGCGCGGGCGGGCGCC
>Ga0326728_10008849_pt1 | contig 24627 bp, 21 predicted proteins | sample MB3enrmetagenome_FD_207602 | JGI IMG/M metagenome (GOLD analysis project Ga0326728, IMG submission 207602) | Lab enriched peat soil microbial communities from McLean, Ithaca, NY, United States - MB31MN | ecosystem: Environmental > Terrestrial > Soil > Wetlands > Peat | place: USA: New York... | reverse complement strand
AGCAGCTCCTTGTTGATGAATCCCCGTGCAACCCCCTGGGAGTGATCCTCCACGAGGTCGTCGATGGTCCAGCCCATCTGCTCATGAATGGGAGGGATATAACCCCACACGTGGTCGATCCCTGTGCCGGCGCATCCGCTGCTCAGGGTATTGCTTTTCTCGGCGATGGCGACCTTTACGCCAGACTCGCTCGCCTTGATCGCCGCCATGCACCCTGCGAGCCCCCCGCCTATGATGAGCACATCCGTGTCGATTGGGACGACCTCGATTGATGAATTCATAGATAGACCCCCTTTTCTTCGAGGATGGATTGACTCTCCATTCTCATCCCTTCAATATGGAAACTCTCATGGGAAGAGGCGGAACGATCTTGATGGCCCCCTCGTCCCTCTTGGGGCACCGCAGCCAGCAGGCGCCGTCGTAGGCGCACTCATCTGGGTACGCAACCGTCGGGGGCTTGCCCTTCTCGGGATTTGCCTTAAGGATCTCCATCAGGCAGACCTCGACACAGGCGTTGCATCCCTTGCACGCTTCTTCGTTGAACACTATCGGTGTGAACATCTATCCGCCTCCTTGAGCAGCGCTGTTTTCATTAGTTTCATCTTCCGGGCCTGTTGTCAAGTGGGTCCGGGCGATCGCCGATCTACCGCACGGGCCTTGCAAATGGGACGAAGGCGTCTTGATAAGAATACGGGCTTCTAATGAAATACTCCGGGATGATGAGAAGACAGCGGGGCCCTGCGTGCATCGTCGTGCCCCCATTCGGTTCCCTTAAGACAGATTGTTGCATTGAAATGCTCATGGCCGCCCGGATGTGCCACCGGCGAGAGACTTGCTTGCTCGGGGCACATTGCCGGGATGATCGCGTGGAACTAGATTCCCTGTGCTTTGAGAATGTGCGCCGCTTCAGGCGGTAGCGACGAACTTAGGAGGCCAACATGATGGCTTTCTTCGGCAAGGTCAAAGAAGGGATAAGCAGGGGCGTCGAAACGGTCGGCGTGAAGTCCGGGGGTTCTCTCGGTGCTTCCGTGCTGAAGAGCCAGATAGATAGGCTCGAGAGACAGAAACGGAACGCCGTGGAGGAGCTTGGCGACACCGTCTATAACTTGTTCCTGGGGGGAGCCCCTGACGAAGAAAGAGTGAGAAAGAGGTGCCTGGCAGTGGTCTCCCTTGACGGCAAGAGACTGGAAAAAGAGGAGAAATTGCGGCAGATACGATTGAGGTCAGCCGGCTCCTCCGAGAGGCCCGCATCCGATGCACCTGAAGGCTGGGGAGAGGCAACGGATGAGGACGGACAATACGGCGCGGACGGCGATCAGGAGATGGAGGACATCAAAAAATGCGGCGGCGAAGGCATGGTGTGTCCGCCGTGCGATCCGGGCCACCCTCAGGCCATAGACCCACACCCCGGGCAAGACACACCGGAAGAGGCATCACCGGCCCTTCGGGAGGAAGGGGGTGGGGGAGCAGACTCAAGGCCCGGGCAGAACCCGATCCCTGGGGAGCGTGATCGAGAGAGGCGCTCAGGAAGATGGGTTTGGCCTGCGCTGGCTGCGGTGATTCTGCTGATCGGCGGCGCAGTGGCCTATCTATCCTACCCCGGAGGCACGCCAACGAGCCCGAAGGCGATAGAAAGGGAGTTGAACAGGAGGCTGAGTGCGCAAGGGTTAGGAGTGACAACGGTCATTACGAGAGACCGGACTGCCTTGGTCACGGGATCCGTCCGGAACGCCGAAGAGAAGGAATTGGCGCTATCCATCGTCAAGTCCCACGAGTATGTGGAAGAGGTGTCCGATGCGATAGCCGCCACTGAAGATGTGAGAACGTTGAAGGACAGGCTATCCTTCGTGATCCAGAGCATGCTCGCCCTCAAGAAGGCAATTGCCGCTGATTACGCGGTCAACAAGCGCTTCCTGAAGACGTCGGATGCTCCAATTATAGGGAGCACTTACGGTATCTTCGTGCCGGAGACATATGGCGCATTCTCCATAGAAGATGACGGAACGATAAAGACCACCATCAGAAACATCGCAGACGAGGTGGACGACAAGACCCTGGAACTGAAGCCGAGCTCCGATCTCATGGTGTGGCACTGGGTCTCCGGCATCGACCAGCGCTATCTGCCGTTTCGGATGGGAGGCGAGATCAGGGAGGTGACGCTCAGGCCTCCAACGCCCGCGCCAGTAAGACCCGCGCCTCCGACACCCGCAGCGAACAAACCGAAGCCCATTCGGCCCCCCAAACCCTTGGTGCAGGTGCGTTCCCGGCCGGCCTTACCTCCGCCCCCCCGGCCTGCCGCACTCTCCCAATCACCGGTCCCCATAGATTCGGCACGACTCGAGGGTGCGATCAACAGATCCTTGCGAAATGCGGGAATAACAGGGGTTACCGCCGAAATCAGGGATGACATGGGTGCCGTGTTGAAAGGCACGACAATAAGTACGACCGAGAAGCAGAAGGCGATCGAAATAGCCAGGGGCTTCCACGGAGTGAGGGATATCAAAGACATCGTCTTTGTGATCGAACAATAGACGATTGCCGAAACGGCGCATAAAGACGGAGCGAACGGTGTCTTCAACGATGCGCAGGCTTGTGGTCCTTCTAGCCCTGATGATGGCCATTTCAGCGTGCGCCGAGGTCAAAAAGGGCTCAAGAGAGGAGGCGGTCGGCGCCTACGCCTACAAAGGCTCGAAAGGTGAGGTCTTCATGGGAGCGCCGAAGATCACTCCAGCCATGGTGAAGGCCGGCGACAGGCTAACCCTGGTCTTGCCCTTTGCCTTACTTGCGCCTCAGAAAGAGACGACCTTCAAAGTGGTGGAAATTGTCACCATGTCGGGCGAAGGGATCCTCATGGAGCTATCGAGAAAGGATTCGGAGAAACCGCAGGGCACCCACACCTCTTCCGTCCAGTTTGTCATTCCCGAGAATCTGCCTCACGGCAGCTACACGCTCACGACCACCATCATCGCGAACGGCGTGGAGAAGAAGCAGCTCGGGAGGTTTCCAGTAGAAGGCCGATAGACCCTTTCTTAAAACAAAGTACCGATTGCCCGACCAGGCGGAACCTCATCCGGAGCGAAGCATTGGGGGGTCCCGGTGGCGGCTGAGTGACGGACGAAAAGAAGTGAGCGCAAGGAAATACGAGGGCCTGCACGTTCGAGCACCGCAAGCGGGAACTACTTCCGAGGAAGGGCCTAGTGCCGTGCCAAGCCTGTAATCTTGCCCAAGCTTGCCGGCAAAGAGAAGGTTGAGTCGTCCAAACGCTCAAGGAACGTACCAGAATCCCTTTTCCCTACCGGCAGGCGGTCCCAGCCTTATCTTCTCGTGACTCGCCTCGCCAAGAGAAAAGCATCGCTCCTCATTCCGTCCCTCACTCCCCCCAACCCCCACGCAAAGCTTGCGGGGGCATTCGTTATTCGTGCCGGGTTCGTCGCGAGCTTTTCTAAGAGGTTCTCGGACTATGCACGACGAGATAAGGACGGGACCGCCTTATGGGCGTGCCCTATCAATCCCACACTGCCGCGAAGCCCACAAGAAAAGTACCTTGTCTTTTCAAAACCTAGAGGCGGCCATCCGGTCAGGCCGCCGATCCAGTAGCCCGTGAGGTCCGGCCTTTGCGTCTCTTCCTTTTTATGAGAGGGAGGCTCCGCAGGCTTTGCCTGTGGAGGGGGCGACGCTAGCCCCATTAATTGCATGCCGGAATTGGCGACCATTGGTTCAATTCCGGCGGCGAATGGACGGTGCGCATGGAGGGATCGTGAGGTGTGGATGCAATCTGAACCGTGCTGCCCGAGGATAATACTTGCGTATATCCGAGGGCGTGCGGTGAAGAGGGCGCCGCAGATCGCGATTCCTTCATGCGGACCGGCCCGGCTTGCACGTCGACCCCAAGCCTTTTTTCCGCCTTCTTCCGCGCCCAGGCCTCGCTACTTCAGCGCAAAGTCGACGCGGCTCTCTTTGAGCCCGCCCGGTTTTTCTGGGGCGAGGGATTTCGGCTGCGCCGTAAAGACCCGCTCCCCTTCCACGTGCCCCTGCTTCAGGATGATATCCCTCACCTGGGTGGCCCGCTGGGCCGCAAGCCCTCGCAGGTCGTCATCCGAGATGACGATGTGCGTGATCATGAGCTTCTCCATCTCTGACGGGGGCAGGTCTTTCGCGAGGCCGATTATGTTCCGGGGCTTCGGGAACTTCTCGTCCCGATAGGCCATCTTGAGATATTTGTCGTATTCGCCCGGTTCGATGACGACCTGATCGAGGCCGGGAGGGGCCTCTCCCTTCTTGACCAGCTCCCGGAGCTTCTCCGCCTTCAGCTTCCGCATGAAATAGACCTGCTTGAGCGCCTCTTTGTCCTTCTCCGGGTCCACGAAGCCCGTAATCTCGAGCTTGAGGGCCGGTCGGTCGGAGAGGGCCTTGGCGATCGTATCGACTTTCTGGAGCCCCTGCGCCGGGACCGCGCTGCTCCCGTAGTCGAACTCCACGTGGGAAAGCTCCTGCCCATGGCCGAAGACCGCGCCGAGCAGCGCGAAAGGCGACGTCGCCGCCTTTTCCAGGAGGTTCACGATTATCTTGAGGATGACCTTGCCTATGCTGAATTTGGGATCGTCGAGGCTCCCCGTCACCGGAAGGTCGAGGTCGATGACCCCGTTCCTGTCCTTCAGGAGGGAGACGGCGAGCCTGACCGGAAGCTTTGTCGCGTCGGGGCTGTTCACCCTGTCGCCAAAGGTGAACTGATCAAGGGTCACATGGTTCTGGGAGTCGAGCTTCTTGCCCACGATATGATACTTCACATCGAGGGAGAGCTTCCCTTTCTCGATGGTATTCCCCGTGTACTTGGCCGAATAAGGGGTCGCGGGGCTGAGGTCCGCGTCTTTGAAGCTCGCCTTCAGGTCAACGAAGAGATCCTTACTTAGAGGGTTAATCTTTCCCGTTATTTCGAGGGGCGCATAGTCATTGAGCTTTCCTTGCAGCTCGACGTCGGCCGAGGTGCTCTCCTCGGAAGAGAGCCCCGATACCCTGCCGCCGATCTCCGTGAGGCTCGCTGAGTAGTTCGGTTCTATGGAGCGGTCCGCGAAATCGATCTTTCCGCCCTGGAGGGTGACGCTCTCGATTTTTATCTTCGGCCCGGCCGTCCCAATATCTGCCGCTGCGGGCGCCGGAGGCGCGCCGGCTTGCTGGCCCGGCTTCTCCTCCCCCTGGCCCGGCTCTTCCCCCTTCTGGAGAATGTTCGAGAGGTTGACCGTGCCGTCGGAAGCCACGAACATGCGGGCGTAGAAGTGGGTAAGGGAAATGCCTTTGATGTTGACGTCAATCGGATTGATTGCCACGTTCATCCCCGTGAAGGCCAGAGAATCCCACTTAAGAAAATCTTCGGCGGCGACCTTGTCGACTGACGCGAATCCGTTGATGGAGGTCTCCCCGGTGAATCCGGCCAGGACCTTTTTGCTCCGGTCGAGGGAGAGCTTCGCGTTCCCGGATGCGGAGATGCTTCCTCCCGTCACCGTCATCTTGACCTTATCGGTGAAATAGGGCTGAAACGGGCCGATATCGACGTTCTTGAGATTGACGCTCAGGGCAGCGGACATCGGGTCGAGGACGATGGCGCCTGCGACAGAGATATTGCCCTTGCCGTTGAGCGCAAGCGACAGGGAGGCCTTCCCCCTGGTCTTCTTTGCGGTCGATATGTTCTCACCGGTCAGTCTCATGTTGGCCGCAAGGAGGTTCACCGGCTCCTCGGGTTGCAGGTCTTGCAGGGCAACGGTGTATCGCTCCGCCGAGACCCTCTTCAAAGTCACGACCCACTCTTTCTCCGCTGCCTTGGGCGCCTTGGCGGCGGCCTTGGGGCCTGGGGGATTTGTTGGCCCAACCGGCGCCAGGAGGGCGAGCACATTCACCGCGCCGCTCTTGTCCCGCCTCACGCGCACCTGCCCCTTATCGGTGGCCATCTCGCCTATCGTGATCTCCCGCTTCTCCAGGTCCACCTCCCCGTCCTTCACCCCGAACGTAGGAATGGACAAGAAATCGTCCTTTTCGCCCTCTTTCCTGAGGCGCAAGGCACGGACCGACGCCGCAAGGCCGGCCAGGCTGAGCTCAGGCGCACTCTTCCCCTGCCGATACTGGAAACGCGTCGAGAGATCGAAGCGGCCATCGATCACGTCGAAGAGGATACGGTTCCGATAATAGGGGGCATACTTTCCCAGGGCCAGGGATTTGAGGCCGAAGGTGCCTTCAGCTAAGATCGGATCGAGCCCGATTTCTCCGTCGAGGCTGATCTCTTCGTCCGCCTCCGTCCGGAGGGACGCATGGACCGGCCATTTTGCGCCTTCAGCATTATCGAAGCGGCTTATCTTCATCTCGACCGGCTGGAGGATCGTTGTGAAAGGCTTCGTGCCGGAGAGATCCTGAAAGCCTATCTTCCCCCCGGCCAGAACGAGGTTGTCGATCTGCAGGTGAACGGGGGTTGCGGCTTCCTTCTTGGCATCGCGCTCCTCTCCCGGTCCGGCCGGAAGGAGGGTTTCCACGTTGAGAGTGCCGTCGTGTCCGCGGCTCAGGGCCACTTCCGGCGCAGAAATGGATATCTCCGAAAGATGGAATATCTTCTTGAGGGGCTGGGCCGCATCTATCGAGATATCGAGGCGGGGCAGCTTCAGGATGGAGGCATCGTGGGGGTCGTTTATCGCAACTTCCTTGAGGCTGACCGTGCCGGCGAGGGTTACTGCCGGCTCACCCGTCCCGGCGGCTTCCGAGAAGCTCAAGGTAACGTGAGCGTCCATTTGCCCCGAGGGCATCCGAAAAGCAGGCTTGAAGGGGGCGTACGATAGATAGCGCGGCAGCCCGAGGCCGGTGAACGCGATGTCGAAGTAGGTCTCATGGGTGTCGGAGAAGGGTTGCGTCCTTCCCTCCATGGCATAGGGAGTCCCGTTGATCTTTGCCGAGAAATGGGGCCGCACGTAGCGCTTCGTGTAGTAAGGGATGTTGGAGAGGAAAGGGACGGACAGCTCGAGGTCCCTCACCTCGTGGCGCGAGCCTTCCGGCTCATCGACAAAGTCGACGCTTCCATCCAGCAGCCGGATGTTGTTGATCGAGAAGTGGAGGGGCGAACTCTCGGGCTCCTTCTTCTCGAGAAGGTCGGAGAAGTTGTAGGTGTTGTCCTTGAAGCGGACGATCCTCGCGTAGGGCCTCGTGAGCCTGACCTCCTTGAGGACGAGGGCGCGCCGAATGACCGAGGCGGCCCCCAGGTTTACGTAGAGCTCTCCGCAACGGACGAAGGCTTCCGTATCCTGGCGGTCCCGGATGTCCACGTTTCTCACCCTCACAGTCAGTCTGTAAGGGTTGAAGGCAAGGCCCTGAATCGTGACCTTACGGTGAAGGGCCTTGGTCATCTCCTTCTCTATGAGGGGTCTGGCAAGGGGGGGAAGGGCGAAGAAACCCAGAAGGGTGAAGGCGGCGACACAAGCTGCCAGCCAAAGAAACCAAACCTTCAGGCGCCCTGCGAAGTTCTTGGCATTCATAGTATGTTTTGAGATTATAAGTCTCACCCGGCGCCTCGGCAATCGGTATTATTGCCTGTTGCCCTGGGTGTATGTCGGAAAAGAATCGTTCAGCCGGCTAGGCGGGGGTCCGCTTTCTCTCCCTGCGGGACCGTATGAAGAGGTAGATGAGGCCGGCTATTATGGCCGCGCCTACCAAGGGCAGGATGACCCTATGCTCGACCGTTTTGAACTTCTCCCTCAGGTAAAGGAACTTATACCCGAAGAGGTAGCCGGCGCCTCCCCATATGGTCACCGAGAAGATGGCCGAGAATGCGTCGGCTGTAAGGAATTTCACGATGGGCATCCGCATGACCCCCGCCACGAGGAACAACTGCGCCCGGAGTCCCGGCAGGTGCCTGCCGAACAGGATATATGATGTTCCCCTCGTGGCAAACTTGTACTCGAGACGCATAAACCGCTCGGGAGTGAGCATTCTCCGAAAGAACCTGAGCTTCGCAACTTTCCGGCCGTATTTCCTTCCCGCCGAGTAGAGGATAAAGTCCGCAATCAGAAGGCCGCAATAAACCGAAAGAAAAGCCGGAATGGGCTCTATGACGTCATTTGAAAGCAGGATACCCGTGAGAATGAAGGTAACATCCTCGGGAAAAGGGAATCCCACCCCACCGAGGATCAGAAGGGTGAAAAGTCCCACGTAGTGAAACTCGTGAATGAACGATAATGAATTCATGAACCCTATCTTTAGGACGCCCCTATCCCGCGTTCCCGTTGCGCCGGCACATTGTACCACGACAGGGGAGAACAATCATGCCACTCAAGCACCCCAACCCCGTCCCTTTCGCGCCACATTCCTTGCTCTCCCATCATGTTATCGCCTCGATACAGGGATGCTTTAGCGCGATAGACACCGTTCCTCCCATTCCCTTCTGAAGGTCGGCTGATGTTTCCGGGAAGAAATGGATGCTCTTCTCACCTCGGCCCACGTCGGGACGAGGGGAGAAGAGCCGCTCGGGCCCTATACCCCAGGATGATACATCCAATCTCCTGTATCTGCCGGGGGTATCGGCAACGAGGCCGATACTCCCGGCACGGTATGGACGAGCGCATGGAGGGATCGATGAGATGTGGATGCAATCTGAGCCGTGCGGCCGAGGATAATACTTGCGTATATCCGAGGCCGTGCGGTGAAGAGGGCGCCGCAGCTCGCGATCTCTCCATGCGCTCGTCCGATCCGAATATGACAGTCTAGAGGGAGAGGCTGACTTTGCTGATGTCGTCTTCGATGGGTTGTATAGTGCAGCCCAGCTTGTTGCACATCCTCAGCATCTTCACGTTATTCGAAAGCACAAAACCGTAGATCTCCTCCACGCCCTTCTCGTGGCCGATGCCGATCACCGTGTCCACGAGCTTGTACCCAAGCCCCATGCCCTGGAAGTCGTCGTGGACGACCACGGCAAACTCCGCCTTCTTCAGGTCCGGCTCGATGATCAGCCTCCCCATGCCTATGAGCCGCCGCCTCTCGCCCTCGCGTATCTCGGCCACGATCGCCATCTCCCTTTCGTAGTCGATGTTGCACAGGCGCACGTGCATCTCGTGGGTAATCTGTTTGATCACCTGGAAGAACCTCTCCTTCAGCGTCTTCTCCGAGAGGCTCGTCAACATCTCGTGCTCGAGCGGCTCATCCTCCGGCCGCACAGGCCGGAACAGCACGGCTCTCCCATCGGGAAGGGTCCAGTTGATCACGTACTTCGTGGGATAGGGGCTGATGATGAGATGGGGGTGGGAAGATGAATGGTCAGCATAGCCGGCGTCCAGTATGATCCGTGCATCGAGGGCAATGGCCTTGCCCTCTGACAGGGCTATGGGGTTGATATCCATCTCGGCGATCTCCGGGAAATCGGCAATGAGGTTCGAGAAGCTCAGGATGATCTCCTCCAGCTTTGTGAGGTCGGCCGGGGGTTTTCCTCGGTACCCCTGAAGGAGCCGGTAGACCCTGGTCTCCTCCATGAGCTTTCTCGCCAGGGCCTGGTTAAGTGGTGGGAGGCCGATGGAAAAGTCCTGGAATATCTGGACGCCGACGCCTCCCATGCCGAAGAGGATTATGGATCCGAAATCTTCGTCCTTCTTCGACCCGACGATCACCTCGTAGTCGATCCGCTCCACCATTTTCTGGACGGTCACTCCCCGTATCTCCGCATCGGGGCAGAAGGCACGCACCCTGTCCATCATCCGCGCGTACTGGTCGCGCAGTTCTTCCTCGGATCTGATGCCTAGGGCAACGCCCCCGGCATCGCTCTTGAGGCTTATGCCGGGAGAAACGATCTTGAGGACCAGCGGATAGCCTATTGACCTCGCGAGGGCGCACGCCTCCTCCACTGATCCGGCCACATAGGTCCTTGTGACGGGGATGCGGTAGTTGACGAGGAACCTCTTCGACTCCTCCTCGGTGAGGATCGTCCGCCCTTCTGCCAGCACCTTGCGCACAAGGGCCTTGAGCCCGTGCTTCGGGGGAGCCGAGTCAACGGGCAGATCCGCCGGGGTCTCATGGAGTATCTCCAGGTTGCGCTCGTACTCGTACATGTAGAGATACGTCCTCACCGCTTCCTCGGGGGTATCGTAGGTGGGGATGTTGTTGAGGAAGAGGACCTTCCGGCCCTCTTGGGTCTCTTTGCCGCCCATCCACGCGGCGATGATCGGCTTCAATGCATGGTCTGCCATGGCAGCGACGGCCTTAGCGATTTTGTCGGCCCGCGCCACGCCTTGGGGGGTAAAGATGACGAGCACCCCGTCGACCCCCTGGTCTTCAAGGCAGATTTTCAGCGCTCCCGAATATCGCGCCACGTCCGCGTCCCGCAGAAGGTCGATGTTAGAGCGCCCCTCCCAGAAAGGGGGAAGGGAAGACCTGAGCCGCTCATGGTTCTCCGGAGACAGGGTGGCGAGCTTTCCACCCATCTCGCGCAGCGCGTTTATTGCCATCATCCCGATGCCGCCCGCGTTGGTGAGGACGATCAGCCTGGGGCCCTTGGGCAGGTGCTTTGAGTAGAGAACTCCGGCCATGTTGAAAAGGTCGGCCGCGGTCTTCACCCTCACCACCCCGACCCGCTTGAAGACCGCGTCGTAGACCCTATCGCTCGTCGCCAGGTATCCAGTGTGGGACTGAGGGGGCCGGCTGCCTCCGTCGGACATCCTGGCGGGCCTGAGAAGGACGATGGGCTTGTTCCTGGCAAAGCCCCTTGCGGCGCTTATGAACTTCTTCACATCGCCGATGCTCTCCTCCATGTAGATCATGATGCTTCTCGTGTGCGGATCGTACCCGAGGAAATCGATCAGGTCCCCAAGGTCCACGTCGATCATCGAGCCCAAGGAAGCGAACATGCTGAACCCGAGATGGATATCTATGCCCCACTCGATCAGGGCCCGGCCGAAGGCGCCGCTCTGGGAGATGAAGGCGGTGTTGCCCTGAAGGGGATTCGACGCCAGGGGCGTCGTGTTCAAGCCTATGTGCGGCCTGATAAGGCCGAGGCAGTTCGGCCCGACGATCCTCATACCATACTTTTTGCGCAAGTCCGTGAGCTGCTCTTCCCGCTCTTGCCCCTCCGGCCCAGTCTCCCGGAAGCCCGCCGAGACGATTATGGCCCCTTCGACCCCTGCTTTACCGCATTCTTCGATGACGGAGGCCACCGTCGGCGCGGCAGTGGCGATGATCGCAAGGTCGATCTTTTCGGGAACGCTCGAGACATCGGGATAGGCAGGGATGCCGAGGAGGCTCTTCTTCCGCAGATGGACGGGGAAAATGGTCCTGCCGCTCCCGAGAAGGAGGTTCTGGAGTATGGTCCTGCCGACCGAGGCGGGCTTGTCGCTCGCCCCGATGAGGGCCACGGTCTTTGGGTCGAGCATCTTTCGTATGTCGCCCATGGCGAGTCCGCCTTTCTACTCGCGATCCGGGATGGCCAACGGAAACCGGTAGAGGGAATTCTATAGCGTCCCCTTTTGTTTGTCAACGCGTACGTAAAAGAGGAAGGGTGCCACCAGATGCCCAGGCGCTTTCATAGACTGTCGACAAAATGGTTGACACAGGGAAACGGCCACGGTATATTAATGTATAATACATCTAATGCACGGTACACTAATTAATTATGCCAGGTAAGTTCCGGCACAAGGAGGGCCGCTCAAAGGGGGATGGATAAGGGGTTCGTCAAGCTCTTCAGACAGAAAGTGCGGGAGATGCAACGGGTTCTGGGGTGGTCCCAGAAGAACGACGTCCAGTGCTGCGGGGTGACCATGGCCCAGTGCCACGCATTGCTGGAGATAGGTCAAAAGGGGGAGATCTCCATCGTCGACCTGGCAGGGATTCTGGGCGTGGACACGAGCACGTTGAGCCGCACCATCGATCATATGGTCAAGAACAGGCTGGTCGGACGGCTCCTCAACCCGGAGGACCGGCGTTACGTCTCTCTTTCGCTGACAAAAGAAGGGAAGACAGCCTTCGACACCATAGAGGCCACCTTCGACACCTACTTTGCGCGGGTCTTCGAGTTCATCCCTGAAGAGAAGCACTCACAGGTGATGGAGAGTCTTATGCTGCTCACCACGGCGCTTGGCCGGTGCAGCAGGGAGTATCAGTGCTGCGTCGGCATGGACGACTGAAGATGAGAGAGGGATAGAGATGGACGAAAGAGCTGGTACGGGCGGAGCGGATTGCTCAGGCCAGGGAGGCTGCTCTTGCGGGAGCGGCGCTGCTCTCTTGGTCGATGCCTTTGACCCTCCCAGGATACCCGGATGGGTATCGGGGACAATCCGGACTTCTGCGGGGATAGCACCGCTTGTCAAAACAACGCTCTCCCGGAGCGATGTCATCGGCTCGTGGAAGGCCCGTTGGGGGATCGGGAGAATGAGCTACACGGTTACGCCCGGCCTCTATGGGGTGGGTGCACCGGACGAAGATTCGCCGGTCTTGGTTTCCGCGAACTATAAGATGAGCTTCGACCGGCTGCGCCGGGCGCTGGCGGGCATCGATGCCTGGATACTCGTCCTCGACACCAAAGGGATCAACGTCTGGTGCGCCGCGGGAAAAGGGACCTTCGGGACCAGGGAGATCGTCGAGAGAATAGCCGGGTTCCGCCTCTTTGACGTGGTGAGGCACCGGATGCTCATCCTGCCCCAGCTGGGGGCGCCTGGCGTTGAGGCCCATGAAGTCAAGAGGCAGACGGGCTTCCGCGTCGTCTACGGACCTGTGCGCGCCGACGACCTTCCCGCGTTCATAGCGGCACACGGCAAGGCAACCCCGGCCATGCGCGCGGTCCGCTTCGATCTCATCGACCGCCTCGTGCTCACGCCCATGGAGCTGGTGGCGGTGATAAAGCCGGCCCTTGTTCTCATCGCCTGTCTTTTCCTCGTCAAGCTCATCGGAAGCCCCTCAGCCCCGTTTCTTGCCCTGCTCGCGGGGGCGCTCATAGGCTTCTTGCCTTTTCTCGGGGCCGTCGTGGCGGGGAGCATCGCGGCACCGGCACTGCTGCCGTATGTCCCAGGCAGGGCCTTTGCGTGGAAGGGATGGCTCCTCGGGCTCCTCTGGGCGGTCTTCTTTGTATTTTTGGCGTCCGGCCCGATGCGCTGGGAGGTGGGCCTCTTCTACCTTCTTGCGCTGCCGCCGATCTCCGGGTATCTGGCCATGAACTTCACCGGCGCCTCGACATACACCTCCCTTTCGGGCGTGGTGCGTGAAATGAAGACGGCCCTTCCGGCCCTCAGCGTGTCCGCCGGTCTGGGGATGGTGTCGCTCATCGCCGGGCTGATTACACGGGCCTTTTTAGGATAACGCATCGAGGAGGAGAGAGATGCTTCACCAATACTTAAGAAATGTGGTAACCCTCAACCTGGATCAGGCACGCTGCACCGGATGCGGGACCTGCATCGACGTATGCCCTCATAGAGTGCTGGGCTTGGAGGCCCGCAACGGACGAAGGGCGGAGATCAGGGATCGCGATGCCTGCATGGAATGCGGGGCCTGCGCCAAAAACTGCCCGAGCCAGGCGGTCACGGTGAGGTCGGGGGTAGGATGCGCGTGGGCCGTCGTGAGGGGAAGGCTGAGCGGGAAGGAGCCGTCCTGTGGCTGCGGCGAGCCCTCTTCAGGAAATGGATCTGCCTGCTGCGGGTAAGCTGCGTGTGCGGACTTCGTCTCCTTTAGGCAGGATCCTGCCTGCATTGGGTCGCAAAGTACCATCCGGCGACATGACCAACTATCGGCCCTCGGATGGGGGGAGAGTAACCATGAAGCCACTTATTTCTTGCTGCACCATTTCCGGTAGCAGTAACGCGTGTCTTTCGGAAGGAAAGCTCGACGCAAGGGTTCCCCAAAACGAAATCGGACGCGTCTACGACAGGCTGTCAAAAGTCTACGACATTTGGGGGAAGGGGACGGAATCCCGCGCGAGAAACCGGGCGATAGAGCTTGCCGCGATCAAGGACGGTCAAAACATCCTCGAAGTAGCTGTCGGTACAGGGCTAACCTTCTATGAGATCGTGATGAGGAATCCCCACGGACAGAATACGGGTATCGATCTGTCCAAGGGAATGCTGGAGAGAGCGAAAAACCGATTGAAGAATCTAACAGAAGCGAATTACTCCCTCGCTATCGGCACAGCATTCGATCTTTCGGCACCAACAGAATCAGTCGATCAGTTGCTCAACAATTACATGTTCGACCTGATCCCTTACCATGACATGGACAGAGTCCTGTCGGAGTTCGGGCGGGTCCTGAAAAAGGGAGGGCGGCTCGTGCTGGTCAACATGACGGAAAGCGAGACCCTGAGCAGCAGGCTGGGTGGCGCCCTGTACTACTTTATCTATAAGCTGTCGCCCAAGACCATGGGGGGCTGTCGCGGCGTGCGACTGGAAGACAAGCTGAAACAGCACGGGTTCACAGTAGAGGCGAGGGAATACCATCAACAGATGCTTTTCCCCTCCGAGGTGATCCTGGCATATAAGCATGACTGACGGTCGCGTCGTGGATTGTTGCGACCGGTAAGTGCGGGTTCAGCCTCCCACCGAGAGGACTCTTTCTAAATGCTGCACTGCCATTTGAACCGGATCCCACGGAGAACTGAGGGGCGGGGTATAGCTCAGATCATAGGCGCCGAATTCGCTAACCGTCGCCCCGTGAAACAGCGCTGCCGCAAAGATATCGATCCGCTTTGACACCTCTGTACCATGGGCACCGATCATCTGGGCGCCCAGGAGCCTTCCCGTGGTTCTGTCGGCCGTTACCCGAATGTAGAGCTTCTGGGCGCGCGGATAGTACACCTTGTGGTCCCACGTCTCGAAGTCGGCTGTCGCCGGGCTGAATCCGGCATCCCTCGCCTCCTTCTCGTTGAGCCCTGTTCGTGCCACTACTTTGTCGAAGATCTTCACCGATTGGGTGCCCAAGGTACCCTTGAACTCCGCGGATCCGCCGAGAGCGTTCTCTCCGGCGATCCTGCCCTGCTTGTGGGCAACGGTACCGAGGGGGAGATAGGTGTTCTTCCCGAGGATCCTGTGCCAGGTTTCGGCGCAGTCACCTGCCGCATAGACATCTGGTATGTTCGTCTCCATCCGGTGATTTACCTTGAGCGACCCTCTTACTCCCGTCTCGATGCCGATGGAGCGACCGAGGGCGGTGTTCGGTACGCTGCCGACCGCCACCAGTATCATGTCAGTGGAAAGACTGAAGCCGGCAGTGCCTTGGACAACCAACTCACCGCCTTTTGTCTCTATGGACTCGACGCCGATCCCCGTGCAGACCGTCACTCCGGAACTGGCAAGGGTATCTTTGATACGCTGGCTGAAATCAGGGTCGATGGAGGTCATCACCGATCCGGTGTACTCGACGACGGTTACTTTGATTCCCCGGCCGGTGAGGGCTTCACACATCTCCATACCGATGTAGCCACCGCCGACGATGACCGCTTTCTTCGGGGCCCTGCGGTCCAGAAACTCTTCTATCGCAAAACTGTCCGGCAGCCAGCGCAAGAAGAAGACGCCAGGGTTGTCGAGACCGGCCATACGGGGCCTTTGTGAGAGGGCACCGGTCCCTATTACGAGCCTGTCGTATTCGAGGCGGGCAGTAGTGCCTGATTGGTCCGTGACAATCAGCCGCTTCGTTGCCGCATCGACGGAAGTTGCGGTGCAACGCAGCATGAGCCTGATCCCCTGGCTCTCGATATCCTGCCTCGTCCGATGAGCGAGATTCCTCCAGTCCGTCACTTCATGGCTGATGTAGTAAGGCAGTCCACAGATGCTGAAATTCGGGAAATCGTCTGCGACGATCACCGTGGGGACAATTTCCTGGTCCAGCTCCTTTGCGCGGAGGGCCGCACTGATCCCCGCATCGCTTCCGCCAACAATTACCAGATTCTTCATGCGACTCTCCTTTGTCGATTGCCGCTTTCGCCCGAACTGCCTTGACCCTTCTTCTCTTGCGGCCGGTCCGGAACTTCGCCGGATGCTGGCGAAAACACAGACCCCTTCCCTATGACGGATAGAACCTGCACTCGCCTTTTTTGCATTCTTTGTTCAGGTGATGGAACTCGCATTTCAACATGGCCGGACCCGTCTCCATTTCTACCCTAAACTGCTCTCCGGTGAAGCGGAGGGCTTCCTGTATGGCGAGGAAGGAGTCTCTCTTGCAGCAGCGAGGTCCGCCCGCCTCCGCGATAGACTGAAGACTCTGGGCGGTCATAAGGTTGCACTGCCTCCACTCCCCGTGGGAATAAGGCGTTGCATCGGTAATGACGCTCACGAATATGCCCGTCCCGACGGCTGCGCCACAGGTACCGTAGAAACCGCAGAAGCCACCCAGGACGTGCTCTGCCCGCTGGCGGGCTTTCTTGATCCGTGCCTCCTTCTCCTCAGGCCGGCCGGATGTATTATAGAAGGCCGAGAGCAGCACGGCCGGGACGAGAAAGTGATGCTCAGGTCCGTGCATCTTTACGCTGGGACTCTTCATGAGAGTAATGGCCATTTCGAGAGGGTCCTTCGAGACGGATGCGTTGGTGAAGCGTTCGATAAGGTCGTTGGCGGACAGGGAATGACACGCATCACAGACGAAATGGTTGTCCACACATCTTGCCTGGGTGGAGAAGGTCCCCTTGCAGTATATGCAGGACAGCTCCTCCGGCCTGTCAAGATAGAGAAGCTCCTTGCCGCAGTGTAGGCATCCGCTCTTGTGTTCCATTGCAACCTCCAGATTGGTGCCTTCGGTATCCGAAGGATTCAGACAGTGTTTCAATAGTCCGATGTCTCTTTTATCTCTTCTCCCCTATGATAGCTCATGTCCCCTTTTCTCACGCCTCTCACAGAACCAGCCCCAACACGATGAGAACCGAGCTGCCCGTGAAGATCGCGGGGCACAGCCTGAAAGGAAGGAACCTGACGCGGAATCCCGTGAAGAGAGATACGATCGAAAGAACGTTGAGACCCACGACGGAAATCCAGTGAACGGCCATCGAAACGTGCGAGGTGCGGTCGAGGAGGGTGGCGGTGAGGGCGACGGAGCCGATGAACATGAGGGCGACCCCTTCCGTTATCCATTCCATGGTGATGATGCGCCTGTTGTCCTCGGAGATCGAACCGAACCCCTTCACTACCGATCCCGTGGGGAAAAGATGGGCTATGCCCCACAGGATGGGAAGCAAAGACCCGATCCAGAGCAAAACCGTATTCGCCATTGCGCCTCCTGCCCTTTCGATTTTGAACCGGGTGCGCCTGCCGGATCAGACGCTCCTTACGCAGCAACGATCGGAAAAAGGCGCCCGCATCTCCAGGAACGCCTCCAGCCTCTTCCTGTCGTCCTCCATCTCCTCTCGGGGAATCCTCTCCAGGAGCGACAGCACGAGGAACCTCTTGAAGAGGTCCGTCTCGTCTATCCTGTAGTGCATCCACTTGCCTTCTTTCCGGTCCTTCACAAGACCCGCCGCTTTCAGAACGGCTAGGTGGAAGGATATTTTCGGCTGCGACGCGTCAAAGGCGGCGACGATGTCGCAGACGCAGAGTTCCCCGTGTTCGAGAAGCTTAAGGATGCGAAGTCTCGTCTCGTCCGAAAGGGCCTTCAGCATGGTCAGGAGGTCTTTCATAGACCGCCCCTCCTTCGCGATTGCTCCCGTACAAACTCCTCCACCCGCTTTCTGATCCGATCCCGTATCTCCCTCGTCTTCGCAAGCCTTTCTTCATGGCTTCCCGCAAGAGTGGCCGGATTCTGAAAAGGCCAGTCAAGACGCGTCACGCGGCCGGGGAAGATGGGGCATCGTTCGGACTGGGATTCTTCACACACCGTTATCACATAGTCGTAAAGCCTGCCCTCTTTGTAGAGGTTGAAAACCGACTTTGCCTGTTTCGCGGAAATGTCGATGCCGGCCTCCTTCATGACCTCTATTGCGAGAGGGTTAAGGGGTTCCGGTTCAAAGCCCGCGCTCTCCGCCTCGAACACGTCGCCGGCCACCTCATTCAAAAACGCTTCCGCGATCTGGCTCCTTGCGGAGTTGTGGACACAGACAAATAGCACGCGCGTTTTCTCTTCTTCCTGAGTGCTGCTCACTTGCGGCCCTCCACGTAAACGCTGGCCACGTAGTCCTGCAATGACTGGCCCTCGTTCAACTGATCCACGAAAGCCCTTCCGAACGGGTCCTTGGTATCGGCGCCTACGCACGATGAACTGCCCTTTACCGTCACCCTGACATCTCTGAGCCCGGAGTCCTCCACCAGTCTTCTATATTCGTCCACATAGATTGCTCCTGCCACGCACCCAACGTAAGCCTTCGCGCTTTGCCTGATCTTTTCCGGCAGCTCTTTCAGGAGGGCCATATCGGAAATGGCCACCCTACCACCCGGTTTCAGGACGCGTTGGACCTCTTGAAAGACCCTCTTCTTGTCGGCGGAGAGGTTGATGACGCAGTTGCTCATTACCACGTCCACCGAGTCGTCTGCCACCGGCAGGTTCTCTATCTCGCCGAGCCTGAACTCGACGTTGAAAAAGGAGCCCTTCTTCGCGTTCTCCCGCGCCTTCTCGATCATTTCCGGCGTCATGTCGACCCCTATTATCCACCCGGCAGGTCCCACGAGCGGCGCCGCGACAAAGCAGTCAAAGCCTGCGCCCGAGCCGAGGTCGAGGACTACCTCACCCTCTATGAGGCCGGCCAGGCTGCTCGGGTTGCCGCAACCTAGGGCCAGATTCGCCCCCTCGGGTACGGCAGCAAGCTGTTGCTTCGAATATCCGATCGACTTCGCGAAAGCCGTGTTGTCCGGCCCGCAGCTCGTGCAACCGCAGCTTGACTGGGTCTTGGCGATAACACTGTAAGCCTCCCGAACCTTTCTTCTGACCTTTGCCTCGTCCATGATAACTCCTTTCGTGAAAGGAATACATAAACCTGTATTGATATATAATAGTCACGGAGTCTTAACGTGTCAAGTGACAAGCCTTCTGGCATATTGAATAGTTTATCTATCTATGTTCGATTGTGCGTCGGCCGCAGACGGGAGAAAGAAGGCCTTCCTTCACGCTCGGCCTCTCATATTCTCTTCTTGACAAGCTCAGGATCGCAGCCTTCCTCGGGTCCACACTTGCGGTCGCACGCAAGCTCGTTCTCTTCGTTTCGATAGAAAACGCAACTGGCAGAGAGGGCTTTCCTCAGCTCCGCCCGGGCCCGGTGCAGCCTCATCTTGGTCGCGGGCAGGCTCATGCCCAGGATATCAGCTATCTCGCTATCCTTGAAGCCCTCCATGTCGCTCAAGACGATCACTGTCCGGCAGTCTTCGGGCAGCCGGTCAACCACATTGCGAACGCAGCCGCTCATTTCCTCTTGGATCGCCTGCTCCTCGACGGTCAGGCTCTTGCGGCCTGTCCACGGATCCGCGACGTCAATTCTTTCAACGGAGATAATGGAGAGCTCATCTTGGCCGCTTTCTTTGAAACCCGGCCCACGGAACCGGTCGAGGGCAGTATTGGTGGCGATCCTGTAAATCCAGGTGGTGATGTTGGACTCTCCGCGAAAGCTGATCAATCCTTTGGCTACTTTGATTGGCTACTTTGAGGAACACTTCCTGGGTAAGGTCCTCAGCTTCGGCCTCTCCTACGAGGCGGGTGAGGTAGGAGAGGATCTTCGGACGGTGATCTTTTCTTGACATCTCTCCCTGCCCGAAGTATTCATATATATGCGTATAAACGATTATACGCATATATGAGGTTTTCTCTCATGGAGCAGTTGGCACAGCTCTACAAGGCGCTTTCAGAGGAGACGCGAATTCGGATCATGCTGCTCCTCATGCAGGGCGAGCTTTGCGTGTGTGATATCCAGGCGGTGCTGGATGAGCCCCAGTCCAAAATATCCCGCCACCTCGCATACCTCAAGCACTCCGGGCTGCTGATTAGCAAGCGGGTCGGGGTCTGGATGCACTACTTGATAAGAGAATCGGCTGACGGAAGGTGCAAGGCACAGCTCGCCTTCATGGAGGAGCAACTCTCGAAGCTCCCGCAGTATAGGGCCGACAGGAAAAAGCTGCGGGAGTTTCAAAAGACTAAGGGTTGCGAGGCGCTGCCTCCTCCACGAAGGGCGGGCCTCCAGGCGGCCGGGCGCGCCGGCGCGCCGGAAAGGTCCGGGAGGCAAAAAAGGCAAGGAGAACGTAAACGATGACCGACGAACGGCTTGGCAGAAGGCTCTCTTTTCTCGATCGCTTTCTCACCCTGTGGATATTCCTCGCCATGTTCGTGGGCGTCGGCTGGGGCTATTTGTTTCCCGGGGTCGTCAGCTTCTGGAGCCGTTTCCAGAGCGGCACCACCAACATCCCCATCGCTATCGGCCTCATCCTCATGATGTACCCGCCCCTGGCCAAGGTGAAGTACGAGGAGCTGGGGGAGGTATTCAAGAACTTCCGGGTCCTCGGCCTGTCGCTCATCCAGAACTGGGTCATCGGTCCTGTCCTCATGTTCGTCCTCGCCATCCTATTCCTGAAGAGTTATCCGGAATACATGGTGGGCCTCATCATGATCGGCCTCGCCCGCTGCATCGCCATGGTCATCGTGTGGAACGACCTCGCGAAGGGCGACACAGAGTACTGCGCGGGCCTCGTTGCCTTCAATTCCATATTTCAAGTGCTCTTCTTCTCAGTCTACGCCTACATCTTCATCACCGTGCTTCCACCAATGCTCGGCCTGCAAGGGGTGGTGGTCCATATCACCATCGGTCAGATCGCGAAGAGCGTCTTTGTCTACCTCGGCATCCCCTTCATCGCCGGCGTAGTCACCAGGTTCATCCTCATCAATGTAAAGGACAAGAAATGGTACCATGAGCGGTTCATCCCGAAGATCAGCCCTATCACCTTGATCGCCCTGCTCTTCACCATCCTCGTCATGTTCTCACTTAAGGGCGAGTATATCGTGAAGATCCCTCTCGATGTGGTCCGCATCGCTATACCGCTGCTCATCTACTTCGTGGTCATGTTCCTTGTCTCGTTCTTCTTGAGCGCCAAGGTGGGTGCCCATTACGGCCAGGCCGCAACCCTCTCCTTCACCGCCGCCTCCAACAATTTCGAATTGGCGATTGCCGTAGCTGTCGCGGTCTTCGGCATCAACTCAGGCGCCGCCTTCGCGGCCGTGATAGGCCCTCTCGTCGAGGTGCCTGTCCTCATCAACCTGGTCCATCTCTCGCTTTGGTTCAAGCGGAAGTATTTCCCCTTTGCTAGAGAGACGCCGACGGGGGTCTGTTACTATACGTGCCAGTAAGCGAAAAAAGCTAAAGCAATATAGCCGGGCGAGAAAGGAGCGTTATGTCACAGTTCGAAAAGATAGGGTGAGCGACTTGAGGAGACGATTCCGAAAAGCCAACAGTTAGTTGGCGCATCCTGAGGTTCCCCGACAATACGCAGGTTCGCGTTACAGGCCTGAACGAAATCCTGGAAGAGCTTTACTCCGAAAGCAGACAGGCGAACCCGGAGACTGCCGAGCAGATTATCGACAGGCTGGAGACCCGAAAGAACTTCATTCCTTCATCGTACCGTACTCGCAAAGAGTATGCCTCTCTCCTGTTGACCCAGTACAGGGAGTACATAGAGGGTCGAGGGGGCTTTGACAACGGATAGAATGCGAAGGATGCGCACCCGTGAGCCCCTCTCGCTTGCATATGCTCTCACCTTGCCATGGAAGGAGAGTACCGGTAGAATATAGGCATGGCGAAGGTGATCGTGTGCGTCGATATGGATGCATTCTTTGCTTCCGTGGAGCAGCGTGACAACCCTGCACTCAGAGACAAGCCCATAGCGGTGACGGGTGGCGGGGAGAGGACGGTCATCACAACCTCGTCATACCAGGCGAGGGCTTACGGCGTCAAGACGGGCATGACCACCTATGAGGCGAAGAGGCTCTGTCCGCACATCATCCTCGTGGTAGGGAACAACAAGAAGTACGCCGAGGTCTGCAAGAGTCTCGAACAGATATGTCTTCGGTTTAGCCCGGACCTCGAAATTTACTCCATCGACGAGGTTTTCCTCGACATCACCCGCTCCCACCATCTCTTCGGCGGTCCCGAGAATCTCGCAATGGGCATCAAGGCAGCGGTAAGACAGGAGCTCGGCCTCACCTGTACCGTTGGCATGGGGGCGAACATACTCGTCGCGAAGCTCGCGAGCGACCTGGCGAAGCCCGATGGACTCCGGTGGATAGACGAGGCGGCCGTACAATCAGTTTTCGAGACCCTTCCAGTGAAGAAGCTCTGGGGCATCGGCTCCCATACCGAGCAGAAACTCCGGGAAATGGGCATCACCACCTGCGGAGAGCTCGGCAGAGCACCCTTATCGCGCCTTGTGAGAAGGTTCGGCGTTATCGGAGAGCAGCTCAAGGCCATGGGCAACGGGATACTGAATCGCCCACTCGAGACCGCCTCGCCCGATTCCAAATCGATAGGCCACAGCATCACCTTACCGGAAGATATCTGGAAGCGGGAGGAGATCACAAGCTGCCTCCTCCGCCTAAGCGAAAGGGTCGGCCGGAGAGCGAGGCGCTATGGCTACAAGGGCAGGAGGGTCACCCTCACCGTGAGGTACACCGACTTCAAGACCTTCACCAAACAGACCACCCTGCCTGCTCTGACAAACGATACGGGCGAGATATACCGTGCTGCTGTGGCCATCCTCGATACTATACGCCTCCGCAAGAGCGTCAGGCTCCTTGGCATTTCTCTCTCATCCCTCGCTAAGGACGAGGGCGGGCTGCCCCTGTTTCAGGAACCCGATCACGACAAGAAAGCCGCCCTGGCAAAGGCGGTAGATACTGTCAACGACAAGTTCGGTGAGCACACGGTGACACTTGGGGCGGCGCTTGCCGAGGAAAAGGGCCAGCGGGTTATTTCTCCAGCCTGGCGCCCATCCGGGGTGAGAAAGAGCGATGTTTAGCTATCTCGGGAAAGCGCCACTCAGGGTGCCTGGGCCACTGCAACTATTGCATTGAGCGGTGCGCATTTACGATGTTGCTTTTCCATCGCCGGACCCGAGCGGAGCGAGGCTGAGGGGGGTGGCTCCGCAGGCTTTGCCTGTGGAGGGGGCGCTTAAGCCAACGGCACCACGAGCGGAGCGAGGCTGAGGGGGGTGGCTCCGCAGGCTTTGCCTGTGGAGGGGGCGCTGAGCCCCATTAATAGCCGGGTCGGTCGGCTGATAGACCCGGCCGGCTGTGGACGGTCCGCATGGAGGGATCAAGGATCGTTTTTCCCGCCTTGGAAAAAACGATCGTGTGAGGTGTGGATGCCATCTGAACCGTGCCGCCCGAGGATAATACTTGCGTATATCCGAGGCCGCCCGGCGAAGAGGGCGCCGCAGATCGCGATTCCTTCAGGCGGACCGTCCCGGCTTGCATGTCTACCCCAAGCCTTTTCTTCCGCCTTTCCGCCTTTTCTTTGGGCCCAACGGATCGGCTACGCCTCCCCCGCAACGCGATGGCTTTGGCGCTATCTACCGATCCCTGACCCCCATGGCTCCCGCTTGCGGGCATACGTGCTTCGCCTTGCAGTGGAGGCAGGCCACCTTGGGAAAGATGACGAAAAACCGAAAGACGAGGAGGCCTGCGACGACGAGGAAGACCAGGAGAAGCAGACCGGAGAAGTTGAAGATCATCCCGGCGATCATGGCCGCGATCGGGACCACGAGGGATGCCATGTACACGTTGTTGGCGCAGAAAAGGCCTTGGGCGCGCTTGGGGAAGTCCTTCTTGGGCCCTTCCTTTGCCATCCTTGCGGAAAGGACGTTGAGGCCCGCAATGCACAGGGCTCCCTTGATGCGCCGGTAAACGCACGAGGGACAGACCGTGAGCGGCATTACTACGTACATCTCCGCGAAAGCCAGCAGGAAGTAGAGAAGGCCGAGGGTATAGCCCATCCGGGGCCAATAGGCGCAGCTCAAGACAATGCCCGTTCCACCGAGGAGAAAATGAGCGATTGTCGAGCCGTTGTAGAGGATAACGCTCGACAACGGGTACCTTGCGTAAGTCTCGGCTTTCCCCTGTCTTCCTGAAGGCATTTACCCCCCTTCTGATGCTAACCCGAAGTGTCCCCGAAGGAGACGGGGCCCTTAGCCTCTATGTTAGCACATGGGGCAAAAAGAGGGCGACCTATTCTCTCGCATGCATCTCCTTTTCCATGATCGTCACCTTGATCCCGCGATACTCCGTGACCTCCCGGGTCAGCCACGCCAGTCTCAGGTAGAAGACTTCCGCGCTCGGCGTGTACAGATATAGCTTACGTATTCCAAGGGCGATCGCCTTGTGCTCGACTGCCTTCACCAGTGCCGTTCCGATGCCCTGTCCCCGCCACGGCCTGGCAACGTAGAGACCGGCCAGCCACGGCGAAAGATCGAGATGGGTATCCATGTCATGGGTCCTCAGACAGACCGTTCCCTTCAGTATTGTTCCTTCGAAGGCGACCAGGGCCATGGGAACGCAATCCCTGTTGGTTCTTTCCGCAATGGCATTTTTCACGTCGTCGATGGTCTTGTCAGGGTGCAAATAAGACCATTCGCCATAGAGCCATTGGGCCAGCTCGCCTATGGCCTCTTCATGGTCGACAAGATAGGCTATTTCGATGTCTTTCTCCCGGCCCTCTCTCAAGGGCCGATGGGGCCGTCCGTCCTGATT
>Ga0326728_10008847_pt1 | contig 24630 bp, 21 predicted proteins | sample MB3enrmetagenome_FD_207602 | JGI IMG/M metagenome (GOLD analysis project Ga0326728, IMG submission 207602) | Lab enriched peat soil microbial communities from McLean, Ithaca, NY, United States - MB31MN | ecosystem: Environmental > Terrestrial > Soil > Wetlands > Peat | place: USA: New York... | reverse complement strand
TTGGCCCGCCTCCGCCTCAAACCGGGCCCGCTCGTTTTCTTTCTGCCTGGCTTGATTGGCGGCCGCCGCGGCGGACATGATGATGCTTCCGTAGTACTCCTTGGGCAATCCGGAGATCACAACAGTGCCCGGCGGCACTTCCATGAATTCGTATTCGCTGTTGAGTAGTTTACCAAGGTGAGTGCCGTTGACATAAAGTTCGTCGTGTGAGGACGAGCCGGTAAATCTGTACGTGCGGTAGATACAGACAATGGCTTTGCCGCTGGATGGCGCGGGCAGTACGGAGCCATTATCCTTTGCAACGGAGATGGGCCCGGTGAACAGAAACGCCATCGCACCGAATGCGAGCAGAAGGCTTGCGAGTGACCTGCAAGCTCCCCTGGGGCAAATCGCTGCGACGCTACTGAAAACAGTGTTACGCATTAGAGCACTCCTTTACTTGCGTTCGGAATCTTGTGAGCAACATGAGCCGGAATTTCCACTATGATCTCCGGCCCGACCGGCACTATAGACCTAGCGGCTCCCAAATGCAATGGCCAGTCAAGAGCAATCTAGGTTCTTGTTGGCTTGTGCGATTCGGCTGCCAACATACACTCAGCCACTTCCTCACGGAAGTCCAATCCAGCAAACATAACCGATTCGTACCGCTGGAAAAGGAGGGGGAAAGGGGCATCGGATGAACTGCGGACGCCCCAATCCCCCAGCCTAGCCCTAGCTCTAGTTGTCTGTCCCTGCGTTGAATACCAGGATGGACGGATAAGCAGTGCTCGGGCCGTCCACCTGGATGAGCTGGGTACCGGAAATGATCACGCCCGCGACGACCCCGGGATAGAGCGAGGAGCTGAAGGTTCCGTCGGCATTGACCGTCAGCGTGGCGCTCAGGGGTAGGCCTCCGAGCTGGACCACGCTGAGTGACGTGCTGTCGCCGGTGCCCGTTATGCTGCCGCTGCCGGTAATGGTGATCTCCCCGGTCAGCGTTTCGACGACACTCTGGTTGACCACCTCTTGCGTGCCGATGTCATAAGTGCCGGCGGTGATCGAGGTCGCCGACTGCGGTGCGAGCTGCCCGAGTAAGACCCCAGGGTCGTTCGTCCCGAGCAGGACGCCCGTGTTAGGCCCAGTCAAGTAGAAAACTGGAGGATAGCTCCAGCTTGTTCCATCAAAGTACAAACCGCAATCGGTGCCACTGGTTGCAACCCTGCCATACGTGTCGATTGTGTAGTCGCACGTTGCCGTGCTCGGACTGGGCGATGTCCAGGTCCCTGCGACATCGTGGTATAGGTTGGCCGAGAGGGAGCCGGAGCCGGTAATGGTGGCCACGGCAAACTCAGCATCTTCCAGCCCCGTCCCATAGAATACGAGATTCTGGCCAGTAGTTAAGGTCAGGGAGCTGCTCTGCACTCGGCCGTCGCCGATCGCAAGGAAGACTCCGTCAGCAAGTGTATCCGCAGTGAGTTCGATGAGGTATGTATTGGACACCAGGTAGCCCACCAAGTCCAAAGTGGTACCCTTCGCCAGCGTAGTAGACGCGGTGCCACGGCCGGTGGTTGGATCGAAAGTGGAGATGCTCGTTCCGGAGACGCTCGTGTAATTAAAGTGCTTACTCTCGACGTTTACGTCATATTCCCCATTCGTGCCTGAGCCCCCGCCGCCCGCGCCGATGAAACCAATACGGTACCGGTGTGTCAGGCCGTAGATGCCGTGTGCCTGGAAGACCCAGTTGCCTCCGGGAGCCTGGCTGGGAACGTTCTGCAAGAATATCTGCCCCGAAGCAATGAACGGACTCGAGCCGGACTCCCATTCCTGCACGGTGCCCGCCGACGCCACACTCGACGTAGGTGCAAGGGCGAAGCGAGTCGTGTAAGTGTAGAACGGCGTTTCGATGGTGGCACAACCGCGGCCGTCCGAGCCAACGGAATAGGAACTGCCGGTGGCCGTGACGCTGTTCGACTGGACGCCTGGGGATACCCCGTTGGCATCAACATATCCGGCGGTGATGTGTCCGCTCCCATCGGCAGTGAACGAGCCGATGGCAGCCTGGAAGCCCGAGGAGTTAAAGCCGCTCAGGGTGAAAGCGTACTGCCCTTTGAAAATCTTCTCGTTCCCCTTGCCGCAGGCGGTTGAAGGAGCAACGATTGTGATGCTCAGCGCTACAGTCTTACTCTGGGTTGGCGAGCTTGAATCTGTCACCGTGAGCGAGAAGTTCGCGGTTCCGGCAGCCGTGGGGCTCCCGGTGAGGTTCCAATTCGTACCAGAACCGCTCAGAGTCAACCCCCCAGGGAGTGTTGATCCGCTGGCCACAGTCCAGGTATACGGTGGCGTACCCCCAGACGCTTGAAGCGGTGCGCTGTAAGCCACGCCCACTGTAGCGTTGGCCAAGGTGGTGGTGGTGATGCTGAGAGCTACATTATTGATCACGAGCGTGAACTGCTGATTGACGCTTTGTGGCGGAGTACTAGAATCCTTCGCCGTGACGGTGAAGGTGTTGCTGCCGTAGGCAGTGGGCGTGCCGGAAATCACACCTTCGCCGCTCGAGTTGCCTGCCAGCGTCAGCCCCGCAGGCAAGGTTCCCGCCGATACGGTCCAAGCGATCGGGAGTGTACCACCGCTTGTCTGAATGTTTTGGCTGTATGCTGTTCCGACGGTGCCGCTCGGCAAACTCGTGGTGGTAATGCTCAACGCGGGATTGATGGTGATGCTCAACTGCTGAGTCTTGGTCTGCGGCGGAGTGCTGGAATCGGTGGCGGAAACGGTAAAATTCGCTGTGCCCGCCGCGGTTGGCGTTCCGGAAATCGTCCCTGAAGCGCTCAGATTCAGACCGGTTGGCAAGCTGTCTTGGCTAATGCTCCAGGTGATAGTTCCTGAACCGCCGACGCTCTTGAGCGTGGCGCTGTAAGTGGAATTCACCGTGCCGTTGGGCAAGGAGGTGGTGGTGATCGTCAAGCCCGTGTAGACCGCGATGCTGAGCGCTTGCTTCACGGATTGCTGGGGAGTGCCTGAATCTTTGGCCTGGACGGTGAAACTCGATGTTCCGGCCGTGGTGGGCGTACCGGAAATCACCCCGGAATTGCTCATCGCCAACCCTGCCGGCAAGCTGCCGGAGGATACGGTCCAAGTGATGGTTCCTACGCCACCGCTGGACTGCAGGCTGGCGCTATATGTCGCGCTGACCACGCCACTGGGCAGGGTCGTGGTGGTAATGACCAGCTCAGGATTAATGGTGATGGCCAATGCCTGCTTTGCGGTCTGGGGTGGGGTGCCGGAATCTGTGGCGGTGACGGTGAAGTTCGTGGTGCCCGCAGCCGTAGGCGTGCCGGAGATGTCTCCTGAACCGCTCAGGGTCAACCCTGCTGGCAGGTTTCCGGTGGTCACGCTCCAACTGATAGCTCCCGTGCCGCCTGAGGCGGCCAGCGAGGCGCTGTAAGCCGTACCAGCAACCCCGTCCGCGAGCGATGTCGTGGTGATGGTCAACGCAACAGGATTGATCGTAAGGCTCAACTTTTGCGTCGCCGAGGCCGCCCCGCCTTGTGCTCCCGAGGAATCGGTTACCTTTACCGTGAAAGTGGTGGTCGCCGCAGCGGTGGGCGTGCCGGAAATCGTTCCCGTGCCGCTCAAGGAAAGGCCCGCAGGCAACGACGAGCCGGAGGCCAAGCTCCAGGTAAGCGTGCCCGCGCCGCCGCTGGCCTGCAAGGTGGCGCTGTAGGCTGTGCCCACGGTACCGCTGGCGAGCGAGGTGGTGGTAATGCTGGGCGCCGGGGTAACGGTCACTGTCGAGGTCGCGGACTTTGTCGTGTCAGTGACCGAAGTTGCCATGACCGTTACGGTCATATTCGCGGAAACGGTTGTGGGTGCATTATAGGTGGCCGAGGTCGCGGTTTTATTCGAGAAGGTCCCGCAAGCCGCCCCGCTGCATGACGTTCCAGACATGCTCCAGGTTACCCCACTGCCGCTGGTGTCGTTGGCCACCGTGGCGGTGAAATTCAAGCTCTGCCCCTGATCGATGGTTGTCTGGGCGGACGGCGAAAGGGAAACAGAGATCGCGGGTGCGGGCTGGTTGTTCCCGCCGCAAGCGCAATAGAGGAATATGGCTGATAGTATCAAAACAAGCTTTTTCATGATTAGGTCACCCTCCCATTCTCGATTTCACTCAGACTGCGCAAAGGGGAGGAAAAATGCCTCATCTTTTTTGGGGACGTATTCTGTTCGGTGGGTAGCGCGAACCCCCGGTATTGGGGTCCGCCGCTTTTCTTATGTCCGCGGCCAAGCCGCTGGCCCTCAAAACCGGGGGTCCGCGCTACGCGGTTCCGATCTAGGCCCTCGCCGCACCACTGCCAAGTTGTTCGTGGTACTCTAGAGCCGGAGTACCGAGTGCTGGTACTAACGAGTGATGTAAGTGGTAGGAGAAAGTGGTATGCTGTCGCAGAAGTAGCGCGCAGACGGAGGCAGATTTGGAACCCGCGAAAGGAGAAATCACCTTACTCTTGGCGAAGTGGAAGGGAGGGGACCTATCAGCCTTTGAGGAGTTGATGCCGCTCGTCTACCCCCACCTGCGCGAGGTGGCTGCGGCCTACATTCGCCGAGAGCGCAATCCCGATGTTCTTCAGGCCACTGCGTTGGTCCACGAGCTCTATTTGCGGCTGCTGAAGCAGAAGAAGGCCGCGTGGGACGACCGAGGGCATTTTTACACCTTCGCCGCCAAAGTGATGCGGATGATCCTGATTGACCACGCGCGCGAATGCCAGGCAGAGATGCGGGGCGGCGGCTTTGATCGCATCCCTCTCAGCGACGACCTCATGTGGGTTAATATTGGCAGCCCGGAACTACTGGATCTGAACCACGCGCTCGACGAGTTGGGCGTGCTCGATGCCTACAAGGTGCAGCTCGTTGAATTGCGCTACTTTCTTGGGTGCACCGCAGAGGAAACAGCGGCTTTGATGCAGGTATCCAAGGCCACCGTGGACCGCGACTTGAGATTCACCAAGAGTTGGTTGTACCGGCGCATCCACCCGGGCATGGTTGAGAACGTAGCTTGATGAACCCCACCACGGAACGCTTTCTACAGATTGAGGCGATCTTCCACGAGGCCCTCGAGGCTACCGAGGAAGCACGAGCGGGATTGATTGATACCCGATGCCACGGGGACAGCGAACTTGCAGGCGAGGTGCGGTCGCTGCTCAAGGCCTGCGAGGCGCAAGAGCGCTTGAATGCATCGCAGCGGCTGCGGACGGATGCCGGCCAGGACAAGCAACCTGATCGCAAGCGTGTCGGCACGTATGAGCTTGACCGCCTCCTGGGACGCGGCGGCATGGGCGCCGTCTATCTGGCGCACCGCGCCGATGGGCAGTTCGAGCAGAAGGTCGCCATCAAACTCATCGACCTGCCCCTGGCCACCGATCTGTTTCGCGAAAGGTTCCGCCAGGAACGCCAGATTCTGGCGGGGCTCCAGCATCCGTACATTGCTCGACTTCTGGATGGCGGCGTCACTCCGCAAGGTGACTTGTACTTGGTGATGGAGCACGTGGATGGAGTTCCCATTCATCGTTTCTGTGAAGAGCGCGGCCTTTCGACGACCCAACGGATCGCGCTCTTCATTCGCGTTTGCGAAGCCGTCCAATTTGCGCACCAGAATTTCGTCGTGCATCGCGATTTGAAGCCGGATAACATACTGGTGGCCGCAGACGGCACTCCCCGCTTACTGGACTTCGGAACAGCCAAGCTCCTTTCTCCCTCTCCATTAGGGCCCGACAGCAAACTTACCCGCGAGGGATATCAATCGTTCACGCCGCAGTATGCAAGCCCGGAGCAGGTGCTCGGCAATCCTATTACGACTGCCTCGGACACCTATTCGCTGGGCGTTCTGTTGTACCTCTTGCTGGCCGGAACGGTGCCTTATGAACTTAAGGAACTTACCACAGGTGAGATGCTGCGCGTGATCTGTGAAGAACCTCCGCGCAAGCCACACCGAGAAGCGGGTTCCAACCGGCACCTCGACGCCGACTTGGAGGCGATCCTGCTCAAGGCGCTGCGCAAGGAACCACAGGAGCGCTATCTCAGCGCCGAACAGCTCAGCGCCGACCTTCGCGCTTATCTCGAGGGCCTGCCGGTCGCGGCGCGCCGCGGCACTCTTCGGTATCGAGCCGGCAAGTTCATCCGCCGCCGCCGGCTGAGCGTGGCGGCAGCGGCGCTGCTGGCTGCCTCTCTGGTCGCAGGCGTTGCCGGCGTGTTATGGCAGGCTCGAGTGGCCAATGCGGAGCGGCGCAAAGCTGAGGCGCGCTCCGCGGACCTGCGCCAATTGAGCAACAGCCTGCTCTCCGAATTGGACGAAGCCATCAAGGAGCTTCCGGGTTCTACCGGCGTGCAGAAACTACTCGTCACGCGCGTACTCGAACACCTGGACCGAATGGCCGGAGACGCACGCGGCGACCGCCAAACCCAACTGGATCTTGTAGACGCCTACACGCGATTGGGGAATATTCAAGGAAATGCCTACGATCAGAACTTGGGCGATCCTGTGGGCGCGCTGGTCAGTCTCAGTAAGGCTCTGGTCATTGCGCAGCCGCTCGCGGCCTCCAATTCGCGGGATCGCGAAGCCATTCGGGCGCTGGCGCTGGTGCAGCAATCGCGCAGCGAGATTCTTTGGCAGACCGACCGAACCCCGGAGGCAATTCCCGTCATGCGGGAAGCGGTGAGGAATTTCGACGCTTTGATTGCAGACCCGCATGCCCCTGCCGCGCGGGTCTGCGACGTTGCCTCAGCCTATGGCACACTCGGCGACGAATTGGGGCAGAGCGGTACCGCCAGCCTCGCGGATTCCGCCGGCGCGATTTCCGCCTACCGGCATTCTGTGGCGTTGGACAATCGCGTGCTCAGCATCGACCCCAATTTCGTACGCGCCAAGCGGGGTCTCTCCATCAACGGTCTCAAGATTGGCAGTGTGGAAATGGAGACCGATCCGGCGGAAGCTCTGAAGGAGTTTCAACTTGCTTTGCAGCGTATCGAAACTATGCCCAGGGCCGACCAGGACAGCCTTTCCAACGTGCGAATTCGCCACATGCTGCTTCGCAAGGAGGCAAACGCTCTGGAGCGATTGGGCGAGTTTGCGCGGGCTGTCCCTCTCTTCGAGCAGGCCCTCGTGCTCGTCACGCGCATTGCTGCCCAGGACCAGAAGGACACGCGGGCTCTATTCGATTTAATAACTGTGCTGGACGACGAAGCAAAATGCTACGAGGACGCCGCCGATCCGGTCTTGGCTTCGAACCCTGGCAATCGGCGCGCCAACCTGGTGCTTGCTGAGAAGAAGTTGGCACAGGCGGCGGCTGCTATGGAGCGTTTGCTGAAACAAGATCCGACGAACGCTGTCTGGATCGCGTTTCACGCCAGCATGCAGGTGCGAATCTCCGTGATCCAAAGCAGCCTGCACATCGCGGAAGTTTGGGAGGAGTCTGCGAGAAAGGCGCTTGTGGTCTTAAGGGATGTCGCTGCGACGCCTCAGGCCTCCCCGATGGTGCTCGACCAGGCGGCCAATGCCTTTATAACCGTCCAATCTGCGGCCCTTCGAGATGCGCGGCTCGCCGTCTCCTGCGCGGAGCGTGAGGTGGCCAGGAGCCCCGCAAAGACTCCCTCGAGACTGTTGACCCTCGCCCAAGCCTACCGAGCCTCCGGCCAGATCGAAAGAAGCCGCGCCACAGCAAGGGAAGGGCTGGCGCTGCTGCCAACCTTGACGCCAGGAAGCACGAAACCGAACATCCGCAAGCTGCTCGAAAAGGCGAGCCAGTATCGCGATCGCTAGTCTCCGCGTTCCAGTGCGCTGTGGCTGAGGTCGAGCGTTTGCACGGCCGGCTCCGGCTCTTCTTCGAACAGAAGGGGAATTCCCTGCCTTAAGAAACGGCGGTTGTAGACTCTCAGCCAAATCAATCCCGCAAGGAGAAACGCCGCCGAAACCACAAGCTCCATGGGATGACGCAAGGCCCAGTCTTCCGCACGGGCCAGGGTGTAGGCGTAGCTCGAGAACATGAACCAGCACCCAAGCCAGACGGCAAAGTTCCCGGACTTGCTGGCCAGATACGAGCAGGTGAAAGGAATTTTCCGGAAGTGGAGCAGCATCACTTCGATGAGGATCAAAGAAAGGATGCAATCCAGTAGGAAAGCGGCGGCCGTCTCACCAAAACTCAAGTGCAGGGCGTAACTCGGGAATGCGAGCGTCAAGATTGGAATCGTGCCCAAGACGATCATGGCCTTGCGGACTCCTGAGAGGAGTGCGGGGTTGGTTTGCCTTTCGGTAAGTCGGAAAATCCAATTGGCGCGAACTTCCGCCGGTATTTCAAAGATGAGCCGGGTGCCGGACAGCACGAAAAAGGAGATGATGAGTGGGATGGAAAGGAAGATGGCAGCGCGGCCTGACGCGGTGGCCACAGTGTTGCGCGACAGCAATGCGGCAGCGCTTTCCAGGGCCAGCGCCATGCCCACGCCTGTGTAGGAGGCGAAGAGGAGCCGATGGCGGCGGTCACCGAGTATGGTCTTGAATACAAAGCTGAACGTGACGCGCTCCAATGTCTCCCGAAGAAAGACGCGCTGCGTGAGCTGCCGCAGAACTCGCCCCGCATGCCAGGATTCCCGCGGTGGTAGCTCGCCGGCCTCCAGCGAGCGCCTCAAGTGCCTGCGGTAGCTCGCCAGGTAAGTTGCAATGGAAATCGCCAGCACCGCAGCAACGCCCAGCACAGCTTTCCGCGCCAGCGGGAGGTAGGCGGGGTCGGGATAATGAAGCATCGCCCGGTAAAGTCCCAAGAACCACAAGGGAGGGAGCCAGCGGGCGAGAGGGCCGTGGGAGTGAAGCAGTACGGAGAGATCACCCATCACCTTTGACAAAAGCAGAGAAAACGCCAGTAGCGAGGCAATTAATCCCCCCTGGACGTAAGCGGACGCCTTCTCGAACCGGCGATAACTCAGCACCGTAAGCAGCACCCCTTCGAGTGCGACGAAAAAGAGAAAACTGAAAGCACTCGCTGCAGCCATGGTCAGCCCGTGAACAAGGGACCAACGGCAAATGCCACCGAAAGTGACATGCGTTCCCCCGGACGCGGCCAGCGGAAACCCGAACGTACCTGGGGCGCCGACCGCCGTAGCAAACAGAAAAAGGAACAAGACCAGTGCCGAAGCTTTCGCAAGAAAGATGCTCCGGGCCTGGATGGGAAGCGGCATGAGTGTGAGGAAGTCCAGGCGGTCAGGGAAAAACGAGTCCCACTCGAGGACAGCTAGAAGTCCGATCACCAGCATGGACAGGCACACATAGATGAATTCGTCCCGCATCGAAGTAGGGTCAAAGAGCCCGGGGGCGAGTTCCGCCATTTGCGAATAGGCCGTATAGAGGAAGAAAAAGTAGAAAAAGCCAGGCACGGCCAGGAAGATGAGGAAATGCGCGACACCGAGTGCGGATTCCCCGCTCTGCGAAACGAACTCGTTGTCGAAAAATCGTCCGAAGAAATGCTTGGTCAACTCGACCAGGTGCGTCTGGTCGTCGCGCACAAAGCGGCGAAGGGCATCGAATCGGGGCATGGCGGTCCTAATGGGTAAGCTTCATGGCTTCGACCATCTGTCGCGCTGTGGCCTCCGAATCACCCTGCGGGACGAGCTGGGAAAAGATGCCCTCCAGCGTAGGGACCTGGGTCAGGTCACGTAAGCGTTCGACGGAGTCGTCGGCCACCACACGTCCCTTGTGCAGGATGATCACACGCGTAGCGACCCGCTCCACAACCTCCAGGAGGTGAGAGCTGTAAAGGATGGTTTTCCCCTGGCTTGCCAGGAGCTTGAGCAGGTCACGGAACACCTGCGCCGCACTGACATCCAGGCCGGAAAGCGGCTCGTCGAAAATCAAAACCTCCGGGTCGTGGAGAAGCGCAGCGGAAATCAGGATCTTCTGCCTCATTCCGCGGGAGTAGGAGGAGCTGAGGGCGTGGCGGTGATGATGCATTGAAAAAAGACGCAGCAAGCGCTCGACTTTCTCCTCCAGAACGGGTTCCGGAATGGAGCGTAAACGTCCAACCAGGAGAAGATAGTCCCATCCCGAGAGGTAAGGATAAAGGTGGGGTTCCTCAGGGACATACCCCAGACGGCGTTTGAAGTCTAAGAGCTGGGTACGGACGTCTCGGTCATGGTAGAGAATACTTCCGTGTGTGGGCTCGAGCAGGCCCACGATCATCTTCATGGTGGTGGTCTTGCCGGATCCGTTGGGCCCGAGGTAGGCAGTAATTTCGCCGGGTGACACCGCAAACGTGACAGCATCCACCGCCGGCAGTCGGTTGTAGCACTTTGTCAGCCCTCTGACTTCCAGCATGGGCGCTGCCCCGAGGCAAGAATTCCAAATGGCGGGTCGTGGCACGGTTTGATGTGGCCGAAGGCTTACGCCCCTAATGGGCGAAGTAAACCCGGCGCTACAATCGCAAACTGTACCAAAACCAAATGGCGAACTCCCCGCCAAGTGTACGTGGTTTGATGAATATGTACACTCTTAAGTTGTACCTCCTCATCTAATCCCTTCAAACCTCGCAACTCTGGGCAGCCTCGATCAACACTGTGCTGTGGCCAATCATTGTCACTCGCATCGGTGGGTCTCCTTTGGGTACCTGGGAACGGGGAATAGGGAATCGGGAATGAGACATTGGAAAGCAGGTCCGGTGCTGCCTTCAGTTCTAGTGCTTGGCGCGCTCTGCTTCGTAGCGCTTTCTCTGTTCTTCCTGCGCGGCCTGAGAGGGCACGCCCAAATCCCGGCGTAGCGCGTCCGGGATTAAATTGCGATTGTACGGCTCCTGGGTTGTCGGCTCATCGGGCTTGAAATAGAACTGGGTGCCATAGATTTGGAGTTGATGAATGGAATTCAGATATCGGTCCAAGGTTGCGGCTTCGATCCATAGAGCGCCGCCTTGTCCCCGTGCGACAGCGACCATAGCTAGCGTATGCGCCAAGAGGTAGTCATCCGGCGTATCGCCATGCTGGAATACAAAGGCAGCTCTTTCGAAGTCTTCTCCGGTATGGAGTTTTCCGTCCGCGAGGAGTTTGCGGGTTGCCTCGCGGCGGGCTGCGTCTGCTTTGTCTACGACTCCCCAATCGATCTTCCCGACTCCCGCCTGACGGTCCTTCTGATCTTGCTCGAAGATCTGTTGCATCTGAGGATTGGACACACCAGTTGTCGTCCAGGAAATAGTTGCGTGTGCTGTCCCAATCGGCAGCGATGACCAAGGGACCCTTTTCCCTGGTCACAGGCCATGGCTCAAATGTGGGGACATCGATTGCCAGGCTTCCACGCCCTTGCCCATTGGTACAAAGCTGGAAACTATCTTCATCGCTTTTGTCTGTGGGGTTTTGAGTCGTGAAAGAGACGCAATGGTCCTTGATATGGCTGCGAATGATCGGGTAATGAATGGCCGGCCCTCTAATATTCGAAAAGAACGCACCATTGGCCATCGAGAAGTGCTGCGGGCGGACCAGTGAGCCGGTGAAGTGTCCCTCACTCCCCAGGACTGGCAACAGAGTCACCACAATGAAAATGCGATTCCCGAGCCTTAACACCCAGTCACCGGCAAAATCCGACGCGTGCTGCGCCAGGCCGCTACGGGTGAATGCAGAGCCCAGCAGAAGCAATAGACTTGACAAGCGTATAAAATGTTGGCGAGTCATGCGGTGATTATACAATTGAGGGTTGAGAGTCGAAAGTCGAAAGTCGAGGAGTCGAGAATATGTTTAGCAGAACTGGATTGAAGTGTTGCCTGATGGTCTTGGTTATCTCATCAACAGCCTTAGCCGCGCCGAGGGAAGTTTCTTTCTCGCCGGCCGGCAAAAGCGTGGAAGCCTACGACTTTCTCGAAGTCACAATAAATGTGGCAGGGCCGGATGCGCCTAATCCTTTCACGGACGTTACGCTTTCGGGATCGTTCGCCAAGGCCGGCACAAACGAGCGCAAGAATGTGGAAGGCTTCTCGGACTCGCCGGATGGCAGCGTGTTCCGAATTCGTTTCATGCCTGCCTCGCCTGGCGACTACACGTACTTCGTGACATACCGGCAGGGCGATTTCGAGAAGACTTCGACAGGCGCTTTCCGTGCTACCGATGGGCGCCGGCGAGGTCCGGTCCGAGTTGATCCCAACTACCCTTGGCATTTTATCTGGGAGGGTACTGGAGAACACTATTTCTTCAACGGCACTACCGCATACTGGCTGCCCGGCTGGCGCGAGGAGCGCATCATCGACGACAGCCTCGAGCGCCTTCACCGGCTCAAGGTGAACCGTCTGCGGGTGTTGCTTGCGGGGGCCGCGAACATGTTCTGGGGCGAGCCGGTGATGACGGGCGACAACTTCACGATGTACCTGCGGCCTTGGCCGGCGGAGGCGCCCGAGAGTTTCGACCATCCTGGGATCGACTACACTCGTTTCAACATTTCTTACTGGCAGAAATGGGAGCGCATGCTGCGATTCGCACGGGACCGCGATATGATCATCTCTGTGGTTCTGGACATTTCCACTCACCACGCCCAAGCGCCCGCCGGCAGCCCCGACGAGCGGCGCTACTTCCGCTACGCGGTGGCGCGGTTGAGTGCGTTCTCCAACATCACCTACGACTTGGGGGACGATCTCGACAGCTTCCGTGACGAGAAGTGGGCGCACGAGACGGGAACTCTGATTGAAAGCTGGGACCCGTATCAGCACTTGGCCACCAGCCACCCGGTGAACCCCGAGCATCAGGACCGCGCTTCGGCCTGGTTCGGATTCACCTCCATACAGGACTGGTCGCGCCGGCAGCACGCCTTGATGCTGGAGCAGCGCCAAATTCAAATGAAGACGGGGCGAATCATCCCGCAGACCAACGAAGAGTATGGCTACGAAGACCACTATCCGCGCTGGGCGCCCGCGCCGCCCGGAGATTCTGCAGAAACCTTGCGGCAAACCGCTTGGGAAATCGCGATGGCTAGCGCCTACGGTACCGCTGGTGAAACCTGTCGGCGGGGCACCAACATCTGGCCTGACACGGGCGGGGGTTGGATCAATGGGCGGGGCGACGACAGCATGGTGATGCTCAAGGGCTACGAGCATATGATTGATTTCTTCACCAGCTACGAGTGGTGGAAGACGGAGCCGCACGATGAACTCGTGAACCACGGAGCTTACTGCCTGGCCAAGCCCGGAGAGATCTATGCGGTCTACCTGCCGAAAGGTGGCGACGTATCGATCAAGCTGGAGCGGGGGAGGTACGAAGCAAAATGGTTCAACGCTTACACGGGCGATTCGGCGACGCTGCCGCAGGTCGACGGGCCGGAGTGGACCTCGCCCCAAGCTCCAGGGTGGCTGGACTGGGCATTGCTTTTAGAGAGACGCCGCTAACCTGGATTTCCCTGCGGCTTAATTGAACTTCCTTTCCGTTGACTTCCTGCTACCCAGACGGGATAATGCCTGTGATCCAGCCGAAACAATTGGTCTTGAGCGGGGGTGCGGAATGTCTCCAAACGCTGATGCAACCACGGGGAACGCGTACCAGAAGCTATTGCACAGGATAATGTTTTTTCTTGCGGTGCTGGTTGTAGCCCGATTCGTTTTGGAGGTTACCGGCACGCCCGTCGCGGTGACTCGCTACCTTTCGAGCACTGCGGGCTTGCTGTTTGCGGCTATATACCTTGCCGCAATTGGGCCATTGAAACGAGGAGCGCTGAAGTTTTCGCAACTTCTTCTACCCGCCCTCCTGTTGTCTGCATGGATGGTAGGCTGGGTGATTCTGGCCACCTTGGTCTCCGGCGTATTTCGCCTCGAGAGAAGCCACTTTGCGGGGCAGGCAGATTACGGAAATTGGAGGCACCTGGGCCTCCACGTCTTCGAGCACTTGCTGTCGATTATTTTCCTTTTCGTCGTGGCGTTGTTGCTCATGTCGTTGGTTCACCTGTTGTGGCGCTGGCCCGTTACGGTTGGGCCAGGGGCGATCTTGGGTGCGCTGGTCATCATCCGTTACTGGTTAGAGGCCATGGGAGTGCACTCGTCGAACACCGCCGCGTGGAGTTCCACAGTCGGGGTCTTGATTGCCGGTTTCTATTTAGGTGGCGTGGGACCACTCTTGGGCTTGGCCGGCGCCCGCCAACTCCTCGCCCCGGCATTGGTGCTCGGTTGGACTTGGAGGGTGTGGGTCTTTCTCGCTATGTTGGTGGGGGCCCTCGCGCCGTTCTATAAGACTCACTTCTTCGACCCCACCCGAGGCAACGTGCCAGTGCGACTGCTGGGAGCTTTAGGCGGTACTGTAGTGGAAGGCTTTATTGCGGGCTTAATCGTCTGGGGAATCGCAACCTGGATGGCGAGTGCGACGCGGCGCGAGGCGACGGTTCAGTAACGTAGAAAGCAGAAATCAGAAAGCAGAAGGCAGAACGCAGAACTCAGAGAGCAGAAAGCCGAAGGCAGAAGGCGGAAAGCAGACAGCAGACAGCAGAAAGCAGAAAGCAGTAAGGAAAGCAGGCAGAAGGTAGAAGGTAGAAGGTACAAGACAGTAGTCCGAGGACAGACGGGAGAGTATCTCGTTAACTAACTTGCGGATCGGAAGCAGCTTGCGGCTCGGCGTTGCCCACTGCCTACCGCCGACGGCCTACTGCCTTCTGCCTACTGTCCTACCGGGGGTTTACCGCGCATGATGAATAGCGTATTGGTGACTGGGGGCGCGGGCTTCATCGGCTCGCATGTGTGCGAACATCTGCTCCGCACTGGACGGCGCGTCGTGGTTGTAGATAATCTCGATGACTTCTACGACCCACAGCTCAAGCACGCCAATCTTGAAGCTATAAACACTGCGGGTGAATGCGCTTTCCGCCTCGTGGATATCCGCGATTCCACCCGGCTGGAGGAAGTCTTTCAAAAGGCTCGGCCCGATGCCGTGGTCCACCTGGCGGCGCGAGCGGGCGTGCGACCTTCGCTTCTTTATCCGGAGCTTTACGCCTCAGTCAATATCGACGGGACGCTTTGCCTGTTGGAGCTCAGCCGAAAGTATCAGGTGCAACGATTTGTTTTCGCCTCTTCGAGCTCGGTGTATGGTCAATTCAATCGCGTACCATTTTCTGAAGACGATCCGATAAGCAAGCCTCTTTCCGTGTATGCCGCCACAAAAGCGGCGGGCGAGATGCTTGTTTTCACTTACTCGCATTTGTATCAGCTTCCCGCCATTTGTCTCCGCATCTTCACCGTCTTCGGCCCGCGACAACGTCCCGATCTTGCGATCCGGAAATTCGCACAGATCATTGAAGAGGGAAGGGAATTGCCCGTTTATGGTGACGGTAGCATGAGCCGCGATTATACCTATATTAGCGATGCCGTGGCGGCTATTGACCTGGCACTGGAGTGTAGCTACCCATTCGAGATATTTAATCTCGGCAATTCCCGCCCGATTCGTTTGGACTATATGATTGGCGCCCTGGAAAGTGGTTTGGGCAAGGCCGCAACCAGAACCTATTCGCCCCCGGGCCCGGCAGAGATGCCGATTACTTTTGCCAACCTCGATAAATCGCGAAAGCTGCTGGGCTACTCTCCCAAGGTTTCCTTCGACGAGGGCATGCTTCTGTTTATTGAGTGGTTCAGAAAGCAGGGACTAGGGGCTGGGGGCTAGGGGCTGGGGGAAAACACAAGGCACGCAGCAGTACTAATTCGACAGGCATCGCACGGCTTGCGCAGCAGGCCACATGATGGCGCGACGGCCATGGCTTAAAGGCAGTTCTCGTGCCTTGAACTCGCGCCTATGCGTCCAAGGGGTGCCCCTGTGTCGCGTCGTGCTAAAATGCAGTTGTATGCCGCTGAGCCTTTTCGGATCGAAAGAAAAAGAGAAGAAGCCGGGCCTCTTCGAACGCCTCAAGCAAGCCGTTGCTTCCACCAAGGCCCAACTGGTAGAACGTATCGAGGAGATTGTCGAGGGGAAGCAGACGGTCGATCAGTCGGTTCTCGACGACCTCGAGGCCACGCTGATCACCGCTGACCTGGGGGTAAAGACGACGGGCGAGATCCTCGATCGGCTGCAGGAGCAGGTCAGTCACCAGAAACTTACTGAGCCCCGGCAGCTTCGCGCTGCGCTTGAGCAGGAAATTCTGAAGATAATCGAAAATCCCACGCAAGGCCGGGCGGCCACCGCCCCTGCGGCCAGGCAACCGCCTGCCGGTATGCCGGCCGTCGTCTTTGTGGTGGGAGTCAATGGCGTTGGCAAGACTACGAGCATTGCCAAGCTGGCAAACCTTTATCTCCAGCAGGGCCGCAAGCCGCTGCTGTGTGCGGGCGATACTTTTCGCGCTGCCGCCACGGAGCAGCTCGAGGTGTGGGCAAGCAGGCTGAACCTGGACATCGTCAAGCAGAAGTCGGGCGCTGATCCCGCCGCCGTGCTCTTTGACGCGCTGATCGCCGCCCGCAATCGCCGTTACGACTTGGTGATTGTGGACACCGCCGGCAGGCTTCACACCAAGTACAACCTGATGGCTGAGCTCCAGAAAATGTGCCGCATCGCGGCGCGGGAAATCCCCAACGCGCCGCATGAGGTCCTGCTGGTAATCGACGCCACGACCGGCCAGAATGGCCTCGCGCAGGCCCGCCAGTTCATCGACCACGGCGGGGCCACCGGCATCATCCTCACCAAGCTTGACGGCACGGCTAAAGGCGGGGTAGTGATCGCCATCGCGCGGGAGCTCGGCCTGCCCATCCAGTTTGTGGGCGTTGGCGAAAAGGTGGACGATCTTCTCCCATTTGATCCGCGCGAGTTCGTGGAATCACTGTTTGAATCCTGATATGAAAATCACCACTGTGGTCTTCGACTTTGGCTACGTACTGAGCCTTGCCCCCCGGACCTCCGACTATCAGAAGCTGGCCGCCCTGGCAGGGATTGAAGGGGGATCATTCGAGGAGGTTTATTGGGGCCAGCGCGCCGACTACGATCGAGGAACTATCGACGGTCCTGCTTATTGGCGGCGGGTTGCGGAAGCCGCGGGCAGGGAAGTGACTGCGGCGCAAATTGAAAGCCTCATCGCGGCTGACATTGCCATCTGGATGCGCGCCAACCCCATTATGATGGAGTGGGTCCGCGCGCTGAAAGCACGAGGCCTGAAAATCGCTGTGCTCTCCAATATGCCCATTGAAATCTCTACCCAGATGCGGCAACACGCTCCCTGGTTCCGAGAATTCGACTACGTCTGCTTTTCCGCAGAAGTGCAGCTTGCCAAACCGGAAGCCGCCATTTTCCACGCCTGCTTGAACGTCGTGGGCTCGAAGCCTGAAGAGTGCCTTTTTATCGATGATCGTTCAGAGAATGTGGAAGCGGCTCTCGAGCTCGGGATGCAGGCTCTGAAGTTCGAGTCGGTCAACGAGTTGGCCCTCCAGGTCCAACCTTTTGACCTCCCCCCGCTCGTGGCCGCCGGTGGCAGAGGCATGGCAGTTTGATTCCGCAGACATGCACACGATCCGCGCTACGGGTTGATAAGAAAGCTGATTTAGCTGGCTGGCCCACATGAGAGTTTCGCCAGAGGTAAGTTCCGGTTGTACGGCGTCCTGCGAACTTGGATTGATCTGCGGCATCGGGCAGCACCCAGTGGAGATTCCCAATCAGTCCTCCGATGGGCGCTGAGCTCCGTGCAGGACGGCGAGGATGATCAGGTGGTCGTCGCGCACTTGGTAGGGAACGATGTAAGGGGTGTCCGCGATGACCAACTCTCGCGTTCCGGCTTTTCGCCCCGGACGCCCGAAATGGGGATACTGGGCCAGGTAGGCAACGGCTTTGCGGATGGCAGCACCAACTTCTCGCGCGGCTTGGGGCTTGTCGCGTTCGATGTAGGTTTGAAGATCGGCGAGGTGCCTTACGGCCTTGCGAGTCCAGACTATTCGCATGAGGGTGCGGGAACCCTTCGTTTCTTGCCCCAAGACTTGAGCCAGCGTTCAACCTTTTCGTGAGGAACCACCCGGCCTGCTTCAGCGTCGCGCAGCCCTTCCTCGATTTCTGCCAACTGCCATTGCTGCTCCGCGACGTAGGTTCGGAGCGCATCCGCGGTCAGCCAGGACCGGCTGCGGTCCACGGCCTTGGCCAATTTATCTAGGCGCTTCCTAAGATCCGCCGGAACCCGTACGGTGAAAGTTAGCGTCTCCCCCATGATTAAGTAATCTCCTGAGTACAATATAGCACAAACAGGGATCATCCGGACAATTCGAAGTAGGGGGGACAGCGGACGGTGCCCTATCAACATGAGGGGGGCGATGAAGACCTACGGAGCGCTGCCACTTCGCTGGGGGTCAGTTCGCGCCACTTGCCGACTTGCAGCCCAGCTAAGGTGAGCGGGCCTAGGCCGGTGCGCACGAGTTTCAATACCTTGAATCCCACTGCTTCGATCATGCGCCGGACCTCACGGTTTTTGCCTTCCGAGAGGACGACTTCCAACCAGGTGTATTTTCCCCGGTCCTCCAGGCGTCGAACGCTGACGGGGCTCGCGATATCACCCCGCTTCATCTCGACACCGGCATTGAGCCTGGCGACGGTCTCCTCGCCCAGAATCCCGCTGGTCTTCACCAGGTAAGTTTTCAGAACCTTGCTCTGGGGGTTGCTGACGTGGTCGGCAAACTCAGTGTCGTTCGTCAGCAGCAGAAGGCCAGAGGTGTCCTTGTCCAGGCGTCCGACGGGCGCCACCCACTTGCCGATCTCCTTTAGGTATTCGTATACCGTCTCGCGTTCGCCGGGATCACCGTGGCTGGTGATGATGCCTTTGGGCTTGTAAAAGAGCAGATAGGTCTTGCGCGCCGGCTTCAGCCGCTGGCCGTCGAAATGCAGGGTTGCCTGACCCGGCTGCACCCACAGGTCCGGGTCGCGCACCACCTTGCCGTTCACCTTCAGCCGCCCGGCGAGAATGGCTTGGCGTGCGGTCGTGCGCGAGGCGAGGCCAAATCGCGAAAGCACGCGGTCGAGAGTCATGGTGGGCTTGGACTTCATTGCCGGGAATTCGAAAATCGAAATTCGAAAATCGAAAAGCGAAAATGGAAAATCGAAACTGGAAACTGGAAACTCGAAGTTCGAAACTCGAAATTCGAAAATCGAAAGTCGAGGGTTGAAAAGCGACCCTGAAAAACTGGATGCAGCAGCTACGCAAATGCACGGGTTGGGGCTGGCGACCTCCTCACCCGGCCCGCCCGGCTGAAGAAAACGCCCGAGCGGTCCACCCTCCCCCCAAGGGAAAGAGGGCCAAGAGCCTCTCAAGCTTCAGTTTCAAGCCTCGAAATTCGGGTCTCGATTTTCCATTTTCGAATTTCGGGTTTCCGCGTCAAAGCGGTATTTCCTTGCCTACTCCCTGCCGCTTGGCTGCCTCGAGCACCAAGTGGGCGGCGACGGCGTCTTGCACCGCGACCCCCACGGACGTGTAGAGCGTAATCTGCTCGGGCGAGGTTCGTCCGGGCCGCGTGCCTGAAATCACTTCGCCAATCTCCGCATGAATGTGTTCTTCTCCGATCAGCCCGTCACGGATTGCCCAGAGCAGATCGTTCGACCCTGAAGGCGCTTTGGCGAGCGCTGCCGCGCGAGTTTCCACCACCACCAAAGCTCGCTTGATCGTCTCTCCGTCCAATTCTCGGCCCTTCGCGTTGAGCCCGACGGAGTTGATGTGGACGCCTGGTTCGAGCCATTCGCCTCTCACAACGGGCTCCACGGAATGAGTGGTGGCACAAATGACGTCGACGCCCGCAAATGCTGCTTGCTCCAGGTCGAACGTCTTGGCCGGGACGCCCAGGTCGTGAGCAATTTCTTCCGCCAGGGTGGTGGCTCGGTCCTGATTGCGACTCACCACGCGAATCTCGCGGATGGGCCGCACACGCGAGATGGCCTGGGCGTGCGTTCGAGCCTGAACACCTGTCCCAACGATCGCCAGGATCCGCGCCTCGAGCCGTGCCAGCAGACTGGTAGCAAGGGCAGAGCCGGCGGCAGTTCGCGCCGCAGTGATCGCGGTTCCGTCCAGCATGGCGCGCGGGGAGCCGGTGCGGGGGTCGAAAACCAGAATTACGGCCTGATGGCTTGGCAAACCCCTCGCCGCGTTTTGCGGAAAGACACTCACCAGTTTGCTTGAGAGGACTTGCGGTAGGTTCAGAAAAGCGGGCATGGCGGCCAGCAAGCCTCCCTGCTCGGGAACTTGCGCCACCACCCGCGGCGGCATGGAGACGCGACCGGCGCTCAGTTCGACCATCGCCGGGCCGAGCGCTTCCACCAGGGGGTCCAAGTCCAGCAGGCGTTCGACTTCATGGCGGTTGAGGAAAAGCATGGTTCGGAGTCGAAAGTCAAGAGTCGAGAGTCGAGAGTCCAAAAGCACCTTCCAGGTACCCTACGCGCTGCGCTTTCACGCGCCGGGTTCTAACTCAGAACTGTCGACTGTTGACTGTTAACTTCCTTTCAGGAACGACACTTCGTCAAGCCAAATGAAAGCTTGCACCATCGGTTCCTCAGAAACATCCAGTTCGTTCACGGGACCGAAGAAAGCCACGCGACCGTCCACGAGGAACACAACCCTGTCCGCGAGCTTACGTGCCAGTTTCATATCGTGAGTCACGACCACCGAAGTAAGGCCTCTCTTGCGCTTCAGTTTCAGAATCAGGTCCGCTATGGTCTGCGCCATCAATGGGTCCACCATAGTGGTAGGTTCGTCGTAAAGAACCGCTTCCGGCTCGGCAGCCAAGGCGCGCGCGATGGCCACGGCACGCTTCATGCCGGTGCTCAGGCCGGAGGGCATAAGGTCGCCAACGCCTTCGAGTTCCACCATCGCCAGGAGTTCAGCAACCTGCTCCTGAATCTTGGATTCATCCAGCGCCAAGCCACGTTCGGTGCGTTCCCGCAGAGGATAGGCAACATTCTCACCCACGGTCAGAGAATCAAAAAGGGCCCCGGACTGAAAAACCATGGTCACGCGACGCCGGACATCGATCAGATCCTCTTCGGGCAGCTTAGAAACTTCCCGGCCGGCAACGAAAACCTGTCCTGCGTCCGGCTGCAAAAACCCCAGAATGTGCTTGAGGGTCACGCTCTTCCCCACGCCGCTCTTTCCCAACACCACCACCATCTCGCCTCGCCGAACTTCAAAACTGACGTCGTGAAGCACCGGCGTTTCGCGGAACGACTTGTAAACGTGGACGAACTGGATGAAGGGGGAATCCGAACTTTGGGGGTTCGGGCTGCTCACTGAACCCATTGTTGTCGCATCCTCTCATATTCCTCAGGCGTGTTCAGATTAGAAAAGATGCGCGTGGAGAATCCTGCGCGCGCGAATTCAGCCTTGCTGATGGTGCGGCGCGGGGAGCGCGAGAAGAATCGGCCCACTTGGTATTGTCCCGACTCGAGGCAGGACCCGAGCCTCGCCAGGGCGCCGCGTCGCAACACGGCGCAAAGCGGATAGCGTCCCCCGGCCCAGGGGGGAGCAACTGTGGTCAATGCCCGGCTGGCGAACGCCTGCTCAAAGAGGTAACGAAGAAAGCGCTCTTCCATCAAGGGCATATCACAGCCCAAGAACAAGCTGAACTCGGTGCGCGCCTTGCGCAATCCGGCGTGGATGCCACCGAGCGGCCCCTTGCCTGAGATCTCATCCTCAAAAACCTGAATCCGTGTGCCTGCGAATCTGTCGCGAGGGCCGATGATCGCTACCGAACGACACAGGGCGCTCAGGAGGCGAACCTGCCGGTCCACTAAGCTCTCCGGGCCAAAGAGCAAGCGAGCTTTGTCACATCCCATGCGCTGGCTCGCCCCACCCGCCAGGACAAAACCCGAAAGTTCACTGAACCGGCGCCGCCCGCTCATGGCGAATCTCCGGCCGAGTCTGTGCCCGGCGCTTCGATATCGCGCTCCAGGTCGGTCAGCAGGAATTTGCCATCGTTGCTGAGGGTAGGCCGATACACATAATGCTTATCAGGAAGCTCGAAGGCAAGCGCGTCCGGAGAGCCCGCTTTGGCCTCTCGAGCCTGGAATACCTGATCGTCCAGGAACTCCGGCCAATGTGTTTCAACCATGTGTCGGAACTGCTCCAGGCTGGGCGCATCTGACTTCAAGAATTTGCCGGGGTCGATCAAGGAATAAGCGCTGCGAAAATCGCGCAGGTGCAGCGCCGCTATGAAACGGTAGAGGCTGTTGTCAGGGCCGGGGGAGTACTCCGTCCGCTCAGGAATATAGCCTTCCCCGTCCCAGTGATAGACGCATCTGGCGCTGAACCCGCGTTGCCCGTCGGGCTCGAATTCCAGCAGTCCGGGGTCTGCCCGCCCGGTTACGATCATCACGGTTTGGTCGAGCTTCGGGTCATCTTGAAATTCAATGTGGCCGTGCTCGAGGGCGTTATATCGGTTGTCGCCGATCTGGCTGTCCCAAAGCACAACCGCCTCATGCTCCTGCAATCGAAAGATGGTCGGATAAGGCAGGGCCCCTTCCCCGATCACGTTCACCACGGCGATACCAAGCCCCGAGCTTTTCCCCAGTCTGACGACGTTGAACTGAGAATTCTGTGCTGCGGCGGCGAGAGACGAGGCTTTCCAGCGAGTTCCATCCCAAGAAAGCAGATAAAGTCCTCGCCAAGGAGCGGGGGAGGCGTCCGTCTGGGCGTCCTCTCGACTCGTTTCGCCAGCCCCGAGCTTTAAGGCAACTTCCGGAACCCCGTCGCCATCCAGGTCCCCCAATTCAATTAGCTCGACGGAAGAGGACCCGCTGGGGGATTGATCTGGCTTCCTTACCGTCGTGTCGAATGCCTGGCCCAAAGCGCCGAGATCGGAAGTCGATACGTTCGCCAACGCGGCCCGAATCCCCGCTATCAATTCGTCCGGCTGCTCAGTCCCAGAGGGCTGTGGTGGTTCGGACTGCCATGAGACAGCGGCGGATGGGATTGCTAAACCCATGCCCAGGGCCACGAGCCATGTTCCCAGGCCATACCTGAGGCGAGAACTGCTCAGCCGCTCGCCGATAATTGGGATAAGTTGCATAATCACCAACATTATAGAACATCGATGCGTGTATCACCAACTTCCGCGTGGCGCGTGTCGCGGCAGTGGCGTCATTTGCGAGACATCGGCGCTTCACGCTGTCGTCATTCCCGCGAAGGCGGGAATCCACTCCGCAAACCTTCGGGGACGTCCCTTTCTACGGGCTGGATTCCCGCTCCCCCGCCTCCGCGGAGGACAAGCTTCGCGGGAATGACCGGCGGCTCGCAAAGGAGGTAATTCCAAACGACGCCACTGCCCGTGGCGCGGGCCATGTGCGAGGTGGAAGTCGGGGTATCGGACTTTGCCTCATCTGTGGGCGTCCCTTGCGGACCCGGATTGGCGATAGGCGTATTTCAACCTGCGCGCGCTTACAGCAGGCGTGTACCAGCAGCGCTCAATGTAGGATTAGCACTCTACCTGGAAGAGTGCTAACAGGGTACGAGTTTTGTCCGACGGAACCTTTATTGGCGCTTGACAAATTGTGTTTGAAATGGTACCTTAGCAGTCGGCGATCAAGAGTGCTAACTGCTCGATTTGATGGCCGGCTGGCGTCGCACGAAGCACCAGCGCGAGAACAATACTTCGGGCAAGCTCTGAGACTGAGATTAAAGTTTGCCTGGATTCGAGTAACCAAATAAAACACGAACGAAAGGAGATTCAAATATGAAGGTAAAGCCCCTTCATGATCGGATTCTGATCAAGCGAGTGGAAGAGAAAGAAACCATAAAAGGTGGAATCATCATCCCCGACACCGCAAAGGAGAAGCCCCAGGAGGGTGAGGTGATCGCGGTCGGCGGCGGGAAGAAGACCGAGGAAGGCAAGGTCATTCCCCTCGACGTAAAGGCGGGAGACCGCATCCTTTTCGGGAAATACTCCGGAACCGAAATCAAGATCGATGAAGAAGAGTACCTGATCATCCGCGAAGACGAAGTGCTGGGGATCATTGAGTCGGCAAAACAGTCTGCTGCGGGCGGCAAGAAGTAGACAGGTCTAATGGCGCCACGCCATGCCGCAAGGCCCGGCGTGCCGCACGAATGGGTTCGACAAAGTCCGCAACCTGCCATGGAGCAGGGCGGAGCCAAAAATCTGGAGGGAGTAAAGATGGCAAATGCAAAACAGATTGTGTTAGGTGAAGATAGCCGCCAAGCGATTTTGCGCGGTGTGAATAAGCTGGCGGACGCTGTAAAAGTCACGTTGGGTCCCAAGGGCCGCAACGTGGTTTTGGATAAGAAATTCGGGTCCCCCACCTCCACCAAAGACGGTGTGACGGTGGCCAAGGAAATCGAATTGCAGGACCCGCTGGAGAACATGGGCGCTCAGATGGTTCGTGAGGTGGCGTCCAAGACCTCCGATGTGGCGGGTGACGGTACGACGACGGCGACAGTCCTGGCGCAGGCGATTTTCCGCGAGGGCGTGAAGACTGTGGCGGCGGGTGCTAACCCGATGGCCATCAAGCGGGGCATCGAGATGGCCGTGCGTCAGGTGTGCGGTTATGATGAACTCCAAAAGGACGGCTCGAGGAAGCACGTGAAGGGCGAACTCGAGAAGCTTTCGAAGCCCGTCGAGGGCGCGATGATCGCCCAGGTGGGCGCCGTGTCTGCCAATAACGACATCGCCATCGGCGAGATCATCGCCGAGGCCATGAAGAAGGTGGGCAAGGACGGCG
>Ga0326728_10008846_pt1 | contig 24631 bp, 12 predicted proteins | sample MB3enrmetagenome_FD_207602 | JGI IMG/M metagenome (GOLD analysis project Ga0326728, IMG submission 207602) | Lab enriched peat soil microbial communities from McLean, Ithaca, NY, United States - MB31MN | ecosystem: Environmental > Terrestrial > Soil > Wetlands > Peat | place: USA: New York... | reverse complement strand
ACCAACAACCACGTGTCCAAAAAAATCCTTGAATGCCTTGGTGCTCCTGGGCTTTTTGTGCTTTCTGAAAAAAGGGCAATGCCTGAGATACCCTAGTAATAACAATAACTTACGACATTTAGTTGGTAGCCTTGTTGTTTCGTGGTCTTCCATAGCTCACACGACGCCATCAATGCAATGAAGGGATCGCGAGAGATTACATGGGCGCCATACGGAAACCTCTCGGTGAATATTCCCTGGGCATGAGATTGTTGTGGCGCCTTCGTGGCCTCAAGCCTTCATCCGTGTCGTGTACAACAGACCCTCATGTTTGGTAAAGGCCATCGTGAAGGGAAGCCCCGGTCATTTCCCGCCGGCTATTTCTTGAAGGGATGGCGATCGGGGGCCTGTTTTGGCGCGGGAAGCACGGCCAGGATGCTCGGGACCGCGAGGTTAAGGACCGAGCTCCGGTGGCGCAGGTAGTCGTACATCGCTTGAGGCTTGGCGCCGATTTGGGCCTTCGGTCCCAGGGCCGTGCGCCCCAGGACGACGCGCGACGCTCGCATCTCGATTGCCTGCCCCACGCACGCATAAACCAAGGACACGTACAGTGGAAGGCCTCCGGCCGCCCCGGCCTTATCGAAGCCGACATAGTAGCCAAAGGCGCTCTCTCCGTCCCGGATGACCGTGACGAAGCCGAGGATCTTGCCGCCCTTCTTGGAACGGGCCACCACGGTGCGAAAATCGTTCTGATAATGGCGTGCAAGGGCGGGGATCCACTTTTCTCCGATGGTCGCCAGGCGCAGCTTCTTGCGATCGTGCACCTGGTGGTAGAGACCGTAGATTTCGGCGGCGTTGGCCTCCACCTGGTCAGGGTTGAGGCGCTCGAGCGCGATCCCCGATTCATCCAGGTTTTGCAGGGTCTTCTTTATTCTGGTCCGATACTCGGATTTCATGTCGTTGAGGCAATCGTCGAACCCGGCCCATGATGGCTTCAGCTGAAGGACCATGTTTGGCTCTGTTTCGAAGCGACGGAAAGCGGACTTCCGCAGGGCTGCGCTCGCCCCGGCCTGCTCGTCCGTCAGGTCCTTTATCATCACCATGTCGGACTCGCCGAAGATTGTGCTCGACCTCCTTATGCGGTAAAGCGCTTCCACCACGGCTGGCCAGAGCCTCGCCGGGTCTTCGTCCCCGGCGAAGGCGACGCCGTGCGGGCCTGGCGCGAGCAGGTTCCCGCAGACGAGGAAGCGCAAGCGGACCCACGCAACCGGGAACTCCGCAGCGCGCTCTGCGACCTTCAGGAGGTGCCGGAAGCGGTGCCAGAGGCCCAGGGCCACGTCGGGCCACAGCTCCCCCGGGGCGACCTCCGGTACGGCCTCACCGCGAAAGGGCCACAGCAAGAAGTTGTCGTATAGCAGAACCCTCCTGCGAACCCGGCTGATGGAGCGGTGCGACGCCCCTCCCAGGGAATGCCAAAAACCGGGCGTCATTTCGGGAAAGCTCCCAGAGGATAGGTCCGCGACCCGAATCTCAAGGCTCTGCGCAACCACTGCGGCAACGGGCCGGTCACCTGCATAGACCATAGCATAGTGGGTGGATAGGTTGCTGGGGAGGTGCTGCTCCAGAAGCCTGAGGAAGGGGCGCGAGAGGAACAACCCGGAACGGGCCGTTGCGCGGTCCCAGTGGTCGGGGTTCAGGAAAGCGATGGAATCGGCAAGGGCAAAACGCAATTCGGCGCACGGCCCGGAATCGGACTCAGACATAGGCTTCTCTTCCTACTTGCGTCATTCAGACGTAGGATGGTCTGGACGTGAAGCTACATAGTCTACCTTAGTTGGCTCTATAAAACGACAACTCCCCGCACTTAGGACGCAGGGGATGGGCAGAGTCAGATGGCTCCACCCATCCTTATAAGTTACGCATTGCCGCCTGTAAACGTGAAATCGTTGCGTTGAAGGGAAAAGGGGTTTGTCGATTCTCGGGGCTGAATCGCCCTGCGCACCATATTCATCCAGCTCCAGCGCAGTACTTGAAGTTGGCCAGATGCGGGCCTGCCAGCCGGGAATGCCGTTAAAGGAGATCGATTCCGATGCGACATCAATGGTTGCCCCTAAGGTTTTTCTTCATCCCTATTGTCTGATACAAAGGGCATACACGATAGGTGGCCCTCCTCCACTACACCGTCATCACTTCTACGAAATGTTCCTGCCCGTCATCAACAAGGGATATTTCCTTCCCCTCTTGCACGACCCCATTCAGGGTGACGGTCGCTGCTCCTTCTTCTGCGTGTCTTTGCCGGACCCTTATGCGGTAGATGGTTTCACGGAAGCGGTAACGCACCGCGAAACCATCCCATTCAGCCGGGAGGCAGGGCGTGAAAGACAGCTTGTCCGCCTTCAGCGTGAGACCGAGGAGTGATTCCACGATAAGGCGGTACATCCATGCCGCCGATCCCGTGTACCACGTCCATCCGCCCCTGCCCGTGTGCGGCGGGACCGCGTAGACGTCGGCCGCGACGACGTAGGGCTCGACCTTATATCTTTCTACGCCCGCGCGGGACTTCCCGTGGTTCACCGGGTTGATCATAGTGAAAAGCTCCCACGCCCGTCGGCTGTCACCCAGCTCGGCAAATGCCATGGCCGCCCAGATAGCCCCGTGGGTGTACTGGCCGCCGTTTTCCCTCACGCCGGGGACATAGCCTTTGATGTAACCGGGATTCAGGTCGGATTTGTCAAAGGGTGGCTCCAGAAGCTGGACAAGGGCATTGTCCCGGCGGACTAGGTGTTTGTCCACCGCGTCCATCGCCATCCGGGAACGGACGGCACCGCCCGCACCCGACAGCACGGACCAGCTTTGTGGTATCGAGTCGATCCGGCATTCGGGATTGCCCGCCGAGCCGAGCGGGGCGCCGTCGTCGAAGTAGGCCCGGCGATACCACCGGCCGTCCCACCCGCTCTGCGCGATGCTGCGACGGAGCCTGGCAGCCTCGCTCTCACACTGTTTGCTGATATCGGGATCATTCCGGAGGCGCGCTATCCGGGAAAACCGGCCAAGCACTTCGTACAGGAAGAACGCGAGCCAGACGCTCTCGCCTTTGCCTTCCCGGCCCACCATGTTCATGCCGTCGTTCCAGTCGCCGGAACCCATGAGGGGAAGACCGTGCTCACCGAACCTGAAACCTCTTTGAATGGCCCGCACGCAATGATCGTAGAGACTGGCCGTCTCCCCGGACCGGGCGGGCAGATCATAGTAGGAGTCCTCGTCGGGATTGACCGGCCGCCCCTTGATGAAGTCAATCACCTCGTCCAGTATCCCCGTGTCGCCGGTACTCTGAACGTAGCGGCACGTCGCGAGGGGGAGCCAGAGGAAGTCATCGGAACAATGGGTGCGCACCCCGCGGCCCGCCGGCGGGTGCCACCAATGCTGGACATCTCCTTCCGAAAACTGGCGGCCCGCGCATACGAGGAGGTGCTCCCGCATGAGGCCCGGCTCGGCGTGGACGAGGGCCATGGCATCCTGTAGCTGGTCGCGGAAGCCGAAGGCGCCGCCGGACTGGTAGTAGCCGCTCCGCCCCCAGAGACGACAGGCGAGCGTCTGGTAAAGGAGCCAGCCGTTGGCGAGGAGATCGACGGATCGATCCGGTGTCTCCACCTGGACTGCGCCGAGGGTGCGGTTCCAGTAGCGCCATACCCCCTCGAGCGCTTCTTGTGCCGCAACAGAGTCGCGGAAGCGACGGGCGAGAGCGGCGGCGTCATAGCCGTTCCGCCCCGAGCCGAGGGTGAAGACGATCTCACGCTCTTCTCCGTCCTCGAGGTCAAAGGCCGCTTGTATGGCGCCGCATGGATCGAGGGCGGGCCCGACCCTGCCGGAAAGGCGTGACCGGCTCATGGCGGCGGGCTGGCTGAGCGTGCCGTTACGGCCAAGGAACTCGGTCCGGTCGCCGCTCACGGTCCTGGTGGCATGATCCACGTTAAAAAAGGCAACCCGGTTGCCGAATTCTGTGTTGTAGGGATTGCGCGCCAGTAGCGCACCCGTTTGAGGGTCGACTTCGGTGACGACGTGCATGACGGATTTGGGCCGCACATCTCCCAGTACCCATTCGGCGTACCCGGTCACAGAGAGCCGCCGTGACCGGCCCGAACGATTGCGCACCTTCAGGACGGTAAATTTGACGGGCCCGTCCATGGCCACGTAGACCCATGTCTCCGAGCTGATCCCACGCTCTTCATGTTCGAACACCGTGTAGCCGAATCCGTGCCGGGTAACATAAGGCGTGGTGCCCCGGGCGGGGAGCGGCATGGGAGACCAGAAGTGGCCCCGCTCTTCGTCACGAACGTAGAAGGCCTCCCCTCCGGCATCGCTTAGGGGATCATTGTACCAGGGGGTGAGGCGGAACTCGTGGGCGTTTTCGCTCCAGGTATAGGCGACGCCGCTCTCCGAGACTACGGTGCCAAAATGGGGGTTTGCAAGCACGTTTACCCACGGGGCCGGCGTTACCTGGTCATGGCCGGTCGAAATGACGTACTCTCGGCCGTCCGGCGTGAATCCCCCTAGACCATTGAAGAATACCAAGTCCTCGCGCGGCATGGGTGCCACAGCGGCCGGGAAGGGGCGATGGGTGCGGGTGCGTGCTAAGGCAGGAACCGTTGGCTCTATTGGGCCTCGGCGGTCCATCTGTTCAGAGAGCGTTCCCCGGCTGTCGGTGATGATGGCCCGAGCTACCGCCTGGAAAAGAAGGCGGTCTTCCTCGGCTATCTGGTCGGCGGGCCTCACGAAGATGCCCCCGGGTCGATCCCGCAGGTTGGCGTCGGCACCGGCAGCGATGAGGCCCATGATCTGATCGTGCAGCGCTTGCCGGTACCCGGCATGATCTTCGTTCCAGATTACGAGGTCGACGGCCAGTCCCTTGAGCCGCCAATATGCGTGGGCCTGGATAAGTCGACGCACGAGGTCGACATTTGCCTGATCTTCGATCCGAAGAAGGACGATCGGAAGATCGCCGGAGATGGAATAACCCCAGAGGCCCGATTGACCCCGGAGGTTCGCCAGGAGGAGGCCCGGTTCGGCGCGTAAACTGGAGTTGGCGTAGAGAACGGAGGCAGCGAGCCGCCCGTAAAGTTGCACGTCTGCCTCTGTCGCGTTGATCTGCCGCAGGAGCACCTGGCTATGGGTCCATGCCAACTCGAAAACGCGGGCGGCGAGATGGCGGTCCTGGTATTTTCCGACGAGGCGCATGCAGACGTCGCGGTTTTCGCCCACGCCGGTGATCAAGTTGACTGTTGCCGATGTAGCGGGATCGAGGGTGATGCGGCACCTGATGGCGACGATTGGATCGAGCACCGGTCCCTCGCTGCCGGAGAGGGGAGAGAGACTACTCATCGCAGCGGGGGCGGCAATAGTCTTCCCCCGGCCGATAAACCGCACACGGTCGGTCTCGTAGGACATCTCGTCCGTTTCCGTGCCATGGACCGCCATGACGTGGAACATCCACGGCGGTTGCTCGTCGGCGGAGCGGGGTCGGCGGGTTGCTATGATCGCCCTCTGCCGGCGGACGATCTCGGTTTGAACGAAAAGGTTGCTGAAGGCCGGGTGGAGCGCATCCGCAGCCGGTGATGCAAGGACGACCTCGGCGTAGCTCGTAATGTCGATTGCTCTCGCCGTCTCCGAATGGTTGGTAATGGTGATCCGGCGCAGTTCAATGTCATCCTCGGGTGACACGGCGATCTCCGTGTGGGTGACAAGGCCGTCATCTCGACGGCGGAACTCCGCCCGCCCCTCAGAGAATATCGCCTCGTACTCTTTGGACGCCCTGCGGACCGGCTGAAAAGCCGTAGACCAGTAGGCGCCGCTCGCCACATCCCTGATGTAGCAGAAGGCACCCCAATTGTCGCAGGTGGTGTCTTCACGCCAACGGGTGACTGCCATGTCTCTCCATCGACTGTACCCGCCGCCTGCGTTGGTAATCATCACGTGGTACCTACCATTCGACAGGAGCTGCACCTCGGGCATCGGCGTGTCAGGGGTCGCGTAGATGCGCACCGGTTTTTCCTCTACAGGATGGGAAGCCAGATGCGTCTCGGAAAGCTCCGAAGTGTGCGAGTAGAAGGCCGTGGCCTTTGGCGGTCGTTCCTGAAGCAACAGCACGGTCGCCTGAAAAGCGGGATCCGACTCGAATCGTTTCTGCATGGGCCGGTCTAGCAGGAGATAGGCAAGAGAGAGGAGGCTCATGCCCTGGTGGTGGGCCATGAATGACCGGACCACGGCGTTCGACCGGCCTCTGGGCAGGTGGGTCGGCGTGTAGTCTACGGCATCGTAGAAACCGTACCTGCCCGCAAGACCCTGGGAGGCCAACTCCTCAAGATTCCGGACTGCCTCCTCAGGCGCCACCATGAGGGCCAACGCCGTCGCATAGGGAGCAACGACCAGATCACCTGCGAGCCCCCGCTTGAGTCCCAGCCCGGGCACGCCGAAGGCGGAGTACTGGTAGTTGAGATGACCGTCGACCATATGGTAGCTCGATTCCGAGATACCCCACGGTACCCCTCGCTTCTTTCCATAGTCGATCTGCCTGGCCACAGCCGCTTTGCAGGTCTGGTCGAGCAGCGTGTGCTCGTAAGTCGGCATCACGATGAGCGGCATCAGGTATTCGAACATAGAGCCGCTCCAGGATAGGAGAATCGGCTCTCCGCCGGCGACGGTGAGGAGGCGGCCCAGGGCGAACCAGCTCTCCTGGGGCAGTTGTCCCTGCGCGATGCCAACGAAGCTGCTGAGACGCGCCTCCGACGCCAGGAGGTCGTAGTAGCTCTCGTCCGTCCTGCCTTCGCTGACGTTGTAGCCGATGGTGAGGAGGTGGCGCGCCCTGTCATAGAGGAATTCCCATTCCACGGGACGGACAAGTTCCCCGCAAAGGCGCGCAAGCTCCTCGAGAGCGGCAATTCGTTGCCTCGCGAAGAAGCTTGACTCGGCGACGAGTCGGGTGAATGTATGAAGGGCTTGTCGCTCCTCAGGCGTCTCACCAAGCACGGCCTGTTCCCTGATTCGCGGCAGCAGCTCCTCGTCAAGGCAGGCCAATTGGCGTAGCGTCGGGATATTGCCGAGAGGTGGAGCGTCCCCGAGCACAGAGGCGGGCAAAGAGGGGAGCTCAGCCCAGGGCGCGCATAAGGCCAGCTCATCGAGGGCAACCCGGCACTGCGCCGTAAGGGCGCGGGCCCACCACAGAGCGTCACTGTCAGGGGCAGAGGGCAGATCGAGGACCACCTGCGCGGCCGAGGCCGCCAACCGGCCGATGCTTTCCGTCATGATCGTGAGCGTTGAATCCGACCAGGCAAGGCTGCGCGACTCCATCTCCTTCTCGATTTGGGCCAAGGCGGGAGGCTTATGTGTGCCCACTGCATCCGAGAGTACCATTAACGTGTCCCGAAGGCCGTCGAACAGCCGTGGTCCGGGCAGTTTCTCGTCGGGAAGGGCGATCAATCCTGCCCGCAAGGTGAGAAGGCTCGCGGCCAGGTTCCCGCTGTCTACCGACGAAACATACATGGGCAGCAGGGCCTTCAGGGATTCCGTGTCGTACCAGTTGTAGAAGTGGCCCCGGTGGCGTTCCATGGCTGCCATCGTGTTCAGGGTCTTTTCCGTGCGCTCGATGAGCTGCCCGACGGAGATATAACCGAAGTCACAGGCCGACAGACTCGCCAGCAGGGCAAGGCCCATGTTGGTGGGCGACGTGCGGTGTGCAACCACCGCAACCGGCTCTTCCTGATAGTTGTCGGGTGGCAGCCAATGATCGTCGGGGCCGACAAAAGCCTCGAAGAAGGCCCACGTCTTGCGGGAAAGCTTCCTCAAGAAGACGATCTGATCCTCGGCCAGACGTGCTTTCCGGGGGCTGAGGGGTCTGCTGATCCACCAGGCGACGAGGGGAGAGACGAACCATAGGCTCAGGATGGGTACGGCAGCAGGCAGAGCGACGGCTCTCCAATAGAGGAGACAGCCCGTTGCCGCGCATGCGATGGCCGGCGCAATCCACATGCTTCGAAAGGCTCCGGCGAGGTCTGTCCGGCTGCTGCGGTCAGCCTCCCCGGAGGGGTTCCATTCCAGCAAACCCCTGCGCGAAACCAGCATTCGCCACAGGGTGTGCAGAATGGCCGTCCCGCTGAAGAACGCTTCATGGGGGAGGCAGAGGAGCGTGAAGATCGCCTGGGTAACACCTCTGCCGGCAGACCGGGCCGCATGGGTGACGTGCTGGCTCGCGAGTACGTCCTGCGGCTTCCTGAGTAGGTCCATGAGGGAGCTAATCAAAGAAGGGATGAGCACGATGGCGAAGGTGAACGCAGTCCAGAACCAGGGGGATGGCAGCGCGGTCCAGCCGACGAGCGCGAGAAGGGTCAACGCCGGCGACACAAGACTGCGCCGGAGGTTATCGAGGATCTTCCAGCGCGACAGGGGGGAGAGGGGGTTCTTCCGAAAGCGCGCATTGGGACCGGGCACGCCGGGAAGCAGCCATCGCAGAAGCTGCCAATCGCCCCGGATCCAACGACGGCGGCGACTCACGTCCACGCTGTACCGCGACGGGTATTCTTCGTGCAGCTGCACGTCGCTGACGAGCCCTGAGCGCGCATAACACCCTTCGATGAGATCATGGCTCAGGATACGGTTCTCGGGGAAGCGCCCCTTGAGCACCCTCTCGAAGGCGTCAACGTCGTAGATACCTTTGCCGATGAATGAGCCTTCGCCGAACAGGTCCTGGTAGACATCGGAGACGACACGGGTGTAGGGATCGATGCCGGCATCACTCCCCCACATGCGGGCATAGCGCGACCGGTTCGTGCCGGGCAGGCTTATCGCCACCCGTGGCTGAAGGACGCCGTATCCCCCCACGATGCGTCCCTTAATTGCGTCGTAGAGAGGGAGATTGAGGGGATGGGCCATTGCCCCCACGAGCTGCCGCGCCGAATCGCGTGGAAGCTCCGTATCCGTATCGAGGGTAATGACGTATCTGACGTTCGATAGGGCGACGGTATCGCCGACCATAAGGGAAAATCCGGCGCCTGCGCCCCCGCGGAGCAGGGCATTCAGCTCCGCAAGCTTCCCCCGCTTCCTCTCATAGCCCATCCAGGTTCGTTCCTGCCGGTTCCATTGACGGGGGCGATGAAACAGGAAGAAGGGATCGCCGGCCGAGCCCTTGTATTTTTCGTTCAACTCCTCTATTCCGTGACGGGCCGACATGAGGAGTGCGTCATCCCCGGCCAGTTTCTCCTCGGGGGCATCACGGAAGTCCGTAAGAAGGCCAAATCGCAGATTGTCGTCCCGGTTTGCCAGGAACCTGACTTCCAGGGCATCGGCGAGATGGCCGATACGCTCGGGGCTCGTCAGCATGGTCGGTACCACGACCAGAGTGGCCGATTCGGGAGGAATCCCCTTGGAGAAGTCCATTCGCGGCAGCGAATGGGGCGTAACAAGACGTGTCGCAAAGAGGTTGACGAGCGCTGTGGCGAGTGAGCCCACCGAGAGGAGCGAGAGAGCACCGACGATCCAGAGCAAAGGGCTGTGGATGCCGTGAGAATGAGTTTCCGCAAGCACGCCGACGACGAAGAGCAGCACGAGCAGGAGAATCGAGACTCCATAGAGCGGCAAGGAAAACCGGCGACCGCTTCTTCGCGCCATGTCGGCGAAGGACGACCTGGCCCCGACTCGGGCTTTGAGCTGCGGCAGCCCCCCACCGATGAGGTAGAAGCCCACGTGTCCCGCGCGAACATCGCCATTTGTTCCGGCCACGCCTTCCTCGGCGAGCCCGACCGCAAAACGTGCGACCTCGTTTTCGGCAAGTCCGCTTTTCTCTGCGATCTCCTCCACCACATGACGGTATCGATCACGGGTGGCAAAATCCATCTTGCCGTAGACCCCGGCAGGGTCCTCGCATAGGGTCCGATCGACGGTGCTCATTTGTTCGACGAATTGACGCCAGTCCATGGCGCTCAAGAAGCGCAGACTCCCGATGCTGTTGCTCATAGAAAGCTGGTCAGCCGCTTGCTGCTGGTTTTCCGATTGGACCAACTGCTCAATCGTCAGGTACGACCCGGAGAGTTGCTGCTCCATCCAGGTGAGGGGGAGCGCAAGAGGAGCGCCATGTCCCTGGAGGCGACGGGTAAACTCCGCAACAAAAGCGCTGACCATGGGCGGGTTTGATCGAGCCATCTCGGCAACCGTCAGAATCAGGTTCTTCGGGTCTTTTTCCGCCGTCTCCGTTATTTTGTCGGCCCAATAATCGGCGTGGTTCCGGTCAATCCTGTCAGCGGCAATCCGCGTTGCAACCCGCCTGAGGTTCTCGATCAGTGCCAGGCGGAGCATTATGGGAATTGCCCATAGTTCGCCCAACCGCAGCGTAGCCACCGTCTGATAGGCGGCAACGAAGCCGCGGAGATGCTCCGGATCCACCCGGCCGTCGCCGTGGGAAACCGTCTCCAAGGCGATGTCGTATACGCGGGGCAACCCCCTGGATAGGCCGTCTTTGAGGCGGGGAAGTCCCTTGGCGTATCCTTTCGGCAGGAGCATCTGGGCCGTTCGAATCTGTTCCTCCACAAGGTAGAAGTTGTCGAGCAGCCATTCCCCCGCCGGAGTAATTCTGCGACTCCCCTTCACCGCCTCGGTCACCAGATCGCGAACCTCAAGGAGGATGGCTTCATTCTCGGCAAGCCTCGCCAACAACCTCTCCGGGGCATGATCCTCGTCCAGCTTGTGCAGGGCCGCAAGGGTCCTGCCGTGCTGTTCCATCTGAGAGGCGCTGAATAGGTCCGACCGCAGCGGCGCATCCTTGCCTGCGCCCTTTTGCGTAAGCGCGCTCCTATGGAGGATGGCCTTTAGAGGGGAGAAGTTCTCAAGACTGGTTTTCGACAGGCGCGTCACGGTGAAACTCCCTTAAGGGTATGAACAATGATGAAGGGGAACGCAATTATGATCCCTGCCCTGGTCCCGATCTCTTGCGCGATGGCGGGTGGTATCGCCTCTGAGTAAGGTGGGTAACGGTAGCATAGTTTATACCTTTGTAGTCGATGTTACCACCAACATGGTGGAGTGTTTAACTCTTTCCCGTCGTGTTCCTTCGGCGGTTCACCCTGCCGGTACGCGATTGCCGCATGAAGAACTAAACCGCTCCGCGGTGGTCAACCCCACTAAGGCCCCTGTCCCTTCCTCTCGATAGCACTCTTATCTCCACATCGATAAGCCCGGATGGGCGTACAATCTCCTTCAACACCGCCGCTCGCGGCGGTGAATCTGTCTGATGAAGGAGAGTGCACCATGGAGAAAAAGACGCTCAAGCAGAGGATGCGGGAAGACCTGCAACTGAGGGATTTCAGTCCGCATACCCAGAAGGAGTACCTCATGCGGGTGACGCACTTTGCCCGGTACTTCAACAGGCTCCCTGACAAGCTCGGCAAGAAGGAGGCGAGGGAGTATTTCCTCCACCTCGTGAGGGACAAGCGCGTCTCGTACGGGGTACTCAACATGACTTACTGCGCCTTGAAGTTCATCTATTCGGTGACCCTCGGGCGGCTATGGGAGGTGCCGCGAAGACACGGGCGGGTATCACGAAGCGGGCGACCATGCACGTGCTTCGTCATTCCTTCGCCGCCCATCTCCTCGAACAGGGGACGGATATCCGGTCCGTCCAGTCTCTTCTTGGCCACAGATCACTCAAGACCACAACCATCTACCTCCACGTGAGCCCGAAGAGCCTCTCGCGCATCACGAGCCCCCTCGATACCAAGTAGCGCCTTCCTTACATGAACCACGCGGAGGTGGCCGACATCTTCCGCAGATACGGCCCCTCGTATCGAGAAAGCCATAAACTCCCCTTGAATCACCTGCGCACCATGCACGCAATAGAGATCTGTAGGACCGCCACATTGGGGGACACGTCGACGAGCGCGAGGAGTGCGGTCACCTCACGATATCCTACAACTCGTGCAGGAACAGGCACTGTCCCAAGTGTCAGTTCCTGAAAAAAGAGAAGTGGATCGAGGCACGGGGGAAGGAGATCCTCCCCATCGAGTACTTTCACGTCGTCTTCACCTTACCGGACGAGCTCAATCCCCTTGCCTAGAGAAACAGGGAAGTTCTCTACACCATTTTGTTCAAGGTAGCCTCCGAGACACTCACGGAACTCGCGAAGAAACGTCTCGGTGTTCAGGCCGGCTTCATTGCCGTCCTCCACACGTGGGGGCAGAACCTCATGGACCATCCCCACCTCCACTGCATCGTCTCGGGAGGAGGCCTGTCGCAGGGGAAGTGGATCTCCTCGAAAAGGGGGTTCCTCTTCCCCGTGAGGGTCATATCCCGGCTCTTTCGCGGGAAGTTCCTCGCCTTTCTCAAAAAAGCTTACGAGAAAAAGAGCCTCCAGTGCGTTGGAGAGGACTTCTCGGGTTTGTTAAAAGGCCTCTACGCAAAGGAGTGGGTGGTCTATTCCAAGCCTCCCTTCAACGGGGCCACAGACCGTCCTCGGCTATCTCGGGAGGTACACCCACCGCATCGCCATTACGAACCACCGCATCATCGGCATGGAGCATGGCAGGGTCTCCTTCTTCTGGAAGGACTATGCCGACGGCAGCAAACGGAAGGTCATGACCCTCGATGCTCCCGAGTTCATCAGGAGGTTCCTCCTCCACGTCCTCCCCGACGGGTTCGTGAAGATACGCCACTTCGGGTTCTTGAGCAACAGGCGCCGGAAGGAGTGCATCGACACCTGCCGCACGCTCCTTGGGGTGAGAAAGCCGGAGCCGGTACCTTCAGAGACCTGGCAGGAGTCTCATTTGAGGATCACCGGGATCGACCTGACCCGGTGCCCTCTGTGCGAGGGGAGGATGAGGAGGAAGGAGCTTCACCGGGGGCCGCCATGAGGAAAGGCGAGACTGTGAGGAGAATACCCTTTCCTTTTCGCGATGTCGTTTCTCATCGTCAGGGGCAGGTCTGCTCAGAAAAGCCCTTTTGCGGGCTTCACCCCTCTTGGGACGAAGGTCTTTTGCCCTCCGACCTCCTTGATTTGTTCAGTCAGCACCCAATCGTGCGGAGAGAACCGCCGTCGTCGGTTCCGTCATCCCAAAATCATTAAAGACGTACCGTATTGAAAACCCATAGGACCGCGGAGCGGCATAGTTCTTCACGCTCTTTTCCAGAACTTCGCTCCGGAAAAGAGCCTATCCGTAAGACCAATATCCGGACTATCCGTCAAGTATCTTATCGTCCTTGTGACCTCCCTTTTTGTCAAAGGCATCAATACAGATGCAGCCATTGCCTGATCCATATCCGGCCGGTGGCTGAGGCCAGTGCATAGCGCAGCCGAGGTTTGGGCCTTTAGAGACAAAGACTTCGAACGGGTATTTGTCAAAATATTCGGAGCTGATCTGCCCCGATCTGAGGCGAAATTCGCCCTTGAGAATCGACACTTCGAAAATCCTCCCCGCGAGTTCCTGTTTTGTCGTGCAGTTTTAGTTCTTTCTTCCGATATATTGAAACGCCCTTGCCCTGTGTCCGTTCATCGTTTCAACATCGATCCCCCACAGGCCGATCTCCTCGAAGTCGCCAAGGAGCTCGCGGATCAAAGCCATATCGTGGTGGCGCACGACAGCACCGTCCTCCACGTCGAACACGCCGTAAATGCCGTATTTCCGGACGTATCGGTCATAACGGTCGAGGTTCCGCTTGTCCGTCTGCAAGGGCATGTCGCTGACATAGAGCAGGCCTCCGGCTCGAAGGACCCGGCGAGCCTCTTCAACGATGGTGCGCTGCTCCCGGTCCCCCGGGCTGGACGTGAGGACCGTGAAGAGCAGGACCAGGTCAAAGGCACTATCCTCAAAAGGAAAAGTGCAGGGAGCCACGACCCGGAAGTCGATACTCGGGAACTTCTTGCGGGCCAAGTCGATCATGGCGGGTGACGAATCGGCGCCCTTTATGTTCCGATATCCTTTCCCCCACAATTCGCCGCAGACCCTGCCGTAGCCGCAGCCATAGTCTAGAATGCGGGAATCGGGCGTCAAGGTACCTTCAATCCTATCCCAACAAACGGGATGGCCGAAGGTCTTCGATGATGCGGCCCGGTCCCAGTACTCTGTCTGATCACAGGGAATGGTCATTCGAACATCTCCGGATCGATGACTCCTTCGTAAACGTGCTGTACCGGTCCTGTCATGGTGGCCGTGAATGTGTCAGACAGACGGATGAAGAGGCTTCCTCCTGCCATGTGAACCGCGATGTCCGATGCGCACAGACCGAGCCTGTACGCGACGGCCGCAGCTGCAACGCTGCTGCTCCCGGAAGCCAGGGTGTAGCCTGCGCCGCGCTCCCATATTTCGATCCGGATGTTGTCACGATCGATGATCTTCAAGAACTGAACGTTCGTCCGGTTGGGAAAACGGGGCTCTCTCTCGATCAACGGCCCATAAGAACGCGCAAGATCGGCGGTGACCTCGTCGCAAAGAATCACGCAGTGCGGATTGCCCACCGTGGCTGCGCAGTACTCGAAGGTGGTACCGGCGACTTCCATGCGCTCTCGCACGACCTCCCGCTCCGGTCCGGTGACGGGTATCCTCGTGCCGAGGAAGCTCACTTCTCCCATCTCCACGGTCACCGTCTTCCCGCGGTTGCCGACGTGGCACACGACGGCGCCACCAGGGGTCTCCACCGTGAACGGCCTTTCGTGCACGAGACCTTGATCGTAGAGGCAGCGCGAGAAGATGCGCAGCCCGTTGCCGCTCTTCTCGGCCTCGCTCCCGTCAGGGTTCAGGATTCTCAATGCGAAGTCGCATGTCCGGCTCGGAAGGGGACCAAGGAGGACCCCGTCGGACCCCACTCCACGGTTCCGGTCGCACATGCGCTGAATTCGTCTCACGTCGAGGCTTGAGTCAAGATCAGCGGGACAGATGACGATGTAGTCGTTGCCGAGAGCGTGGTATTTGCTGAATTTCATCCTATTCCTTCGGACGTCTATCAAGCTTGGCACACGTGCCGCCGAGGGGTGAGGCAGGGACGTTGTCGCATCGGTTACGTTGGGCAAAAAACTTCTCGTTGCCGTTTTCCCCGCGAGCTCACGACCCCGCCGCCATGGTCATTGCCGATTGTAACACTTGTTATCGGATCAATCGACGAAAATAGCGTCTTAGGCAGACGATAGGGCTCCGTTCAAGATTGAGGAACCTTTGTCGAGGCAGGGCTGTTTCCTTAAGTGTAGTGATGCTTCACGGACGGCACAACGACATCTGAAAAGATCTGTCCTTGCCGGGAATCGAGAATGCTGGCATCCCCGTTCAAAAAGCCTTACAATATGGACGTCTTACAAAGGTATGGGCGCCAGGAGGAGAGAGGATGACTCAATGGCAATGTTCGAACTGTAGATACATGGTGGCGGCTGAAACCCCACCCGACCGCTGCCCTTCCTGCAAAGAGGCATGCGCTTTTCTCGATGTCACCTGCTACACCCCTGACTGCGGAGGACCGGGCAACGTGGACCCGCAGCTCGTCAAGAAGAGAGAATAGGGGCGAAAAGGGGCGTTCTTCAGTTCCTCCTACTTTTCCTTGACTCTGTATTAGCGATATGCTATGCTAAAGTGAGAAGGAGGCGAGCGCTATTGAGGCGCGGCTCTCCGCCAGCGAAGAGCAAGGCCAGAAGGGCAACACGGCAATGTTGTATGGGCGGCAATCAATGTTCTTCGATTCAAAACTCGAGATTCAAAATTGCGCTTCCCTTAAGGGGCCGTCCGGTAAATTCTTCAAAACCGTCAGATTTCGTCAGATTTCGTCAAGTCAACCCTCATGGGTAAGCGATCCATCCATTGATATTAAAGGAAAGTGGCCCATACCGTAGCTCAATATTGGCCAATATCAAGGAGCGTACAGGGTACATATCGCTGAAAGCCTAGGCATTAAAGGATTATCTCCACCATAGGCAAAGAAAGGCACCTTCCTCGAAAAGTCCTCAAAGTCATGTCAAGAGTCGACTTCCTTCACTCTTTCGGCCCGAAAGAGTCCAATTCATGACGCTGACAAGCAGTCTTCCGACGGCTCGAGGATTGAGGCGATGAGCATTCACCTTGCCCGGCCGGACAACCATGGGTGAATCTTCCCGTGGGAGTTGACGCCCAACTCCTTGTCGGCATAGAATGAGCCTGCCAGACCTACGGGCAAGAGGCCAAGGGGAGAGGCCGCGGAAGGCATGAGCGGCCCTGAGCAGGAGCTTATTCGGCGCGAAAGAAGGAGAGATGGGGTATGACAAAGGAAAGAACGGGTCGCGAACTGTCGCCTGAAGAGAAGCGGGAGGCCCGCTTCAGTCGGTGGCTTGCGCCGCCCGGGGTGACATTCCCGAGTACGGATGCCGAAGAGGGCTACCGGCAGAGGGTGACCCGATTCATCAAGGCCATCAAGCTCGAAGAGGCTGACCGTGTACCCGTGATACTCCCGGCGGGTGTATCCCCTGCCTACTACGCTGGGAGCACGCTCAAGGGCGTGATGTATGACTACGAGGAGCTGGCCCGGGCGTGGCTCAAGTTTTTGAACTATTTCGAGATGGATACGTTTTCCGGCCCCGCGATGGTGCCTTCGGCCAAGGCCCTCGAGATCATCGACTCGAAGATGACCTGTTGGCCGGGACACGGCCTGGGCGACGACGCCCGTTCCCAGCAGTTCGTGGAAGGCGAGTACATGATGGCGGACGAGTACGACGCCTTCACCAAAGATCCCCGGGATTTCCTCATGAGGTCCTTCCTGCCCCGCGCCGCAGGCGCCTTTGGGGGGTTCCGGAAACTCAAGCCCGGGACGCTCCCCATGACTATTCCCCTTGTGTACTGCGCCCAGTTTGGGGATCCGGATGTAAGAGCCTCAATCGAAGCCCTCCTTGAGGCGGGCCGCGAGGTCGCGAAGTGGCACCAGGTAGTGAATGATGTAGGCCGGGTAGCTCTGATGCGAGGCCTCCCTTCCTTTTACGGCGGCATGAGCGGAGCGCCCTTCGATTTCATCGGGGATGCGCTGAGAGGGACCAGAGGCATCATGACGGACATGTACCGGAGACCGGGGAAGCTCCTTGAGGCGATGGAGAGGGTAGCGCCCCTCCTCATCGAGGATGGGGTAAACGGGGCAGATGCCTCGGGATGCCCAATCGTTTTCATTCCTCTCCACAAAGGCACCGGCGGCTTCATGTCTCAGAAACAGTTCGAGACCTTCTATTGGCCGACTTTGAGAAAGGTCATGCTCGGCCTGATCGAAGAAGGTCTCGTGCCCTTACCCTTTGCCGAGGGTGACTATGGGCCCCGGCTCGAAACGATATGCGATATGCCAGGGGCTTCCGTGATCTGGCATTTCGAGGCGATGGACATGGCATCCGCCAAGCAAATTGTGGGACGGACGCAGTGCATCATGGGCAATGTCCCCGTGTCATTGCTCTGCACCGGCTCGTCGGCCCGGGTCAAGGAAGCGTGCCGGCGTCTCATCGAGGCATGCGCCCCGCACGGAGGCTATATCCTCGCGGGAGCGGCGAGCGTGGGTGAGGCAAGCCCGGAAAACTTGCGGGCCATGACGGAGTCGGTGAGGGAGTACGGGGTATACAGAAAGTAGGGGGATTTGCTACGCTGAAGGAAAAGAGTACGCCGGGGCAATCGTTACTTTATTTTGCGGAAGGCTCTAACCGCTCCAAGCGACCCACGTGACGTGTAAGGATCACGTTTTTCATGTGGTATGACGTGGCTGCCCCGTCAAAGCAGGGCGAGCAAGAAGTACCTTTTCATGATCAAAACGCGGCCATTGGTCCAAGCCATCGGACGCAACTCTCGGTCATGTCCAGCCTTTGCGTCGTTTCCTTTTTATGAAGGGGAGGCTCCGCGGGCTGATGCCCGTGGAGGGGGCGACGCGAGCCCCAACCTAGTGCTCGATGTGGTGCATGCCCCTGTAGATATTGCCGCTCCATCCGTCGATGCCGATGAAGTCCCCCGATCGTATGATTGTGTCTTCGATCGTGCTGTAGCCCTCGCGCTCGTATACCCTGAGCAGGCTGAACCCTACCACACCCACTTTGTTGAGCTGTGGGATCGTCACCGCCGCGTGCGAAGTGCTGCCGCCCCTCGCGGTGAGGAGTCCGTCGACTTGGAGGAGTATGCCCACGTCGTCGGGCACGGTATCCGGCCGTATCAGGATGAGAGGCGTATCAGGTTCGAAGGCGCGGTACTTTCTGATGTCCTCTTCCGAGAAGACGCTTCTGCCGCACAGGGCCCCGCCGGCCACGCCTATGCCCGTGCCGATTATCGATTCCTCCAGTCGCTGGGTGCTCTTGAAGGTCCGCAGCTTTCGTGACTCCGCCTGTACCATGTCGCGCGTCTGGAGCACAAAGAGACCTCCCGCATCAGGGGTCTCGAAGGTGAATTCAATCTCCTGGTGGTTGAAGCGTTTCTGGTACACGAGGATCTCCGAGAGGCGGACAAGCTCGCCGTAGATTTCCGGGAACCTCGATTGGAGGGAGATGGCCGACCGCCTCTTTTCGATCACTCTCTGCTTCTCGGAAATGGGGTAGGTCCGGACGAGGCCGGAGACAATGTCGTCGCCCTGGACGCCGAAGATGAAGTCCCCGTAAAGGGTGACCTCCGGCGACGGGCCTTTGGGGTTGCGCGTGAAGACGACGCCGGAGCCTGATTGGTCGTTCAGGTTGCCGAATACCATTGCCTGAACGATGACTGCCGTTCCCCATTCGTCGGAAAGGTGCATCTGCCGCCTGTATATGCGGGCCTGCTCCGAATCCCACGAGGCGAACACCCGGAGGATCGATTCCCGCAGCTGTTCCCCCGGGGAATCGGCCACATCAATGCCGCGGTCTTCCATGGCCTTCTTATAGGCGAGGGCGATCTGTCTCATCTGGTCGGCGTTGAACTCTATCTTGCGGCTGATGCCCCAACTCTCCTTGTGCGTGTCCATTATGCCGTCGAAGAAGTCGCGGTCGAGGCCGTGAAACATGCCCCATACCTGCAGGAAGCGCCGGTAGGAATCCCAGGCGGCCCAACCGAAGCCTTCCTTTCGGGCAAGACCCTCCGCGATCGCCTCGTTGATGCCCACGTTGAGGAATGAGTGCATCATCCCAGGCAGGGAAACCGTGGCACCGCTGCGCACCGACAGGAGGAGCGGGTTATTGGGGTCGCCGAAAGTCCGCCCTGTCAGCTTCTCCAGCTTGCCGATCTCCTTGCCTATTCTGAGGCTCATGTCCTTGAAGATGTACTTGTAGCCGACCACCGCGTCGTAGCTGCGGAAGACTTCCGTGGTGAGGATGAAGCCGGGAGGGATGGGAAATCCCAGCTGGGAGAGCTGTTTCAAAAAATAGCCCTTGTTGCCGATGAGGATCTGGTTGTCTGTCTTCTTATCGGGCCGGTAGATGGGGGTCACGGTCAGTTCAGGCTCGTAGGCCATGACCATGTTGAGGATCTGCTTGTTGTCTTTGAATTTCTCCAATTCCTCGCTCAGGGTGGCGATTATGCTGTTGACGAACGTATCGGCAACCTGCAGCCCGAAAGCCGAAGAGATCATGGAGCGCAGGAAATTCTCCGACATCTGGTATATGGTTTCCTCGTCGCGGGGTAAGGTGGTTCCGTCGTCTCCCGGCTCGGCGCCCTGGATTCTGCCGATGACAAGGGGCAGAGAGGCGCCGTGGGCGTCAAGGTAGTAATCCCTGATGACATCTTGAATGCCCTTGGAGATGAACCGGAAGATATCGAGATACTGATCCACTGAGAACTGCTTGACTTTCAAAGCGGCCGTAATGTATTTCAGCCTCGCCACAAGTCCCTCGGTCGCAAGTCCTTCCAGATCGAGCGCCTTTACGTAGAGCCAGAGGCAATCGTGGATGGTCGTCATCGTGCTTCTCGTGACGAACTTGAGGTTTATCGATTCCCTGAGCCGCTCGAAGAGCATGGTTGCAAGGCTTTCGAGGCGGAGCGAGAGGCCGACGGCCTCGAATTTCTCCTCTCTGTAAGTCCCGTACATGGAAGGGATGCCGGCTGCTATGTGTCTCTTGTGATATATGTTCTCCGAATACTCCGTCTTCTCGGGGGAGAGGATTCTTTCCTTGAGAATGGAGAGAAAGCCCAGTATGTGCCCGAGGGCCTTTCTGTAGTTGCCCGTCCTCAAAGAGCGCTCGAGGGAGCGGATCTGCTCCGGATCGAAGAGGTAAGCCCTTTCCAGGTCCTTGAGGAGGTCGACGTGCTGGGGATTGTATTTCTTGTAGAGGAGCTGGTAGAACCTGAGGGCGAGGGCGCCCCGCTCCCTGTCCCTTTCCGACACCCCTTTTACGGCGTTGACCTCGCGGGCTATCTTCGACTTGTCCCATTCCAGGAAGGCCTGAGGCTGCTGGCCGACCTTCGGAATTAAGATCTTGAATATCCTATGGAGGCCGTCGAGGTATTCGCCTTTCACCGGGATCTCGCGATAAACCTCAGGCGGCAGATGGCGCAGGAGGACCGTCTTGGACCGAGAGTACCAGTAGTGGAAGATATCTTCCATGAACGTGACGAGGCGGCTGTTGCTCTCCACGTGCGACTGCTTCCGCAGGAAATGGACGAGACCGTCGTTTCGGAAAGAGAGCTCGTCGATCCTGGTAGATATCTCCCGCAATTCCCCCTCTGCCCCGATCTCGTTGAAGTAGATGGGGAAGATCCGGAGGAGCTGTTTGACGAGGTTGTAGGCTGGTCCTATGTCAGAATTGAGGAGGCCGGAGATGTCCTTTTGCAAAAGGTCCGTATCCCGCACGAAGACGCCGCCGATCTTCAGGTTGATGATGAGGGCCGACAGCAGCCTCTTTGTCCAGCGCGGTTTCATGGCGATGATGGCAAGCCAGGACCTTATGTTCTCGATATGCGCAGGGTTTACTTGAATCTGCCACTCCGTCGTAGATCCCGACAGGTTCGGGTGTTCGAAGCCGAATCCTATGAGCTCCGTCACGAAGGTTTCCACGAGGGGATGGTTGTTCTGCTTGAAGACTTCCCGGGCGATCGTGGTAATGCACGCTATGATCGTGTTGCGATAGGTGTACCTTGTTCCGCCTCCCTCCAGAAGGGCGAAGACCTTCCTCACAAAGTCGCTCAGCTTCTCGGGGGTCTCTTCTCTGAAAACCATGCTGAGGCACCGGTTGATCTCGATGAACGCCGCTCCGTGGACATCGGAGAGGGCGGCAGTGTTGACTATATTGAAGAGAAAATCGAGTTTTACGAGGTGCTCCCGGCCGGCGTACGCCTTCGACCTCTCCAGCTCGTCCGCGATGAGAAGATAGCCGTTGACGATCTGGGCATAGTCAGGCATTTCGAGATAGGGCGCTATTGTAGGGGCCTCGCATCCGGTCTGTGTGCGCATCCGGTCGAGCCGGTCGAGAAGCATCCGCAGATTCCCGTGTCCCAACGGCCGGATGAGGTCCCGGTAGATGGCGGCCGCCCCCTCCCTCGCTCCATCGACGTCGAACCATTCTTCCGGATCGGGCTGGGAGAGCCAGAAGAGATAGGTTGCCCTGAAGGCTCTATCGAGAAGAACGGAGAGGGAAAGGAGGTCATCCGGGTTGATGGGCCAGCCGTCTTTCTGTGTGCCTTCGGACCGCGGGGCTTCCTCCTCTGCGCAGAGCGGGCCGGCGCACCCATCCCTTGCCTTCCCCGCGGGCACGTCGCGCGTGTCTTCGTCAAGGAAGAATCTGACGATATCCTTGATAAAGGAGGAGCTTTTCCGGATGACGAGGGGGTCGTCCGATGAGAGCTCCAGAAGCGCGTCGATGGCGCGTGCGAAGAGCGGTATGTTGCGAGAGATGAAGCGATTACTCTTTGCGATGACGGTGTCAAGAAAATCAAACAGGCAGCGCAGGGCCTTTTCCCGGGTTTCGCCTAGGGCTGAACGGAGGATTGAGACGTATATCCCCAGGATCGTGGTCAGCGCAGCAGGGCCGTCCGGATGGCCGTTGAAATCGTGGAAGTCGCCGATGGAGAGCGTCTTGAGCTGGGTGAGCACATACTCCCAGTTGACATAAGGGTGATTCAGCTCCACAAGCAGCTCGCGCGTCCTCTTCTGAACGCCGTAGTGGGGCTCAGCTACCTTGAGGAGCTCCTCGTATTCTCCCGGGATCTCCACCCTGGCCGCGGTCCGCTCCAGGTTCACCTGCAGGGCGGAAGAGGTAAAGTCTTTCTCCTGTCGGTCCACCTTATCAACGCCCCTTTTGTCCCATCTCCAGAATACTGCTCATTATCTCTTTAGGATTTCGAGAGGATCAAATAGCAGAACACAGAAAAACGGGTACGTCAATCCAAGGATGGCTTACGGGGCTCCCCGAGATGTCCCATCCGTTCGTCAGTAGATCTTGTATCCCCTCTCTCTGAATAGACAAAGACACGCGTCGACCACGTCCCGGTCGTAGAGAATGGACCGGTTCGTCTTGATCTCCTCGAGGGCAGTATCGATGCCGCGTGCAGGGCGGTACGGCCGGTGGGAGGCGATGGCCTCAACCACGTCTGAGACGGCGATGATTCGGGCTTCGAGGAGGATCTCGCCGCCTTTTAGTCCGTTAGGATAGCCTGAGCCGTCCATCCGCTCGTGGTGCTGATGCACGATTTCCGCGATTGGCCAGGGAAACTCGACGTCCTTGAGGATCTCATATCCCATCTGCGGGTGGTCTTTGATAAGCTCAAATTCCTTCCGCCTCAAGTCTCCCGGCTTGCTCAGGATTTCCGCGGGTATCGATATCTTCCCTATGTCATGAATCACTCCGGCCATACGGATGCCTTCTATGGTGTGGGAGGGAAGCTGCATCTCGCCGGCAATGGCGACGGCGATATCGGCCACCCTTCGCTGATGGCCCGCAGTATAGGCGTCCCTCGTTTCGACGACGTGGGCCATCACCTGCACTGTTGCAGTCGTGGTCTGGCGAAGGTTCTCGAGGGTCCTCTCGAGCTTCTCCGCCGCCTGCTTACGATCGGTGATATCACGCACTATGGCCTGCAGAAAGACCTGACTCCCTATGTCGACGCGATTGAAACTCACCTCGGCATCGAAAAGGGTTCCGTCGGGTCTGAGGTATTTCCACTCGAAAAATTGGGGCTTCCCGGCCAGTGCGACCTTCCCTTTCTCGATGATCCCCTCCCTCGAATCACCCCCGTCCGGTTGGATGGCCGGTGAGAACTCGAAGGCGGGGTGGTCGAGGATCTGCTCTCTCTCACAGCCGAACATGGCGAGAGTCTTGGTGTTGCAATCGGCGAACCTCCCTCCTTTGATAAGGAATATGGCGTCGTTGGCATGCTCGAAAAGGACCTTGTACTTCGATTCGCTCTGTCTTAACGCCTCCATGACCTGCTTCCTCGACAAGGCAAAGGCGAAGATCTCCCCGACGACCTTGAGAAGGGCTATGGTGTTCTCGGAAAAAGTCTCGGTCAGCCGGAGGCTCTCGAATCCAATGAATCCCATGACCGCGTCCGCGGACACTATGGGCACTGCGACGAGGGACCTGATGCCCTGCCTCAGGAACACCATCTTTTCGGCGGAGGCCTCGGTTGGGAGCCGGGTGACGTCGGGAACGTGAACCACCTCATAGTTCCCTATTTTCGTACAGAACCACGGGAGACTCGCCGTCGAGATGAGGGGGGTCTTGAGCATCTGGGTCTCTACCCCGTGTGCGCACCACTCGTGGGTTCTGCTCATGAGGTTCCCGTTGTCCTGGAACTGAAAAACGCAGCTTCGGTCCACCAGGGCAAAGCTGCCGATTGCCTTCAGGACGTCTTTTATCCCATCGTCGATATCGTCGGGAGGAAGAACGATGAAGTTCGTCGAGAGGCCGAGAATGAGCCTCAAGAGGGCTTCGGGGTCCGCCGGCGCCGAGTAGGGGTTCTTGCGATCGACCGCGGCTCCGGCAGACGGCCTTTCCCTCTCCGGCAGCCGATGGATGCGTCCTTCTCTCTTTTCAGGCCTATCTTTCATTGACCCTCTTGCCCAACGCGGGCTGCTGCCAACTCCTCACCTGGTTGCGCCCTCCCTCCTTGGCTGCGTATAGGAGACTGTCCGCAAGGCGTATCAAGTCCGAAGGCGATTGCCCCTTTCCGGGGATCAGTGTGGCCACGCCAAAGCTCAACGTCAGCCGGTCCGCCACGGACGAGAAGAAGTGGGGAATATTCAAATCGGTCATCCTGTCCCTGATCCTGTACGCAAGGGTCGCTGCGCCGCTCAAGTCGGTGTCGGGCAAGACGCAAGCGAATTCCTCGCCCCCGTAGCGGGCTGCCAAGTCTCCCGGTCGGTGGACGACCTCCCGCAGGACAGCGGCAACCTGGCGCAGGCAGTCGTCCCCCGCCAGGTGCCCGTAATGATCGTTGAACTCCTTGAAGAAGTCTATGTCCAGGATTATGAGAGACAGAAGGAACTGATCGCGCATGCTTCGCCTCCATTCCCGGCTGAGAAAATCGTCGAAGCGCCGCCTGTTCGGAAGGTCGGTGAGCCCGTCCGTTGTGGACAGGTTCTCCAGCATGTCCCAGTAGCGTCTGAGCTCGGTAATGTCGCGGAACGTCCATATGCGGCCGTAGTATTCCCCACTCTCTCCGAGGACCGGGCACGAGTACGTGTCGACGACGGCGCCGTCGATGAGTTCGATCTCGTCACGGCTTGTTTCCGTTGGGCAGCGATGAAG